>Ga0207678_10001022_pt1 | contig 25519 bp, 28 predicted proteins | sample KBSC63metaG_FD_184319 | JGI IMG/M metagenome (GOLD analysis project Ga0207678, IMG submission 184319) | Corn rhizosphere microbial communities from Kellogg Biological Station, Michigan, USA - KBS C6-3 metaG (SPAdes) (version 2) | ecosystem: Host-associated > Plants > Roots > Rhizosphere > Soil ... | reverse complement strand
TCTTCCATGTGATCCTCCATCATCATGTGGAGAATCTAATCCCTCATTCGGATTCTTTATGTGAGATTTCGCACACCGCAAACCGGCTCTGCGCAAGGGGCGGTCGCACGCTTAGCGCCTAGTACCGCACCCTTGCCGGTGAGGTGTCGTCGGCGGTCATGGTCTTCATGTCGGCCCAGCTGCGCCCTCCCGTCTTGTTCCAGCAAGCCCGCGACCAGTTGTCCCGCATTGCAACAAAATAATTTCTAGAAAAAAAATTTTGGCTTGGATTTCTTGGAACAGATACATGCATGGAGCTTGGGAGGGACGTTGAGGTTGACGCCCCTCGATTACGCACAGCGGGGGTACGGTATGCCCCCGGACCCAGTTTAAGAATCATTCTTAGTTGCAGCGCAGGCACTTAAAGGCCGCGCGCGCTAACGGCCCAAACCGATCATGCCGCCGCTGGGCGTGAAGGTCCTCGACCAGGCAGCAACGGCGCGTGCCGGACGGTCAAGGCGGAGATAGTCTCCGCCCACAATTGGCTGAATAACTGGGAAATTCACCTATACTTTCCTATCAGTATACAAATTGTACACATCCCGCGCTTAAGGCCAAGCCAATCATGCACCGCTGCGGCGGAAAGCTCACCGGTCAAAGAAAGCGCCCCAGAGTCGAAACCTCCAGGGCGCTATCGGTGACGTTAAATTGATGCGCTGAGTTTAGCCGGGATGCTTCTTGGAGTAATAGGCCTGGGCCTTGGCGAGATTTTCCGCAGGGTTCTTCATGAACTCAGCCATGGCCTCTTGGCTTCCAAAGCAATAGGTTTTGCCTTGGATTTGTGAATTGATGGAACAGTCGGTCGGTGTGTCCTTACCGGCGGCGAGACTCGCCGCGCACATGTTACCGAACTCGCCGTTTACAGCCAAAGCCGCCGTAGCCAGACCAAGCAAGAAAACGCCTGCAATAGTGGATTTCATACAGGTTCTCAGCATAGCTTACCTCTCTTTAGGGGGTTGGGGGATTATCACTTATGCTGGTTCTATAACACCCTACAAATGATGTTTCCCTTACTTTGGTTACAGCCTCGGTCCCCACTATTTGGGCCGCCGAGGAGACTTGAAGGATTTTGCGATTTCTAGGTTTACGTTCGCCCGTGCCCTGCTTGCCTTCCATGCCGGGAGTGGGAACAGAGGCCAGCCCGTTGGACTCTGATAACCAATAAAACAGGCTCACCTTCGACAAAGGCGACACGTAATATCGCGCCGCCTTGCATGGCGTGCAGGATAAGACGCGGCGGTCATCATTTGCCGCCATCCCGTTCGGCCTTACGTGCTGCGACAAAGGCGTAGCACTCACGCTCCGAAAAGCGCGTTGAGCTTCCAATCTTGACTATTTTGGGGAACTTGCCTTGAGCTATTAGGGAGTAGCGCCAAGAGCGGCTTTTCACGCCGGTTATGCGACCGGCCTCTTCGTGGTCGACTAGTCGGTCGCCATAATCTGTATCGTGCATAAAAACCTCACGACAAACGGAGTCTGCCCCGCAGAAGGCGGGGTAAAAATCGACTCCTCTGTCGCGAAGAACCACGGCAACGCGTTTCGCGCTGCTTTGTCACTACCGCGGGTGAAAGCCTTTCCTAAAGTGTGTCCGCGAGAGTAGCAAGAGGCCTCATCGGGTTTTGTTGATCGGCGTGACCGTGACCAAAAGGTTGCTCACATAGCCGCGACCATTCGCTCATTAGTCGGCGGCGCTTCTCAAACCCATCGCCGCGGCGGTAACTCGCTTCAACTTTGTTGGCGACCTTGTGCGCGAGACACATCTCGATCACATCGCCTGGATAGGCTGTGTTGTCATGCGCCCATGTCGAGAAGCAAGCTCTGAATCCATGTACCGTATAGTCGCATCCCATGCGCTTTAGCGCGTTTAACATCGCCGTGTGGGCAAGCGTAAATACCTTGTCGCCACTTCTCGGCTGCGACTCAAGAATGGAGATTGCTCGATCAGACAATGGAACACGATGTTCAGCACCAGTCTTCGTGCGCTCTGCCGGGACAGTCCATATCTTTTGGTTGAAGTCTATCTCGTCCCACGTCATGCCGATGGTCTCGGCAGTGCGAGCTGTGCAGAGAATCGTAAACTCCAATGCGCGGGCAGTTAGCGAGTCCTTTCCCCGGAGTCTCTCCATGAAGTCACCAAGCTCGCTGATCGGCATGGCGTCATGATGCTTGGGTTTAGGCTTCGCTGGCATGATGTCCTTGATCCATGCAGCGGGATTGTCGCCTTGATAGAAGCCACGCACGGTCGCATAGGCAAAGATGCGTTCAATCCTTCCGCGTAGACGGCTCGCCGTTTCTGGTATGCGTTTCCATAATGGGCGGATGACCTGATCGTAGATGACCTGAGAGTTGATCGTGGCAAGCGGCATGTCACCAATTACCGGGAACGCGAATTGCTGCAATGTGTCTCGCCACTGTGACTTATGCTTCTCGTTTTTGAAGGCTTGAACCTTTCCGCTCTCGGTCAGGAACTCCTCTGCGATCTGTTTGAAGGTTTTCGACTTTGCTGCTGCCGCCTTAAGAGCAGCAATCCTCTCCTGCCTCTCCTTGAGCGGGTCTCTGGCGTCCAAGAGGAGCTTCCGCGCTTCACGCGCTTTCTCTCTAGCTTCTTGTAGTGAGACCGTGTGCGTTGCACCCAGGCCCATGTGAACCGCCCGGCCGTGCAGCATGTACCTAAACACCCAACTTTTGCCGCGGTTCTCGCTAACCTGAAGCCAAAGCCCAAGGCCATCGCCGTAACGCCCAGGCTTCTCTAGTGCCTTGACCTTCAGCGCGGTAAGCTTGTTGTCTTGGCGGGTCATTTTCGGGGGCCTCCTTTCGTGTACAAAGCGACCTACAAACTTTGTGTACAAAGCCACCTACAAACGGGAGCAGGATTTGGGTGGACGCGGGTAGACGGGTAGGGACATGAAATGGCTTCCAGCCAACAAATTCATAGCAGAAAATGGCGTAATTAGGCCAAAAAAGATGGACGCCCTCTCCGCCGCCCCTGCCCTTCCCACTCACGAGCGCCGCTCGCTCTATCGGCGCGTCACGAGCGCGATCGGCGACCAGATGCCGAAGGGCCTCTATGCCCGCGCGCTGATCATCATCATCGCGCCGATGGTTTTGCTCCAGTCGGTGCTGACCTTCGTGTTCCTCGAGCGGCACTGGCAGACGGTGACGCGGCGGCTCTCCACGGTGACCGTGCAGAACATCGCCATGCTGATCGACATCTATCGGAACTTCCCGCAGGACGCCAACGCCGAGATCTTGACCCGCCTTGCCGAGCTCGACCTCGGCTTGCGGGTCCGCTTCGTGCCGGGAGAGGACTTGCCGACTGCGAACTCGAAGCCATTCTTCGATCTGCTCGACACCACGCTGTCTGACGAGCTGAAGCGCCAGATCGGCCGGCCCTTCTGGATCGACACGGTCGGCAGGTCGAATTTCGTCGATATCAGGATCAAGCTCGACGACGGCGTCATGCACGTGCTGGCGCGGCGCAGCCAGACCTATGCGTCGAACTCCCAAATCTTCCTGTTGTGGATGGTCGGCACGTCGCTGGTGTTGTTGACTGTCGCAATTCTCTTCCTGCGCAACCAGATCAAGCCGATTCTGCGTTTGTCCGAGGCTGCCGACAGTTTCGGCAAGGGGCGCCCGCCGCCAAACGATTTCCGCCCGCGCGGCGCGCGCGAGGTGCGCCAGGCCGCCAATGCTTTCATCGAGATGCGCGACCGCATCGAGCGCCATGTCGAGCAGCGCACCATCATGCTCGCCGGCGTGAGTCACGACCTCCGCACCGTGCTGACTCGCTTCAAGCTCCAGCTTGCGATGTTCGAGGACAGCCCCGAGCTCGAGGCCATGCGCGCCGATGTCGATGAGATGCAGGCGATGCTCGAGGACTACATGGCATTCGCCAAGGGCGATGCCGGCGAGGAGATCGTGCGCGCGGATGTCGGCGAGATCCTGAACGAAGTTAAGAGCCAAGCGCACGGCACCAAGGACATCGTCATCGACCTGAACGAAGCGCCGCTTGTGGTACCGATCAAGCGCCACGCCTTCAAGCGAGCGATCGCCAATCTCGTCAACAACGCGGCGCGTTTCGCGGAGCACGTAAAGGTCAGCGCGGCGTGGCAGAACGGCGCGCTCACCATAGAGGTCGAGGATGATGGCCCTGGCATCCCGGAGAACGAGCGCGAACAGGTGTTCCGCCCGTTCTATCGCATCGATCATGCACGCAATCAGGACTCCGGCTCGACCGGGCTTGGGCTCGCCATCGCGCGCGACATCGCCCGCATCCATGGCGGCGACATTGCGCTCGGCCAATCCCATCTCGGCGGCCTCAAAGCTGTGCTAAGAGTGCCGGTCTGAATTCCTGCGAACAAGGCGATTGGGGAGGAACTGCCATGCGCCGAATGGCTGTCGGACTTGCTGCGGCTTTGACCTTGGGTTTTGCCGGATCGGCGTTCGGCGAATCCGACTTCGACGAGATCCAAGACGAGGAGCAGCCCGGATCGGAGATCGGCATCCAGATCGGCGACGGCATGGTCTCGGCGGAACGCGAGAACGGCGCGCCGATCTTCCCCATTGCGCCTTACGCAACACCCGCTCCAGTCTTTCCTTCCGCGCCCTACGTAGCGCCCACCCCGATCTTCCCTTCGGCGCCCTATGCGGCACCCGCCCCTGTCTTCCCCGTCGCGCCGCTGGCGACGCGGAGCGGCCAACTCAGGCCGCTCGACGACCCTGACGCGCCAGTGGCGGGCGATCCCATCGACCGCGAGCTACCGGGCGAAGGGCCAGAAGATCTGTCGGGCCCCGACGACGACGATTCGCTTCCCGACTGACGAGGTCACATGCTCGGTGCCGGCGTGGGACTGGCCTCAGGCGTCGCGGGAGGCTGCGGCGCTTCGGTCTCGCGCCGTCTCCAGCCGCGCGGTAGGAATCCGCAAGCGAAGCGGCACAAGTCCTCGCATGCCGTCTCTAGGCCCGACAGGCAACGCTCGCCTTTGGTCAGGCGCTTGTCGAGAGCGGCCATGGTCTTGTCGAGGGACGGCGAGGGGTCGTCGAGCCAAACTTGGAAGACTTTGGCATAGATCCCGGCGAGCCAGGTCACGCGTAGCGCGCCGCCAGGGCCGTCGAGCTTGGCGCCCGCGCCGGCCAACATCCAATATTGCGAGGCGAGCGAGGAGCAGAGCACCGTTGCGGCCTCTCCGGGGCGGCAGCAGAGATAGGCCGAGATGCGCCGCAGTCCGCCCTTATAGGGTGTCATCAGCTCGAAGCGCGTCATGATGATGTCGAACAGCCGGTCGCGCGGGCTCTGCGTCTCGACCGTGGGTCTCGCCTTGGCCAACACTTCGGCGTCGACCTCCTGCTGGAAGGCATGAATGATGTCGTTCTTGGAGGTGAACTCGCGGCGCAGATCGGACAGGCTGATGCCCGCAGCCTGCGCGATGTCGAGCAGCGTCACGTCACGCCAGCCGCGCTGCTCGGCAAGATCGAGCGCGGCGCGTATGGCCTTGGAACGTTTGGAAAAATCGTCGAACATGGGCGTACTCCTTGCCTCCGATCTTACGATCAGAAGCGGCAGCCAGAAACCGGAAATCACAGCCAAAAAGAAAACGAGGCTGCTGACTTCCGGTTTCTGATTTCTCGTTTCTGCTGTCAGGAGGACAGCTCGCGTGAACGCTTAGCTGCGGCGGCAACAGCGCGCGCTACGAGCTCGTGGAAACCCCCCTTCCCCATCAGCACGTCGAGTGCCGCCGCGGTTGTGCCCTTCGGCGACGTGACATTCGTCCTGAGCTCCGCCGGCGATAGATCCGACCGGTGCAGCAGCTCGCCGGCACCCTCTACAGTCGCCCGCGCGAGCTGATTGGCGAGTTCGGCATCGAGCCCTGCTTCACGCCCAGCTTCGGCGAGACACTCCGCGAACAGAAAGACGTAGGCTGGACCGCTGCCGGAAATCGCAGTGACCGCGTCCATCAAGGCCTCATCTTCGATCCACACCACCTCACCCACCGCCTCGAGCAGACGATTGCACTCGAGCGCCTGGTCGCGCGTCACCGCGGCGTCCGCGCAAGCGGCCGTCATGCTGCGCCCAATCGCGGCGGCCGTGTTAGGCATGGCCCGCACGATTGCTGCGCCTTTCGGCAAATATCGCGCGAGGCTCGCAAGCGTGCGCCCTGCGACGATCGATAGCACTACGGTCTCTTTTTCGATGACCGGCGCGACCGAGGGAAGGACCGCGTCGACGATCTGCGGCTTCACGGCGAGAAGAATGACCGACAGCTTGGCCGGCAGCTCGGCGCGCGCCTCCGTTCCGATGCCGTGGCGCGCGATGAGAGCCGCGACCTCAGGCGGAGGATTAGGGTCGCGTACGAACACGTGCGCAGGCTCGAGGCCTTGCCGGAGCCAACCTTCGAGCAGCGCCCCGCCCATCTTTCCCGCTCCTACCAAGAGAAGCGGGCCGGCGAGGCGGAGCGTCATGCTTGTCCTTGCGTCTCGAGCAGAGTGGCGGCGAGCGCGTCCTCAGGGGACTTGCCCGCCCACAATACGAACTGGAACGACTGATAATAGCGCTCGCAAGCCTCGAGCGCAGCCTTGAGCAGCGCCTCGCATTGGCCGACATGGGTGTCGGCGCCGGCGAGCAGCAGCCCGTTGCGGTAGAGCAGGAGCCCGTCCTCCTTCCACAGATCGAAATGGCCGAGCCAGAGCTGCTCGTTGATCAGCGCCATGAGCTTGTAGATATCCCCGAGCCTCAGCTTGCCCACCTTGAAGTCGAAGGCGCAGGCAAGATGCAGCGCCTCGAGATCCTCCCGCCACGTCAAGGAGATATGATACTCGCACCAGGTTCCAGAGACGGTGAGGGTGAGCTCGTCGGGCGTCGAGCGCTCGAACCTCCAGTCATGGATCGTAGCGATTTGCTCAACAATATCAACGGGATTGGTGAAATGGTCGTAGATAGCCTGTGCCGTAGCCATGCGTGTCCTCTGCTGGCCTCAGTAGAGTTCCGCGCACGCAACACGTCCGCCGCGAATCACTTTGTGAATCAGTTATATAACGGCCGACTCGGCGACACCAACTCGCCCCGAGTCGCCGCGAATCGAATGCTGTGGACCAACTAAAGATAGTTGTGGATTACTTTGCCGCCGCTAGCCCTGGCTGAGTCGCGCTCCGCTCACAGCGCGACAATCCGCGCGGTCAATTCTAGTCAATTGCTTTTTCTCACGTTACTTTCGCGTCCTTATTGGAATTTCCGCGGCCTCAGTGATTGGCAAAATTCGTGCGAAGCCTAATCGGCGCACGCTGCGGCGCGGTCGAGCAAGAGCTTCCGCTCACGTTCGTTGCGCGTGAGCCCCGCCGCGCGCTCGAACTCGGCGCGGGCCTCGCCCAGCCTTCCCAGCTTCTTCAACAGATCGCCGCGCACGCTCGGCAGCAAATGATAGGTCTTGAGCACGGGCTCGGCCGTGAGCGCATCGACAATCTCGAGACCGGCCTCAGGCCCGAACAGCATGGCGAGCGCCACCGCGCGGTTGAGCTCGACGATCGGCGACGGCGCGATCTCGCCGAGCGCGCCGTAGAGTCCGACGATGCGCGCCCAGTCGGTCTCCTCGGCCGTGCGCGCCCGCGCGTGACAAGCGGCGATCGCCGCCTGCAACGCATAGGGACCCGACGCGCGGCCGGACTCGCGCGCCAGCGTCTCGGCGCGCTCGAGCGCGGCGAGCCCGCGCCGGATGAGAAGCTGATCCCAGCGCGCGCGGTTCTGGTCGAGCAGAAGGATGGGCTCGCCGGATGGACTCGTGCGCGTCTCGAAGCGCGAGGCCTGGATCTCCATCAGCGCGACGAGGCCGTGCACCTCCGGCTCGTCATGGGCAAGCTCGGCAAGGATGCGCCCGAGGCGCAGCGCCTCCTCGCAAAGCTGCGGCCGCATCCAGTCGTCGCCGGCGGTCGCCGAATAGCCCTCGTTGAAGATGAGATAGATGACCGAGAGCACCGAGGAGAGGCGCGCGACAAGCTCCTCCCCGCGTGGCACCTCGAAGGGCACGCGCGACTCGCTCAAGGCGCGCTTGGCGCGCACGATGCGCTGCTGGATGGTAGGCTCCGGCACGAGGAAGGCGCGCGCGATCTCCTCCGTGGTCAATCCGCCGAGCAGGCGAAGCGTGAGCGCGGCGCGCGCCTCGGGCGAGAGGATCGGGTGGCAGGAGATGAAGATGAGGCGGAGCAAATCGTCGCCGACATGATCGTCGAGCGCCGCGTCGAGATCGGGCGGCCTCTCCTGCTCGATCTCGAGCTCGTAGCCGAGCTCGGCGTGCTTGCGATGGGCGAGCGTGTTGCGGCGGAAGAGATCGATCGCCCGATGCTTGGCGGCGGCCATGAGCCAGGCGCCGGGCTTCTCGGGAATTCCAGACTCGGGCCATTGCTCGAGCGCCGCGACCAGCGCGTCCTGGGCAAGCTCCTCGGCGACGCCGACGTCGCGCACCATGCGCGTGAGCCCGGCGATGAGCTTGGCCTGCTCGATCCTGAACACCGCCTCGATGGCGCGATGCGTATCGGTCGCCGTCATGGCGACCGATACAGCATCAAAGAGTTGGGGGCTGCAAGGTCAGAGGGCTGGTTTCAAATTGTGCCGGCCTAGGTCGGCCTGCTCGACGAGATTCGAACCTAACAAACGGCGTCTAGCGAACTCGGCTGTACACCTTGTAGCCCAACACGGTGCTCTTTCCGTCTCGTGGCGTCGCGAGCGCCCGCATTATGAAGTCATCTGGTAGGTCTTGATATGCATCAACAAGAACGAAGTGGGTGGAGCGGCATTCCTTCCTGGCGGATTCGATCAATGCATTTGTGTCGTCGGATGCCCAGCACTTGATCGGGAGCACATCCTGTAAGCCGTAGAAGGGCGCGGCGACGCCTGCACTGCCGCAGCTGGTGTTACAGACGAACAATACGTGCAGTTTGTCACGTCAGACGCGTTTGCAGACGTGCCGATCGTTTGGCTCGGGGTTGCGCTCCTAACAGTCGCTGGCCGCAACGAAGATAGACAGCCCCGGCACATTGACGGGCGCAATGCCCCCAAGCGCGTTGTTAAGCTACGCTTCGTCTTATGCTCGCCGGAGTTTGCCTCGTTGCGGTTGCAAATCCAGCATAACGCGGCACCGTGTTTTCTCTCGTCGTGGATCGCCCATTGATTGGTCATAAATTGACGGGTGCCTTGCCGTTAGGGCCGGGGCCTCTTCACTTCCGCCCCTTCCCTGCCGCCTTCTGCATCGCGTCGAAGCCTGCGGCGGCTTTCTGCACGGCGGGAGGGAAGTCGGACATCTCCTGCACCTGGCGAATCTCGATGACCTCGTTCTCGGAGGCAGGACAGCGCTTCGCCCATTCGATTGCCTCCTCCCTCGACTTCACCTCGATCATCCAATAGCCGCCGATCACCTCCTTCGCCTCGGCGAACGGCCCGTCGGTCACCTTCGGCTTACCGCCGGGAAACGCGACGCGCGCGCCCATGGATGGCGGGTGAAGGCCGTCCAGAGTGAGAAGCACGCCAGCTTTCTGCAAAGCTTCGTTGTACTTCATCATGGCTTCGACGGCCTTGGCGTCGGGCAAGGTGCCGGGAGCAGCCTTCTCATAGCCCCTGGGGATCATCAGCATCATGAAGCGCATCGTCGTGTCTCCATCCTAGAGGGACGCGACGCCGCTCGCGCAGCGTCGCGCCCCCTTTCGTGGTCGCAACTCGGTTAGACCGCGGCTTCAGCCTCGCGCGGCTGCCCGCACGGCTCGGGCTCTCCCGGCGCCGCCATCTGGCGAAGCTCGCATTCACCTTCCCAGCCGGGCATGTGCGTCTTGTGCAGCGCCATGAAGCGCTCGGTCACCCGGATCATGTGAGCCTTGGACGGCACGTCGAAAATCGCGTAGCCGCCGACCACCTCCTTGGCCTCGGTGAACGGGCCATCGGTGACCGTGACCTTGCCGCCGGCAAGCCTCACGCGCGCCCCGGCATTGGTCGGGAACAGTCCGCCCGACTGCACCATCACGCAGCCTTCCTTGGCGAGCTCCTGCAAGAGCTGGCCCAGCGCCTCCATCATCGACTTGGACGGGGGGCTCGATTTTCCTTCGGTGTGCTTCACCATCGACAAAAAGCGCATTGCGTTTCTCCTTCGAATTTCGATCAGTTTCACTGCAGTGGAATTTTGTGGGTCGCGTGGGCGCCTGTCGTCGCTACCCGACGCCCATTTCCTTGAAGCGGTCGATCGCCTCGCTCTCGCCGAAGTCCTCGAGCTCGAACAGCTGGCGGACTTCGATCTCGCCGTCCTTTCCGTCGATCGACGGGTTGGGGAAGCGGCGGGTCCATTCCATGGCCTCTTCGCGCGACTTCACCTGGATGATGGTGTAGCCGGCGACGAGCTCCTTGGATTCGGCGAACGGGCCGTCGACCACGCTGCGCTTGCCGCCGGAATATCTGACGCGCCAGCCCTTCGAGGTCGGCTGCAGGCCGCTCGCATCGAGCAGCACGCCGGCCTTCACCAGCTGCTCGTGATAGTCGGCCATGGCGGCGAACAACTCCTCGGACGGCCTCACGCCGGCCTCCGAGTCCTTGGTGGCCTTGACGATAATCATGAAACGCATGTGTCACGTCTCCTTAGGTTTGGCCGGCCCTGCTTGAGGTCATGGGCAGGCTCTACCGTCACGTCGAACGGCCTCTCGCGAAATCGACATGCCGCAATAATTTTTTTCTTTGGCTTTTTGGCGGTACCGCTAGCGGTGAGGCTGGCCCTTGCCGGCCAAGCCTTTCACGATCGCGGCCTCGAGCTCGGCGATGCGCTCCTTCAGCCGCTCGTTCTCCTCGCGCGCCTTCTGCGCCATGGCCTTGACCGCCTCGAATTCCTCGCGCTGAACCACTTCGAGGTCGCGCAGCACCCGCTCGGCCTGGGCCCGCACCACGCCTTCGATCTCCTTGCGCACGCCCTCAGCCGCACCGGCGGCGTCGGTGATGAGCTTGCCGAGTTCGTCGAAGAACCGGCCAGTGGTCTGCGTCATTGCCGTCCTTTCAGCCTACAAAAGCTCGAAGGATGACTATGGGATGACGCTTGGCGCGGCGCAACCCGCGCGGCGGGTCGGGGAGCGGCCTTCGGCGCCTTGACAGTGAAGCGGTGGCAGTGAAGGGTCGCCGCTCCGCGAGGCACACGGGCGCGCAATGGACCTTCTCGTCATTCCCTATCCGGTAATCGACCCGGTGGCGCTGCAAATCGGGCCGGTGTCGATCCGCTGGTACGGGCTCGCTTATATGGCGGGCATCCTGCTCGGCTGGCTCTACGGCCGCTATCTCGTGTCGCGGCCGGAGCTGTGGGGCGGCAAGCCGGCGATGACGGTGCCACAGGCCGACGACTTTCTGTTGTGGATCACGCTCGGCATCGTGCTCGGCGGCAGGCTCGGCTTCGTGCTGTTCTACGAGCCGAGCTATTTCTGGGAGCACCCGGCCGAGATCCCCGCAGTGTGGAACGGCGGCATGTCCTTCCATGGCGGGCTGCTCGGCGTCGCGCTCGCCGTCTATCTGTTCGCCAAGATCAAGCGCATCAACGGCCTGTCGCTCGGCGACGTCGCCTCGGCCTCGACGCCATTCGGGCTGTTCTTCGGCCGCATCGCCAATTTCATCAACTCGGAAGTGGTGGGGCGCATCAGCGACGTGCCCTGGGCCATGGTGTTTCCCGGCGCCGGCGATCAGCCGCGCCATCCGAGCCAGCTCTACGAGGCGGCGCTCGAAGGCGTGGTGCTGTTCATCATCCTGCGCATCGCCACGCACCGCTATCACGCGCTGACGCGGCCGGGGACGGTGTTCGGATTGTTCCTCGTGTTCTACGGAATTTTCCGCAGCCTGGTCGAGTTCGTGCGCGAGCCGCACGCAGGCCACCCAATGGACATCGGCATCTTCACGCCGGGCATCGTCTATTCGCTGCCGATGATCGCGGTCGGCGCGTGGCTGATCTGGCGCGCGCGGCGGCAGCCTGCCCTCGCCTCGTCGTGATGGGCGCGCGAGCCAAGCTCAAGGGCACCAATACGCCGCTCGCGGAAAGGCTCAAGCAGCGGATCGCCCGAGAAGGACCGATCAGCGTCGCCGAATACATGGAAGTCTGTCTCGCCGACGCGCGGGCCGGTTATTACCGCACGCGTCAGCCGATTGGGGCTAAGGGTGACTTCGTCACCGCGCCGGAGATCAGCCAGATCTTCGGCGAGTTGCTCGGGCTTTGGGCCGTCGCCGTGTGGCAAGCGATGGGCGAGCCGAGCCCTATCGTTGTCGCAGAGCTTGGACCTGGTCGCGGCACGCTCATGGCCGATGCGATGCGCGCTTGGCGCAGCGTGCCGAAATTTCTTGAGAGCGTCACGGTCGCACTGGTCGAGACGAGCCCGAGCCTGCGGGAGGCCCAACGCGCGAGCCTCAGCGACTCCGCTGCCCCGCTCTACTGGCACCACAGCATCGACGATCTACCCAAAGGGCCGCTCATCGTCATTGCCAACGAATTCATGGACGCCCTGCCGGTGAGGCAATTGGTGCGGGAGGGTGACATCTGGCGTGAGCGCTGCGTCGCGATCGACCGCAACGGCAAGTTCGTATTTGCCCCGGGAGAGGCGCTCGAAGATGCCGACCTACCGGAGGCGGCGCGTGCGATCGACGCTCCCGACGGCGCGATCTTCGAGACTCGGCCTGCCATTAGCCCGCTCCTTGCTGCGTTGGCTGCGCGCGCGGCGGTAGCGCCAGTCACCGCGCTGTTCATCGATTACGGACACGGGCAGACCGGCTTGGGCGATACGCTGCAGGCCGTCGCTCGTCACAAATATGCCGATCCGCTTGCTGCGCCAGGCGAGATCGACCTCACCGCGCATGTCGATTTCGCCGCGATGAGTGGAGCCGCCACCTCACTTGGGCTCGCCGTGTATGGCCCGATGCCGCAAGGCGAATTCCTCTTGAAGCTCGGGCTCGAGGCGCGTCGCGACAGCTTACTACACGGCGCAACGCCCGATCAGAGGGAGGCGATCGTGTCGGGCGCCGCGCGGCTCGCGAGCCCAAGCGCCATGGGTATCCTGTTCAAGGTGCTTGCCCTCATAAGCTCCGGGCTTGCCTCTCCGCCGCCCTTCGGAGAGATTTAGCTGCTGGGCAGCTTCCTTTCATGGTTACGCCTGACAAAATGATGGTCTGTGGCTCGAGCCTTGCGGCAATCGATGGCGTACGCCACGGATTCTTCACCCGCCAAGGCGGCGTCTCGAGTGGCGTCTATGCCTCCCTCAATTGCGGGCCTGGATCGCGCGACGACGCGGCCAACGTTGCCGAGAACCGCGCGCGCGTCGCCGAGATCCTCGGAGTCAAACCCGACCGTTTGCTCTCGCTATCGCAGCAGCACAGCGCCGAAGCCCTGACCGTCAAGAAGCCATGGGATGCCGCGAAACAACCGCAGGCCGACGCCATGGTCACGGCAACGCCCGGTCTCGCGCTCGGCGTGTTGACCGCGGATTGCGCGCCCGTACTCTTTGCCGACGGCGAGGCGGGCGTCATCGGCGCGGCCCATGCCGGCTGGCGCGGCGCACTGTCGGGCATCATCGAAGCGACGGTCGAGGCGATGGAAAAGCTCGGCGCGAAGCCAGAGCGCATCACCGCCGTGATTGGACCCGCCATCTCTCAGAAAGCCTACGAGGTCGGCTCCGACTATGTTGAGCGCTTCCTTGCCGAGGAGCCGGGCAGCGAGGCGTTTTTCATCACCGACGAAGGCTCAGGCGAGCCGCATTTCGACCTGCCCGGCTACGTCGCCGAGCGGCTTGCCCGCGCCGGCGTCGGAAGCATCGCCGATCTCGGGCTTTGCACCTATTGCGAGGAAACGCGGCTGTTCTCCTATCGGCGGTCGCAACATCATGGCGAAGAGGACTACGGCCGCCAAATTTCCGCCATCGTGGTTGCCTGACTCCTATTCACCATACTGCTTTTGGGCGCGCTAAAACTGGACGCGAGCGGGCTCGCGCAGGTAATCTGTTGTGAGTGAAAGGGTTGAGAGTCCCGTCACGACAGATTTGTTGCGAGCGGTGCTGTGCGGCCAACAGAGGGAGCGTTTTGTTGGGCGCGGACTCACGATACATGGCCGGCTGCTTCAAGCGTAGTGCATCGCTGGTCCTCGCCATGCTCCTTGCCGCCTGCCTCAGCGCCTGCGGCGGGGGCGCGGGGAACCCGAGCAGCGTCGGCTCAAGTTTCTGGAGCAGCGCGACCAGTCTGCTCAGCCGCTCGACCAAGGTCGCGGTCGCTCCGATCATCGGCACCCCTCCGCAAGTGGCGACGGATCTTACCGATGCGCTGGTTGCCGCCGGCAAAGACCGCAATCTTACGCTCATCCCCGGAGGCAGCGGTGGCAACTACACCTTGCGCGGCTACCTCGTCGCGACGAGCGAGCGAGGCGGCGCGAAGATCTCTTATATCTGGGATGTGACTGACGCCCAGGGCGGACGGGTAGCGCGCGTCTCCGGTGACGAGATGATTTCCGGGCACGCGAGCGGCGATCCTTGGGCTGCCATCGACAGCGCGACCCTCAGGAGCATCGCCGGCAAGACTACCTCACAGCTCGCAGCAACATTGTCGAGAGGCGGCGGCGGCGCGCCAAGTGCGGTGGCGGCCTCCGAGCCGAGTCCCGCAACGACGGCCGCCGCCGCGCCCGCTGCGGCCCCGAGCGCCAAGTCCAATGGTGTGGTGGTGGCGCCGGTCGCCGGCGCTCCGGGCGACGGGCAGAGATCCCTCACCACGGCCCTCAAGAAGCGCCTCTATGCCGGTGGCATCAAGCTCGCCAACGGTACCACCGACAATGTCTACATGGTGAAGGGAAGCGTCGTGCTGTCAGATGCGAGCGGCGGCAAGCAAAGCATCCGCATCGACTGGCTGGTGCTCGACCCGAGTGGCAGGAAACTCGGTACGGTGTCGCAGCAAAACACCATCCCGCGCGGCTCGTTGAACGGACCGTGGGGCGCCGTGGCCGACGCCGCGGCGGGCGCCGCAGCCGTCGGCATCATCAAGCTCCTCCCCAAATCGAGTTGAGTCATCCACAGACTTGCGACAGCTGGCGAGTTTACAGCGCCCGCAAGCGCTTGTTAAAAGCCCTGGCGCGGGGAGCGAGCCGCCTCATGGTTAAGCTCGTTGGTTGAGGAGCGATCGATGAAACTGGTTGCAGGCAACAGCAACCGCCCTCTGTCCGAGGCGATCGCCGGCTATCTCAAGACGCCGCTTGCCAAATGCGTCGTGCGCCGTTTCGCCGACATGGAGATCTTCGTCGAGGTCCAGGAGAACGTTCGCGGCGAGGACGTGTTCGTGATCCAGTCGACCTCGGCCCCTGCCAACGACCATTTGATGGAGCTGCTCATCATCATCGATGCGCTGCGGCGCGCGTCGGCGCGGCGCATCACGGCGGTCATTCCCTATTACGGCTATGCCCGTCAGGACCGCAAACCGGGGCCACGCACGCCGATCTCGGCCAAGCTCGTCGCCAATATGATCGTCGAGGCGGGCGCCGACCGCGTGCTCACCCTCGATCTGCATGCCGGGCAGATCCAAGGTTTCTTCGATATCCCGACCGACAATCTATTCGCCGCCCCGGTGATGGTGCAGGACATCAAGCAGGTGTTCCCCACCGACAATCTGATGGTGGTCTCGCCCGACGTGGGCGGCGTGGTGCGCGCACGCGGGCTTGCCAAGCGCATCGATGCGCCACTCGCCATCGTCGACAAGCGCCGTGAACGGCCAGGCGATTCAGAGGTGATGAACGTGATCGGCGACGTGTCGGGGCGGACCTGTATCCTGGTCGACGACATCGTCGATTCCGGCGGCACCTTGATCAACGCGGCGGAGGCGCTGCTCGATCAGGGCGCGGCCATGGTGACGGCCTATATCACCCACGGCGTGCTGACCGGTGGCGCGGTTGCCCGCGTGATGTCCTCGCGGCTGAAGGAGCTGGTCATCACCGACTCGATCTTGCCGACCGAGTCGGTGAAGAATGCGCACAACATCAGAGTCCTGCCGATCGCGTCGCTGCTGGGTGAGGCAATCGCCCGGACCTCGGAAGAGCAGTCGGTGTCGAGCCTGTTCTACTAGCCGGTCTTCAGCACCATCTTGCCGCGCGAAATTCCGCGCTTACTGCGCGGCGGCGCCTTACTCGGTGATCTGAGCAATGTATTGAGTCAGTCTCGCGGCTCAGTGACCGCCTTCATATTTGAATGAGACTGTGAGCTTGGTCCGATAGGCCTCGACCTTCCCCTCTTTGGTGAGGACGAGGTCCTGCGCAACGACCTCCGCCACGCGCAGATCGCGCAAATGCTCGCCGGTGAGCTCGACCGCGTTCTTGGCGGCCTCCTCCCAGGATTTGGGGCTGGTGCCGATGATCTCGATCACTTTGTAAACACTCCGCGGCATGAGCGTGCCTCCCTTGCTCTCAAATCCATTGCGCCCGCCCTGGTCTCTCGACCCGGCTTGCCTTTTCCTTATCCTACGCCGATCTGAAGGCCCTGTCGTCGCCGCGGGAAGGACGAGGAGGCGATTGTCAGGGCCACGATTTACGGGCTATAAGCTCCTCGATTTTCGCGCGGGGGCAGGTCCCGCGCCCGACCTTACGGGGCCGCTTTCCGGCCCCTCATTATTTAGCGAGGCTTGGAGAGCTATGGCTGAAACGACCGAACTCAAGGCATGGGCGAGGCAGCGCTTGGGCAAGGGCGGAGCGCGCGCCGCACGCCGCGACGGCCGCATTCCCGGGAGCCTCTACGGCGACAAAAAGGAGCCCGAGAGCATCTCGGTGGAGTACCGCGCGATCTCTCAGCAGCTCCTTACCGGCCATTTCCAGAGCACCATCTTCACCCTCGATGTCCAGGGCACCAAGACGCGGGTGATCCCGCGCGGCGTGCAGCTCGACCCGGTGCGCGACTTTCCCATCCATGTCGACTTCCTGCGGGTCAGCAAGGATGCCCTTGTCACGGTCGATGTGCCGGTGCGCTTTCTCAACGAGGCGGCATCTCCCGGCCTGAAGCGCGGCGGCGTGCTCAACATCGTACGCCATGAGATTCCCGTGCGCTGCCCGGCCGATGCCATCCCCGACCACTTCGATGTCGACCTGACCGGACTCGAGATCGGCAACTCGATCCACATCTCGGCGATCAATTTGCCGCCCAACGTGCGCCCGACTGTCACGGAGCGCGACTTCACCGTGGCCACCATCGTCGGGCGCGCGGCTGAAGAGCCCGTTCCTGGCGCTGCCGCCGCTGCTGAGGCTGCTGTACCCGGCGCCGAGGGCACGGAGGCTGCCGCTCCCGCCGAGGCCGCCGCCGCCGAGGAGAAGCCCAAGGAAGAGAAGAAGAAGGACGAGAAGAAGAAATAACTTCTTCACGTCGCGGGCGATATCTTCCAGGGCGGCGCGCCCCGCACGTTTCGATCAGGATGATGCGATGAAGCTCTTTGTCGGCCTCGGCAATCCGGGGGCGCAATATGCGCTCAACCGCCACAATGTGGGCTTCATGGCGGTCGACGCGATTGCCGCAGCGCACGACTTCCCGGCCTGGCGCAAGCGCTTCTCGGGCCTCGCTTCCGAAGGCAAGCTCGGCGGGGAGCAGGTGCTTCTGTTCAAGCCGCAGACTTTCATGAACGAGTCAGGTCGCGCGGTCGGCGAGGCGGTGCGCTTCTACAAGCTCGACCTCAGCGACGTTATCGCCTTTCACGACGAGCTCGACCTTGCGCAGGGCAAAGTGCGCGTGAAGGTGGGCGGCGGCGTTGCCGGCCATAATGGGCTGAAGTCGCTCACCGCCCATATCGGCAACGACTATGTGCGCGTGCGCTTCGGTATCGGCCATCCCGGCAACAAGGCGCTGGTCACCAACCATGTGCTTCAGAACTTTACCAAGGCCGAGCTCGACTGGCTCGAGCCGCTGCTCGGCGCCATCGCCGAGGAGGCTCCTTACCTTGGGCAAGGCGCCAACGACAAGTTCCAGTCGCGGGTCGCCTATGCGATGCAGGGCGAAGCTGAGGCACAGACCGAGCAGGAAGAGTCTCCGAAGAAGCCCGCGCCACGACGCAAGGAAACTTCCGAGAAGAAGGATGAGCAGCCAGTGGCCGAGGGCACGCTTGCCGGCAAGCTCCGCCGCTGGTTCGGCTCGTGACAACAACATTGTGATGCCCGCGCAAGCAGGCATCCAGTAAACCACGATCCTCGCAAACTGAAGTCAGGCGGTGGTTCCTGGATCGCCCAGTCAAGCCGGGCGATGACAAGCAAGATGACGGACTGAGATAATGGGATTCAAATGCGGCATCGTCGGGCTGCCCAATGTCGGCAAGTCCACACTGTTCAATGCGCTGACCGAGAGCGCCGCGGCGCAGGCCGCCAACTATCCCTTCTGCACCATCGAGTCAAATGTCGGCGAGGTGCCGGTGCCGGATCCGCGCCTCGACAGACTCGCGACCATCGCCAAGTCGGCGCAGATCGTGCCGACCCGACTCACTTTCGTCGACATCGCGGGGCTGGTGCGCGGCGCCTCGCAAGGCGAAGGGCTCGGCAACCAGTTCCTCGCCCATATTCGCGAAGTCGACGCCATCGCCTATGTGCTGCGCTGCTTCGAGGACAACGATGTGGTGCATGTCGAAGGCCGCATCGATCCGATCGCCGACGCCGAGACCATCGAGACCGAGCTGATGCTCGCAGACCTCGACAGTCTCGAACGGCGTGTGCCGATTCTGGAGAAGAAGATCCGCGGTCAGGACAAGGAGGCGAAAAAGACGCTAGCACTGCTCGAGCGCGCCCTTGTCCTCTTGCGCGAGGGCAAGCCCGCCCGCCTCGCCGCGATCGAGGAAGACGAGCGGGCCGAGTTCAGGACTCTTGGCCTGCTCACCGCCAAGCCCGTGCTCTATGTCTGCAATGTCGATGAAGCTTCGGCCGCGACCGGCAACGTCCATTCCGCGCGCGTGGAGGCGCTGGCCAAGGCCGAAGGCGCGGGCTGCGTCATCATCTCGGCCAAGATCGAGGCGGAGCTTGCCGAGCTGCCGCCAGACGAGCGGCAAGCTTATTTGGCTGATCTCGGCTTGCAGGAGCCCGGCCTCAACCGCCTCATCAATGAAGGCTATAGGCTGTTGGGACTGATCACCTATTTCACGGCAGGTCCCAAGGAAGCCCGCGCCTGGACAGTGCCCGAGGGGACCCGCGCGCCGCAGGCCGCCGGCGTGATCCACACCGATTTCGAGAAGGGCTTCATTCGCGCCGAGACCATCGCCTATGACGACTATGTGGCACTCTCAGGGGAGACCGGCGCGCGCGACGCCGGAAAGCTCAGGCTCGAGGGAAAGGATTACGTGGTGAAGGACGGCGACGTCCTGCATTTCCGCTTCGCGACTTGAGCCTAGCGTAATGAAAAGGGGGCCGCGAACGGCCCCCTTCGCTCAATCAAATCGAATGCCAATTACTTGCACTCAGCCATCTTGGCCATGGCCGCCTTGGCGTCGGCCTCTGAGCTGTACTTACCCATCATCTTGTATTTTTTCGTATCCGTGGGTTGGCTGGTCATGACCTCACATCCGCCACCGCCTACCCGCAATGCGACGTAATAGTCCGCAGCAAGTGCAGGCGTGACGACAGCGACGGTGAGAGCGGCCACAACGAGATACTTTTTCATTAGGTTCCTCCTTATTCAATCGTCGACGACTGGCGTGCAATGAACGCACCCGGAGTGCACCCGTTCCAAGCGTTGCCGATCAAATATGCACGCTTGGAGAACTCGAAACTCAATAGAGCGGCGGCGAGAGCGGCTAGCTTCCGCCCTCGCCCGGCTTCGCCGCCTTGGGTTTTCGCCGCGAGGCACGCGCGGGCTTCAGGGAAGCCCCAGTGCGGGCATCCCCAAGCGCCGGCATGGATATTGGCGGGGTGACGCCCATCGACACATAGACGTTCATCAGCCGCTCGACGCCGCCGTCGGCAGGCTTCACCCAGTCGGCCGGCACGTAGATCAGAGCGCCGCCGAACGGGACCGGCGCCGAAGGGACCAGCAATCCAACATAGTCGTGCTCGCCGATCTTGACCGGGTCCGGCGACGGCATCAGGCCGAGCACCGCGGCGCCACCCTCCCCGCCGAAGAAGCACCACACCGGGCGCATGCTTTGCAGGCTATCCTTGTTGCCGCCGCGGTCGACGATGGCGACGAAGCGCTTCGACAGATCATAGACGTTGGAAACGAGCGGGATGCGGCTGATCAGCGTATCTAGTCCGGTCTGCACTAGAGGCCACAGCTTGGTCTCGACCACGAGCCCAAGCAGGAAGATGCAGCCGAGAATGATGAGGAAGCCGAGAAAGTAGGCGCCAACCTCCGACGAGACGAGATTGAGCCCGAGCAGCACGATAAGCCTGCCGATCAGGCTGTTGGGTCCGGCATAGGCTTTCAGGAGCTGCGCGAGCCATACCGTCACGGTCAAGGTGACGAGGATGGGCAAGAGCACGAGAAGCCCGGCCAGGAAGATGCGTGCGATGCGCCCCAAGCGAGAACCCTTCCTCCTATCATCACGTCCGAGCAGCGGACGACCTTATCGCAAATGCGGGATTGAGAGGGAGCCCGCCGTGTTGTTCATGCATCGAACACAAAACGCGTTCCCGTCTCGGCGCGCAGGAGCTTGTCCGGCATCTCGGCTTTGGCGATGTCGTAGAAGGGCTCCCCGGTGCAATGCATCGCGATCACGTAGTCGGGGTCGATTTCCTTAAGCGAGATCACGGTTTGGCGCACATAGTCCTCGCCATAAGGCGCGAGGTGAAATCCTCCGATGACCGCGTGGACTTTTTGCACGCCTGAAACCGCTTGTGCCTGCTTTACCGTATTGACCACGCCGCGATGGCTGCACGACGTCAAGATGACCAGTCCGCGCCCCTTCAGATTGAAGGAGGTCGCGATCTCATGGCGGAATTGATCGGGCACTACGACCTTGGCGCGCTCCTCCGCGACGAACTGATCGGGAAAGCAGCCGATTCCGTCCTCCACGCCGATTTTCATGGTCGTTGGCGAGAGCACTTTCTCAAAACTCGTCAGCCCAATTTGACCGCTGGCAAAACCGTGGTCGGCAACAAGCACCGGTCCTTCGGCAAACGTCACTTCGAGATCGGCGTCCCTCAAAGCTTTGCGGTCCAATGCACCAAAGTTGCCCGGCATGGGCGGTCCGATCCACTCGCGGGAACAGAAGCACTCCTCGCCGCCGACATAGAACGGAAGCTTTGCTTTCAAGTTGGAGTTGTTCTGGCGCAAGAAACCGACCAAACCGCCGAAATGGTCGTAATGGCCATGGCTCAGAACGAGTGCGTCGAGCGCACCAGGATCGATCTCCAACAAATCAAGGTTGTTGACCAAAGCCTCGGGCGTGAAACCGAAATCCACGAGAACGCGTCTCCGTTCCTCTCCGCGTTGCGACTCGACGTGCAGCGAGAGGCCGAACTCGCTGATCAGGGTCTTGCTCGGCGGTTTATCGCTGAGCCCCCAGCCGAAGCGCCGGATGTCGACGCTGCCCACCTTCGCGTTTGGTGCGACGGCGAACTGATAGTTGTCGACAATCACGCTGACGGTGACGCGGTCGACCTCAGGTACGGGACCGAAGATCGGGGCGGCTCGCGCCGGCTTTGCATCGCCAAGCAGCGCCGCGAGCATGGTGTTCAAGACAGCGCCGCCGCCCCCACAGACGAAATCGCGCCGGTCCACTGAGACCTGTTTGGTTGCGGTCATGGCAGCGCCTCCGAGCTTGCGCCCGGACTAGCCATGTGTGCCGAGCAGAGACAGTCTAGCGCAGCGCAGCGGCGATGTTGCCCCCGTCGACCGTCTCGATATGGCCGGTGGTCTTGCGCGCCTTGGCGAGCGCGACGAAGGCTTGGGCCACGTCCTCGGCGAGCACCTCGCGATTGAGCAGATTGCCGCTCATATATTTCGCCTCGGTCACGCCACGCGCCTTCGCCCGCGCCGCGATCATCGCGTCGGTCAAGAGCCCGCTCCTGATGCGATCGGCATTGACGCCGTTCGAGCGGATGCCGTCGGCGCCGTAGTCGAGAGCGTATTGGCGCATGAGCAGCATGGTCGCGGCCTTGGGCAAACCGTAAGGACCGAAATTCGCGCCGGGGTTCACCGCCTGCTTTGAGAGATTGAACAGGAGCGCGCCGCCGGTGCCTTGCTTCAACATGATCGTCACGGCTTCCTGCGCCACGGTCTGATGGGCGAAGAAGTTGAGCTCGAAGCTCTTGCGGAGCAGCTCGTCGGAGACGTCGCCGATGCGGCCCTGCCACGCCGCGCCGGCATTGGATACTACGATGTCGACGCCGCCGAAGCGCTCCAAGGTAGCGGTAAACGCAGCCCGCACCTGCTCGGGCTTGGTCACGTCGCACTGCATGCCAAGGCCCTTGACGTCCGCCGCGGCCTTCTTGGCAGCTTCGCCATCGATGTCGAGGATCGCTACGGCGGCGCCCTCCGCGGCGAGAGCGCGTGCCGTAGTGGCGCCGATTGCGCCGGCGCCGGTGACGAACGCGACCTGTCCAGTGAGAGGCTTGACCACGGCGCCCTTGAGCTTAGCCTGTTCGAGGCTCCAATATTCAAGCGCGAACAGGTCGCTCTCGGGCAGGGGCTCGTAGCGCCCGATCGCCTCGGCGTCCGTGACCACTTTGACGGTGTTCTCGGCGAGGTCAGCGGCAATCGCTGCGTCCTTGGCGGTGCGGCCGAGCCCGAATAGGCCGACGCCCGGCACCAGCACGACGCGCGGACTCGCATCGAGCTTGCTCTTGGTGTTGCCGGCGGCTTCGTTCTCTCTCGTGAAATAGGCATCGTACTCGGCGGTGAACTGCGCCACGCCTTCCTGCACAGCATGGGCAAACTCATCGAGCCTGCCGGCTTCAGGCTGCGGCACAACCAGGGGCTTGTTTTTGGTGCGAATGATGTGGTCGGGTGTCACCACCCCGCGCTGACTATAGGACGCGAGCTCCTCGCCATTCACGTAAGAGAGGATCTCCGGACCGGTGCGGAAGTCGGCGATGAAGCGTATTGGCTCTTTTCCGTGCTGCTTAATCGCACAGGCTCCGCGGATGATCGGCGCAATCTCGGAAGCCTTCGCCGTAGCACTCGCGAGCTTCCGCACCGGGAACACGATGGGCCGGCCTTGGCGCAGGCGGCTCTCGGCGAGCGACACCATCTCGATCATGCGCTCATAGGCCTCGCGGGCCGTCTCGCCGAAGGTGAAGATGCCGTGCTTGTGCAGGATCAGGCCTTCGACGTCGGGCCTCTCCTCGAACACCTGGGCCGCCTCCTTGGCGAGCCCGAAGCCCGGCGCGATATAGGGCACGATCCCCATGCGGCCGTCATAAACCTCGCGCGCCAAAGCCTCCCCGGCAGGCTGATCGACAAGCGAGAGCACGGAAGCGGCGTGCGTGTGATCCACGAATTTGTGCGGCAGGAAGGCGTGCAGCAGGGTCTCAACTGAAGGGTTCGGCGCCGAGGAATCGAGCAGGTTGAGCCGCTGCACGTTAACCATAGCCTCGTCGGACAGCTCATCGAGCGCGCGGAGCTCGCGCAACGGCCCTAGCTTCACCGCAGGCAAACCCCAAGGCTCGATGTCGGCCATGTCGGCGCCGGAGCCTTTAACCGCGATCACCTCGTGCTCGACGCCGAGATCGTCGCTGGCGCGCGTCTTGACCGAGGTGTTGCCCCCGCCATGCAGCACGAGCAGAGGATCGCGGCCGAGCAGGCGCGTGGTGTAGACCCTAAGCGCAATGTCGGGGCCGACGCCCTTGGCACCATAGGCGGCGACCAGCTCCTGGGCCGCGGCGTCGTTCCATTGGCTTTTCATGGCGCGCGTTCTTGCAGGAATGGACTTTTGCTGCAAGCCCGGAATCCCCATCTCCCGATCATCAGCAAACGCAATTTCTGCCGACCCGAGAGATGATCTCCTTCCCGCCACGCTTCCTTACGGATTTGCAACATATTTGCCTGCATTCTCTCGCGATTACGGGGCTTCTTTCGGTGAGGGAGTAAGGTGGGAACCTTCCGCAAGTCATACCATCCCGAGCGCCACTATATGCGCGGGCCCGGCCCCAAATGGCACGAGAAACACATGACGGCACTGCATCAGGCCGCGAGCGCACAGCCCAAGGATGCCGAAGAGAGAGCAGAAGCAGCGCCGGGCGTCTGGACGCGGCTTGCCACTCGCCGCGTCAGCGCCCGGCATGATCTCCGCTACGCGCTCTGGCTCGTGCCTTTGACCATCGCCGCGCTGTTTGGCTTCGTGGTGGTTGCCGCGCTGGCCGGCTAGTCTTTCGCCTGCTTGTCGCCCGTGCGGATCACCACGAGGCGGTCAGTGCCGGACTCGGCGCCCCACACTTCGCCTGGGCGTCCGTTGAGCTGGCGCACCGCGGCATCCGGCTTGTCGCTCGGAAAGCTCGCGAAGCTCTTGGTCTCAGGATCGAACTTGAGGACGGCGTTGGCGCCAAAGTCGCTGACCCACACCTTGTCCTTGCCGTCGACATAGACCGCGTAAGCGTGCGGCGCTTCGCCCGGCAGCTTGTAAACCTCCCAGCTCGAGGCCGCCGGGTCGTAGACACTGAGATTGCCGGCGTTCCACTCGCTCACCCACAGCCGACCCTTCGAGTCTGACCACACCCGCCGCGTGCCGACGCCCGGCGACTTCCGCTCGATCACGGTAGTCTTGCCGGTATCGAGATCGGGCTTGCCGAGGAAGCTTCCGGCCAGAGAGACATAATAGATTGCGCCGTCAGGGGTGGCAGTGATGCCGTAGGGGCCGACGCCTTTCGGCGCATCCCACACCTGCATCTCGCCGGTCTTGGGATCGAGCCGGCCATAAATACCGGACTGCCCGGTGAACCAGATGCGGCCGCTTCCGTCGAATGCGGGGGTGTTGAGATTGGCGTTGGCGCGGTCCTTGGGAAGCTTCCAGGTCTTCACCTCGTGCGTGGCGGGATCGACCCTAACTATCGCGTTGAGCCCCCCGTCGGTGATCCACGCCGCGCCGTCCGGGCTGATGATCACGCCGTGCGGCGCCGATCCCTCCCCTAGCGGAATGCGATCGACCTGTCCGGTATCTGGATTGAGGCGGCCGAGCACGCCGGCGCGCTGGCCCGTGTACCAAACCGTCCCGTCCGGAGCGGGCGCCACATCGTGGGGATGATCGCCCTGCGGCACATTGAAATACTTGACCTCGACCGCGGCCGCCGGGGACGCTGGCAACACAACCGCGAGGACCAAAGCAGCGAGGGCAAAAGACTTCGACTGCGCTCGATGCCAATCAGCGCGCCGAGCAGGACGGAGATGGCGAAATCGCCCGCCGTGGCAAGAAGCTCCTGGTCGGTCATGGCCTCCGCCCAATTTCCAAGTCATTGCCCGTCTTGACCCGCCTGCTTGGCCGAAGCCACGAACTTGCTTCGGCACCTTAAAGCCCTTCGGCGGGGCGAAGGCCAGGGCGATCCAGTAATACCTGGGGTGAATATCACAAAGACCG
>Ga0207678_10001021_pt1 | contig 25521 bp, 21 predicted proteins | sample KBSC63metaG_FD_184319 | JGI IMG/M metagenome (GOLD analysis project Ga0207678, IMG submission 184319) | Corn rhizosphere microbial communities from Kellogg Biological Station, Michigan, USA - KBS C6-3 metaG (SPAdes) (version 2) | ecosystem: Host-associated > Plants > Roots > Rhizosphere > Soil ... | reverse complement strand
GGAGCGGGGCAAGCCTGCTCCGGATGTGTTTCTGGAGGCGGCGCGGCGGATGGGTGTTGCGGCGGAGAGTTGCGTAGTCTTTGAAGATACGGATGAAGGGCTGGAGGGCGCCCGTAAGGCAGGGATGCGGACGATCGACATCCGTGAGTATTTCTCGCCGCAGCGGTGACGTTGTTAAAGTTTCTTGAGGTAGGCCATGATCTCGGGGCTGGTCCAGTCCTGCGGGCCGATGAATTTGCGGCGAATGATGCCTTTGCGGTCGATCACGTAAGTTTCGGGATAGCGGAAGGTGCCGTAGAGTGCGTTGGCGCGCTGCTGGCCATCTCGGATCGTGTTTAGGCCGTCGAGAGGGTGCTTGGTGAGGAACTCGCGATAGGCGTCGGCGTCCTCGTCCGTGCTGATCGCGAGCACTTTGATCTGCGGCATCTGGTGCTGCATGGCCACGAGCGAAGGCAACTCTTCGATGCAGGGAGCGCACCAGGTGGCCCAGAAGTTCAGAACGACGACGTCGCCGCGCAATTTGCTGAGATCGACGGAATGACCGCCATCACTCACATCGAAGGTGGGGGCCACGTGGCCGATCTGGCTCGGATGCTGCCCACGGTCGCATCCGGCGACCAGCAAGATTGCAAGAATTACACCTGACCAGAGTTTTCGCACAGTACGCTCCACTTCCTATAATACGAAGTCGTGAATGCAAGCGAGTTTTCCGATGAATTGAAAGCTGTTGGCGGCGAACTTCTGCTGTCGGTGATTGTGCCTGCGCGCAATGAAGAAGGCGTGCTGGGCGCGTGCCTGGCATCGCTTGTGCGCCAGTCGGACGTGGCGTTTGAGCTAGGAATGCAGTGGGAACTCATTGTTGTGAATGACGACTCCGCCGATAAAACGCGAGCGATTGCGGAGAAAAGTGCAGCCGATCACGAGGGCATCACGGTAGTGGACGCTCCGGCGCTGGATCTGGACGGCGGCATCTTTACTGGAAAAACGAATGCCTGCTGGGCGGGGGCGCAGATTGCGCGCGGCAAGTGGCTTCTGTTTACCGACGCCGATACGCTGCATGAACCGGGCGATCTCTCGCGGTCGCTGCATGAGGCAGAAAAATATAAAGCGGTGCTGCTGTCGTATTCGCCACGGCAGATTGTGAATGGGTTCTGGCAACGCGCAGTGATGCCGCTGGTGTTCTCGGAGCTGGCGAGCGTCTATCCGATGAAGCAGGTGAATGATCCGAACCGTAGCCTGGCGGCGGCGAATGGACAGTTTCTGCTGGTGCAGCTGGACGCTTATTTTTTGGTTGGAGGGCATCGGGAGCTGAAGGGGACGGTGCTGGAAGATGTCGCGCTGGCGCGCAAGATCAAGGATGAGGGAAAGACGATCCGGTTTCGCTATGCTCCGGACGCGCTTTCGACGCGGATGTACCGCAGCACCGCGGAGATGATCGAAGGCTGGACGAAGAATCTTGCCCTGCTGTTTCCGCGTCCGGTTTATCTGGCTGCGTGGAGGGTCCTGGATGTGCTGCTCTTTTTTGTATTGCCGGGATTGGCGGTGGGGCTGTACTGGCTGGTGCCATGGCAACGCGGCGTGATTTGGGTGCTATGGCTGAGGACGCTCTGGCGGTTTTACTCGCGGGTGGCGCGTTCGAACTTCCCTGCGAGTGACGTCGTGATTTCGATACTGGGGGTGCCGCTGTTTGTCTATTTGCTGGTTCGCAGCGTGGTGGACCATCGGGTGAAGAAATCAGTGGCGTGGAAGGGGCGGAAGTACGCCGGTGAGTAGGGCTGTAGTTTCGGGTGTGGGCATAGCGTCGACCGACTTCCGCTTGCCCTAGATATGATTGAGGTTTGTATCCGCGTGCCTGTACGGCGCGTCTAATGAAAGAGAGAGCAATGATCCTGCTTACCCGCAAAGCCGAATTCTCCTCTGCGCATTTTTACTGGAACGATGCGTGGTCCGCCGAGGAGAACCAGCGTGTCTTCGGCAGATGCGCGAACCGTAACGGCCACGGGCACAACTACACGCTGGAGGTGACGGTAGCAGGAGAGGTCGATCCGGTGTCGGGATTTGTGGTCGATTTGAAGCAGTTGAAGGACATCCTGGAACGTGAGGTAGTCAGCGTATATGACCATCGGCATCTCAATTTGGAGGTGCCTGAGTTTGCGAAGACGGTTCCGACGACAGAGAACATCGCCATTGCGATATGGCGGCGGTTGGAAGGCAAGATTCCTAACGCGAAGTTGCACCGGGTGCGGGTTTATGAGATGCCTGACCTGTTTGCAGACTTCTATGGTGAGCCATGAAGGCGCATCTCTCAAGGCGATATCATCTTTCGGCCTCGCACCGTCTGCATTCGGAGGCTTACGATGCGGAGCGTAACCGCGAGATATTCGGTAAGTGCAACAATCCGCACGGGCATGGGCACAACTACACGGTACAGGTGACGGTAAGCGGTGAAGTCGATCCGGAGACGGGAATGGTTTGCAACCTGGCGGACCTGGATGCGTTTGCGCAAACTAACCTGATCGACCGTTTTGACCATACGAATCTGAATACGCTGGATTGCTTTCAGGAGTCGGTTTCGACCACAGAGAATCTAAGCATGGCGATATACCGAATTTTTCGTAACTTTACTGCCGCCCATCTGGAGCGAGTGCATGTGGAGGAGACAAGCAACAACTCCTTTGACTATGCCGGCGGCGCAGATCTCAGCTTTATCTAAGGAAGGATTACTATGGCAGCCACGTCCGCCACACTTGATTCCGCAGCTCTTGAAACAACATCAACGCAGGACCTATACAGGGAAATGCTGCGCCGTATGGGGGAAGATCCGGAGCGCGATGGGCTGTTGAGGACGCCCGAGCGGATGGAAAAGGCGATGGCCTTTCTGACCAAAGGCTACACGATGGATGTCAACGCAGTTCTGCACAATGCGCTATTCGATGTGGAATATGACGAGATGGTGATCGTGAAAGACATCGAATTTTTTTCGCAGTGCGAACATCATCTGCTGCCGTTTTTCGGAAAGGCGCACATAGCCTATGTTCCTAATGGCAAGGTAATCGGGCTGAGCAAAATTCCGCGGCTGGTCGATGTTTTTTCCCGGCGCCTGCAGGTGCAGGAACGGCTGACCACGCAAGTAAGCGAGGCGATTCAGGAAGCGATCAATCCTCAGGGGGTCGCCGTCATTATGGAGGCGCAGCATCTGTGCATGATGATGCGCGGAGTGGAGAAGCAGCACTCGTCAACGGTGACCTCGTCTATGCTGGGCGTGTTCAAGACGCAGCTTCAGACACGGAATGAGTTCCTGTCGCTCGTCCGGCGGCAGGGCAATGGTTTCTAATGAAACAATGGGTTTTAACAAATAAGCCATAGCAAATAGACTGGAAGATGAATGAACGGTCTTCTGGTATTGGACAAGCCCTCGGGGCTTACATCGCATGACGTTGTGGCAATTGTTCGCCGGGCCACGGGCGAAAAATCTATTGGACATCTCGGCACGCTCGACCCGATGGCGACCGGGGTTCTGCCGCTGCTGCTGGGCAAGTACACCCGGCTTGCGCAGTTCTTCGGGCAGGCTGAGAAATATTATGAGGGGTCGATACGCTTCGGCTTCGCGACCGACACCTTTGACGCCGAGGGCACGGCGACCACAGATCCGCAACCGCTGAGGCACTCGCTCGAAGAACTTCGGGAATTGAGCCGCCGGTTCCATGGTGAGATCGACCAGGTTCCTCCGGTTTATTCGGCGAAGAAGATCAACGGAGTTGCGGCGCACAAGCTGGCTCGCGCCGGTGCGGATGTGCCTGTGAAGCCCGCGCGGATTACAATTCACGATTTCAGGCTGCTGGACCTGCAGGGTGAGGTGGCGGCGTTTGCGATGCATGTCTCCGCCGGAGGATATGTTCGCTCCGTAGCGCACGAACTGGGGCAGCTTGCCGGCTGCGGAGCGCATCTTTCATCGCTGCGGCGGACGCGGGCGGGCGCTTTTACGTTGAGTCATGCAATCACAGTGGAGCAACTCAAGCAGGCTGCCGGTCCTCACGAGATCGAAGCGCTGCTGCCGCACCCGCGAACGCTGCTGCCAGAACTGCCTTCGGTGACCGTGGACGAGCAGATGGCAGGACGTCTGCGGAATGGGATGCAGGTGAATCTGCCCGAGTTCTCGAAGGCTCCGCTGGTAAAGGTGTTCACCAGTCCAACGGACCTGCTCGCGATTGCGAGGCGGGTGGCCGGGACGCTGATGCAGCCGATTGTGGTGATGGGGTAAAGCAGGAAATGTGCCGAGGGATCAGAGAGCAGGCTTATTGCTTTTTCAGCAGAGGCAGCACAAGGGACAGAACGTTTTCTGCAACGATCTTGTTTCCGGCTGCGGTGGCGTGGACCTGGTCGGACTGCATCATGCCGTTTACGCCATAGGCTCCCCTAAGAATGAATGGAAGCAGCGGAACATGGTATTTCTTCGCGAGCAGTGTATAGGTCGCGTTGAACTGGTTGACGTAATCGGAGCCATAGTTCGGCGGAAGGGTGATTCCGGCCAGCGCAACCTTTGCGCCGCTGGCCTTTAGCGTGGCGACGATCTTGTCGAGATTGGCGCGGGAGTTTTCGATAGGCACACCGCGAAGTCCGTCATTACCGCCGAATTCGACAACTACGGCGTAGGGTTTGAGGGCGACAACGTCGTCCAAACGCTCGACTCCATCTTTAGTGGTGTTGCCGCTGATGCCTGCGTTCACGACACGGTAACTGTAGCCCCGCGCTTCGAGGTCGGCCTGAAGGTAATCGGGATAGCTTTGACCGGGGTCGGTCCCGTGGCCTGCGGTGAGGCTGTCCCCGAAGCAGACCAGCACGGGACGATGATCGGTTTGCGCGGCCGCATCGGCCAGGGGGAAGGGAGCGGCGTTTTCGGACTGCGCGGTCATATCAGTAGAAACGGGCACTGCGGATGGTTGTGCGTCGGAGTGGGCTTTGCATCCCGATATGCCGAACAGGACACCCGCTACTATAAAGAGAACTCGAATCTGCCGCATACGTATTAAAGCTATCAGGAGGAGCCAGGCTGGTGAATGCTATGGAAACTGTGAGCGCTCCGATGATCAGGGTGGAAGGACTGCGGAAGTCGATCCGCAATGGGTCGCGTACGGTCGATATCCTGAAAGGACTGGACTTTGCTGTTCCACAGGGCCAGTTTGCCGCGATCATGGGGGCATCGGGGAGTGGCAAGTCGACGCTGCTGGGGCTGCTCGCCGGGCTCGATATGCCGAGTTCGGGGGATGTGCGGCTGAATGGAATTGCCATAAGCTATCTGCCGGAAGACAAGCTGGCGCAGGTCCGCGGAAAGACAATCGGATTTGTATTCCAGTCGTATCAACTGATTCCGACGTTGACGGCGCTGGAAAATGTTCTGCTGCCGTATGAGTTGAATGTCGAAGGAAACGATACGAAGGCCGGACAGGCGCGTGCGCGTGAGTTGTTGGCCAGCGTTGGCCTTGGCGATCGATTCGGACATTATCCCGTTCAGCTTTCGGGTGGCGAGCAGCAGCGGGTAGCTCTGGCGCGCGCATTTATCCTGCGTCCGCCGATTGTTCTGGCCGATGAGCCTACAGGAAATCTGGACAGCACGAATGGGGCGCATGTGTTGGACCTGCTGCTGAACCTGAACCGGAAAGAGGGAACGACTCTGGTTCTGGTGACGCACGACGCGGTGCTGGCCGCCTACGCCGACCGGCGGATTACTTTGCGGGATGGACTGATAGTCTCCGATGAGATGAACGAGGCTGGCAGTGGAGCTGCGGAGTTTCGACAGGGTTCCGCGGTGATGGAGTAAAAGGGATGGCACGTCTTTCCTACCGGTCTGCTGCCAGAATCGCCGCACGCGAGATGCGCTCGTCGCGCGGCAAATTCTTCTTCGTCATTCTCTCGGTCGCGATTGGCGTGGCCGCGCTGACCGGTGTTCGCGGATTTTCTTCCTCGTTCCGAACAACGCTGCTGACGCGCGCGCGAAGCATTATGGCCGCCGATGTTTCGGCGAGGATGTTTGAGCAGCCGACAGCGGAGGAGCAGAAGGGACTGGACGAGATCGCCGCCGGCGGTGTGGAGATCACGCCAGTGACGGAACTGCTCTCGATGGCAAGCTCTCCGAAGACATTCGATCCTCTGCTGGTCTCGCTGAAGGCGGTCGATCCTGCAAAATACCCGTTTTATGGCACGGTTGAGCTTGCGCCGGCGGCGGCGCTGAAGGATGTCTTAACACCGGATACCGTGGCCGTCGCCGATGATCTGCTGGTGCGGTTGCACCTGAAGGTCGGAGACGAACTGAAGCTCGGAACACGGCAGTTTCGTATCGCTTCGGTGGTGGTGAATGAGCCGGACAGGCTGTCCGGGAGCTTTGCCGCGGGACCACGGGTGTTCATCTCGCGACAAGGGCTGGAGTCAAGCGGATTGCTTGCTCCGGGAAGCCATGCCGGGCAGCGGTTTTTATTCAAGCTGCCTGCGGCGCGTGATGGCGGAGCCATTCCGGATGCAGCCGTCGCAGCATTTAAGGAGCGGCTGGAAAAACTGCTGCCCGAGGCGCAGGTGATCGACTACCGCGAGACCAATCCGGCGCTGACGCGTGGGCTCGACCGGGCGACGAGTCTGCTGTCGCTGATGAGCCTGGTGGCGCTGGTGCTGGGAGCGATCGGCGTTGGCATGGCTATGCGCGCGCACCTGCAGCAACGGCTGGATACGATTGCAATCATGAAGTCCCTGGGGGCGGGCTCAGGGCAGATCATGAAGATCTACCTGCTGCAGACTCTGCTGCTGGGGCTGCTGGGAGGAGCGCTCGGCGTCACGCTTGGGCTGGGAGTGCAGATGGCGTTCCCACACCTGTTGGCCAGGCTGCTCCAGACGCAAACCGAGATGCATGTTCAGGCAGGCAGCGTGCTCACGGGTCTGGGCGCGGGTGTGCTGACGACGCTGCTATTCACGCTGCCTCCGCTGCTGGACATTCGCGGGGTACGTCCGATCCTGATTCTTCGCAGGGCAGTCGAGGAAAGCGATGACCCATTTGTCACCGCTACTTTCCGCAAGCTGCGCAAGAATGTGGCGCAAATTGGCGCGGCTGTCCTGATTCTTGCCGGGCTTGCGGCAATCGCCGCTACGCTGAGCGATTCGGCCATGGTGGGAGAGGTCTTTTCAGTGGGGCTGGTGGCCGTACTGGCGGTACTGCTGGGCGCATCCGCGCTGGTGCTTGCCGGGTTGCGGTGGTTTTTGGGGCGGACACGATTGAGTCTACCCTCCGCTGTACGGCATGGGCTGGCCAATCTTTATCGTCCGGGCAATCCTTCGGCTGCAATGCTTGCCGCGCTGGGACTCGGCGTAATGCAGATCACGGCAGTTTATTTCGTGCAGCAGGCGGTGGTCAGGGAACTGCATATATCGAGCGCGCCCAACCTGCCGAATGTATTTCTGGTGGACATCACACCGAAGGAAGTAGCCGGGGTGCAGGGGTTGCTCAAGGCGCAGCCCAGCGTTACTGCTCCGCCGGAGATGCTGCCCGTGGTCTCGTCGCGCATCATTGCTATTGATGGCATCCCGGCAACTCAGGCGAAGCTGAAGAACTTTCCCAAGCGGATGCTGCGCTCGATCTCACTGACCTGGGCAATGACGCCGCCACCGGGCACAAGCACGGTCGCCGGGCAGTGGTGGCAGAAGGATGAAAAAGGCGTGGTGCTCGCAGTAAACCAGCATGATGCAGAGCGGCTTGGGGTGAAGGTCGGCTCGCATATTACGTTCGCGGCACAGGACTCGCAGTTTACGGCGACGGTGGTGGCGCTGACCAAAGCCGATGGGCAACATGTCTTCTCGCGCTCTTCTTTTATCCTGCCGCCTGCGGCACTGGCCGGGCTGCCAGCGGTCTGGTATGGCGGCGTCCATGCCGATCCGGCGCGCGTTGGAGAGTTGCAGCGGGCACTGTACAACGCCTATCCCACGGTAACGGTGATTAACGTTGCGCAGGCGTTGGAAACGGTGCGTTCGGTGGTGATTCAGATCACGTATGTGATTCAGTTCCTGGCGGCGTTCTCCATCTTCGCTGGAATTGTCATTCTTGCCAGCAGCATTGCGGGAACGCGCTATCGGCGGATCAGGGAAGTGGTTGTGCTGAAGACGCTGGGGGCAACGCGGCGGCGGATTGCAGCTATCTTCTCCATTGAATTCGCCGTATTGGGAATAGTCGCGGGGCTGGTGGGCGTCGTCTTTGCCAATGTGATTGCCCGCGTTCTGCTGCACCGCATGGACGTGGTTTTTCATTGGCAGTGGGGGTGGTCGTTGGTGGCGCTGTTGGGGACAGCGGCGCTTACTGTCATCACCGGGTGGATAGCGAGCCATCGCATTCTCGGACAGAAACCGCTGGAAGTTCTTCGGGAAGAGTAACCGCAGCCGCAGGTCCTAAGGACCAGGGCTTCTACATTCTCAAAAAAAAGAAATTATTTTTCTATTGACATATCTTTCTGCGGTTTCGTAGAGTCCTTGTCGAATCAAAAATGCAAATTGATCGGACCACATTGCCGACTACTGCAAGGCCCGCATTCTTTAAGGAGAACCAGATGGACGTAGAAAACTTAATGGACCAATGGAATGGGATACGAAGAAGGATTACGCGATGTTTTGGCGTGTCAGCTCTTCTGACCGCATTTGTCTGCTGCGGATTGCTGGTACAACCAGCGATAGCTCAAACCGGTGGTCAGGGCGCGCTTCAGGGCACTGTAACCGATGCAACAGGAGCCGTGGTGCCGAACGCGATAGTCGTTGCGACATCGCAGGCGAGCGGCGTTTCGACTACTCGCAAGACATCCTCGGCTGGTCTCTATACCATCACCCCGCTTATCCCCGGCACGTATACCGTGACCGTGACGGCGCCGGGATTTCAGACATCGAAGCAGCAGAACCTCGTTGTTAATGGGTTGAATGTAACCGGCTACAACCCCAAGTTGATGGTTGGAAACACCGAACAGACGGTGACGGTTACGGAGGCTCCTCCCCAACTAGAAACGACGAACTCCACGCTGGGCGCAGTGATCGACAACGCGACTTACGAAAGTTTGCCGCTCATCATGAGCAACCAGCAGCGCGATCCTACAGCGTTCGCTACGTTGGCGCCTGGAGCGCAAGGCGGCACGCGCGCGCCGATCATGTCCGGTACCGGCAACTATCTTGCTGAAGTTTACTTGGACGGTATTCCCACCACCACATCGAACCAGCAGGGCGACAATCGTGTCATTTCCAACTCGATTCCGGTAGAGTCGGTTGACCAGCTGCAGGTTATCTCCAGCGGCCCTTCAGCCGAATATCAGGGAGCAGGTGCAATCGGCTTTACCACCAAATCGGGTGGTAAGGAATACCACGGCACAATCCTCGATGTGGTGCGTAACACCGCCTTTGACACCTGGGGATTCACAGCACCGGCGGCAACAACCAAGAAGCTGGTGAACGGCGTGGTGACGTCAGTCCCCGCCGGAAAACCTGTTGAGCACCAGAATGAGCTGTCCCTGTCGGTCGGCGGCCCGATTCCTTTTACAAGGCACAAGGGATTTTTCTTTGTGAACTTCGATAAATTCCATAGCCGCAACGGTGTGAACCCGTCGCAGTTCACCGTCCCCACGACGCTGATGACGCAGGGTAATTTCAGCGAACTGCTCGGCACTGATCCCAAAACAGGCCTGCCCAATGGACAGATTTACGATCCATTGACAACAGCCGCCTGCACCGCGAATAACACAGATGGGACCCCGTGCCGATACCAGTACGGCTATGGGCCTGGCGCTACTCCGGGGCCGAACGGAAATCCTGTACAAACCGGTGCGCCTAACGTGATTCCGGCGAGCGAGATATCGGCAATCTCCCAGTACGAACAGAAATTTCTACCTGCTCCGACCAGCGCAGGCATTGCCAACAATTACCTCGCCGGAGGAGCCGCCAGCGGGTACGACAATCATGAGATTGTGGCGAAGGTGGACTACGATCTGACATCTTCTCAGCGTATCTCCGCTGTGTTTACGCACGGAGTCCGCAACTCAATTGGCTACGGCGCCAACTTGCCGCTGCCTTATACGGCCAGCGATAGCTCGTCCATCTCCCCGACCGCAATCATTCTGGAACACTCCATCGTTATTACGCCGAGGCTGGTCAACCAGTTCAAGTATGGGTTCACGCGTTTTCCGCAGCCTGTGCGCGCTCCGACGGACAATCTTGCTCCATACCGTGCAGGCCCGGATATCGGGATCGGCAACTTGCCGCCAGGACAGGCGTCCGGAAATTTCCCCGGCTCCAAATTTGGCACGAGCACTGCGTTTCCAGCGGCATTGTCACCCTGGACTCAGGGCGGAGCGTCGGATGCTTCACACAATGTTGTGCCGAACGCCTATACCATTGTGGACAATTTGCAATGGAGCAAGGGACACCACTCGCTTACCTTCGGAATCCAGACGCAGTGGTTACAGGACAACACGTCAGCCCAGACAAGCCCGTCTGGTATTTACACTCAGTCTTTCTCGGCGAATGATACTTCCAATTTCATTGGGAATACATTGAACAGCACCAACACGGGTTATGCCTACGCCAGCTTTCTGCTTGGCGCAGTAAACAGCGGGGCCACCTCCATTCCGGCATTTATCGAAACGGGCGGACGCTATCACCCCATCTCGCCCTACTTCCAGGATGACTGGAAGGTAACGCCGAATTTGACGCTGAACCTTGGTCTGCGCTGGGACTACCTTCCTCCGTATCACGAGGTGCAGGACCGTTTCAGCTTCTTCAATCCGAACGCAACCAATCCTCTGACGGGCACGCCGGGGATGCTTGAATTCGCCGGTTATCGCGGAGCTGACATCAGTTGCCAATGCCGTACTCCAGTCCAGACTTACTGGAAGAACTGGGGTCCGCGTCTGGGCTTCGCTTACTCGATCAACGACAAAACAGTGGTTCGCGGAGGCTATGCGATTGCCTACTCGCGTGCAGGCGGCGTCGGTGGACGTGCCGGCGACTCAACAGGAACAGGCCAAGCTGGGTTCAACGCTAACCTGATTCTTCCGCCGGCCGTGAGTTCGGGCGTAAATGCCGGGCCTTCGTATTACCTCAACAACAGTGCCGCTTTCCAGGCTGCTGGAATGGCCAACATCAACTTCGGGGGACCCAACTTCGTGCTGACATCTCCCACCGCGCCCTCTGCAGATGCATTGACTCAGGGGACCGGGAACTATGTGGATGCCAATGGCAAGTACGTAACGCCTGGCGGCGCGCCTCACTATGCCGATCCTTATCTTTCAGGGAGAGCGCCGGAATTTGTCTTCTATAACTTCGGACTTCAGCGCGCGCTCACGAACGACCTGACCATCATGGCCAACTACTCCGGAAGCCAGTCTCACTTCGTGGCTGGCGCCGGTGTCCCCGGATTCTTGTCGGGCCAGCTTGATCCGGCCTACGTGGCGGCGCTTGGTTCTGTCGTCGCAAGTGACGGGGCAACCAATATCCTCAATGCGCAGGCTACGCCGGCGAACCTTGCCATCGCCATGGCTGCGGACCCCTCCATTAAAATTCCTTATGCAGGTTATGCTGCGGCAGGAGCAGTAAACAAAAATGCAACAATCGGACGTATGCTGCGGCCTTATCCACAATACTCCGGACCGCCAAGCCCAACCTGGGACAACGTCGCAAATCTCAGCTATAACGCGTTGCAGATCACACTCAAGCAGCGGGAGTGGAACGGGTTGAGTTATACGCTGAACTACACCTACTCCAAAGCCCTCGGAGACGACGGGACTATCCGGAGCGCCTTTCCAGTTCCGGCCGCAGCCTCATCCACCGGTGTGGCCCTGCCGGGCAACAACCGGGCGGACCGCGGCTTGACGTCGACGGACACCCCGCAGATTCTCAATATCTACGGTGTCGATAAGCTGCCGTTCGGAAAAGGTCATATCGGCAACGATCACTTCCTGGTCCGCGCTCTTCTCAGCGGCTGGGCGCTCTCCGGCATCTTCACTTATCATTCAGGCAATCCATTGCAGATCACCGCATCCGGTTGCAATACTCCATCCTCGGGAACATGCATGCCTGATTTGAACCCGGACTTTCATGGCTCCATTCGTAAGAATGGAAGCTGGGGCAAAGGTCTGACGGCGGCTCACCTGAATGCTATTTCTTACCTTGATTCAAATGCGTTCAAACTGCCGGATACATTTGCATTGCCTGCTGGTGCGAGCAAAAAGGCTGTGCCGATTACCAAGATTGGCACGGCTCCCCGCAGTGGAGCGCTTAATACCTGGAGCCCAAGCAGCTACAACATCAATATGGGCCTCCAGCGTAGCTTCAACCTCACGCCGGAAAGAGTAAAGTTCATCTTCAAGGCGGAGTGCTTCAATGTAACCAATAAAGTTACATTCGGCGGAATCAACACAGTTTGGTCGCCATCCAGCTCCTCTACTTTCGGTCAGGTCACGAAAGCAAGCGGAAATAGAGACTGGCAGTTCTCTGGCCGTATTACCTTCTAGCTTCACGTCATTCCTCCGGCGGGCAGATTGCTCTGAGCATCTGTCCGCTTCTTTTTTATTGCAATCTAACCACGGAGAAAAAGATGGCTCGTAACGCATGGAAATATGGCGCTGTTGTTCCGGTACTGCTGCTGAGCTTCGGATTGCATGAAGCTGGAGCTCAACAGATGTCGTACGAAAATGCGACGGCGAAGCAGTTGGCGGGAATCGCGAAAGATAATTCGCGGCATTTTGGCGACGATCGGGACGATGCCGGGCCACTGGCGACGGATTTGTCCTATGGAATTCAGCCGGCAGCGGTGGGCAAGGCTATGCGAAAGGTTGCCGACTGGCAGCTTGCACGTTCGCAGCCCTACTTCGACCGGATATGGACGTGGAGCGTCCTGTACAGCGGATTCATGGCGACGTCGGAGTCGTTGCATGACCCAAAATACCGTGACGCCATGATGGCGATGGGCACAAAATTTGACTGGCGGTTGCGGTCTCATCTGCCCAATGCGGATGATCAAAGTGTTGGCCAGACCTACCTGGAGCTGTACCTGATAAAAAAAGATCCGGCCATGATGGAGCCGACGCGAAGTGAACTGGATGCGTTGCTGGCTGCTCCGCGGATGTCGAAGATTCCGGGCAAAGAACTGCCCTGGTGGTGGTGCGACGCCCTGTTCATGGGGCCTCCGGTGTGGTCGCGGATGTATGCGGCTACCGGCGACCGCAAATATATCTCGTACCTCGACGAAGAGTGGTGGAAGACCTCAGACCTGCTGTATGACACGGAGGAACATCTGTATTCGCGGGACGCGAGCTATCTGACGAGAAAAGAGGCAAATGGCCAGAAGATGTTCTGGGCTCGCGGAAATGGATGGGTGATGGGCGGTATTGCCCGGACGCTCGATTATCTGCCCAAGGACGACGCTGCGCGTCCGAAATATGTGAAGCAGTTGCAGGAGATGGCAGCCCGTGTCGCTTCGCTGCAGGGCAAGGACGGGATGTGGCGCGCGGGATTGCTGGACCAGAGCAACTACGCTCTGCCCGAGATGTCCGGTTCGGCGCTGATGACCTATGCTCTCGCCTGGGGCGTGAATCAGGGGATATTGGATCGGAAAGTCTATCGGCCCGTGATTGAAAAGGCCTGGGCGGGAATGCTGCACCATGTGTACGCGGATGGGCGGCTTGGCTGCATCCAGCAGACCGGGGCAGAACCGGCTCCTTTCAAGCTGACCTCCAGCTATACCTATGGAGTCGGCGCGTTCCTTCTTGCGGGCAGTGAAATTCGCCAGATGGGCGGGCATTTTTCGGCTGGTAAACGCGTACATTGAAGTCGACTTAGGTTGTAGGATGAATATGTCTTGCCACCTCTAAAAATGTGCGGGTTCGTAGAATGAATTGGAACGAAGCAGGGACGCTGCTGCAGAGTCATGAGCAGCGGTTTGGCGGGCAAGGGCGTGTTTTTACCGCCCCCGCCCGCGTAAATCTGATTGGAGAGCACACCGACTATACCGGCGGTCTGGTGATGCCGATGGCGATCGATTTCGCCACGACAGCGATCATCAGCCCACGGAGTGACGGGCGAGCGGTCATTTATTCCACCAACTTCGACGAGGAAATATCTTCTGACATCGGTACTCCGGCACTGGCTCCGCGTGGGCATTGGAGCGACTATCCGCTCGGTGTGGTGTGGAGCCTGGCCCAGGAAGGCGTTACCGTTGGCGGATTCAACATGAGCCTCGCGGGAAATGTTCCGGTGGGCGCCGGCCTGAGTTCGTCGGCTTCGATTGAGGTGGCCACTGCGATGGCGCTGCTGGGGCTAATGGGCAAAGAACTTCCGCTCAAGACCATCGCCACGCTTTGCCGGCGGACGGAGAATGAGTTTGTCGGCGCAAAGAGCGGCATTATGGATCAGTTTGTCGTTACCGGAGCGGTTGCCGGCCGAGTGATGATGCTGGATTGCCGTTCGCTGGAGTTCGAGCTGCTGCCCTTGCCCGAAGCTGTGCGGATAGTGGTCTGCAACTCGATGGTGAAGCATGCGGTGGCAACCGGCGCTTATGGCGACCGGAGCGACGAAGTGAATGCGGGGCAGGCGGTATTGAGAGCGGAGCGGCCGGGAATCGAATTGCTGCGCGATGCAACGCTGGCGGACCTCGAAGCTTGCCGGGACAAGATGAGCGCGGCCAGCTTCGCGCGATGCAGGCACATTATCTCCGAGAACGGGCGGGTGCTGGAGGCCCGTGACGCTTTGCTGCGAGCGGACGTGAAGCGGTTCGGCGAGCTGATGATCGAGGCCCATGTGAGCATGCGGGACGACTTTGCCGCCAGTTGCCCGGAGGTTGATACGTTGGTTGATATAGCGGTTCGGCAGCCGGGCTGCTTCGGTGCGCGGATTACCGGAGGCGGTTTCGGCGGCTGCACCGTAAACCTGGTCGAGGCGGAAAAGGCTGAAGACTTCGTCGAGGCGTTGCGGCGAGAATATAAGTCCGCTCTCGGTATTTCGGCGGATTGCTTTGTCAGTGCGCCTTCGGATGGAGCGCTGGCGTTGGCGTCGAAAGGCGGTGTGCAGTGAATCCATTGGCTCAGAAGAATCCTCATCGCAGGTTCAATCCGCTGAAGCGCGAGTGGGTGCTGGTTTCGCCGAACCGGACGCAACGGCCGTGGCAAGGCCAGATGGAAAAGCCTGCGGTCGCGCCGGCGCTGACTTACGATCCAAATTGCTATCTCTGTCCGGGAAACCTGCGCGCTGGCGGCGCGCGGACGGACAAATATACGAGCACTTACGTCTTCGAGAACGACTATGCGGCGCTGAAGCTGGACGCACCACGCTTTTCAAGCGACGAGGACGGCAAGGGCATTCTGGTAGCCGAGGGAGAGAGTGGCGTCTGCCGCGTTATCTGCTTTTCCCCGCGGCACGACCTCACGCTGGCGAAGATGGCGGTTTCGGAGATTCGTAAGGTAGTGGACGTCTGGGCAGAGCAGTACCGGGAACTTGGTTCACGGGACGATATCTCATATGTCCAGGTGTTTGAGAACCGCGGCGCGATGATGGGCGCAAGCAATCCGCATCCGCATGGGCAAATCTGGGCGAGCCGTTCGATTCCGAACGAGGTGGTTCTGGAACTGCGCGGCCAGGGCGAGTATCTGCGTGAGCATGGATGCTGCCTGTTGTGCGCTTACCGGGAGCTGGAGGTTCGTCTCGGCGAGCGAGTGATAGCCGCGAATGAAAGTTTCGTTGCCGTCGTTCCTTATTGGGCGGTCTGGCCGTTTGAGGTGATGATTTTGCCGCTGCGTCATATCGCCGATCTGGAGGCAATGACCGAAGCGGAACGGGACGCGTTCGCCGACATGCTGCAGACGGTAACTTCGACCTACGATCAGGTTTTCGACACGCCGTTCCCTTATTCGATGGGGCTGCATCCGCGGCCTTCTGACGGCGAGGAGCATCCGGAGTGGCACTTCCATGCCCATTTTTATCCGCCGCTGCTGCGCTCGGCCACGATACGAAAGTTCATGGTCGGGTATGAGCTTCTGGGCTCTCCACAGCGGGACATTACAGCCGAGAGCGCGGCGGAGGTGTTGCGGCAGGCCAGCTTACGGCGGGTACCCCCCTCCCCCGTACTTAAGTCCTAAAGTATTCGAAATACAAAACTTAGGGTTGGACTTCTGACTGAAGTCCAACCCTAAGCCAAAAAGGCCCAGCAGACGCTGGGCTCTCATTTATTGTTCCTGAGTTAATTATATCGAAGCTGTCAAGGGGTTGCCGACGTTTGTGGGCGCTGGAAAGTGCTATTCGATGGCCTTGTGCCTCTGGCTTCAGGTGATGGAAACAGGAAGCTGCCTAAATGCGGAGGTCGTCGGCGCGCCAGGTGACGATGGCTTCCTTGATCGTCTTGGGATCGAGGTTCTGGGTGAGGGTGCGGTGGGCGAGAGCAGGGAGTTCGGCATCGGAGGCGAATCGCAGGGCGATCAATTGCGCAGTAGTGAACTCATGGATGTGCGGCAGCTCGTTTGCGGGCAGAAGCGAGGCCAGCCGGAGGCGCTCTTCGAGGCGGATGATGCGGTCCTGTGCCCTGACTGCCTGCATTCTGCTGAGGAGTGCCAGGAGAATGAGGGCAAACGACATCACGATCCACCAGTGGAAGAGATAACGATGAACAGGGTAGAGACGGATCGTGGTGTAGATGGAGAAGATGAGATTGAAGACAAGGATGGGCATCAGAACGAAGTGAAATGGAGGGAAACGGCGGGTGTGATGCTGAAAGCTTTGCGGTCTGGGCATATCGATCCTATCGATTTATCTGGTAATGCAATGGCTTGTCAGAGCGAAATCAGCATACCACTGGATGAATGCTCTTAACTGGGCCAGCGGTGGACGGCTCACGGTCGCATCGATATAAAGTGAAGCTGAAAAACGGGTGAAAGGAACGAGCCGCAGGTCTTTCGACTGCGCCCCGTGCAACGAAGCTACGAGAGGCCCCGTTCCGGATGAAATTTTAAATAAAGCCAATCATTTATGCTCCATCTATAGTCGATACAACCTGAGATGTTTGGTGAAGAAGCCTCTCAAGGAGGATGGTTATGCCTGATGCCGCCGCTCTTGTACCCCCTTTTACGCTTGAGATTGCAATCCGAAAGGTGCGCGCAGCCGAGGATGGCTGGAATTCCCGGGATCCGGAACGGGTTGCGTTGGCCTACACGGTCGATAGCAGGTGGCGAAACCGTTCGGATTTCGTGGCCGGCAGGGAACAGATTGTTGAGTTTCTGAAACGCAAGTGGGCGAGAGAGCTTGAGTACCGCCTGATTAAAGAGCTATGGGCGTTCGGCGATAACCGGATTGCCGTGCGCTATGCCTATGAGTCGCACGACTCGTCGGGGCAGTGGTTCCGTTCCTATGGGAACGAGAACTGGGAGTTCGACGAAAACGGGCTGATGAGGGTTCGGCATTCAAGCATTAACGATCTGCCGATCAAGGAAACGGAGCGTCTGTTTCACTGGCCGCTTGGGCGGCGCCCGGATGATTATCCGGGATTAAGCGAACTGGGGCTTTGAGCTTTCCATTGCTGGCGAGTTCATCGGACTCCGTATAGCTCGGGGAAATGCTTCCGGCACGGCTGAAGCCGTGCATTAGGCAAAACCCGCTTTTCCCGCAGCTTTTATTGCTGGAGGCTGCTTACGGTTTTGATGGTGTCCTGCGTCGCCTTGAGATAGTTGCCATAACCGACAACTACGGTGGAGCCGACCAGGAGGAAGAGGCCGGTGGCGACCAGAATTCTGGTGCGACGGCTGGTGCCTCGCCATTCTTTCAATGCCAATCCCCATAGGGTGGCGAAGATGATGATCGATGCCATGTGCAGCGTCCAGCTCGAGAAGTCGTACTTGCCCATCTTGGTCTGGCCCATGGAGTAGAAGAAAAACTGGAAGTACCAGATGACTCCCGCCATGGCGGCGAAGATGTAGTTGGCGATGAGGGTTCTAGGCGCGAGGCGGTCGTAGGTGGAGGCGTCGAGCGGGTCGAAGTCGACGAGGGTGTCGCCGGAAGCATGCGAAGCGCGCATGGGGTTGGTGCCGGGTGCACCGACGAACTGTTTGACGGAACGGTTCTTGATGATGAGAACGGCGGACCAGACAAAGTTGGTGAGAAAGCCTCCCCAGAGAACGACGATCAGGATGGGCAGGTTCTGCCAGAGGTCGAGGCGATGATTGGCGAGCAACTGGGTTTTTGCGATATCGCCGATGGGCTTGCCCGCGGCGAGTCCGAAGGCGAAAAAGCTGCTCATAATGCCAGCGAAGATGGCGACCGCAAGGCCCTTGCCGAAGGAGAAGTCGGATTCGCCGGCCTCGGCCTTTTCTTCGGGGGTGGTTTCCTGCTCTTTAGACCATCCGGCAGCTCCATTGACGGCGACGGCGACGATGCAGACGGCGACCCCGAGCAGGATGATCTGGCCGGAGGTTTCGTGCATGATGGTGTGAATCTGGCCGGAGTAGATGGGCGGAATCAGCGTGCCGAAGGCGGTGCAGAGACCAAGTGCGACGGCATAGCCAAGCGCGATGCCGAGATAGCGGATAGCCAGGCCGAAGGTGAGCCCGCCGATGCCCCAGAGCGCGCCGAAGAGAAAGGCGTAGAGGCAGTCGGAAGGATGGGTGGCGTAGGCGGTGTGCAGGATGCCGGCGACATTGGGAACGAAGATCCAGGCCAGGACAATAGGTGCAAGGATCCAGGCGGCGAAGCCTTGAATGAGCCAGTAAATCTCCCACGACCAGCGCTTGATGGCGCGGAAGGGAATGAAGTTTGTGGCAGAGGCGAAGCCGCCGATCCAGTGATAAATGACGCCGATAAACGGATTGGTTCCCACGCAGGCCTCGTTGATGGTGCAATGATATTGATTGTATTGACGGTTCTATCCTACCTGACGGGATTTGCGTTGGGGAAATATACTCTCTATTGAATTTAGATGCCGCTGAGCTGTTCCGGCTGGAGGTCTGGTCCTGCGAGTTTCGTTATTTATAACCTGCTACAACGACACGCTGTTTCCCGATACGGGCAAGGCCGTGGTGAAGGTGCTGGAACGGCTGGGGCATACGGTGGAATTTCCTGCCGGACAGACATGCTGTGGACAGATGCACTACAACACCGGCTATCAAGTCGAGGCGATGCCGCTGGTGCAGCGGTTTGTCGACCAGTTTCGGGATGCGGAGGCGATTGTGGTGCCCTCCTCGAGTTGTGTGGCCATGATGAAGGACCACTATCCGAAGATGGCCGCGCACATCGGCGACGCGAAGCTGATGGTGGATGTGGATGCGCTGCTGCCGCGAGTATTTGAGTTTTCGGAGTTTTTGACCCGGCGGCTGGGATTGGAAGATGTTGGCGCTTATTATCCGCACCGTGTCACCTATCATGCGAGCTGCCACGGGTTGCGCAATCTCGAACTGGGCGATGGACCGCTTCGGCTGCTAAAGGCTGTGCGGGGAATCGATCTGGTTCCGCTGGAGGGGTTGGAGCAGTGTTGCGGCTTCGGCGGCACGTTTGCCGTGAAGAATGCGGATGTCTCGAGCGCCATGCTCGCGGATAAGACGCGGGCAGTGATGAATACGCGGGCGGAGGCCTGCACAGCCTGCGACAATAGCTGCCTGATGCACATACAGGGAGCGCTGCACCGGCAGCGGACGGGGGTTAAGACGGTTCATCTGGCGGAGATACTGGCGGGAGATGAGGGGGCGCAGAAGTGAAGGGCATGGTGTTAGATCCCAAAACGTCTCCGGTGTTCCCCATGGCAGCGAAGACTGCGCTGGAAGATACCCAGATGCGGAAGAACGTTCGTCATGCGACGGACGTGATTCAGGCAAAGCGGGCGCGTGTAGTTGGCGAGATGCCTGACTGGCAGCAGTTGCGCGAGGCGGGCAAGCAGATTCGTCAGCACACGATGGAGCATCTGGATGTATACCTGGAGCAGTTCGAGGCCAATTGCACGCGCGCGGGTGGCGTGGTGCATTGGGCACGGGATGCGGAGGAGGCCCGGAAGATCGTGACCGGGCTGGTGAAGGCGAGTGGGTCCGACGAGGTCATCAAGATCAAGTCAATGACCACGGAAGAGATTCACCTGAATCAGGCGCTGGAGAAGGCGGGGATTCATGCGTATGAGACCGATCTGGCGGAGCTGATTATTCAGCTTGGGCAGGATCAGCCCTCGCATATCGTGGTTCCGGCGCTGCATAAGAACCGACAACAGATTCGCGAGATTTTTCAGCGGACGATGAACCTGCCTGATCTCGGTGAGAGTCCGCAGGACCTTGCCGATGCGGCGCGGATGTTTCTGCGAGAGAAGTTTCTGCGGGTGAAGACGGGAGTCAGCGGAGCGAACTTTCTGATCGCGGAGACCGGCGGGGTCTGCATCGTCGAGAGCGAAGGCAATGGACGCATGTGCCTGACCCTCCCCGAGACGTTGATTACGATTGCCGGGATCGACAAGGTGGTGCCCCGGTTTCAGGACCTTGAGGTCCTGTTGCAGTTGCTGCCCCGGTCGGCGACCGGCGAGCGGATGAATCCGTATAACTCGATCTGGACCGGAGTGCAGCCGGGCGACGGACCGCGCACGTTTCATCTGGTGCTGATGGACAATGCGCGGACGAAGATTCTGGCCGATGAAGAGGGCCGGCAGACGCTGAATTGCATCCGCTGCGGCGCCTGCCAGAACGTCTGCCCGGTGTATCGGCAGACCGGCGGACAGGCGTATGGCAGTGTATATGCCGGGCCGATTGGCGCGATCCTTACGCCGCAATTGCAGGAGATGCATCATGCGCAGAGTCTGCCCTATGCATCGTCGCTGTGCGGCGCCTGCTATGAGGTCTGTCCGGTGAAGATCAATATTCCTGAGGTATTGATTCATCTGCGCAGCAAGGTAGTGGAGCAGAATACGGCGGGGATCAAGGGATTGTTCGATTTCGAGGCCGGTGCGATGAGCGCCATGGCTATGATCTTCAAAAGCGAACGGCGGTTCAGGGCGGCGCAGCGGATGGGCCGCATGGCCGAGACTCCGCTGGTGCGCAAGGATGGCCGCGGCGAAGGCTGGATTAGTTGGCTGCCGGGAATGCTCGGCGGCTGGACCCAGGTGAGGGACCTGCAGGAGATGCCAAAAGAGACGTTCCGTGATTGGTGGGAGAAGCGGGGGAAAGATGGGAAGTGAGATAACGGCTGCTGATTCAGCTTCGGCCCGGTCGGAGATTTTGCGGCGGATTCGTGCGGCCAAGGACGGGGTTTCGGATGCCGATGCCGCAGCGGCTGCTTGGAGCAATGTGGCCCGGGACTACCGGCGGGAAAATGAGCCGGGCTCCGAGGCGGTGCTGGAGATGCTGGAAGATCGGCTGCGGGACTATGATGCCCATGTCGCGCGGGCATCACGTGGAGAGATAGCCAGCACCGTTGCCCGAATGCTTGCCGTACGCGGGAAACGGCGGATGCTGGTTCCGCCGGGAATTGCGCCGGAGTGGCTGCCAGCGGGCGTTGAGTTCGTTGTCGATGAAGGCATGACCGCGACGGAGTTGGATGGATTCGATGGCGTGATGACAGGTTCCACCGTAGCGATTGCAGAAACCGGAACGGTGGTATTGCAGAATGTGCCGGGACAGGGGAGGCGTGCTTTGAGTCTGGTGCCGGACTATCACCTGTGTCTTGTGAATGCCGGAGATGTGGTGAAGACTGTACCGGCGGCAATGGACCGCCTGGAACCCACGGCGGAGTTGCCGACGACCTTTTTCTCCGGACCGTCGGCGACGGCGGACATTGAGATGACGCGGATCAAGGGAGTGCATGGGCCCCGCCACCTGGACATCATTCTGATTGCGTAATGGGCCTTGAAAATCGTTTTGACAAAGAGGATGGAATAATGCACTCTTTGTATGTTTCAATAGAGAGTATATTTCTATTTTTAAATAAATGCTGAATTGAAGGGGTTGGGGATGGCGACAAACGGTGCAGCTACGACAGACCGCGAAGCGGAGAAGGTATGGAACGCGCTGGACAGCTTTCGGATTGAGGTGCCTTCGTGGGGATTTGCTAATACAGGCACCCGGTTTGGAAAGTTTGTGCAGGGTGGAGCAGCAACGACAACAGAAGAGAAATTTGCCGATGCTGCCCAGGTGAATGCGCTTACCGGCGCAAGCCCCACCGTGGCGCTGCATGTGTTGTGGGATCTTCCCGGAGGAAAGGCTGACGTTCCGGTCATTCAAGGGCTTGTGCAGAAGTATGGCGTCAAGGCCGGCGGCATCAATCCGAACCTGTTTCAGGATGCTGAATATAAATATGGCTCGATCGCCAACCCCAGCGCGGAGATTCGCGGGATTGCGCTGCAGCATCTTCTGGATTCAGTCGAGATCGGAAAAGAGCTTGGCTCGAAGGACGTTTCCTTGTGGATTGCCGACGGATCGAACTATCCGGGCACACAGAGCGTTCGTCGTCGGATTGAGTGGATGGAAGAGGTCTTAGGAAAGACCCATGCAGCCTTGAGCGAAAATCAGCGGATGCTGGTGGAGTACAAGCCGTTTGAACCGGCTTTCTACCACACCGATATTGCCGACTGGGGAATGGCGTTGGAACTGGCGCGGAACGCAGGGCCGAAGGCCAAGGTGCTCGTGGATACCGGGCACCATTACCAAGGGACGAATATCGAGCAGATTGTGGCCTGGCTGCTGCATCTGGGACAGTTGGGCGGCTTCCACTTCAACGACAGGAAGTATGCGGATGACGACCTGACGCTGGGTTCGATCGATCCTTATCAGTTGTTCCGCATCTTTCACGAGATCGTAAGCTCCACACCGGAGGAGCGCGAGGATATTGCGTTCATGATCGACCAGAGCCATAACCTCAAGGGCAAGATCGAGGCTATGGTGCAGTCGGTTCTGACGGCGCAGGAACTCTATGCGAAGGCTTCGCTGATCGATCAGGAAAAGCTAGCGGAGTTGCAGGATGCCTGCCGCCTGGTAGAGGCAGAAGAGTGCTTCCGGACAGCGTTCTGGCAGGATGTGAGGCCGATGGTGCGCGAGTGGCGTACGGCGCGTGGCTTGCCTGCCGATCCGCTGAAGGCGCTGGCGGAGAGCGGCTATGTGGAGAAGGTCACACGCGAACGCGGCAGCAAAAATGCCCGCAGCGTCTCCAGCTACGCCTAAGCACTGACCAGTTGAACTGCATCTTTCGTAAAGGACAAAGTGGCAGGATGAAAGCTTTCAGGCTGGATTCCTGCCATTTCTTTTTAGAGCGGTTCTCCTCCAGATATAGTTTTTGGCGATTTGAACAAAACGCAGATTCCCTTCGGGAATGACAAACAAAGAAATCGGATAAGCTCCTCATAATATTGGTGATGGACCCTGGCTTTCTATCAACTCAGGAATCCCTGTTCAACAGAAATTAAGCCGGCGTGTGGCGTAGCTTTGTAGTCATCGTTTATGGCGAGTTTCATAAGGCAGGTGTGGGCTATCATTAAAAGGTCTAGTAAAGCGATAGGGAAATTTATTTCGCGTATAGACCTGAAGTGAGGACGCAATGGCCACCAAGGCAGGGGCACTTACCCCACCGGCTCCCGCAGTTATGCAGCAAGCAGTTATGCAGCAAGCTGTTACTCCGCAAGACCGCGAAACGGTTTTCGACATCTTCCGCCGCTGGGGATATCTCCAGTCATCTCTCGATCCGCTTCAACAATATCTTCCACCCGAGCCCTTTCCGATTCCCGTGCCTGAAGGGGATGCTGCCGCCGAAGCACGTGGATATTACTGTGGCACCATTGCGGCTGAGTTCATGCATATTGCCAGCCCTGAGCAGCGGCAATGGTTGCAGGATCAAATGGAGAAGGCCCCTCCCGCTCCCGACCAGAAACTTATCCTCAGCCAATTGATTCGCGCCGATATCTTTGAGCAGGTGATTCAGTCGCGCTATCTGGGAACCAAGCGCTTCTCGCTCGAAGGTCTCACGGTTCTTATCCCATTCCTTGACCAGATTCTCGCGAGCAGCGCCGAATACGGTGTGACCAAGATGGTCATGGGTATGAGCCATCGCGGACGGCTGAATGTGATGACCAACACGATCGGGCGCAATGCCACCGAGATATTCACCAAGTTCGAAGATGTCGATCCCCGCAGCACAATGGGCGGAGGCGATGTGAAATACCACATCGGCGCCACCGGCGAGTACCGTTCGCCGAAGGGGAAGGTGATTGGGCTGCATCTGGCGTCAAACCCCAGCCATCTTGAGGCGGTCGATCCTGTTGTATTGGGACGTGCCCGCGCGAAACAGGAGCGCATTGGCAAGGGCGGAAAGGATGCGGTACTACCGCTCATCATTCACGGCGACGCGGCGTTTGCCGGGCAGGGCATCCTGGCCGAGAGTCTGAACATGGCTACGCTTCCCGGATATAACGTCGGTGGAACTTTGCACATTATTGTCAATAATCTGCTCGGCTTTACGGCGATTCCCGAGGAGTCGAACTCTTCACGGTTCTCTTCCGATATCGCCAAGCGGCTGCCGATTCCTATCTTCCATGTGAATGCGGAAGATCCGGATGCGGTTGTCAGGATCGCCGCGATCGCCGCCGAGTTCCGGCACCGCTTCCACTCAGATATCGTTATCGACCTGATCGGATACAGGCGACACGGGCACAGTGAGGTTGATGATCCGACGGTCACTCAGCCGCGCCGCTACGCCATGATCAAGGATCATCCTCCGCTTTACCAGATTTATGCCGAGCGGATCGGCGTCGATCCCACTGAGGAGGTCCATCAGGTCCAGCAGGAGTTCCTTGAAGATCAGAAGGCGGCGACAAAGGCGGAGCAAGTGCCGGAGTTGCGGGAACTGCCTGATTACTGGAGTCCGTATAAAGGCGGGGAGTTGCAGCCGGAGGATGACGTTGCCACCGGATTGCCAGCCGAGCGCATCCATGAGCTTATGCTTGCGCTGACGAGATATCCAAGCGACTTTCATATCCATCCGAAGGTGAAAAAACTGTTTGAACAGCGGGCGGAGATGGGAGCCGGGACGCGGCCTTTCGACTACGGTACCGCGGAGTTGCTGGCGTATGCATCTTTGCTGGAGACGGGCACTCTGGTCCGGCTGACCGGGCAGGACTCGCAGCGGGGTACGTTCAACCAGCGCCACTCGGTGATGGTGGATACGGAGACCGAGGTGAAATACATTCCGCTGGCCCATCTGAGCAAGGGGCAGGCGCGGTTCGAGGTCTACAACTCGCTCCTGTCTGAGGCGGCGGTGCTCGGGTTTGAGTATGGGTTTGCCCGTGACTATCCAGAGGCGCTGGTGCTTTGGGAGGCGCAGTTTGGCGATTTCGCTAATGGAGCGCAGATCATCATCGACCAGTTCATCGCATCGAGCGAAGCCAAATGGGGCTTGCTGTCGGGCATTGTGATGCTGCTGCCGCACGGATACGAAGGGCAGGGACCGGAGCACTCCAGCGCGCGTATCGAGCGTTACCTCCAGCTTGCGGCGTATGACAATATGCAGATCTGCCAGCCCTCGACC
>Ga0207678_10001016_pt1 | contig 25610 bp, 28 predicted proteins | sample KBSC63metaG_FD_184319 | JGI IMG/M metagenome (GOLD analysis project Ga0207678, IMG submission 184319) | Corn rhizosphere microbial communities from Kellogg Biological Station, Michigan, USA - KBS C6-3 metaG (SPAdes) (version 2) | ecosystem: Host-associated > Plants > Roots > Rhizosphere > Soil ... | reverse complement strand
GATCAGCTGCTGGGCCAGGTGGCCGCCCGCATGCGGCATATCCCCGCCGACCCCCGTCTGGAAGCGCTGGAGGATACGGTGATGGCCGGTGTCGCCCGCCGCCGCGAACGGGCCGTGGCGCGCCGCAGCCTCGCCCTGGCCGGGATAGTCGCGATCGGCATCGGATGGGCGGGCAGCCTGGTGCCGGGCAGTCCCGCGCAGGCCGCATCACGGCCCGCGATCATCGGCATGTCGGATTACGCGCCATCGCGCCTGCTGGGGCAGTGAGCCATGCGCGGGCGGCACATGAGGGGCTTAGGGGCATGAAGGGAATCGCCCGCTACGGGCTGGTGGCGCTTGTCGCCTTTGCAGCGGCGCTGGCGGCGGTGCTGGTGGCAAGGGTCTGGATAGCGCCGGAACCGCGCGTGGAGAGCGAGGTCCACGCCCTGATCCACGAAAAGCTCAGGCTCGATCCGGCGCAGGAGCAGCGCATTCACGCGTTGGAGAGCGATTTTGCCCAACGCCGCGCAGCGTTGGAGGCGGAGATGCGCGCCGACAATGCGCGACTGGCGCAGGCGATCGCGGCGGAACATGGCTATGGCCCGAAGGTGGCGGAAGCCGTCGATCGCTCGCACCATGTCATGGGAATGCTGCAGAAGGAGACGCTGAAGCATATCTTCGCCATGCGTGCCGTGCTGCGACCGGATCAGGCGGCGCAGTTTGATGCCGCTGTCGTCAATGCGCTGACCCGGCCAGCCGCGGTTCCGCCGGATCGGTGAACGCTTCGCTGGCCCGATGCAGCGATGCGGAACTGGCCGCGCTGGCGCTCGCCGGGCAGCAAAGCGCCTATGGCGAATTGATGCGCCGCCATCGGGAAGCTGTGTTCCGGGTGGCGCGGGGGCATGTCGGTGATGCGACAGAGGCGCTCGACATCACGCAGGAGACGTTCATCTCCGCCTTCACCGCCCTTGCCCGCTATGACGGCACGCGACCCTTTCGGCTGTGGATAGCGCGGATTGCCGTCAACAAATGCCGTGATTGGGCGCGGCGCAGGGCGGTGCGGCGCTTCTTCACCTTCGCGCGGCCGATCGAGGAAGCGACCGCCGTCGCGGACGGCCTGCCGACGCCCGAGGAGGCGGTCGGATCGCAAGCGGAACTGGCGCATATCCACGCGGCCATCGCGTCTCTCCCAGGCAATCTCAAGGATGTGCTGGTGCTGCGCACATTAGAGGGGGTGAGCCAGGCGGAGGCCGCGCAGATATTGGGCATCAGCGAGAAGGCGGTCGAAACGCGCCTCTACCGCGCACGCAACAAATTGGCCGAAGGGTTGAGGGATGGAGCGGCTGACCGCGTATAAGGGGGAAACCGCCCTTATTGCAGAGCTTTCCATGTCCTTCTCTCTTCCCGACGTCGATCGCCGCACCCTTGTCCGCAGCCTCTCGGGCCTGGGTGGCGCGCTCGCCCTGGGCCGGGTTTTCCCCGCCTGGGCGCAGAGCGGAACGGCGGGCCTGGCCCCGGCGCCGGGCATGTTGCAGGGCGAGACGATCGCCCTCACCGTGGCGGAGGGGCATTTTTCGGTTGGCGGCCGTTCGGCCCATGCCGTGCTGATCAACGGCACGCTGCCTGCTCCCCTCATCCGCCTTCGGGAAGGGCAGAATGTCCGGCTCTCGGTCACCAACCGGCTGCGGGAGGATACCTCGATCCACTGGCACGGCCTGATCGTGCCCTTTCAGATGGACGGAGTGCCGGGGGTCAGCTTCCCCGGCATTCGCCCCGGCGAGACCTTCACCTATGAATTTCCGGTCCGTCAGTCAGGCACCTATTGGTATCACAGCCATTCCGGCATGCAGGAGGCGGTCGGTCACTATGGTCCGATCGTGATCGATCCGGCCGGGGCCGACCCGGTGGAATTCACGCGCGAGCATGTCATCGTCCTGTCCGACTGGAGCCCGATCCACCCGCATGTCCTGTTGAAGCGCCTCAAACAGGCGGGCGGCTATTTCAACATGCAGAAGCAGACATTGTCGGGACTGCTCGCCGGAAAGGACCAGGGCACCAAGGATCGCCTTGAATGGGGAGCCATGCGCATGGACCCCACCGACATATCCGACGTCACCGGATCGACCTACAGCTTTCTGGTGAACGGCCATGGCACGGCGGAGAACTGGACGGGCCTGTTCACGCCGGGCGAGCGAGTGCGGCTTCGCATCATCAACGCGGCGGCGATGACCAATTTCAACCTGCGCCTGCCGGGCCTGCCAATGACGGTCGTGCAGTGCGACGGCCAGCATGTGCAGCCGGTCGAAACCGACGAGCTGCAGATCGGCATTGCCGAAACCTATGACGTGGTGGTGCAGCCCCCGGAAGCGAAACCCTATGCCCTTGTCGCGGAGGCGATAGACCGTTCGGGCCTGGTGCGGGCGACGCTGGCGCCCCGCATGGGCCTTGCGGCGGATGTGCCGCCGCTGCGCGACCGGCCGCTGCTGGGCATGAAGGACATGGGCATGGACATGTCGGGAATGGACATGGGGCAGGGCGGCGTCATCGACCTCAGCCAGCCCGCCAATGAGAGCATGGCCGGCCATTCGATGAAGATGCGCGACAAATCGGTGGCGCCGCAGGTGAAGATGGGGCCTGGCGTCGCGACGCTCTCGCCCATGCCTGCGGACCGGACCGCCGATCGTCCTACCGGGCTGGAGAGCGTCGATCATCGGGTGCTGACCTATGCCGATCTGAAATCGCTGACGCCCCATGCGGACACGCGCCCGCCGACGCGCACGCTGGACATCCACCTGACCGCGAACATGGAACGCTATATGTGGTCCTTCGACGGGGTGAAACTGTCCGACGGGGCAGCCCCCATTCCCTTCCGTCACATGGAACGAGTGCGGGTCAACCTCATCAACGACACGATGATGCCGCACCCGATCCATCTGCACGGCCATTTCTTCCAGCTGGTGACCGGGGCGGGCGACCATGATCCGCTCAAGCATACGGTGAATGTGCTGCCGGGAGGAAAGGTGAGTTTCGATCTTACGGCGGACGCGCTGGGGGATTGGGCCTTTCACTGCCACATGTTGATGCACATGCACGCAGGGATGATGCGGGTCGTGACCGTCCGGCATGCGGAGGAAGCAGCATGAAGCCGCTGCTTGCCGCCACGGCGCTGCTGCTTGCCGCCGCCGCCTTTCCCGCCCGGGCACAGGACCACGGTCAGATGGATCATGGGCAGATGGATCATGGGCAGATGGACCATGGCGCGATGGAGCAGGAGGATCATTCGGCCCATCAGGCGCCGGCTGCGGACGCCCATGCCGGTCATGACGGGCCCGCGTCCGATGGCGACATTCCCGCAGGCACGGCGCCCTCCATCCCGGCCGATCATGCCGCCGATGCCTTTTACAACTCCGCCGAAATGGCACGTGCCCGCGCTGCCATGCTGAAGGAAAGCGGCGGCATGGCCTTTTCCCAGCTCATGCTTGATCGGCTGGAATATCGGATGGGCAAGGGCGCGGACGGCTATCATTGGGAGGGAGAGGGCTGGATCGGCGGCGACATCAACCGCTTCGCCTTCAAGACGGAGGGGGAGGGCGCGTTCGGCGGTCCGCTGGAACGCGCGGAAGTGCAGGCGCTCTACAGCCGCGCCATCGACCCCTGGTTCAACCTGGAAGCAGGCGTCCGCCACGATATCCGCCCCGATCCCCGGCGGACCTATGCGGTGGTTGGGATCGAGGGCCTTGCCCCCTATTGGTTCGAGGTGTCGGCCCAGGCCTTCCTGTCGAACAGGGGCGACGCCCATCTGCGGCTGGAGGGCAGCTATGACCAGCGCATTAGCCAGCGGCTGATCCTGCAACCCGCCGCGGAGATCAACGTCGCGGCCCAGGACGTGCCCGAACTCGGCATCGGCTCGGGCGTGTCCGATGTCGAGCTGGGACTGCGGCTGCGCTATGAATTCGCCCGCGAATTCGCGCCCTATGTCGGCGTCAACTGGGAACGAAAGCTGGGCGACACCGCCCGCTTTGCCCGTGCTGATGGAGAGCGGGCTTCGGCCACCAGCCTCGTGATGGGCGTGCGATTCTGGTTCTGATCGCTCCCTGATCGACAACAGGAACCGGCGGTCTCGCCATCCGTTGGAAAGGGCAGGTCTTTCAACGGAAAGGAGTGCCGCATGATCCGTCTGGCCATCATTTCGCTCGTGATCGCCGCCGTGCTCGCCATATTGGGCTTTGGCGGCGCGGCGGGCACGTTCGTGGGTATCGCGAAGTTCCTGTTCGTGCTGGCGATCGCGCTGTTCGTCATCTTCCTTGTCCTTGGCCTGATGGCTGGCAAGGGCATCAAGAATGCGATAGATCGATAACCCATGACGCAGATCGGTGCTGGAGTGGACGAAACCGGGCGGTTGATCCGCGACGAGTCAGGGTTTCTGCTCCAGCGCGATCTGGGCGGCAGCTTCCGCCTTGTCCTGCTGCGCGTCCCCGTCGACCATGTGGAAAAACGCGTGCGGGTGCAGGGCTATTATGCCGGCGACGGCATAGTGGAGGTGGAGGGAGTGGCTGCGGCCTGACGGCGCGCAGCCCTCCATCCGTTTACGGAGTAAACGACTCGCGGGGGTCGGGCGACGTCATGACGTCATGCGTGCTGACGAAACGGGCGCACGCCCCGACACCTCGGTTATTCTCCAGCGGCAGTGCGGTTTCGCAATAGGCGCACTCCGCCATCAGGCGTCCGACCATCCACTGGCTGCGACCGCAACTGGGGCAGTGATTGGCTTCCCCCGGATGATAATGAATGATGTAACCCCTTAAGGCCGGGTCGAAAGACCTGCCGGTGGCGAGGGTGGAAACTGGGCGCATCGTCTCTTCCTCCTCAGACATATATCTCGGCATCGATATGAAATCCGGAATTGCCCCCGAGCTTCACACCAGCATTGATGCAACGACGAACGTCAGAGCGAGCGACCCTTTATCATCTCTGCAAGGCCCGCTCCTTGCACCAGAACGCGACCGCAGCCCAATGTATCCCGCGCTTGATCGCGCCGTCTACAAGAAAGATTCGCCCGGCCTGTGCCATTTCGCGCCTTCGCATTTGACTTGAGGCGCGCAGGCGCTATGGCGGCGCGCATCGGGACATATTCGCTTCGGCCATGAGTGGGGGCGCATCCCGCCACCTTGCCGTCCGGTATTTTCGCCGTCCGGCGAGCTTCTGGTGGAATAGCGTCATCCTGCCTGCTCCTGGCCCGGCAACTGCGAGGAGACGCACGACTCATGACCGCCATCGGACAGGATACACTTGGCACGCGCGACACCTTGAAGGTGGGCGGCAAGGACATTGCCTATTATTCGCTGAAGAAGGCCGCGGCCAAGCTGGGCGACGTCTCGCGCCTGCCCTTCTCGATGAAGGTGCTGCTGGAAAACCTGCTCCGCTTCGAGGACGGCGTCACCGTCACCACCGCCGACATCCAGGCGATCGTCGACTGGCAGAATGACAAGGGCAAGGCCGAACGGGAGATTCAGTATCGCCCCGCCCGCGTGCTGATGCAGGACTTTACCGGCGTTCCCTGCGTCGTCGACCTCGCCGCGATGCGCGACGCGATGACCGCGCTGGGCGCCGACGCCAGCAAGATCAACCCGCAGGTGCCGGTCCACCTCGTCATCGACCACTCGGTCATGGTCGACGAATTCGGTACGCCCAAGGCGTTCGAGCAGAATGTGGAAATCGAATATCAGCGCAATATGGAGCGCTATGACTTCCTGAAATGGGGTTCCAAGTCGCTCGCCAATTTCTATGCCGTGCCCCCGGGCACCGGCATCTGCCATCAGGTGAACCTGGAAAATATCGCGCAGGCCGTCTGGTCGAGCGAAGGCCCTGACGGCGTCACCGTCGCCTATCCCGACACCTGCGTCGGCACGGACAGCCACACCACCATGATCAACGGCCTGGGCGTGCTGGGCTGGGGCGTCGGCGGTATCGAGGCTGAGGCCGCGATGCTGGGCCAGCCCGTCTCCATGCTCATTCCCGAAGTGGTCGGCTTCCGCTTCACCGGTGAATTGAAGGAAGGCGTCACCGCCACGGACCTCGTCCTCACCTGCACCCAGATGCTGCGCGCCCGTGGCGTGGTCGGCCGCTTCGTCGAATATTTCGGCCCCGGCCTTGCCACCCTGTCGCTCGCCGATCGCGCGACGCTGGCCAATATGGCGCCGGAATATGGCGCGACCTGCGGTTTCTTCGGCATTGACGACAAGACGCTGGACTATATGCGTCTCACCGGTCGCACCGAAGAGAATATCGCGCTGGTCGAAGCCTATGCGAAGGAGCAGGGCTTCTGGATCGATCCGGCGGTCGAACCGGTTTTCACCGACACGCTGGAGCTGGACCTCTCGACCGTCGTTCCCAGCCTTGCAGGGCCGAAGCGCCCGCAGGATCGCGTTGCGCTGCCGGACGTGGACGATGTCTTCAACGCCGACATGGAAAAGGTGTACAAGAAGGCCCAGGCTCGCGTTCCGGTGGAAGGCAAGGATTTCGACATTGGCGACGGCGACGTCACCATCGCCGCGATCACCAGCTGCACCAACACCTCGAACCCCGGCGTCCTCGTCGCGGCCGGCCTCGTCGCCAAGAAGGCGAACGAACTGGGCCTGAAGCCCAAGCCCTGGGTAAAGACCTCGCTGGCGCCGGGATCGCAGGTGGTTACCGACTATCTGGAAAAGGCCGGGCTTCAGTCGCATCTCGACGCCATAGGCTTCAACCTGGTCGGCTATGGCTGCACCACCTGCATCGGCAACTCCGGTCCGCTGGCCGAGCCGATCAGCAAGGCGATCAACGAAAACGGCCTGGTCGCCGCCGCCGTCATCTCCGGTAACCGCAATTTCGAAGGCCGCGTGTCTCCCGACGTGCGCGCCAACTTCCTGGCCTCGCCGCCGCTGGTCGTCGCCTATGCGCTGAAGGGTACGGTGGTCGAAGACTTCATCACCACGCCGATCGGCACGGGCAAGGACGGCCAGCAGGTGTTCCTGAAGGACATCTGGCCGACCAATGACGAAGTCGCCTCGACCATGGCGGGCTGCATGGACCGCCAGATGTTCCAGGCGCGCTACGCCAATGTGTACAAGGGCGACGCCCACTGGCAGGCGATCAACGTCACGGGTTCGGCTACCTATAGCTGGCGCGCTGGTTCGACCTATGTCGCCAACCCGCCCTATTTCGAGGGTCTGACCATGACCCCGAAGCCGGTCACCGACATTGTCGAGGCCAAGCCGCTGGCCATTTTCGGGGACTCGATCACCACCGATCATATTTCGCCGGCCGGCTCGATCAAGGCGACCAGCCCCGCGGGCAAGTGGCTGCAGGAGCGTCAGGTGGCGCAGGCCGACTTCAACAGCTACGGCGCCCGCCGCGGCCATCACGAAGTCATGATGCGCGGCACCTTCGCCAATATCCGCATCAAGAACCTGATGCTGGACGGCGTCGAGGGCGGCATGACCCGTTATGAAGGCGAAGTCATGCCGATCTACGACGCGGCGATGAAGCACAAGGCCGACGGCACTCCGCTGGTCGTCATCGGCGGCAAGGAATATGGCACCGGGTCGTCGCGCGACTGGGCGGCGAAGGGCACCAACCTGCTGGGCGTGCGCGCGGTCATCGTGGAAAGCTTCGAGCGCATCCACCGTTCGAACCTGGTCGGCATGGGCGTCCTGCCGCTCCAGTTCAAGGACGGTCAGAACAAGGACACGTTCGGCCTGACCGGCGACGAAACCTTCACCATCCAGAATGTCGCCGGCCTGAAGCCGCGCCAGGATGTGGAAGTGATCGTGAAGCGCGCCGACGGTTCCACCTTCACCTTCACCGCGCTGTGCCGCATCGATACCGTCAACGAACTGGATTATTTCCTGAACGGCGGCATCCTGCAATATGTGCTGCGCAAGCTGGCCGCCTGACCGGCGCACGCATGACTGAAGGAAAAGAGGCTCTCTCCGCAAGGGGGGAGCCTCTTTCCTTGGGAGAGGGGCCTGGAGCGGTTTCCAAGCGACCGAGCCAGACCATCATTATCCATGGGGGATGGATTGCCGATCCTGATTGAAATCGCCGGCTGGGCGGGTGCGCTGTTGATCCTGGGCGCCTATCTGCTCGTATCGAGCGGCCATGCCTCGGGCAGGTCCACCCTCTTCCAGGGGATGAACACGCTGGGTTCCGGGCTGTTCGTCATCAACACCTGGTGGCACGGCGCCATCCCGTCGACGGTCGTCAACATCATCTGGTTCGCGATCGGGACCAGCACATTGATCCGCATCGCCCGCCGATAGCCTTCATTTCAAAAACCCAAGAAAGGCTGGGGTGGCCGGCCATGCCGTCTTTGGCTAGAGCGATTTCCAAGCGATCGGAACCGATCGCTGGTCAAGAAATCGCGGAAAACAAGGAAACCAGAGCGGCGATCTGCTTCAATCAGATCGAAATCCGCTCTGGCAGCATGGCGGAAATGAAAACAGCGCTGATTGTCCGACATGTGCCGCGAGAGGGTGCGGCAGGCTATCTCCAGCCGATCGAAGCTGCCGGCTATCGGATCGAGCGGATCGACGTCGCCAGCGCCGACTTTGCCGATGTCGATCTCTGCGCGCCTGACCTGCTGATCATGATGGGCGGTCCGATGGGCGTTTACGAACATGATCTGCACCCCTGGATTCCGCTCCAGATCGCAAAGCTCGCCGCCCGGCTGGAACAGGATCTGCCGACCCTGGGCGTGTGCCTGGGCAGCCAGATGATCGCCGCGGCGCTCGGCGCGTCCGTCTATTCCGGCGGGCGGATGGAACTGGGTTTCGCGCCGGTCATGTTGAACCGGGCGGGAGCCGAATCGCCGCTGCGCCATCTGGACGGGGTTCCCGTTCTGCATTGGCATAGCGACACGTTCGACCTGCCGGCCGGCGTCGAACTGCTGGCCTCCACCGAAAATTACGCGCATCAGGCCTTTCGCCGCGGATCCAAGCTGCTGGCGCTGCAATTCCACGCGGAAATGGGCGAAGATCCGCGTTTCGAGGATTGGCTCACCCATTTCTGGGCTGATCTCGACATAGCGAAGCAATGCGGCATCGCCTTGCGGCAGGACCATGCCGACCATGGCCCGGCGGCCGTCGCAGCCGGTCGCGCAATGATCGCCGAATGGCTGAGCGGGATCGAGAGCCGGACGTCGTGATTTCCTGACCAGCGATCGGCTTTGATCGCCTGGGAAATCGTCCTAAAACTCGACCTCCAGTTCCTCGACCTCATCCTTCTCCCGGCGGGCGGCGTCGATCCATTCGCGCATCAGTTCCCAATCGTTGCTCCAGTTGCAATAGGCCGCCGATTGCGCCGACAGCGCCACCGCGTAGGTCAGGAAGCGCTGCGCCACCGGCGCGAACATGGCGTCGGCCACGCTCGCCCTTTCCCCGAACAGCCAGGGGCCGCCATAGGTGTTCAGGCATTCGGTCCAGATTTCCTCGATCCGTTCGATGTCCTGCTTGGCCCCTGAAAAGACCGGAAATTTGTCGTGCCGTACCTTGAGGTTCATCGGCAGCGCCGATCGCAGGTTGATGAAGCCGGAGTGAATCTCGCCCGAAACCGATCGGCAATGCGCCCGCGCGATCCGCTCTTCGGGATAAAGCCCGGCATGCGGGTAAAGTTCATGCAGATATTCCGCAATTGCGAGCGTGTCCCAGACGCTCGCCCCCTCATGGGTCAGGCGGGGAACCAGAACCGACGGCGACAAAAGCAGCAATTCCGCCCGGTTTTCAGGATCATCGAGCGCGATCGTCTTCTCGACGACTTTCAGGCCCGCCATGCGGCACAACAACCATCCGCGCAGGGACCAGGATGAATAAGTCTTGCTGGAAATGGTCAGTTCGGCGTCGGCCATGGCATTCCTCCCGCTTCATCCCTATGTTCCCATCAATCATGATGCGGTGCAATATGGAAAACCTGTATAACGGTTTTTGCATGGGACCGAATCGGCACCGGAAGAGCTTAGGACGCGTTTGAGCAAGATGATGATGCTATATAGCGGCTATCAGGCCTGGAACGACATGATGGCCCCTGCGCGCTTGGGTGCTCAGATCGCACTTTCCTTCAGGGACAAGATGGGTCCGGTGGCAGATTGGGCCATGCCGCGCCGCATGTTCGCGTTGATGGACGTGTTCCAGGGTGCGAAGCTGACCCATCATCGGCCTGCCTATGGCATAACGCAGGTGCACAGCGGCAATGCCGTCGTGGCCGTGCGGGAAGAGGTGGCGCTGGATCTGCCTTTCGGGAACCTGCTGCATTTCGTGAAGGACGATGTGGAGGCGCCCCAGCCCAAGGTGCTGGTGGTCGCGCCCATGTCGGGCCACTTCGCGACCCTGCTGCGCAACACGGTGCAGACGCTTCTGCGTGATCATGACGTGTACATCACCGATTGGAAGAACGCTCGCGACGTGCCGCTCAGCGCCGGAAGGTTCGGCTTCGACGACTATGTCGACTACATAATGATGTTCATGCGGGAAATCGGGCCGGGATCGCATCTGGTTTCGGTCTGCCAGCCCTGCGTGCCGGCCATGGTGGCGGTGTCGATCATGTCGGAGGACAAGGATGCGGCGACGCCGCGATCCATGACTCTGATGGGCGGGCCGATCGATACCCGCGCTGCTCCGACTGTGGTCAACGAACTCGCCAATGAACAGTCGATCGAATGGTTCGAGGATAATCTGATCAGTCTGGTGCCGATGCGCTATGCCGGGCGCGGCCGGCGCGTCTACCCCGGTTTCCTTCAGCTTTCGGCCTTCATGTCGATGAACATGGACCGGCATGGCTCGGCCCATCGGGAACTTTACCAACTGCTGGCCGATGGCAAGCAGGTCGAAGCGAACAAGATCAAGACCTTTTACGAGGAATATTTCGCCGTGCTCGACATGACGGCGGAATTCTATCTGGAAACGGTCGACAAGGTGTTCCAGCGGACATTGCTGGCCAAGGGCGAGCTCACCTATCGCGGGCGGAAGGTCAATCCCGGCGCGATCCACAAGACCGCGCTGCTGACCGTCGAGGGTGAAAAGGATGATGTCTGCGCCGTGGGCCAGACCGCTGCCGCCCATGTGCTCTGCACCGGCCTGCGCCCGCATATGAAACGCCATCATCTTCAACCCGGCGTCGGCCATTATGGCGTCTTTTCCGGCAGCAAATGGGAAAAGCAGGTTTATCCTCAGGTGCGGAACATGATCCTGGCCATGAACTGAGGGCTGCGGGACGCCGTCTGCGTCCCCTTTTGAGGGAGCATCAAGGGTCTCAGCCCTCGGGGCGGGTCCAGATCCATGTGCCGCCGATCAGGGCCGCGGCCAGCGGGATCAGAAACCAGGGAAAGGGCGACAGCAGCAGCGCCAGCACCGCGCTGAACGCAAAGGCGGCCAATGCCGCCTTCTTTCCCCGCCGGCTGATCGCTCCCTTTTCCCGCCAGCGCTGGATATGCGGGCCAAAATGGCGATGTTCCAGCAACCGGGCCTCCAGCGCCGGGCTGGATCGCGCAAAGCAGAATGCCGCCAGGATCATGAACGGCACGGTCGGCAGTAGAGGCAGGAAGGCGCCGATCGCGCCCAGCCCCAGGGACAGGAAACCGCAGGCAAGGTAGAAGTGCCGCCGCATCAGGCAGCGGGCAGCCGCAGCCGGACCAGCAGGCCGCCCAGATCCTCGCTCTCCTCCAGCGCGACCGACCCGTCATAGATTTCCGCGACGTCCCGCACGATGGCAAGGCCAAGGCCCGTCCCCGGCTTCCCCGAATCCAGCCTGACGCCCCGGTCGAAAATGCGCGTGCGGTCTGCCTGGGGAATGCCCGTGCCGTCATCCTCGACCAGGATTTCGACCATGGATCCCTTGCGTCCGACCGTCGCAAACACGCTGCCACCGCCATATTTTGCGGCATTCTCGATCAGATTGCCCAGCATTTCGTCCAGATCCTGCCTTTCGACCCGCACGGCGGCCTCCTTGTCGCCGTCCATGTCGATGCGCACTTCGGGATAAAGCCGCTGGACGGCGCGTTCCACCGCGTCCAGGCTGGCCCATACTTCCGCCCGGCTATGCGCCGCGCCGCGCCGCCCGACCGCTCGCGCCCGCGCCAGATGATGGTCGACCTGGCGGCGCATCGTCGTCGCTTCCCGGATCACGGTGTCGCCCAGGTCGGGCGATTGCGCAGTCGCCGCGTTCATGATTACGGTCAATGGCGTCTTCAGCGCATGGGCAAGGTTGCCCGCATGGGTCCGCGCTTCCTCCGCCTGCCGTTCATTATGGGCGAGCAGCGCGTTGAGCTCCTCCACCATCGGCAGCACCTCGGCGGGCATCGGCTCGGTCACGCGGTTCTTCTCACCCGCGCGCATCCGCACGATCTCGTGGCGAACCTTGCGCAGCGGGCGCAGCCCGTAGATCGTCTGCAGCGTCGCCAGCACGATCAGCCCCAGCGCCAGCAGGGCAAAGCTCTCGAACAGGGTCGAACGCAGCGTTTTTATCTGCGCGTCCAGCCCCTCGCGCGCCTGCGCCACCATGAACATCCATCGCGTGTTTGACCCGGGCAGGATGATGCTGCGTTCCATGACGCGCAGGTCTTCGCCCGGAAACTGGTTGCTGTCATAGATATGCGGCGCGTCGTCATGATGCTCCGGATTGACCTTCAGCGCCCGGTCCCACAGCGAACGCGACCGCCAGTCCTCATGCCCCTTGCCGCTGATCTGGTAGTAAATGCCGCTATTGGGCTCCAGGAACCGCTGATCGGCGGGCTCGCGGTTGAACAGCACCTCGCCGTCCGGCCCGATCTCCGCCGATGCGATCATGGCGGTCAGGACATAGTTCATCCCGTCGTCGAAATTGCGCGTGATCGCATCGGACAGCACGCGGTCGAGCGCCAGCCCGCCGCCCAGCAGCAGCAGGCTGATCCACAGCGCCGCGATGCCGATCATGCGGCGGCTGAGCGATCCGGTGGAACGGACCTGCGGAGGGGAGGGGGGATCGGTCAAAAAAAGCCGAAACCTTCGTTTCCGTTCGCCCTGCGCTTGTCGAAGGGCTTCATTTTCCTTGAAGAACCAGGCTCGACAAGCTCAGCCGAAACGGAAGGGCGGGGTTTATCGTCCCGGCTCGTCCAGGCTGTAGCCCAGGCCCCGGATGGTCGTTATGACATCCGCGCCCAGCTTCTTGCGGATGCGGGTCACGAATACCTCGATCGTGTTGGAATCGCGGTCGAAATCCTGGTCGTAGATATGCTCGATCAGTTCGGTGCGGCTGACCACCTTGCCCTTGTGGTGGAGGAGGTAGGACAGCAGCTTATATTCCTGCGCGGTGAGCTTCACCGGCTCGCCCTTCAGCGTCACCTTGCCCGATCGCGTGTCCAGCCGCACGTCGCCCGCCGTCAGCTCGCTCGACGCATTGCCCGACGCGCGACGGATCAGCGCGCGCAGCCGGGCGATCAGTTCCTCGCTCTGGAACGGCTTGGCCAGATAATCGTCGGCGCCTGCGTCCAGTCCGGCCACCTTGTCGGACCAGCTGTCCCGCGCCGTCAGCACCAGTACCGGAAAGCTGCGCCCTTCCTTGCGCCAGCGGTCCAGCACGGTAAGGCCGTCGATGGTGGGCAGGCCCAGGTCCAGGACGACCGCATCATAGCTTTCGGTCGCGCCCAGGAAATGCCCGTCCTCGCCATCGTCGGCCAGATCCACGGCATAGCCCGCGCCCTCCAGCGTGTTCCGGAGCTGTTGCCCCAGGCTAGGTTCATCTTCGACGATCAGCAGACGCATATGGCCCCGTTTCTGTTGTTATGTCCAAAGGACAAGGCGGCACGCGCCTGTCAGCGCGCCCAGCCGATTATATCGCCCGTGCGACCGTCCGCATCAACCCATACCACCTTGCCGTCCTTCACATATTTGAGGCGGTATCGATTGGTGGACGGGTTGAATTCGCTGCCCAGATAGGTGGCGCCGCCCATGGCGGCATCCACCCGGCGCTTGATGACGGAAAACGGCATGACCTGCCCGTCCAGCATCGCGCGGCGCGCGGCATCCTGCTCGTCGCGCTGGCTGCTGGCCTGGGCAGGCGGATTGGCGGCGAAAAGCGCCGCCATGACCCCCATGGCTGCTATCAGTCTTAACCGCTTCATTTCCATGACCTTGGCATAGCGGGCAGCCATTGAACAGGTGGTGAATGACGATGAGGGGGGTCGGGTCCCGGTATATGCCCCCTCCCGCAGGGTGGGAGGGGGCAGGGGGCGGGCGCTACATCAGCGATGATCTTCCAGGATGATCTTCGGCGATGAGGCTATCCCGCGCTTATTTCTCCAGTGCATATTGCACGGTCAGCGTCACCGATGACCCGACCTGTCCCGGTTCCACGGGCGTGGCAGGCGCTGAATCCGCCTTGAACCGCGCCGCCGCCATCATCGGCACGGGCGGCTGCCCGCCGCTGTTGCTCTCCGTCAGCGAAACCAGCCGTGCCGAGCGGTATCCGGCCGCCTGCGCGTAGAAATCCGCCTGCGCCCTGGCGGTCTTGAGTGCGGCCGAGCGTGCCTGCGCCAGCATCGGCGCCGGATCGCTGATCGAGAAGCTGGGCCCGCTCACATTGGTCGCGCCCGCATCGACCATGGTATCGAGCAGCCCGCCCACCTTCCGGATGTCGCGCAGTTTCACCGATAGCTGGTTCGACGCCTCATATCCGATGAAGCGCGGCGCGGAAGCCTGACCGTCGCGGTTGCTATAGTCATATTGGGCGCTCAGATTGATCCCGCTGGTCTGGATGTCCTTCTTCGGAATGCCCGCCTTCACCAGCGTCGCGATCAGCTTGTCCATCTGCGCCGCATTGTCGCGCATCGCCTGCGCCGCGGTCTGGGCGCGGGTCTGGACCCCGGTGCCCACCGTCGCCATGTCGGGCGCCGCCTCCACGGTTTCGGTGACGTTCAACGTCACCACCGGCGCGGTTTCTGCAATGGTCACGCTGGTCTGCGCAGCGGCCGCGACGGGCAGGGCAGCGGCGGCAACGACAGCAGAGGCCATCAGGGCGAACATGGATTTCACAGGGCTTTCTCCTCAAAAAGCGATGCAGCGACATTGTGACGGCTGCGATGAATGGACGCTGACATGCGCTGAAAGCCGTCAGACAGCTTCCGGTTCCCCCTCTTGCCCCAGCTTTCCAGAACGCCTAGCTGCACGGCCATGGCGGCTCCCATTCTCTCCTTCGAAAATCTTGGCCTCTCACAGGGCACCCATTGGCTTTTCCGCAATCTCGACATTTTCGTCGGGGAACGGGACCGGCTGGCGCTGATCGGCCGCAACGGCGCGGGAAAGACCACGCTGCTCAAGCTGATCGCCGGTCAGATCGAACCGGACGAGGGCACCCGATCCTTCCGGCCCGGCGCCCGCGTCATCATGCTGGAGCAGGATCCGGATGTTTCCGGCTTCGCCACGCTGCGGGACTTCGCGCTGGCCGGCCAGTTCGCCCCGCCCGCCCATGAGGTCGATGCCATCGCCAGCCAGCTCGGCACCGATCTCAACCGTGAAGCCGCCACCGCATCGGGGGGCGAACGCCGCCGCGCCGCCATTGCCCGCGCCCTGGCGAGCGAGCCGGACCTGCTGTTGCTCGACGAACCGACCAACCATCTCGACATCGACGCCATCGACTGGCTGGAAGGGTGGCTCGGCCGCTATAACGGCGCCTTCATCGTCATCAGCCATGACCGCGCCTTCCTCACCCGCCTGACGCGCCAGACGCTCTGGCTCGACAGGGGCGGCATCCGCCGCAATGAAATCGGCTTTGGCGGTTTCGATGAGTGGATGGAGGCCGTCTATGCCGAGGAAGCCCGCGCCGCCGAAAAGCTGGACGCCAAGCTGAAGATCGAGGCGCACTGGCTGGAACGCGGCGTCACCGCCCGGCGCAAGCGCAACCAGGGCCGCCTCGCCAAATTATGGGAAATGCGCGCCCAGCGCGCCGCCATGGTGGGTCCGCAGGGCGTCGCGAAAATTGCCGTCGCCAGCGACGACAACAAGACGAAAAGCGTCATCACCGCCGAACATGTCACCAAGCAATTCGGGGATCGCACAGTCATCAAGGACTTCTCGCTGCGCATCCAGCGCGGCGACCGCATCGGCATCGTTGGCGGCAACGGCGCGGGCAAGACCACGCTCCTGAAACTGCTGACCGGCGAACTCGCACCCGACAGCGGCGAGATTCGCCAGGCCAGGTCGCTCGACATGATCTTCATCGACCAGCAGCGCAGCCTGATGCAGCCCGACCGGCGGGTCCGCGACGTTCTGGCCGAAGGCGGTGACTGGATCGACGTGCGCGGCACGCGCAAGCATGTCCACGGCTATCTCAAGGAATTCCTCTTCGACCCCTCCCTGGCGGAGGCGCGGGTCGGCACCTTGTCGGGCGGCGAACGCTCGCGCCTGCTGTTCGCGCGCGAATTCGCCCGCGAATCGAACCTGCTTGTGCTGGACGAGCCGACCAACGACCTCGACCTCGAGACGCTCGACCTGCTTCAGGAGGTCATTGCCGATTATGAAGGCACCGTGCTGATTGTCAGCCACGATCGCGACTTTCTCGACCGCACCGTGACGGTCACGCTCGGGCTGGACGGTTCCGGCACCATCGACGTGATCGTCGGCGGCTATGCGGACTGGGTCGCCAAGCGCCAGCCGAAGAACGCGCCGAGGACGGAGAAGAAGAGTGCCGCGCCGCCCCCGCCGAAAAGCGCATCGACCAAGCTCAGCTACAAGGACCAGCGCGACTTGGACCTGCTGCCAAAGCGGATCGAGGAGATAGAGGCGGCCATTGCGCGGGACGAGGAAGCGCTGGCCGATCCCAATCTCTACGGCCGCGACCCCGGCAGGTTCGACCTGCTCACCAGGGCGATCGAAAAGGCCCGCGCCGAAAAGGAAGCGGCGGAGGAACGCTGGTTGGAACTGGCGGAAAAGGCTGAAGGGCTGGGCGCCTGAAGCGATTTCCAGGAAGCCCTTGCGCCGATCGCCTCATCTGTTAGCCAAGGGCAGCCAGAGGGGAAAGGCGCATGGAACAATCCGCGACGATGCAGGACGAGGATGTGATCGACGGCCATCATGCGGTCCATTATGTCAATCGCGTCGGCTGGCTGCGCGCTGCCGTTCTGGGGGCCAATGACGGCATCGTCTCTACCGCCAGCCTGCTCACCGGCATCGCGGCGTCGGGGGCGGCGCGGGACACCATCCTTCTGTCGGGCATTGCCGCGCTGGTTGCGGGCGCCATGTCGATGGCGGCGGGCGAATATGTGTCCGTCAGCGCCCAGTCCGATACGGAGCGCGCGGACCTGGCCAAGGAGAAGAAGGCGCTGGCCCAGCAGCCCCATGTGGAATGGCAGGAATTGCGCGACATCTATGTCGATCGCGGCCTGACTGCGGAGCTTGCGGGCCAGGTGGCGACGCAGTTGATGAATGTCGACGCGCTCGCCGCCCATGCGCGGGACGAACTGGGCATTTCCGACATCAGCACAGCGCGCCCGGTTCAGGCGGCGCTGACCTCTGCCGCGACTTTCTCCGTCGGCGCGATCGCCCCCGTGCTGGCCGCCGTCGCCAGTCCGGGGCACGCGATCGCCGCTGTCGCCCTCGTATCGCTGCTGTGCCTGGCGGTGCTGGGCTATGTCGGCGCGCGCCTGGGCGGCGGCGGAATAGCGCGAGCAGTGGCGCGCGTCGTCTTCTGGGGTGTTTTCGCGATGCTTGCGACATCCGGGGTAGGCAAGCTTTTCGGCGCGGCCATATGATGGGGGCAAGCCATCCGGTCCGAAGGAGAATATGACATGACAGATATCCAGCAGATTCCGCTCAAGACCATCAAGGGCGCCGACGCCAGCCTGGCCGACTATGCGGGGAAGGTGGTTCTGGTGGTCAACGTCGCCTCCAAATGCGGCCTGACCCCGCAATATGAAGGGCTGGAACAGCTTTATCGCGACTATAAGGACAAGGGGCTGGTCGTCGCCGGATTCCCCGCCAATGATTTCGGTGCCCAGGAACCGGGCAGCAACGACGAGATCGCGACCTTCTGCACCACCAATTTCGGCGTCGATTTCCCGATGTTCGAAAAGATCGTCGTCACCGGACCGGAAAAGCACCCGCTCTACGCGGCGCTGACCGGCGCGCAGCCCGCGGCGCGGGGGGAAGGCGCCCAGTTTCGCGAAAAGCTGGTCGGCTATGGCATCACGCCCAATCCCGAACCTGAAGTGCTCTGGAATTTCGAGAAATTCCTGATCGCGAAGGACGGCAGCGTGGCGGCCCGCTTCGCACCCACGACCGCGCCCGATGATGCGGATCTGGTGGCGGCGGTAGAGGCCGAACTCGCGAAATAACGCCCAGCGCCGCCCCATGAACCAGACGCTGCTGCCGCAGATCGGCCCGGTGCTTGAGACGCTCAGCATCGTCGGCACTTTCGTCTTCGCGGCATCCGGCGCGCTGGCGGCGGCGCGCCTGCGGCAGACGCTGGTCACCTTCGCCTTCTTCGCACTGGTGACGGGGGTAGGGGGCGGAACGGTTCGCGACCTGTTGATCGGCGCGCCGGTCTTCTGGGTCCGCGACGCCGTGCCCGCGATCGCATGCATGTTGGCCGCGCTGCTCGTCTGGTGCACGCCGCGCCGCTGGTGGAGCGACAGCGCGCTCGACTGGCTGGACGCGGTCGGGCTCGCCGCCTTCGCCGTCTATGGCGCGGCCAAGGCGATGAGCTATGGCGTGCCGCCGCTGGTGGCGGCGATGATGGGCGTCGTTACCGGCTGCGTCGGCGGCATCATGCGCGACCTGCTGGCGGGGGAGCCGTCCATAGTGCTGCGTCCGGAACTTTATGTGACGGCCGCGGCGCTTGCATCGGGGCTGTTCGTCTTCCTGCGCTGGCTGGGACTCGACATTCCCGTGGCCGGTTTGATCGCCGCCTGCCTTGGTTTCCTGTTGCGGGCCGTTGCGATGCGCAGGGGGTTGGCGCTGCCGCACTATCGGTCTCAGGACTGAACCGGCGCCGGCGGGTTCATCCGCCGCGCGCCGGACAGCCATCCTCCGGACAGGTCAGCCATGCGCCTTCCTGCGCCGGGTTTCCCAACCCTTTCTGGCGGCTGCGGAGCGATCGGCCGCCGGTCGCCGCGCCGATGCCGCGCCGCCCTTCTTCCCGCCCTTGCGCGAAGAGACATGGCTGTCGGGCTTCCCCCGGCCGGATCCGGATTTGTTGCCGCCGCCCGATTCCTTGTTGACGGTGGCCCAGGCGCGCCGTTCCGCTTCCTTGCGGGATACGCCGCGATCCTCATAACCCTGTTCGATATGCTCCGCCTTGCGCTTCTGCTTGCCGGTATAGCTGCTCTTGTCACCCTGGGGCATGATCTTCTCCTTCTCCTTGCAACTGTTCCTTGCATGCGGCGTCAACGATCGATGCGGCGCGACGTTCACTTCGCTGCACAGGCGTCACGATAAGGGAACAGAGCGGTTCGGCCGGCGTTCATCAGCACATGGAGCAGCGCAATCTTCTGGAACGGCTGGCGCGGCATCTGGCGGCCGCCAATCCCGCTCTCGGCCCCGATCACTGGCAGGAGCAGGTGGAGGCCGCCGCTGGTCTGCTCGCCATCATCAAGGATCCCGACGATGTCATGTCGCAGGCGGGCGACGACCACGTCTGGCGGGCGATGATCGATGCGGCACTGCGGCAGCGCTGGGCGATCGCATCCGCCCCGGCCGCGGAACCGCCGGGCGGCACCGATGAGGAAGGCGACATCCCGCTGACGCCCGACATCATCAGCGGCAATCGGGCCGAATGGGTCCATCTGCATGAACCACAGGAGAAGCCGAAATGAAGGGGTTGTTGAAACTGGCATTTCTCACCGGGCTGGGCACCGTGGCCTGGCGGGGTTGGAAGGAATGGCAGGCTGGCCGCAACGCATATGACCGTCGCGGGACGGGCTTCTCTTCCGGCCCGGTGCGCGACGCTGGCCCGGACGAACAGCATATCGACGCGCGCGATTGGGACATGGTGGATGAGCAGGTGGATGAAAGCTTCCCCGCCAGCGACCCGCCGGGCAATTATCGCGGGCTGCATTGAGGCGCGATTGAGGCGTGGGGCCGCCGCGCTGTTCGGTCCGCCTATATCGATCCGACCCTTTGCCAATCCATTGCGCCAGGCATGCCCCGCCTCTATTGAGGCGGCTGCCGGTCCCACGCCGGGGCCAACAGGGGAATAACATCAATGCCTTCGGGTCTGATCGCGCTGCTCGATGACGTAGCGGGGATTGCCAAGCTTGCGGCCAGTTCGCTGGATGATGTCGCCGCTGCCGCGGGCAAGGCCGGGTCGAAGGCGGCGGGCGTGGTGATCGACGATACGGCAGTCACGCCGCGCTATGTCATGGGCCTGACGGCGGACCGCGAACTCCCCATCATCTGGAAGATCGCCAAGGGTTCGCTGCGCAACAAGCTGCTGTTCCTGCTTCCCGCCGCCCTGGTGCTGAGCGCCTTCGCGCCCTGGCTGCTGCCTCCCCTGCTGATGCTGGGCGGTGCCTTTCTCTGTTTCGAAGCGGCGGAAAAGCTGCTCGAAGCGGTGCAGGGCGGTCATGACCTGGTCGAAGAAGCGCTGGAAACGCACAGCTCCAGCGAACTGGAGGAGCAGAAGGTTTCCGGCGCGATCCGCACCGACTTCATTCTGTCGGGCGAAATCATGGCCATCGCCCTCGGCACCGTCGCGGCGGAACCGATCTGGGAACAGGCGATCATCCTGATCGTCGTCGCCTTCCTGATCACCGCGGGCGTCTATGGCGTTGTCGGCTTCATCGTGAAGATGGACGATATCGGCCTGCATCTGGCGGAGCGGCGTTCGGCTGGCGCGCGGGTGCTGGGGCGGGCGATGGTGAAGGCCATGCCGGTGCTGATGCGGATGTTGGGCGTTGTCGGCACCGCGGCCATGCTCTGGGTCGGCGGCGGGCTGATTGTCCATGGGCTGCACGAATTTCATTGGGATCTCGTTCCCGGCGCCATCCACCATGTCGCGCAAGGCGCGGCCCACGGCCTGCCCGCCATCGCTCCGGTGGTGGAATGGGTGGTGAACGCTGTGGGCGCCGGCATTGTCGGGCTGATCGTTGGCGGCATCGTCGTCGCCCTGTTGCACCTCTTCAAAAAGCACTGACCGATGCGTTCACCCTGGCGCCTGGAGGCCGGGGCGCTGACGGCGCTCGCACTGCCGATGATCGCGGGCAACATCGCCTGGGCCGGCATCGCCGCGACCGACCTGCTGCTGCTGGGCCGGCTGGGTGCGGGCGCGGTGGCGTCTGGCGCGCTGGCGATTAACCTGTTCAATGCCTTGCTGATCTTCGGCATGGGGCTGGTGACCGCCGCCGCGCCGCTGATCGCCACGGAGCGGGGGCGTCGGCGGCATTCGGTGCGCGACGTCCGGCGGACCGTGCATCAGACGCTGCGCGCGGCCACCCTGTTCGTGCTGCCCGCCTGGGCGCTGCTGTGGGAAAGCCGATCCATCCTGCTGCTGATGGGGCAGGATGCGGAACTGGCGGCCCAGGCGGGCGAACTGATGCGCGGCCTGCAATGGGCGCTGCTGCCCTTTCTGGGATTCACCACGCTGCGCAACTTCATCTCCGCGCTGGAACGGCCCGTCTGGGGCCTGATCATCATGGTCTGCGCGATCCCGTTCAATGTGCTGGTTGGCTGGACGCTGATCTTCGGCCATTTCGGTTTCCCCGCGCTGGGGATCTTCGGTGCGGGAATCGCCAGCAGCCTGTCCTCCTCCTTCCTGTTCATCGGGCTGCTTGCGGTCATACTGATCGACCGGCGGTTCCGTCGCTACCGCCTGCTGGGGCGATTCTGGACCCGTGACCGGGAACGGCACCGGGCCGTCTGGGCGCTGGGCCTGCCGATCGCGATCACCCTGGGGCTGGAGACGACGGTGTTCAACGCCTCCGCCTTCCTGATGGGATTGATCGACCGCGACTCGCTGGCGGCACACGCCGTCGCGATCCAGATCGCCGCGCTGGTCTTCATGGTGCCCATGGGCATTGGCCAGGCGGCGACCGTGCGCGTGGGCCTCGCTTATGGGAAGGGCGACCTGGCGGGGGTCGGTCGTGCGGGCTGGCTGGCGCTGGCGATCGGGACGGGGTTCGCCCTGATCGCGGCGGCGATGCTCATCGCCTTTCCGCGCCTTTTGATATCCGCTTTCCTGGACCTTGCCGATCCCGCCAACCGGCGGACCGCGACGCTTGCGGTCAGCTTCCTGGGCGTCGCGGCGCTGTTCCAGCTGGTGGACGCGGCCCAGGCCGTGGGGGCAGGGGTGCTAAGGGGCATTCGGGATACGCGCGTGCCGATGATCTTTGCCCTGATCGGCTATTGGGTGATCGGCATCGGAGTCGGCGTCGTCCTGGCCTTTCCGCTGGGGTTGCAGGGCCTTGGCATCTGGCTGGGCCTTGCAAGCGGGCTGGGCGTGGTCGCGCTGTTGCTGGTGGCGCGCTGGGTCTTGCGGGAGAGGCTGCACCTTGTGTCGCACAGGCGAAACGCCTGATCCCGCCTGGCGTGCAAGTTGTATGGCAAGTTGCACGGCGAGATGATGGTGCGACGCACAAAGCAATTGAACCGGCGCGTCAAATCGGTAATGAAAAGCAGATTATGACCGCTCCTACCATGTTCTTCGAGGCGATTGCGCTTCAGAAATGTCTGATGGCGACCTACAACAAGATGGTCGTGAAGCTGGCCCCGCATATCCTCTATACGCGCCATGACGAGATGTTCATCGACGCGGTCACGATCGAGCGTGACGGCCGCCCCCCCAGGGAACTGAAGCTGGGCACGTTCAAGCTCGCCGGATTGAACGACGTCAGCCTGATCGACGAAAAGTTCGAGGCGATGCACGGCCTCTATGATCAGGGCGACAGCAAATATAAGGGCGTGACCCTGTTCGCTGTCGAGCCGGAGAGCGCAGCGGCCTGAAGCCGCGACGCGGGCATGAAACGGAAAATGGGGCGGTCCTGCGGGACTGCCCCGTTTTCGTTCGGGCCCATTTTCGTTCAGGCCATTTTCGTTCACTGGCATGCGGTAACAGGTTTACAGCGCATAGGGGCCTTCACCGCCGGTGCTTGCCCCGCTTCGCCCCCATGTGCCGTATGTTGGCCGGCCGCCCGCGCCGGACGCTGCCGGGCCTGACGCGATCCTTCTTGAAGCTCGGACGCTGGGGCAGGGCATCGGGCAGTTCGAAGCGCAAGGCACCGTTGATCGGGTCCGCTTCGGCCAGCCGCAATTGCAGCCGCTGGCCGATCGTATATCGGTCCCCGCTCTCCACGCCCTCCAGCGCCCGCCCCGCCTCGTCAAAGAAGAAGCGCTCGTCGCCCAGGGTCGATACCGGCACCAGCCCGTCGCCGCCCAGCCCCTCGACCGTGGCGAAGAAGCCGAAGCTCTGCACCCCGGTGATCCGCGCCTCCACCAGGTCGCCGACATGCGCCGCCAGGAATGCCGCGACATAGCGGTCGATCGTCTCGCGTTCCGCCTCCATGGCGCGGCGCTCATGCTGGCTGATCATCTCGCCGACGCGGGCCATATTCTCCATATCCTCCCCGCTCAACGAGGATCGGTCGGGTATATCCCCCTTGGGCGCGGGCAGCTCCAGCCCATAGGCGCCCACCAGCGCCCGATGCACCAGCAGGTCCGCATAGCGCCGGATCGGTGAGGTGAAATGCGCATAGGACCCCAGGGCCAGCCCGAAATGCCCCTGATTGGCGGGTGCATAATAGGCCTGCGTCTGGGTGCGCAGGATCTGCTCCATGATCTGGGGCTTCTCCTCCGCTTCGCCGACCCGGGCGATCAGCCGGTTGAAGGTGGCGGGCTTCACCACCTGGCCCAGGGCGAATTCGATGTCGAAGGTCGCAAGATAGTCCTTCAGCGCCACCAGCTTGTCCCGGCTCGGCGGTTCATGGACACGGTACATGACCGGCGCCTTCTTCGCCTCCAGCGCCTTTGCCGCCGCGACATTGGCGGCGACCATATAATCCTCGATCAGCATATGCGCGTCGAGCCGCTCGCGCACCGCGACGCTGACGATCTTGCCATATTCGTCCAGCACCACCCGCCGCTCCGGCAGGTCCAGCGCCAGCGGCTCGCGCTTGTCCCGCGCCTTGCGCAGCAGCGCCCAGCAGGCCCAGAGCGGCTTCAGCGCCGTTTCCAGAAGCGGCTCATCCCGCGTGCCGTCCATCGCCGCCTGCGCGTCCTCATAGGCCAGCACCGCCGCCACACGGATCACCGCGCGGGAAAAGCGCCAGCTCTTCATCTTGCCCGCGGCATCCAGCACAAAATGACAGGCCAGCGCCGCCCGGTCCTCCCCCGCGCGCAGCGAACACATGTCGGAGGAAAGCTGGTGCGGCAGCATGGGCACCACCAGATCGGGGAAATAGACGCTGTTGCCGCGCTTCCGCGCCTCCCGGTCCAGCGCGCTGCCCGGCCGCACATAATAGCTGACGTCCGCGATCGCGACGATGGCCTTGTAGCCGCCCTCATTGGCCGGATCATCGTCCGGCGCGGCCCAGACCGCATCATCATGGTCCCGCGCGTCGACCGGGTCTATGGCGACGATGGGCAGGTGCCGCAGATCCTCCCGCTTCTCCTCATGCAGGGGGAGTCTGGAAGCCGCCACCGCCTCTTCCTCGACCCGCTCGGAAAAGACGTGGGGAATGCCGTGCTTGTGGATGGCGATCAGGCTGAAGCTGCGCGGCGCGAAGGGATCGCCCAATATGTCCGTCACCCGCGCCGTGATCCGGGGCGGGCGCCCCACCGGCTCGGCGAGCACCAGATCGCCCTTCTTCGCCGTGCCGGGGTCCGATATCGGCGTGTCCCGCCGAATGCGCTTGTCGACCGGGCGCAGCCACAGCTTGCCGCCGTCCGCCTCCTCGACCACGCCCAGCAATTCCTCGCTCGCCTTGGCAAGCTTCTTCATCGGATGCGCGACCCAGCCGCGCCCCGCTTCCTCGGTTCGCGCCAGGATCCGGTCGCCGATCGTCAGCGCGCCCCTCTTGCCCCGCTCCACGATGCGCAGCCGGGGCGCGGGCTGCCCCTCCGCCTCCCAGCGTTCCGGCGTGGCGATCAGGGTGGTGTCGTCGACATCGACGATGCGCAGCACGGTGACCTTCGGCACGCCGCCCATCTTGTGGAAGGCCCGCGCCGGACCGATGTCGATCAGCCCTTCGTCCGCCATGTCCTTCAGCAGCGCCTTGAGCGCGATCTTCTCCTGCCCCTTGAGGCCGAACGCCTTTGCGATCTCCCGCTTTCCGGCCGGCTGGTCGGACGTGGCGATGAAATCCATCACCTGCTCGCGCGTCGGGAAACCGGCGGGCCGGACCTTGGTCCGGGCGGGATCGGATTTCTTCTTCTTTTCGGTGGATGCCATGGACCAGCTATAGGGAGAGCGGTTCCGCCGCGCCAGTGCGGACCGCTTCAAAGTGTGGACCGCTTCAAATCGGGGCGGCAAGATCGGGAAGCGGATTTCGTGGAGTATCCGGCCGGGTGGACAGGGAAGGCCTGAAGGACTGCCTTCTCTCAAGCGCGCACCGTGTTCCGGCGCAGGCAGGAGCCCAGTCCTGCCCTTGGTGAATCATCGCAACAGTTGAACTGGACTCCTGCCTGCGCAGGAGCACAGGA
>Ga0207678_10001014_pt1 | contig 25612 bp, 19 predicted proteins | sample KBSC63metaG_FD_184319 | JGI IMG/M metagenome (GOLD analysis project Ga0207678, IMG submission 184319) | Corn rhizosphere microbial communities from Kellogg Biological Station, Michigan, USA - KBS C6-3 metaG (SPAdes) (version 2) | ecosystem: Host-associated > Plants > Roots > Rhizosphere > Soil ... | reverse complement strand
TGATCTCTGGGCACGCCCCAGATGGGCTCGACCGGGGCCACCTTACTCTCGAATATCAACCTCTACCACTCGTCGGTCTGAGGCGAAGCCTCGTTAGACGTTGGAGCGCATCGCGCAAGACTTCCTAGGTCTCGGTGGGTCGCTTTGATGCAAAGTCGGGTCGTATGGCTCATTGTTCGTATCGTCCCCTCGCAAGTAATGTTCAACTCATGACCTTTGCATGAAGAATCTGATCACCATTCGACGGACCGAATGATGAAAGGATCTGTCGCAATAAGGACGTCGGGTCAAATGACCTTACGGTCAAGCTGAATGCGCAGCATCGCACCTTGATGCATAACGTGATCGGCTGTGGCTGTGGGGCTATGCCGCGGCCGAGGCGGTGAGTCTGGGTGTGGCTATGTTCCACATCACGGTGGTGCAGCGGGCCAATCCGCGCAGTCGGAGCCCTAAACCTTGCTGCGTTTGGCGCCGCATCTTGCCCAATCCGGTGGCTACCAGCAAAAGCGCACTCAATCGACACTTGAATCCCTGTCGCACAATTGAAAAGCCCTTCGCGCGGAAAGACACGAATTCGGTTTTGTGCTGGGCTGTACGCCGAATGAGTTGATAGTGTGACACCCTCCCGCCATCGGTGGCGAGCCGTTGGCAACGGCGGTCCCAATGCCAATCTAGCTAAGCGCGGGCGTCACAAAAACTCATCAAGAGATGAATCCCATGATGTTTACATGCAAGCGCGCTGGCCGCTCGGTTGTGGCTGTGTTCTTTGCCGCGTTGTGCGCATTCGCGCACGTAGCGCCGGCCCAAGAGGCGCTGCCGGACTTCTATAAAGACCCCGGCATTTATCCCAATCGCGACTACGTGAACCAGCACGTCACGGAGAACGTCGATCCGTTCACCGGCGCCCTGCAAATCCACTCTACCGATGTCTATCTACCGGGTGCGGGAGGATTCGATCTGAAGGTGGTGCGCTCGTTCAACAGCACCCGCATCAACCCGACAAATCCTGCAGACCTGAGCACCTCCTCTCTGGCCGGCATGGGATGGACAGTGCACTTCGGCCGGGTGCTGAAGAACCGGAACACATTCATCTGCCTGAACTCCGACAGTGGTACAGCGATCGGCGACAACCCCGTCATCGAACTGCCCGACGGTAGTCGGCAAGTGCTGGCCTTCACTCCCACGGGCAGCCCCCTGATGCTGACGACGCAGCGCTGGCGCGCAGAGTGCATCGGCGCGGGTACCGGGCTCGCCGTGTACTCCCCGGACGGCGTTCGCTATGACATGACGCAGCAGGTCCAAGAGGTTGGCGGCGCGTCGTCAGTCAATGCGTGGTACACGACTCAGATCACGGATCGCAACGGGAACACCGCAACGATCCACTATGCGGCAGCGGCCAGCCCGCAAATCACCAGCGTGACGACGAGCGACGGGCGCTCCATCACCTTCAACTACCTTGACTCAGGTCTGCTCAGCCGCCGCATTTCAAGCATCGTGACCGGCGGTCGCACCTGGACCTACGGCTATGCGGCGGTGTCTGGTGTCACCGGACGCTATTTCTTGACAAGCGTCTCGCGTCCCGATTCATCGTCATGGGGATACGCCTACAACACGGTGGTCGGCAGCGATAACGCCAACAATTACCAGATGTCGCGCGTCACGTACCCGCAGGGCGGGACGATGACGTATGGCTACGGGTATGTGTACTTTGACGCGGTGACCAATCCGTCCAGCCGATCCGTGGTGGTGACAACCAAGGCGACGAGCGACGGCGGCAACTGGAGCTTCGCGTACACGCCTGGTAGCGCCAGCGTCTATGACACGACGTCGGTGACGACCCCGGCGGGCAACATCACGTACAAGCACATCGGCGCGAACTTCGCGACGTCCGGTTCGGTCTGGAGAATCGGCCTCCTGATGCAGAAGAGCATCGGGACAGTTCAGACAGAAAACTACACCTGGGGTTCGCAAAAGATATCTGACGAGAACAACCTCCGCCAGGGAGCGTTCCCAAGCCGCATCGATACCGAGGTCTATGCGCCCATCCTCACCCAACGCACCATCGTGCGCGACGGGGCGACCTACACGACGACCTTCTCTGGGCACGACACTTACGGCAACCCCGCAACGGTTACGGAGTCTGGGCCGAACGGCGGCAATCGAACGAAGAACTTCACCTACTACATCAACACCGCGAAGTGGATCATCAATCAGGTCGATGATGAAACCACGATGGGCGTCGGATCCATCATTCGGGGCTGGGATGCCAACGGTAATCTCACGTCCGAGTCGCGCGATGGTGTTGCAACAAGCTATACACGTTGCGCCAGCGGCGATATCCAGACCCGGACGGATGCGCTCGGCCACGTCTCAACCTTCGCGTGCGCAAACTACTTCCGCGGCATTCCTCAGACGGAATCGCATCCTGAGGGCGTGAGCATCACACGCGTCGTCAGTGATGCCGGCAATGTCACCTTGGAAACCAATGGCGAATTGCAGACCACCACATTCCAGTACGACGGCCTGAATCGCATCACCCGGATCACGCCGCCGATTGGAAATGCGACCACGATTGCATACACCCCCACCTCCAAAACAGCCACGCGCGGATCCTTGCAAGAGGTCACTGCGTTTGACAGCTTCGGTCGAATCATCAAGGTGACGACGGGTGGCCAGTCCATTGCATCGAGCTATGACAGCCTCGGGCGCAAGACCTTTGGTTCGATCGTCGGCTATCCCACAGTCGGCCACTCCTTCCAGTACGACATCCTGAACCGCGTCATCCGCATCACCCACAACACGGACGCGAGCTACCGGACCTTTACCTATTCGTCATCGGGCGGCATTCCAACCCTCGCAGTTCGTGACGAACGCAACTTCACGACCACCCACTCGTACAGGGCTTACGGAGACCCGGACGCGTCGCTGGTCATGAACATTGCGGCGCCCGTTGCCGCAGCCAACGTTAGCATTGCCCGCAATGGCCGGGGTCTCGTGACCAGTGCAACCCAGGCCGGCGTGACGAGAACCTTCGGCTACAACGCCAGCTACTTCCTGACCTCGACGGTCCACCCCGAAGTGGGGACGACCATCTATGGCCGGGACGCGGTGGGGAACATGACCACCAAGCAGGTCGGCTCCTCTGGCGTAACCACGTTCGAGTACGACGGACGCAATCGGCTCTGGCGCGTGACTTATCCGAGCGGTTCTCCATCGACGGTGACCAACGTCTACTGGCGAACCGACAAACTGCGGACAGTGACCAATGCCGTGGCCGTCCGAAGGTACGGATACGATGCCAATCAAAACCTGACCAACGAATCGTTGGAAGTTGATGGCCTGACGCTTGCGGCCACCTACAACTACAACGCAAACGACCAGTTGTCCTCGATCGTCTATCCGGTGCTCAACCGGACGGTGACGTTCAACCCTGACGTTCTCGGTCGCCCAACGGGAATCACCGTTCCGTCCGGGTCGATGTTGAATGTCGTCTTCTGGCCCAATGGCCAAATCTATGACATCGGCTTTGCGGGCGGTTCGCATGTGACCTACGGTCAGAACTCGCGCGAGTGGTTGAACACGATCACGGTCAAGACCGGCGATGGCGTCAACCGTATCGCAAGCACCTTGTCCTATGACGTGGCGGGCAATCTCTACAACATCGCGGACAGCGTGGACGCGTCCTACAACCGAACGCTGGCGTTCGACGGCATCAACCGACTCACCACGATCAACGGATTCTGGGGCAATGGTTCGGTGGCCTACACCGGCTCGGGGAACATCACAAGTTACGTGATGGGCGACATGAGTTCGCGCACTTACTCATACGACAGTGCGAATCGCCTTACCTCTGTTTCGGCAAAGAGCCCAGGCGGAACGACAACCACAGCGTATGCCTATGATTCTTATGGCAACGCATCGCCGACCGACTCTCCGTACACCTACGACAACGCCGGCAACCTCACCAATAGCAACGGCATTGGCTTCCTGTACGACGGGACCAACAATCGGGTCAAGCGAGCCTACAACGGATTCAGTGTCTACGAGTTCCGCTCCGCACACGGCCTTCTGCTGGCGGAGTGGCGCAAGCAGAGCGGTGCCTATGACACGCTCAAGGAGCACATGCACTTGGCGGGCAAAGAAGTCGCCGAGCAGCAAACGTACTTCCTGGGCAGCACGGTGCAGACACCGTCGTGGATGTTCTTGCAGAACGATGCCAACGGATCGCCGATTTCGTCCACCTGGGCCGGCGGGGGCCTGCTGTTCAAAGACAACTATCTTCCCTATGGGAGTCAGAGCAACGGCACGGTCTCGGGGTACACGACACGTGGCTTTGCGGGGAAGACGCAGGACAAGTCCGATCTGATCTACATGGGCGGGCGGTACTACAACCCGCTGACGGGCAGGTTCCTGTCGATGGATCCCAAGGAAGCCGACCCCAGTGATCTGCACAGCCTGAATCGGTACGCCTATGCCAACAACAATCCCTATCGCTATGTCGATCCGGATGGATACAGCCCGGTCGATGTGGGGTTCCTGGTTTTCGATGCGATAAAGCTCGGGCTCGCAATTTATTCCGGCACGGACATTGGTGCCGCAGCGATGGACGTGGGCATGAGTGCCGTCGGGGTTTTGAGTCCTGTGCCCGGGACGGGTCAAGCACTGAAAACGCTTCGTACTGCCGAGAAGGTTGTCGGAGGGGTAAGGGCCGCAGACCGCGCGGCGGAGGCAGGGAGAGTTGCTGAGCACGGGGTTGAGGCCGCAAAGGGGGAAAGCCTGATCTATCGATCAGCTTCCGGTACGCCAGCCAGCATGACTCCGAGAGCGGTTGACGCGAAAGGCTTGTCGGCGGCTGACAGCCTTGCGAACGCCCTACCAGGCAAGAACCAAGTTATCGACACTTCCAAGTTCAAGAGCTTGTGCGCTGTCTGCGATAACCCAGCGACAGGGCATGTCTCCATCACACCGAAAGACATGAGCCAAATGCAAGGCTGGATCAAAAGCCGAGGTGGAGCAGAAGTTCATCCGTTCACGCGAGAGCTAATGGACGCCGTGGTTGGCACTGTGAAGAAATGAGGGGCCGCATGATGATGACAATCGTTGAATCCTTCTGGCTTCGCCTCCACGCGGTCCTGTCAGTGTTTGCGGAGAAGCTTGCGGCCGTCCATCCTGCGCTGGTCCGTGAACTTGGCCGTACTGCGAATGATGCGTTCCTTCTCCGAGGGTACTTGGCATTCAAGAGAGGCGCGGATGGCGACGAACTCTCCATCACCGTGGATATTCAAAGTGACGGTCAGCAGATAACGATCACATCGGACGCTTGCACCGACGACGGTAGAGTCGTGGCCGCAGGTCCGTCTGCTGCGATTCGATCGTCGTCTGAGCGGAGTGTTGAGTTGGCGCTCGATGAATGGCTGCATGAGTTCGAGCAATTCTTGCTGAAGAACGAGTCGGCGGTGGCTGAGGCTGTGTCTCAGTTGGTGTAATGCAGTTGCGGCAAAGGGGGCGGGTAAGTTGCCAGGATACAGCCAAGGACCCTGTGTTCGAGGTGATTGTGGCGTTCGACTACTACGATGGCCCGGAACATGGATTGGCGCTTTTCCCTTCGGGAGATGGGGTTCGGTTCTCTTCACTTGGGGACTCGACGTCCCGATTATTCCGGGCCTTTGAACTGATCCCCATCAAAGGAACATGGTGGCCGCAGGTCAAGGCATTTCAACAAGCGGCAGGAATTGCTCGACCTCGCCGGATATGGGTTTCTTCCGCGGCTAGCCAGGAGTTAAGCCAGCTTGAAAGCAATGTTCTTCAAGCACCTTCCATTGGGCAGTTTGTCGGCGTTGGATCGCCATACTTTGAACCGGTCTCGATATGTGCTGTAACTCAAGGACAGCTATTGGCCTTGCGGGAACTGGCCTGCTCGCCCGCCGGTTTTCGGTTGGCCCATCAATTGGTTAAAGGGCAGGCTACCGAGGATTCGTCGGCGCCCTAGTGCAGTGTTTCACGCTATGCGGAACATAAGACCGCGTCTTTGGCCCCGTGACGTCGTTGCAAATCCTCGCGATACCACGGTATCGCTGCGGTTTGCGCCTAGCCACGCGGCCAAATCCATCGGTCTTATTAAGTTCCGCAGAGCGTGAAACACTGCACTAGAGCCTATCGCCCCTGGAGAAAACACAAATGCGTCGCCTTGCATGGATTGCCACCCTCTCTGCCCTTGCCGCTGTCTCCGCATGCGGAAGCGGTGACTCTCCACCCCACGATGCAGCTCAAGAGCCTGCAGCAGCCCAAACAAAAAATATTCTCGAAGACCCCCAGCCGAGCACTGCCCAAGCGCTGCCGGCGCCTGCCCCGGCCGACATTCCTGTTCTTCGTTCGATCCCTCCGGCCACGTCCGACGAACCTCCGCCGAGTGCACCCCTGTCGGGTACTGCAAAGATCGCTCTCGCGCCGAAGGCGGGGTTGCTCATGCCGTCGGTCTTACGCCAAACCGTCGCAGCGGGGCTCGTAGCGCCGACCGACATGGGCTTCAGCAGTGACGGTGTCCTCTTCTATACCGAGCGCCTGCAAGGCCTGTTCGTCCAACGGCGAGGGCAATCCGCGTCGCTGTTGTTTTCTCCGAAGGAACTCAGGGCCGCAGGTTCGCTCGGCATGCTGTCCTTGGCGGTAGATCCCGAGTTTGCTCGCAATCGCTACCTCTACGTCTTCGTGAAGGCGATCAACGAAGGCGTGGACGCCAGCCGCGTCATTCGTCTCACCGTGGACGAGACGTTGACCAAGGTCGTCGATCGTCGAGATATCTTGGTCGTTGCATCTGAGGCATCAGCGGGCAGTGTTGCCGGCAGTGCTCCGCAAGCTGGTGGCGGTCTTCGATTCGGGCCGGATGGATTCCTGTACGTTGGGGTGGGAGACGGCCGCGCGGCGATTGCGCCGCAATCGCCCTCCCTGACAGGAAAGGTGCTGCGAATTGACCGTGAGGGCAAGGCTGCGCCCGCCAATCATCCTCCGCCCGGATATGACAAGCGCATCTACGCATACGGGATGCGCGATCCTGTCGCACTGACTTTTCATCCGAACACCGAAGCCCTGCTGGTCGCCCAACGACGCGGAACGCGGCCTGATGACCTCACTTGGATTCAGCCTGGTGCGAATGCTGGGTGGGACCCGCGCTGCACCGCCCCCGCCTCCGGCTACTGCGAACCGGCCGGCGAATCTGCAATGCCCGCAGAACGTGGCTGGCGGGGAGGGACAGCCGGCGAAGGCGTGGCGGCGGTAGAGCGGCTTCAAGGGCCAATCTGGCGCGAATGGCGCATTGCCTTCGTTGTGGCTTTTGACAAGGCTCAGCGGCTCGATCTTGTCAAGTTCGACGCGCAAGGGCGTGTGGTCCAAGCTCTGCCTGTCGTACAGAAGCTCGGTGTTGGTTTTAAAGCGGTAGCCCAGGGCCCCGATGCGCTCTATGTCATGACGAGTGGTAAACCCGGCGGCGAGGAAATCTGGCGCCTGTCTATGCAATGATGTCGTCGCCGCCAAAGCTCTTGACGTGCTGCTCGGACACGTTCGAAATACTCTCAGCCTCTCAGCAATGAGCGTTGAGAAGATTCTTGAACGGTTCAGGCATGAATTTGATGGTGGACCCGTAAGATGCCGGCATCTCTTTCTTTCACCCGTGTGATGCTGCGCCTTGCCCGCTGTCTCTTCGCCTCTGTCCTTGCTGCGTTTTCGCTAGCTGCTTCAGCCGCCAGCGTCTATATCGAAGAACTGACCTGGACTGAGTTGCGCGACCAGATCCAGGCCGGCACCACGACCATCATCGTGCCCATCGGCGGCACCGAACAGAATGGGCCTGCGATGGTGCTCGGCAAGCACAACGTGCGCGCCCGCGTGTTGGCGGGCCGAATCGCAACCGGTCTTGGTCACGCCGTCGTGGCGCCGACCATCGCTTACGTGCCCGAAGGCGCGATCAGTCCACCGGTTGGCCACATGCGGTTCACCGGCACCATTTCCATCCCCGACGCGGCCTTCGAAACCACGCTTGAATACGCGGCTCGAAGCTTTCGCCAACATGGCTTCAAGGACATCGTGTTCATCGGCGACCATGGCGGCTATCAGAAGAACATGGTTCGCGTGGCGGCCAAGCTCGACAAGGAATGGGCGGCCACGCCGGTGCGCGTCCATGCGCTGCAGGAGTACTACCAAGTCCTCGACACCGACTACAAGCAGGCGCTCAAGAGAAAAGGGATGAAGGATGCGGAAATCGGCACACACGCGGGCGCCCTCGATACCTCGCTCGCACTCGCGGTCGATCCGCAGCTTGTCCGTGCCGACCGGCTTCACAGCGCGTCACTCGGCGCCGCCGAGGGCGTGTATGGTGACCCTCGGCCATCGACTGCCGAGGCTGGTCAACTGGGCGTCGATCTGATCGTTGGACGAAGCATTGAAGCCATCAAGCGCCATCTGGCTCGCCATTGACCGACCTCAATATTCCATTGCCGCAGACCCTGCTGCTGATGCAAGAATCCGGCATTCTCTTGAGGAGTTCCCCGTGAATTTTCGTTTTGCCGCGCTGTTGAGCGCCGTCGCATGCCAGGCTGCCTTCGCAGCTGGCCCAGTCGACACCGTGCCGGGCATGCCGCCTGTGACTGACCCGACAAATCTTTACAGCGAGATCGGCAGCGGCAAGCTGAGCGAGGCTGTGAAAGGCCACCTGCCGCGGGTCTACGTGCCCAACCTGCAAAGCAACGATGTCTGGGTGATCGATCCGGCGACGCTCAAGGTGGTTGACAAGTTCCGCGTAGGGGTTAATCCGCAGCACGTCGTGCCCTCGTGGGATCTGAAGACACTTTGGGTGGCCAACAATGCTGAGAACACACCCAACGGCAGCCTGACACCGGTCGACCCGCGCACCGGCAAGCCCGGCAAAGCCATCAAGGTCGACGACCCCTACAACATGTACTTCACGCCCGATGGCAAGGAAGCCATCATCGTGGCGGAGGCCTTCAAGCGGCTGGACTTTCGCGACCCGAAGACGATGGCGATGAAATCGTCGATCGATGCGCCCGAATGCGACGGCATCAATCACGCGGACTTCTCTATCGACGGCAAGTGGGCCATTTTCACCTGCGAGTTCACTGGCAAGCTGGTGAAAATCGATTTGGTGAACCGCAAGGTGATGGGCTACCTCAAGCTGTCCAAGGGCAAGATGCCGCAGGACATCCGCGTGTCGCCGGACGGAAAGACTTTCTACGTGGCCGACATGATGGCCGACGGGGTGTTCGTGGTCGACGGCCCGAGCTTCCAGGAAACCGGGTTCATCAAGACCGGCAAGGGCACCCACGGGCTGTACCCGAGCCGTGACGGGAAGTCGCTGTATGTGGCGAACCGCGGGTCCAACAAGATCCACGGCGCGGCGCATGGCATGGGCAGCGTGTCTGTGATCGACTTCGCCACTCAAAAGGTGGTGGCGCAGTGGCCAATTCCCGGAGGCGGCAGCCCCGACATGGGCAACGTAAGCGACGACGGCAAGCAGCTTTGGTTGTCAGGCCGCTACGACAACGTGGTGTATATGTTCGACACCACCAGCGGCAAGGTCTCCATCATTCCGGTCGGCAAGGAGCCGCACGGTCTGACGGTGTGGCCGCAGCCCGGAAGATATTCGCTGGGGCATACCGGCAACATGCGCTGAAGTCCGCGCGGGCGGTCGACCGGGCCTTCAAACGCAGCCGGCGCACATCGTGCAACACCCTGCGGAGCCGGCTTTTCCGCTCCGCAGGGTGAAGCCCTGGGGTGAGGGTGACGGCGGTGGAGAAAGCGAGGCCTTGGAATTCAACGGCGGTGGCCCTCACCCCAAACCTCTCCCAGAGGGAGAGGGAGCACTACGCGATGGAGTGGGTCGTTAAGTGATGCAATCCAGCACGTGCCGATCAAGCAAGGCCCGCGGAGCCGGCTTGCCGGTCCGCTAAGTGCCGCCGCTCGCATAGCCTTAGAGGCTGAGAGTATTGCCCGCTCATCACGACCCCTGCTCGTCGTTGCAAATGCTCGCCATAGCACGAGCGCGCCTAGATCAGGCGACTTTTGACGTGCTGCTCGGGCACGTTCGAAAAACTCTCAGCCTCTGAGGTCCAACCGAGCGATCGCCTCACTCCTCAAGCGAGCGCAGCAAACCGCCCATCAAGCAAGGCCCGCGGAGCCGGCTTTGCCGGTCCGCTGGGTGGCGCCCCTTGGGGGCAGGAGCGCAGCGACTGGGGGGGCCTTTACACGACTGGGGGTCTTTTTTACCTGGGCTGCTTCACGATGCGCAGGTACGGCTTCGGCGCCTTCCATCCCGCCGGGAACAGCTTCTTCGCTTCTTCATCGTTGACCGAGGTCACGATGATCACGTCCTCGCCTTGCTTCCAGTTCGCAGGAGTTGCCACCTTGTGCTGCGCCGTCAGCTGCAGCGAATCGATAACTCTCAGGATTTCGTCGAAATTGCGTCCTGTGGTCATCGGGTATGTGAGATTGAGCTTGATCTTCTTGTCCGGCCCGATCACGAACACCGAGCGCACGGTGGCGTTGTTGGCGGCCGTGCGTCCCTCCGAGGTGCCCGTCTCTTCAGCCGGCAGCATGTTGTAAAGCTTCGCAACATGAAGATCGCTGTCTCCGATCATTGGGTAGTTGGGCGCGTAGCCCTGCGTTTCCTCGATGTCCTTGGACCAGCGTTCATGGTTCTCGACCGGGTCGACGCTCAAGCCGATGAGTTTCACGTTGCGTTTTCTGAACTCCGGCTCGATCTTGGCCATGTATCCGAGTTCGGTTGTGCACACGGGCGTGAAGTCTTTCGGGTGCGAGAACAGGACGGCCCAGCTGTCGCCGATCCACTGGTGGAAATCGATGGTGCCCTGCGTTGTCTTTGCAGTGAAGTTCGGGGCGGTGTCGTTGATGCGTAGTGACATGAGTGACTCCTTGAGTCGACGGAAAGTCGAGGAAACGGGCAGCGAGTATCCGCTGCCGAATCAACGTTTGCCAAGAATGCCTTTGGAACTACTTTATGCAGTGCGGTCTTAAAAGCCAGCCCTAAAAGCCAGACCTAGGTTGCTTGAGGAATTCGACTTCTTCTGGCGTAGATGGACGTCCGAGTGCGGCATTGCGATGCGGAAAGCGGCCGAAGCGCTCGACGATGGTGCGATGGCGCCGCGCATAGTCGAGCAGGCCCATCTGATCGGGCGCATCTGCGGCGAGGGCGGTGAAGAGTCGAATCGCTTCATCCTGGGCAGCGAGGTCTTCGGCGTGCTCGAAGGGCAGATACGCGAAGCCGCGCTGCACAGGCGTGAGCGACAGATCCTGCCCTGAAGCGACCATTTGACGTGCCGCGGCCAAGGCCAGCGCATCACCCGCGAAGGCCTCCGCCCGATTGCGTTGCGTGTTCCGGGTGAACTGGTCGAGCAGCACGATCCGCGCGAGCGACGAACGGGCGTCGCGCTGCCAGTCAGTCAATCCGCCCATCACCGCCTCGTCGATCAGCCGCCCGAATCGATGCAGGATCTCCGCGTCGAAAGCCGGATCCTTTCTAAACCACTCGGTCCGTACTGCGCCCTCGGTTCCGAACCAGTAGTCCAGTACTTCCTGCGCGTTGGCAGGGATGGTGTTCATTGACTCTTGCGTCCGAGTTGCTGCCAGAGGTAGCTGAATTCCAGTGCCTGCAAGTGCGCGCGCTGCTCGTTGTCGGCTGCGCCGCCGTGGCCTCCCTCGATGTTCTCGTAGTACAGCGGGTCGAGTCCCAGGGCGAGCATGCGCGCCACCATCTTGCGCGCGTGCGCGGGGTGCACGCGGTCGTCGCGGGTCGAGGTGGCGAACATCACTCGCGGGTATTTCACGCCGGCCTTCACGTTTTGATAGGGGCTGTACTTGGAGATGAAGGCCCATTCTTCAGGCAGGTCGGGGTTGCCGTATTCGGCCATCCACGATGCACCCGCCAGCAGCTTGTTGAAGCGCCGCATGTCCAGCAGCGGCACCTGGCACACCACCGCATTGAAAAGATCGGGGCGCTGCACGAACACCGAGCCCACGAGCAGGCCGCCGTTGCTGCCGCCTTCGATGCCGAGGTGTTCGCGCGAGGTAATCTTCTGAGCGATCAAGTCTTCGGCCACCGCAATGAAATCATCGTAGCTGCGCTGTTTGTGCTCCTTCAAGGCAGACTGGTGCCAGGACGGGCCGAATTCACCGCCGCCGCGAATATTCGCTACCACCCACACGCCGCCACGCTCGTACCAGGATCGCCCAATGCCGCCGGAGTAGTACGGGTTCAGCGAGATCTCGAACCCGCCGTAGCCGTACAGCAGCGTCGGATTTGTTCCATCGGCTTTGGCGCCCTTGGGCCAGATCACGAAGTAGGGCACGCGGGTCCCGTCCGGCGATATTGCAAACTTCTGCTCGACTCGCATGCCGCGCGCCTCGAACAAGGGATGGCGCGACTTGAGCAACTCCCGCCGATCGCTGCCCGCGGTCGCGAGGAACAGCGAGTCCGGGGTGAGGAAGTCGGTGTAGGTCATCAGATAGTTGTTCGCGAGCGGATCTTCCTTCAACAACTCGTCGTGCAGCCCGCTCACGCCCAGAGTGCCCGGGTAAGGCGTCTTGACCTCGCTGAAGATGAACTCGCTGCCACGTTTGTGCCACTGCTCGAGCTTGCTCGCCACGTTGTCCAGCACGTCCACGATGACGTGGTCGCGCGTGGTCGTGTAGCTCGCGAGCGACCGTGTCGGCGTGGGCGTGAAGAGCGCTCGCAGCTTACGTTCGCCCTTGAGGTAGGCAGCAGCATCGGTGTGCAGCAGCGAGCCGGCGGGAAATGTCTTGCCGTCGACAGTCCAGTCGCTGCGGATGCGCAGCAGCAACGTGTCGCGCATGAAACTTGGCGTGGCATCGCTCGGAATGTCGAACTTCACGAGCTTGCCGTCTTGCAGCAGCAAGTGTTCGCTGTGATAGAAATCAAGCGAGCGGGTGACGATGGTGCGCTCGTAGCCAGGCGAGCGGTCGTATGAGATACCGACGGAAACGTCATTCTTGTCGCCCTCGAAAACAGTGGCCGCCTCGGAAAGCGGCGTGCCGCGTTTCCAGCGCTTGACCACGCGCGGATAGCCGGAGTCGGTCATCGAGCCGGGGCCGAAATCGGTGCCAACGTAGAGTGTGTTTTCGTCGAGCCAATCGACGTCGCTCTTGGCTTCCGGCAGGAAGAACCCGTCTTTCACGAAGGTCTTGGTGACGGTGTCGAACTCGCGCACGACCTTGGCATCTGCGCCGCCGCGCGACAGCATGATGAGGCAGCGGCGGTAGTCGGGGCCGAAGCAATTTGCACCGCTCCAGACCCAGTTCTCGTTCTCGTCCTTGCCCAGCGCGTCGAGGTCGAGCACCGTTTCCCACTTCGGCTCGCCCTTTCGGAATTCGGCGAGCGTGGTGCGCCGCCAAAGGCCGCGCTTGTTCGTCTCGTCCTGCCAGAAGTTGTAGAGCCATTCGCCGCGCCGTGCAAAGTAGGGGATGCGGTCCTTGGCGTTCAGCACTTCGAGCACGCCCTTGCGTATGGGTTCGTACTCGGGTCGCGCGGTCAGTTCCTTTTGCGACAGTGCATTGCGTTCACGCACCCAGTTCAAGGCTTTTTCCCCTTGTACGTCCTCGAGCCACTGGAATGGATCGTCGGACACGGGCGTGACGGAAGTCTGGGACATGGCAGATGTGGCGAGGAGGTTGAGTGAAATCACAAGGCAACTGGCCAAGCGATGGATGAAGGAGGAGGTCATTGGCCGAACACGGTGCAATAGCTGGTGGGTCGATGCTCTGCGGGTCGCGTGACGAGCGCTGGCATGCCGTGCCTCGCGAACCTTTTAAACATGCAGTGACTGTGTCTCGGGATGTCGGCGCATGTAGTTGCGAACATAGGAACATTGCGGGTCGACCTTGAGATTGATCTTTCGCACGTGGTCGAGCGCGGCGGCAACTGGTGTCGCGTCAAGCCTCAAGTGTCGGTTGATCGCGCCGCTTTCGGAGCGCAGTGCAAGGCGCGCCTCCTCGCCATAGCCGTAGCTATGGCGAGGAGGCGCAACGCCGCAATGCGCTTCGAGAGCAAGCGAGCAGCCGACACCTGAGGCTTGACGCGACACTAGACTAGCCGCAATGCCTCGGCCTGCGACGGACCTCGGCACGAGGGTATGCGTCATGACCATGACGCCGTCGACGAGGTGATAGTCTGCAACGCACAGTTGGCCCTCGACGGTGGTTTCGAACCGATTGCGCTCGGTGTTGTGCTTGAGGGTGTTCGACATTGAGACACGGTGCTTTTCCACTTCGGGGCATTGTGTCGAAACTTGCTCTCCCCCTCGCCGAAAAGGGGCTCGGGCGGCGGATTCATCGCTTGGAAGAACAAGCCCTCCGCCCCGTCCGTCATTCAGTCAGCCGCACTGCAGCGTGCTGAGGACTGCTCAGTCCACGCCATAAAGCTTTTCAGGAGCGATCTCCACTGATCGCTCGCCGTCACCCACCCACACATGACCGTCCTGAGCGGTTACCTGTAGCTGCATCGTGCGCCGGGCGAGCGCGGCGAGTTCCTGGCTTTGCTCTGTGGGGATCAACCACACCTTCAGGTTGTTGGCGCGTGTGATCTTGGTGGCGATGCCGTTCCACCAGATCGGTGAACTGGCAGTGAAGGTGTAGACGCTGACCTGTTCCGATCGCGGGCTTGCTCGCATGAGGCGCTTGTCGTCGGGCTGGCCCACGTCGACCCAGTGCACGATCTGGCCGGTGAGGTCCTTATGCCAAAGAGCGGGCTCGTCGGTGTCCCACAAATCCTTGGCGAGTTCGAGGCCGCCACGGTCGTCGTTGGCAGGCACGTTCAGGGCGAAGGCCAGCAGGCGGATCATCATGCGCTCGTCGGTTTCCGACGGATGCCGCGCGATTGTCACGGCGTGATCGCCATAGACATTTCGGTCCATGTCGGCGAGCTGGATGTTGGCTTTGTGAATGGTGGCTTTGAGTGCCATGAGGGTCCCTGGAAAGAGGAGGATTATGCGGGCCGGGCGACAATCGGCGCCGTTAAAGGAGTTCCCGAATGAGCATGAAGAAGACCGATCTCGCCAAAAACCTCGCCCTCAAGATCAGCGGCCAGATGAAAGCCGCCGGCACCCCTGGCCGCTTCGGTCAGGCGGCGAGTAATGTGGTGGATCGCAAGGAGCAGCGTCGGCGCGACGCCGCTGCGGGGCTCGTGCCCTTTGCATGCAAGCTGCCATCGGACCTGGTCAAGAAGATCAATGAGCGCGCCGCGTCATATGAGGGCGGAATCAATGCGCTCCTGGTCGAACTGATCGGCAAAGGCCTCGGCTGATCAGCCGTAGTCCGTGGTCTGCGCGACGTCCATTCGAAAGGAATCACCGCAGCTGAGGTTCATCCGGCAGTTCGTTCGGATTGACCGCCCCGACTGCGAGCGGGAAATGTTTCACCAGCACCCGATCGACCGCCTCGATGGCTGCGATCACGCCTTCTTCGAAACGCCCGATGCGAAACGACTCGCGCATGCTGGCGACGACCGCGTCCCACTGTTCCTGCGGCAAATGCCGTGATACGCCGCGGTCGGCCACGATATCGATGCTGCGTTCGGCGAGCAGCAGATAGATCAGCACGCCGTTGTTGTACTCGGTGTCCCAGACTCGCAGCTTGCCGAACAGGGTCACGGCGCGTTCGCGTGGCTTGGCGTTGCGCCACAGGTACGACAAGGGCAAGCTGGCCTCGATGCACACGCGGATTTCACCGCTGTGATGCCGCTCGCTGGCCTGCACGCGCTGCTGGATTCGTTCGAGCGCGCCGCCGCCAAGAGCATGCCTTGCGTCAGTCTCGTCGCGCCAACGGTGCTTCAGGAGGCGAATGAGCTTGTTCATGGCGATGCTCACCAGTTTCCGGAAGCGCCACCGCCGCCGAAGTCGCCGCCCCCACCGCGGAATCCGCCTCCTCCTCCGCCACCGCTCCAGCCGCCAGCACCACCGCCCCCGCCAAATACGATCGGCACGCCGAACCCACTGAGCCCGCCTCGTCGCGATGAGCCCACGCCGAATAATCCGACCAGCACGAGCGCAATCAGGCCAGCGGCGCCTGCGAACAAGGCACTGGCCGTGAGCCACCAGCCCAAGCCGCCGGTTGCCGCACTCGTCACCAACGAGCCCAGCTTGCGGCCGAAAAGGCGCGTCAGCACGGCGCCCAGCATCGGTACGCCAATGAAGAGGAACATCGCCAGTTGATCCAAATCGACCCCCTGCGCCCGGCTCTTTGCGTTGGGCTCTTTCCCGGGTTCGGGAGGGGGCAAACCCTCTTTGCGGATTAGCGATGACACCTGATCGATGGCCTGGTTGAGCCCACCTGCGAAGTCGTTCGCCTGAAACGCCGGGCGCACTGCCGTGATGACGCGCCTTGCTGCGACGTCCGGGATGGCGCCTTCCAAGGCCTTGGCCACTTCGATGCGCACATGCCGATCGTTCTTCGCCACGACGATGAGCACGCCGTCGCCTACATCACGCCGCCCGATCTTCCATTGATCGGCGACGCGCTGGCCGTAAGACGCGATGTCTTCCGGTTGCGTCGTCGGCACCATGAGCACCACGACTTGCGCGCCGTTCTGCTGCTCCAGGGCCGCGAGCTTTTGTGTGAGTGCGTCGCTTTGCGCTGGCGTCAAGGTCGCGGTCTGATCGATGACTCGGCCGCTCAAGGGCGGCACTGGCAAGACGTCTTGTGCGAATACGCCCGTGCCGAATGCCAGGCAGGCGACCAACCCGAGAAACCAGCGCGGCGCGAGTAGCACGAAACGCCGCCTACTTCGATGCCGGCTTGTCGAAGCTCACCGACGGTGGTGCCGAAATCTCTGCTTCGTTCGGAACTGTGAAGCTCGGTTTGACCGAATAGCCGAACACCTTTGCCGTCAGATTGGTTGGGAAGCTTCGCGCAAGGACGTTGTATTCGGCCACGGCCTTGATGTATCGGTTGCGCGCGACGGTGATGCGGTTTTCGGTGCCTTCGAGTTGGGTCCGAAGATCCTGAAAGGCCGCGTTGGCCTTGAGGTTGGGGTATTGCTCTGCCACCACCAACAGGCGGCTCAGTGCCCCAGTCAGCTCGCCTTGTGCCTTCTGGAACTTATCGAAGGCCAAGGGGTTGTTGATGAGTTCTGGCGTCGCCTGGATGCTGGTTGCCTTGGCCCGGGCCTCGATGACCTTGGTCAGCGTGTCCTGCTCGAACTTGGCTTCGCCCTTCACCGTCTCGACGATGTTTGGAATCAGGTCGGCGCGGCGCTTGTATTGGTTCAAAACTTCCGACCAGCCAGCCTTGACCTGTTCGTCCAGGCGCTGGAAGTCGTTGTAGCCGCATCCGCTGAGGGAGGTGAAGACGAGGAGGGCGGCGAGAAGCCAGATGCGTCGACACATGATTCGTTTTCCTTGTGGGTTCTTGGCTTGCGTCGTGTTATCCAGCTTTCGCATGCCTTGCGCAAGCATTGGCGCGGCAAATATGGGGGCTAAAAGACAGGTTCGCTGCTAGTGTCGCGTCAAGCCACAAGCCACAAGTCGTGAGCGACGTGACGAAGAAAGCCCCGGCCATCGAGACTTTGGCGAAGTTCACGGTGGAGGCGGGGAGCGTCAAGCTCGAGCGGGCGTAGTGTCGCGCCAAGCCTCAAGTGTCGGTTGATCGCGCCGCTATCGGAGCGCAGTGCAAGGCGCGCCGACGAGTCATAGCTGTGCTATGGCGAGGAGGCGCAACGCCGCAATGCGCTTCGAGAGCAAGCGAGCAGCGGACACTTGAGGCTTGACGCGACACTAGGGCGGGCATGCCTAGCCGCATGTCGCGTTGGGGTCAAAACAGTGGTGGTGTCGCGTGCAGATCCTGGATTTGGACACCGTGTCTCAAGATTGATTGTTGCGCTCCATCTCATGTTTTATGTTGATGAGCCATCAATTGACCCGCAAGGCTCGTCGGGCAAAGTCGAGGTCTGGTTCGCCGTCTGGCGCTCCTTCCATGCCCGCATCTCTTTGAAATACCGGTCTTGTTCGATGCCGTAGAGATCAAAAATGCAAGGGTCGCAGCCATTGCCGCAACACTCGTCGTCGGAGGGTGCGAGGGGTGGAGCGGGTGGCTGGTCATGGTCATGGTCAGGGACTGGCATGGGCATTGGCATTAGGAGCTAAGGCCGACCAACAGGCGGATGCCCCTTCGCCCGCTCGTTGCGCTTGCGCCACCGGCGTGCAATCAGGCCAATGGCGACCAGGGCCACCGTGACAGCAACGCCGTTCTCACCCAGCCACCGCCAGTAGGTGGCAGCGAGTGCGGCGCAGAGCACGCCCGCAAGAAGCAGCAGGATGGCGTCCTTCTTCATGCTGGGACGGCCGTCTGGGCGCGCAAGGAGTAGGTGCTTCGTCCGGGCTGGCGAGGGTCCGTGATTTCGGGATGAGCCACCATGTGCTGTTGCAGCCATGGCGTGATCCAGCCATTTCTATTTGCCGTAAACAAAACATCCGCAAGCCTCGAACCGCAGCTGGCATAGCGCCCTGTGGCAACGGCCAAGCTCCCCGAAGCGCGGATCGCTGAAGTCTGTCTTGCCGCCCAGGCGCGCGAGGTCGGTCTTCCAGCTCTTGCCATAGGGCGGGTTCGACAACATAAAGTCGAAGTCGCGCGACGGGAACTGATCGGCCGACAGGGTGGACTTGTCGGCGCCGCCGACGATGTTCTCGGCCTCTGCACCTTCGCCCTTCAGCAACAGGTCGGCCTTGCAGATGGCGTAGGTCTCGGGGTTGATCTCTTGCCCGAAGAGATGGATGGACACCTCCTTGCCGTGAGCCTTGGCCAGTTCAAGCAGCGCCTCTTCTGCCACCGTCAACATGCCACCCGTGCCGCAGCATCCGTCGTAGAGCGAGTAGGTGCTGGACTGGATCTTGTCGGCCACCGGCAGGAACAGCAGTTTGGCCATGAGGCTGACCACGTCACGCGGCGTGAAGTGCTCGCCGGCTTCCTCGTTGTTTTCTTCGTTGAAGCGCCGGATCAGCTCCTCGAACACCGTGCCCATGCCGTGGTTGTCCAGGCCGGGCAGGCGCACGCGACCGTCCTCATCCAGCACGTCCTTGGGCGACAGGTTGACTTCGGTGTTCAAGAAGTCGCTGATTAGGTGGCCCAGGATGTCGGCTTCCACCAGCGTCTGGATCTGATCGTGGAACTTGAACTTGGTCAGGATCTCACGCACGTTGGGCGAGAAGCCATCCAGGTAGGCGATGAAGCTGTCGCGCAAGCGTTGTCCACTGGCGATGGCTTGCAAGTCGGCCAGCGTGGTGGCAGCCGTGTTGTAGAAGGCCTGGCCAGCCGCGCTGCGCAGTGCGCCATCCTGGTTGGCGACCTGGGCAGCATCCAGCTGCTTCTTCATCGCCAGCACGGCCTGCTTGGTGGGCTCCAGCAGCGCATCCAAACGGCGCAGCACGATGAAGGGCAGGATCACGTCGCGGTACTTGCCGCGCACGTAGACGTCACGCAGCCGGTCGTCGGCGATGTTCCAGATGAAGTCGGCGATCCACTTGAGTTGTGATTGGTCCATGTTCTTGTTTTGAGGTGTTCTGGTCTCGCCGGGGGCCGCGCCTTTGGCGCAAGGGCACGGCCTTTGCACATGCAGAGAGCCCGCTTTACGCGGACTCTGGATCAACAGGATGCAAGCCCCTGCAATTGGTCGGCAAACAGTCGACGCACATCTGCCTTAATGCTGCTGAGCAGGCGCCAGTTGCCCGTTTCGTGGCGAACACGCCCGGCCACGATGGTGGGGTGAATGCGTAACTTGTCCGCCAAGGCCATCGCCCCCTCCATCGTGGGCTTGACGGTCAACCCTGATGTCAGCCATTCAGCTTGCGGGATCAAGATGTCCCGGGCGCATTCGTCAGCCTCGCGTTCTTCCTGGGTCTGTTGATGAACCTTGTCTTCAAGGTTGTCGGCGATGAACGAGTGGTCCGGGCCCAGGTGCTTTTGGACGTGCACCAGTTCGTGTAACAACGCGAACCAGAAGTTGTCGAGCCGGTCGTGTCTTAGGGTCAGCGCCACCACGGGGTGATCGTCATCAAACATGGCGGCACCATCGAGGTAAGTCTTGCTGAAGTGGTCCTCGAACACCAAGGCAATGCCCATGTCGGCCAAGAATTCCTGCGCCAGCCGTGGCCCTTGTTCGAACCGCGACAGGCGAGCAAGCTCGCGCAGGCGTTCCTCGGTCAAGCTGCCCTTCACGTACGCCGATTTGAGTTTGAGTTGTCGCGCCTTCTTGAGCACCGCCACATGCCAGGTCAGCAGGGCATAGTCGTCCATCAGGCGGCTGCCGCTCTGGTGCATTGGGGCGCGCAGCCGCGCTTGGTGGATTGGCTGCAGGTTGAAGCCTCGCATGAATCGGCGGATCAATTCTTCCGCCTTGTCCTTGGCTTCTCGGAGGGTGCCGCTGAAGCCTTCAAAGTACCCCCGAGCGAACATTTCCTTGAAGGGGAACTTGGCCGTGTCATAGGGGAGTGCCTCGTCCAGATCCACTGCATCATCGGTTTTCGCCAGCAGCACGTCAGCCGGGATGCCCAGGCCCTGATGCAGTTTTCGGATCATGGCCAGGTTGAGCGGGCGCTTGCGCGCCAAAACCTCTGACACCTTGGGCAGCGAGCCCATGTAGGGCACGAGATCCACCTTCTTGAGGCCGAGCTGGTCCATGCGAAACAGGATGGCCTCGATCGGATCGAGCACCACAGGATCGACCTTGCTGCGCTCGTATGACTCGATGACCAAGGCCAGCAGCTCCAGCTCGGCTTCCTTGCTGGAGCCCGGGGTCATGTCTTCATCCATCAAAGCCGACAGACGAACGATCGCCGCATCGTAGTCACGCTGCGTCTTGATCACTTTCACCTGTTGCTTCATGTCCATTCCTTTCATGTGCCGTGTCCGACCCTAGAACTTTTGTTTGTCGTACTCGGCTTGTGTGCCAACCCACTCGATCAGGACCAAGCCGTTTTGGTACTTGGCCTTGATGACCAGTCGATAGCTGTTGCCCTTGATGTTGAAGATGACCTTGTTGTCTGCCAGAAAGCTGGCGCTGGGGTAGCGGGTCTTGATGTCTTGTGGACCCGCCCACTGGGCGCGCTCAGCCTCGGAGCGCCATGCATCAAGCGGCCCACGTGCGTCAGCATGTTTGCGCTTGAAGTCGTCCAGCTTAATGAGGCCAAGTAGCTGCATGGGGGAGCATGACTGTTTCCTGCAAACATGCCAAATGATACTTCCCTTAATTGGGATGCGTCAATTATGTCCAATCGCGGGAAATGACCAGGACGGTCGGCACAGTGAGAGGCAGAACATGGGCTGGCAGAACTGGCTGATCAGCAGAGACTCGCTCTGTGAATCATCCTAAGAACAGCAGTTGGTGCAGCGTCGAGGACGCGATACGCTGCGCGGCATGACCATCGATCGACGACATCTTCTCAAGCTGGCAACTGCTGCCGCGAGCACCTTGTGGTTGCCGCGCAGCGCCTGGAGTCAGCCCAAATTCAGCGGCAACCCGTTCGCGCTAGGCGTGGCGAGCGGATCGCCCACGCACGAATCCGTTGTACTGTGGACTCGGCTGGTGTCGCGCGGAGTCCTCTCTTCCGATCTCGGCACGCAACCCATCACCGTGCGATGGGAAGTGGCCGAGGACGATGTCTTCAAGCACGTCGTGAAGAGCGGACAAGCTCAAGCTCTGGCCGAACTCGGCCACTCGGTTCACGTGGAGGTACCGGGTCTGGCTGCCGACCGTTGGTACTTCTATCGCTTCTTCGCCGGCGACGAGCGCAGCCCCATCGGGCGCACGCGGACTTTTCCCGCACCTGACGCGAACGCCGCGCGGTTGCGGCTCGCGTACGCATCTTGCCAACGCTTCGAGCATGGCTACTTTGGCGCCTACCGCCACATGCTTGCTGAAGAACTCGACGCAGTCGTGTTCCTGGGCGACTACATCTACGAATACCCGACTGCCGCACACGCGGTGCGCGTTCATTCTGGCGGTTGGACGATCACGCTCGACGACTATCGCAGGCGCTACGAGCTTCACAAGGCAGAGGCTGAGCTTCAGGAAATGCACGCGGCCTGCCCGTGGCTCATGACCTGGGACGACCATGAAGTGCAGAACGACTATGCGGGCCTGACGCAAGGCGAGAGCGGGCCGCCGGTGAGTGATTTTCTCGCGCGGCGAGCGGCGGCGTACCAGTCCTTCTACGAGCACATGCCGCTGCGGGCGTCGGTGTTGACGCAGGCCCTCGCCGGTATGGCGAAGGGTGCCGAGATGCGCATCTATTCCGAGCTGCGATTCGGAAAGTTGGCTTCCATCTATCTTCTTGATGACCGCCAGTACCGCGACGTGAAGGCCTGCACGCGCGGCGGCAAACCCGGCTCGGGCCTTGTCGACCCATCGGCATGTGCCGCATTGTCTGACCCGAAGAGAACGCTGCTGGGCGCTGCGCAGGAAGCCTGGCTGGACAAGGTGCTTGCAGGCGCCAGCAAGGGCTGGAACATCGTCGGGCAGCAGACCTTGTTCGGGCCGAGAAGCCTCGCCAGCGCCACCGCTGGCCCCATCGTGTGGAACGATGGTTGGGACGGCTACCCGGCGGCGCGCACGCGCATGCTGGACCAGCTTCGCAAGCATGAGGTACCGAATGCGGTTCTGCTGGGCGGCGACATGCATGAGAACTGGGTCGGGCACGTGAAGGCGGACTACGCCGATGCGAAGAGTCCGTCCATTGGCGTCGAACTGTGCGGAACGAGCATCACCTCGCGCTCCTCGGGCAGCAGCAAGACGGCTCAGCGGCTCGCGAACAATCCGCATTTCGTGTTCGCTGACTCCGAACGCAATGGTTACGGCGTTGCGGAGTTCACGCCGCGCAGGCTCACGGCAAGCTTGCGTGTGGTGAGCGACGTGACGAAGAAAGCCCCGGCCATCGAGACTTTGGCGAAGTTCACGGTGGAAGCTGGAAGCGCCAAGCTCGAGCGGGCTTAGGGCGGGCATGCCTTTCCGCATGTCGCGTTGGCGTCAAAACTGTGGTGGTCGCGTGCAGATCGTTGATTTGGATACCGTGTCTCAAATTTGATTGTTGCGCTCCATCTTATGTTGATGAGCAATCAATTGACCCGCAGGACCCGTCGGGCAAAGTCGAGGTCTGGTTCGCGCTCTGGCGCTCCTTTCATGCCCGCAACTCGAGTGCCCGAAAAAGCGCGCTCTTCCTCGCGCGCAGATACAAGGCTTCGCGTCGCTAGTCGCGCGATAGTGGTCGATGGCTACCATGCGCAGTCGCTGTCCCGTCGTCAGCGCCGGCCCTAGGTCCGACAATTGGCCTTGGCCGGGTGCCATTCCATCGCAAGAGTACCCACATGTACCCTCGGTTTCCACACAGATCTAGCGCCCCCAGCTCCCCGGAACAAAACAGCCCGCAGTCACCGAGCCCGATGCAGCAATCGTCTGGTTCCCCCGCGACACTGAGTGCGGCGTCGGGTCCTGTACGCCGAAGCGCTTTGTTGGCAAGACCGTCGCTGCAGTCTTTGCCGTCTCGCTCGGCTGAGGCGCTGCCTGGTTTGCAGCAGAAACAGATTCTTTGTGAGTCGCACTTGCCAACGCCCAGCCTGAGTTTTGCTGTTGCGGGGGGTGTCGCCAACTTGACGATGCTCCGCGAGCAGGTTCCGCAACTCAAGGGTGAGAACAAACAAGCCTACGCGCGCCGGCTGCATGTGGCGCGCCCGCAGCTCACCTTGCCGCAGATCGCCCTGCTGTCCGGCGTCAGCGAAGGCAATCTGAGGCTGGGCCCGGCATTTCGGGAGCTGCCTGCCGACCTGGCCCCCAGCCGCGAGCAGGTTCCGCAACTCGAGGGTGAAAAAAATCAAGCCTACGCACGCCGGCTGCATATGGCGCGCCCGCAGCTCACCTTGGCTCAGCTCTCCCAACTGTCCGGCGTCACCGAAGGAACCCTGAAACTGGACCCGACGTTTCAGGAGCTGCCCGCCGACCTGGCACTCATCCGAGAGCAGGTTCCGCAACTCGAGGGTGAGAAAAATGCAGCCTACGCGCGCCGGCTGCATCTGGCGCGCCCGCAGCTCACCTTGCCGCAGATCTCTCAGCTGTCCGGCGTCGTCGTAAGAAACCTGAAGCTCGTCCCGGCGTTTCAGGAGCTGCCCTCCGACCTGGTCCCCATCCGAGAGCAGGTTCCGCAGCTCGACGGTGAGAAAAATGCAGCCTATGCGCGCCGGCTGTTTCTGGCCCGCCCGCAGCTCACCTTGCCACAGATCTCCCACCTGTCGGGCGTCAGGGAAAGCGATCTGAAGCGGGACCCGGCGTTTCGGAAGCTGCCCGCCGACCTGGCTCCCATCCGCGAGCAGGTTCCGCAACTCGAGAGTGAGAAGAATCAAGTCTACGCACGCCGGCTGCATCTGGCGCTCCCGCAGCTCACCCTGCCGCAGATCTCTCAGCTGTCCGGTGTCACGGAAAGCAACCTGAAGCTGGACCCGGCGTTTTGGGATCTGCCCGCCGACTTGGCACTCATCCGAGTGCAGGTTCCGCAACTCGAAGGTGAGAAAAATCAAGTTTACGCACGCCGGCTGCATGCGGCGCACCCGCAGCTCACCTTGCCGCAGATCTCCCAGCTGTCCGGCGTCATGGAAGGCAACCTGAAGCAGGACCCGGCGTTTCGGGAACTGCCCGCCGACCTGGCCCCCATCCGCGAGCAGGTTCCGCAACTCGAGGGCGAGAAAAGTCAAGCCTACGCGCGCCGGCTGCATGTGGCGCACCCGCAGCTCACCTTGCCGCAGATCTCCCAGCTGTCCGGCGTCATGGAAGGCAATCTGAAGCAGGCACTGGCAGTCGGTCAGAGGCGGCCCTTGTCGACAAGTGTGGAAGCTTCGAACAGGGCACGGCCTGAATCATCGGCAAGGCGATCCAGAGGGCTCAAGCGCATCGCCAGCGAAGCCGCTGCGGCGCAGCCGGCGTCTCAAGACGTTCCTATCCCCAGCGAGCGGTCGCGGCTGACCGAGCCGAGCGTCGGCCTGCTCCCGGTGTTCGAGGAACGAACCCTGCTGTCTCCGCACCACAGGCAGGCAGCACTGGAGCAGACCGCGCGCGGCGCTACCGCCGCGGCGACCCTGGAGTGGAATCCGTTCGTCAACGAACTGGAAGCGCAGCCCGCCGAGCCGGAACTCGCCCGTATGCCGCCCGCATGGGAGAGACCAGCCGACGCCCCCCGGCCAAGCGAGCTTCCAGCCTATTTAATGCCCACGGACTTGCCGGGGCCTGCCGTCGCCGAGGATTCAGAGATATTCGCAATGATCGATGGTTGGCAGCAGCTGCCGAGCGAGTTGCACTTCATGGCGCAGCCGCCCGACAGTCAGAGTCAGACGATCGGTGCTGTGCCAGCTGCGACGGTGGAAATGCCACCCCGCGTGACGCCCGCGGCGGCGCTGCTGCAGATTCAGCCGCAGCACATCGAGGCGGCCGTCACTGCGCTGCGCCAAGGCAGATTCGGACTGAACCGGGAGGAGATCGAACAGGCGGCCGGGTTGCCCGCTGGGGTGCTGGCAGCCGTAGTGGACACACAGGGGAACTGGTTAA
>Ga0207678_10001013_pt1 | contig 25635 bp, 20 predicted proteins | sample KBSC63metaG_FD_184319 | JGI IMG/M metagenome (GOLD analysis project Ga0207678, IMG submission 184319) | Corn rhizosphere microbial communities from Kellogg Biological Station, Michigan, USA - KBS C6-3 metaG (SPAdes) (version 2) | ecosystem: Host-associated > Plants > Roots > Rhizosphere > Soil ... | reverse complement strand
CGAGGAGATCATAAGAGCGTTGCGCGCCGGATGGGTCGTATCGTGGTTGTTCAGGCTACCATTCGCGCGGCAAGTCGCTCAGCGCGGATACCGATGGTTCGCCGATCACCGCGGCGAGTCTGGCTGCGGCGACCATTGTCAGATTCACGCAATCTCGCCCGCGGCGGGAACGAAAAACTCGTAGTTTCCGCGCCCCCGTGCCTTCGCTGCGTACATCGCGGAGTCGGCGTTGCGCAGCAGGACATCGGGATCTATCGCAGCTTCGCGTTCCCGGGTTGTGTCGCCCAGTGAGGCGCAAACGATTCCGATGCTGGCGCCGACCACGACGTCGCGATGATCGATCCTGATCGGACCGCGCACGAGATGCAATACGCGCTTCGCAACCATGCGAACTTCATCCGCGTCTCGGAGACGCTCCAGCAAAATCGCGAATTCATCGCCGCCCAGCCGTGCGGCCGTATCGGAACCGCGTGTGGCGTCGCGCAGGCGGTCGGCCACCGTTGCAAGAACCAGATCGCCGGCGTCGTGCCCGAAGATGTCGTTCACAGCCTTGAAGCCATCGAGATCGATGTAGAGAATTGCGAGTCCGCTGCGTCCATCATCGGGTCTCTTGCCGGATCTGGTGCGACCGATTGCGTCGACGACTTTCGCACGGAAGCGTGTTCGGTTCACGAGGCCGGTGAGGGTATCGTGATATGCGCGATGTGTGAGCTCGACTTCCAGTTGCTTGCGCTCGCTGACGTCACGTCCGTTGATGACGAGACCCATCACGACGGGATCGTCGAGCAGGTTCGTGCAGATGGCTTCAACCCATCGCTCGCTGCCGTTGGCGGCGCGGATGCGCCACTCGCACGGGCCGCTCGCAGTGACTTCTCCGTCTCCTGCAGCGATGGCCTGCGCGATGTCGGCCTGAACGACCGCCATGTCGTCGGAGACGAAGAACTCCCAGAATGTGCGTCCGACGACTTTTTGAGGGGCGTGACCGAGAACGCGAGCGACCGCTGGGCTGGCCTCGCGCACCGTTCCATCCGCCTCGAGCACCAGCACCATGTCGGACGAATGCTGGACGAGCGCACGGAAGTGCGCCTCGCGTGCGAGCCGCTCGCGGACAAGCTCGGCGTTTCTCCGCTGCGCCGCGACCTGACGCGCGATCACGATCGCTGTGACCACCATCGCTCCGACGACAAGCGTGGTGACAGGGAAGTCCGCGGCGATGGACAGCCGGTGGCCAACTCCTGCAGCGTTAGCCTCGGTTCGAAATGCCTCGACTATCAGCGTTGCGTAAATCGCTGCTATCGCCAGGTATGGGATGAGGCTGTGTGGATGATTTCGCCGTTCGTGCGACGTGAGATGTACCGACCCGAAATCCTGCTGCGCGTTCTGGTACTGCGCGAACACTGCCGCCGTCGCCATCCACGCGACGACCGCCCACACCACGTAGAAGAACCGGCCGCTCTGTGACTCGTGGGCGATGTATGCCCACATGTAGAGCAGATCGGCGGCTGTATTCAGAAGAATGCTGACGGCAAGGATGCGAATGGACCGCAGACTTCCCGGCAACGGACGTCGGAGCAACAGCACGACGGCCGCGAACAGCAGCACCACGTCGGCAACCGGGTAGGCCAACGCGTACATGGCCGTGCGCCAGTCCGATCCGGCCGCGACGAGGGCCGCTCGTAGCAGCAGATGCCACGTAAGCAGGGTTGCCACGCCGGCGACGATTGCACCATCGAACCAGAACGTCGACCGATCCCCACTGGCCATGCGCCGGACAGGGAAGGTGACGAGCGCCGCCAGCAGGAACACGTCGTAAGTGGCGGCGATCAGCTGGAGAGCCAGCGGGCCAGCGACGCTACTGCCGGATGCGAGCCGGTAAACCCATGACAGGCTGACGATTCCGGTGGCGATCTGAGCAACGGCGAAGAAGAGCCACGCGCGCCGCGTGGCCCGGTCGAGGCCGTGCCCGGACACGATCGTGCAGAGGACCGCGGTCAGCATCGAGAGGACGAACAGCAGCGACTGGGTGACGATCGGAACGCGGGAGACCGTGCTACCGGCGCCCATGCTGTCGAAGCCGACCCAGACGAGATATCCCGCGAAGCACGCGGTCGCCAGCAGGAAGAGCCCGATCTCCCAGGCTGAGGTTGTCTCGCGAGTGGCTTCCGCCGGGATCGACGGGTTGAGCTGCGGTGGCGAGTTGCGCAAAGCGGTCACAGAGTCGCTGTGACGCAGCCGTGCCCGCCCTCTCGGGTGGCAGCGTGGCTATCAAGTTGCCGAGGTGGGGCTGACTTCATTGCAGATTTGCGCTGGCTGGCATACCGCCAGTCGCCGCGTGGGTTGTGGAGTGGCTCCGAATTCATGAATACGACTCGGGCGTTGATTTCGTAACCGTGTATCTCAAGCTGGGGCGGCGGGATTCGAACCTGCAACTTCCCGAGTAACAGTCGGGTGGTCTGCCAATTGACCTACACCCCATCGGGATTGCCATGAGTTTCGGCAATGCGCGACGACTTCTAAACGAAAAACCCTTCTGAGCGACGGCTCGGAAGGGCGATGGTGCAACCGGTATGTCTGGTACAGTCAGATCATCCGCGCAACAAGATCACCCTCTCCAAGCAGTTTCGCTTGAGATTGCATGGGACCACATTGTTTGCGTGTTTGAATGACGGCATTGAACCACGATACAGCTCCGTACTCGCGCCCGCAAGGAGGAACTTGCAGGCGGATGTGCCGTACCGCCGTGATTTACGACAGTGATTTACGACAGTCGTGTCAGATGCAGCTGTCTGGCGAGCTCTGCCGCGTCGGCTGGAAGAATTGCAGGAGCAAACGATTCAGGCACTGCGCGATCGGGATCTTTCAATCCGTTGCCGGTAAGCACGCACACCGCGCGCATTCCTGGTGCGACGCGTCCGTTGCGAACGGCGATTCTGAGTGCGGCGATCCCCGCGGCAGAGGCGGGCTCGCAGAACACGCCTTCGAGCTCGGCCACCTTGTGATACGATTCCAGAATTTCATCGTCGGTGACTGCGCTGAATTCACCGCCCGATGACGTTACAGCATTCACCGCCGACTTCCAGCTGGCCGGATTGCCGATGCGTATTGCGGTAGCAACAGTTTCGGGATTCGCCACTGGTGCGCCGTGTACCAGCGGCGCGGCGCCGGCGGCTTGCGCGCCGATGAACATGGGCATGCGTGTGCTCCGGTTCGCTTCCCGATAAATGCGGAAGCCTTCCGAATACGCGGTGACGTTGCCGCCATTACCGACGGGTAGCGCGACAACTTCCGGTGCGTCGCCGAGTACGTCGCACACTTCGAATGCAGCAGTCGTCTGGCCGGCTATGCGATGCGGGTTGACCGAGTTAACGAGCGCGACGCGGTAATCACGCGCGAGGTCGCGCGCGACCGACAGCGCCTGGTCGAAGTTTCCATCGAGCGTGATCACAGTCGCACCGGCCATGATGGCCTGCGCAAGCTTGCCGCGCGCAACCTTTCCAGCGGGCAGCAACACTACGGCCTCGATTCCCGCGCGCGCCGCGTAAGCAGCAGCACTTGCCGAGGTGTTGCCGGTGGACGCACAGATTATCGTCGTCGAGCCAGCCTCGATCGCCTTGGCGACGGCGACCACCATCCCGCGATCCTTGAACGATCCGCTGGGATTGGCACCTTCGTACTTGAGGTGCAGATCGTCCACGCCGATCCACTTCGCAAGGCGCGGAGCTGCAAGCAGAGGAGTGTCGCCCTCTGCGAGAGACAGGGCAGGGGTCGCTGCGGTCAGCGGAAGAAATTCCGCATAGCGCGCCAACACCCCCCGTGCTGTGCGCGGCGTGGTACTCGAGCGCGTTACTTCGGATGTCGCTGATTGCATTACGAGTGGATATATCAACTGTGCGCCATTCCCGCCAGCTCAGGCTCCCGCTGAGATGCGGCCCGCAGATCTGGTCTGAGCGATGCGGCGTCGCGAAGGTAGATCGGCACGAGCGGCGCTTGCGAGGCGCGACGGTCCACGTGCAGGAGCACGCGAAGGCAACGCGGCTGGGCATCGGGAACGTCGATCTCGGACGCGCACAGCATCGGAACGTCGTTCCAGCCGAGGGCGCGTGCGGCGGTGGCGGGGAAGGCGGAACGCAGGTCCGTCGTGGCAGTGAACACTGCACTGACGATGTCGCTCTTTCTGATATCGTTGTGCGCCATGAGGGCGGTGAGCAGCTCGCGTATGGCGTCGTGGACGAGCAGCTGGTTGTCTCCCGCGACGGTTGTTGCGCCGCGGACTGCCCGGACGCGCCACGCGTCCAGATCGGGTGTGGTCACCATCGCACGACCTCGCTCGCGCGCGGCATGCGCGATGCGCCGCTGTTACGCACCGGACGCGCCACTATGAGAAAGTGTGTCACGTTGTCGGGGACATCCTGGATATCCGCTTCGAGTACGATGAGACCGTAGCGTTCGGCAGCGATGCGGCCTGCGATTGCCGCCGCGTTACGCGTGCCGTGCATTGTAAGGTCACGGGCGGCACCGGCGGTGTCATAGCCCGATATCGGCCTGATTTTCGGATGCGCAGCGAGGAACTTGCCGCACTGCGCGAGCGCGACGGGATGGCTGGTCACGTATTCGATGTCCTCGATTCGATTACCGGGAAGGGCGAGCAGGTGGTGTCGCACGACGACGTGGGTATCGCCGATCACGATGAGTCCATACGGTGAGCTCCTGGCAAGCCTCACCGCCGCACATCCACCGGCGATGTCGCCCACCACGGAGTTCCACACGGGGAGTATTCCGAAATCGGCCATCTCCCACGCCACGTCGGTGACTACGTGCTCGAATGATGCCGATGGCGCCGGCACCGCATCACCGTGCCAGCGTTGCGCGATTGCCTGATGTCCGTATGCGCCGAGCTCGCCCTGAAATGCAACGTGGATAGCGTAATCGGGATGTTCGCGCGTGGGCGAGAGTCGCGCGGTCGAGCGGTGTGTCGCGATCATGCGGCCACCACAGCCAGAGTCTCTTCCGCACGAGTTTGCTCCGCAAGCGGTCGTGTGTCGTGCGACCTGGTGGCGACGTCGCTCGCAGCGATGTTCGGCACGACCGGAGATGAGATCGGCTTGCGGACTGCGCGGTTGGTCGCAGCGGCGATCAGTGAGATGCCATGCATGAGATCGGTGAACTGCGCGAACGTCAGCTGCTGATCTGCGTCGGAGCGCGCTGCTGACGGATCGGGATGAACCTCGACGATCAATCCATCGGCGCCAGCGGCGATCGCAGCGAGGGCGAGCGGCAGCACGAGATCCGCGCGCCCCCCGGCATGACTCGGGTCGACGATCACGGGAAGATGCGTCTCCGCTTTCAACACAGGGATCGCCGAGATGTCCAGGGTGTTTCGGGTGATCGTCTCGAACGTCCGGATGCCGCGTTCGCACAGTATCACGCGCTCGTTCCCGTTGGCCATCACATATTCGGCGGCAAGCAGAAGCTCCGAAATTCGCGCCGATGCACCGCGTTTGAGGAGTACAGGTTTTCCCGCCCGTCCCAGCTCGGCGAGCAGCGGGAAGTTCTGCATGTTGCGTGCACCGACCTGCAGCACGTCGGCGATCTGTGCGACGCGCGCAACCTGGCGCGTATCCATCACTTCGGTGACGATCGGCATCCCTGTCTGCTCACGTACCGATGCGAGCAGCAGAAGTCCTTCCTCGCCGAGTCCCTGAAATGCGTAGGGGGATGTGCGCGGCTTGAATGCGCCGCCGCGCAGCAGCGTGCCGCCGGCCGCCTGCACGTGCCGCGCGCTGGCGAGGAGCATGTCGTATCCCTCGACGGAGCACGGGCCCGCGGCGACGATCACATCGTGCCCGCCAATGACAAGTGTGGGAGTCACGCGAACGGGCTTCGTCGATGATCGGGAGTCACCAACAGTTGTCGGGTGGGCGGCTAAGGTGTATTCAGGAGCTGACTGGGACATCTGGAGCCTCGGTGGATCGGTCGGAAAAACAAAAAAGCCCTGAGGATTGAATCCCCAGGGCGTGATATCGAGAGCGCTGCTTCTGTACTTCTAGCCTTGCTGTCCTTGTCTGGCCAGGTACCCGCGTGCGACGATTACACCCTGGGGGAGTCCCCAGTAGCTGGCGTAGTAATAAAATCGCGTGGCGGGAGAAGAGTGGCGCATCGGAAATAAAATTGTGGTGATGGCCGCTATCGCGCAAGCCGGGATTTCATCTCGCGGCCAATTCCCGAGCGATCAGAAGGCCACGCGGGTCACGACAAGTGACGGTCACGGGACCGGCGCGAGCTGCTGATACACGATCGTTATCGTCTTCCCCGTAGTTGCCGCTGTCACCTTGGTGGGCCACGCACCGGACAGACGCGTGCGCGAATTGAGGCCGCCGCCGATGCGGTCGATCTCGACTGTCTTGCGCTGTACAGTGTCCTTGTAGCCGGAGTTGTCGGCCTTGATCCATGCCTGGATCGCTGAAACGAGCGCAGGGTCCGTCGTCGTCAGCATGATGGTGCCCTGGTCCGCGGACACTATCTGTTTGGAGGGAAGGTTCGGAGTCGAATCCTGATGCAGAACGACGGCATTGCCTGGAAGATTCACCACGGCTGTCGCAGTACCGGCAGGTGTTCCATCGATCGACACGCGGTAATCGGTGGACGTCGTGTCCTGCGCTGAAGCACATAGCGGTGCGATCATGAATGCGGTCGCGAGCACGGCGATCGCCGCAAGGCGGACGTTCAGGCGCGTGTTCGAGGTCAGCGAGTGCATAGCCTTCTCCCGGAGAGAGTTGCAAGCCGTAAGGGCAAACGTCGGACCAACGCGATCTGAAAGTCACGCGATCCAGCGCCCGGACGACAAAGGCACCGCGATTCGGGATGAATCGCGGTGCCTCTGTCCCACGGCACGCGTCAGGAGCGACCTACCGTAGCAGCCTACCGGCGCATCAGCGAGCGGAGCACATAGGGGAGAATGCCGCCATGCCTGTAATACTGCATCTCTTCGGGTGTGTCGATCCGCGACTGCGCCTTGAACGTGCGCACGGTGCCGTCTTTGGCTGTGGCTCGGACGGTAACCAGCGCGTGCGGACGCATCTCGTCGTTCATTCCCTCGATGTCGAAGGTCTCGAAGCCGGTGAGGCCGAGCGACTGACGCGTCTCGCCGTTCATGAACTCTAGCGGAATGACTCCCATTCCGACGAGGTTGGAGCGGTGAATGCGCTCGAACGATTCTGCGATGACTGCGCTCACGCCGAGCAGCAGCGTTCCCTTCGCGGCCCAGTCGCGCGACGATCCGGTGCCGTATTCCTTTCCGGCGATGATGATCAGCGGAACGTTCTTCTGCTGATACTCCATCGACGCATCAAAAATCGTTGATGCCTCTCCACCGGGCTCCGTCGCGGTCCATCCGCCCTCGGTGCCGGGTGCCAGCTCGTTGCGCAGGCGGATGTTGGCGAACGTTCCGCGCATCATCACCTCGTGATTGCCGCGCCGCGAGCCGTACGAATTGAAATCCTTGGTTGCGACGCCGTGTGCGATGAGCCACTTGCCGGCGGGACTCGCGGCCGGAATCGATCCGGCGGGAGAGATGTGATCGGTGGTGATAGAATCGCCGAGCATCGCGAGTGCGCGTGCGCCCTTCACCGGCTTGACGCCGGGTGGGGTCATCGTCATTCCTTCGAAGTACGGCGGGTTCTTCACGTACGTGGAGTTTTCATCCCACGCGTAGAGATCGCCTTCTGGGATGGGCAGAGAGCGCCACGTCTCGTCGCCTTCGAACACGTTCGCGTACTGCTTGCGGAACATGTCTGCTCGCACGCTGCGAAGTATCTCGTCCGCGACCTCCTTGGGCGACGGCCAGATGTCACGCAGAAACACGGGACCGTCCTTGCCGATTGCAAGCGGTTCCGTCTCGAAGTCGATGTCCATGCGGCCGGCGATGGCGTACGCAACCACGAGCGGCGGCGACATGAGATAGTTGAAGCGCGTCATCGGATTGATGCGCCCCTCGAAGTTGCGATTGCCGGACAGGACCGCCGCGACTACGAGCTTGCCGGATTCCACGGCTTCTGCGATCGGCGCCGGCAGCGGACCGGAGTTGCCGATGCACGTCGTGCATCCGTATCCGACGGTGTTGAAGCGAAGCTTGTTCAAGGCTTCTGTCACGCCTGCGGCGTTGAAGTAGTCCGTCACGACCTTGGAGCCGGGAGCGAGACTTGTCTTGACCCACGGCCTCGTGCTCAATCCTTTGGCGACTGCATTGCGTGCGAGCAGTCCCGCGGCGAGCATCACGCTGGGGTTGCTGGTATTGGTGCAGCTGGTGATCGCCGCGATTACCACCGATCCGTGACGGAGCGAGAACTGTTCTCCGTTCATCGTGACGCTCACGGATTCATCCGCGGGCGATTGCGCGGTTGCAACGGTTGCGGGATCGAGCTGGTTCGGGGCGCTCACGGCTGTCGCGCGGCGAAGAATTGCAGCTGCGCCAGCCGGCGTTGCGCGTTCGAGATCGATGGTCAAGGCCTCGCGGAACATGGTCTTGGCCTGACGCAGCGGAATGCGGTCCTGCGGCCGCTTGGGACCCGCAATGCTAGGCGTAACGGTGCTGAGATCCAGCTCCACGGTATCGGTAAACTCCGGCTCGGGCATGTCGTCGGTGCGGAACATTCCCTGGGCCTTGCAATACGCTTCGGCGAGATCGGCGCGCTCCTCGCGTCCGGTGAAGCGGAGGTAGCGAATCGTTTCGTCGTCCACGGGGAAGAAGCCCATGGTTGCGCCGTACTCCGGAGCCATGTTCCCGAGTGTCGCGCGATCGGCGAGCGACAGAGACGAGAGCCCGTTGCCGTAGAACTCGACGAACTTGCCGACGACTTTCTTCTTGCGAAGCATCTCGGTGACAGTGAGCACCAGGTCTGTCGCGGTCGCGCCAGGCGGAAGCTTGCCGTGCACCTTGAATCCGATGACTTCCGGAATGAGCATCGATACGGGTTGGCCGAGCATGGCCGCCTCCGCTTCGATTCCACCGACGCCCCAACCCAGTACGCCGAGCCCGTTGATCATCGTGGTGTGCGAGTCCGTGCCGACGAGCGAATCAGGGTACGCGATTGTTTCGCCATTGTCTTCGCGCGTGAATACGCAGCTCGCCAGATATTCGAGATTGACCTGGTGCACGATGCCGGTGTCTGGCGGAACGACGCGGAAGTTTCTGAACGCCGTCTGGCCCCAGCGCAGGAACGCGTAGCGCTGTCTGTTGCGCTGCAATTCCATGTCTGCATTGATGAGGAACGCTGCTTCGGAGCCGTACTCGTCGACCTGAACCGAGTGGTCGATCACGAGGTCGACCGGCTGGAGCGGATTGATGAGCGTGGCATCACCGCCCAGCTTCGAAAGCGCATCCCGCATCGCGGCGAGATCGACGACGGCCGGTACTCCGGTGAAGTCCTGCAGCAGCACGCGTGCGGTCTTGAAGGCGATTTCCTTTTCCGCCCTGTCCTTCACGCGCCAGTTCGCGAGTGCGAGGACGTCGTCGCGCTTGACGAAAGCGCCGTCCTCGTTTCGCAACAGGTTTTCGAGCAGGATCTTGAGGCTGACGGGAAGTCGGTCCGAGTTTCCGCCAGAAGGCGACGTCAAGGCGTCGAGGCGGAAGATTGTGTAGTCGCGTCCGGCGACAGACAGTGTCGCGCGGGATCCGAACGAATTCGGGTGCGTCATTTTTGTGGTTCTCGGTGCGGTCGCGCACGGCCGCGCGGGACTGCGCCGGCGTGCGGCGGTGCGCGGTGAAAGGCGGAGCCACTGCATGGCGCGAGCATCCGAGCCATGCAGGCTGTTACAAATCTATACTAATTCGCGGTTGTCTGGCGCCCGTAAAGCGGGCTGCTTGCGAAGTTTCAGCCACCGCAATGTCGCAGGATGCTCCGTGGCGCGCCCGCGGCGGGGAGCATTGCCTGCGCGCGGAGCGCATGCGGGCGCGCCAGCGCACAGCCCCGGCGGTTGAGAGCGAGCAAGGCCAGCCGCATCTGGATCCGATAGCTGCCGGGGTCCAGGATCGCAGCCTGCTCCACTCTCCCGAGCCGGTCACCGGTGCCAAACGCCTGCATCGCGAATGTCATCCCCGTGCTCTGCACCGCGAAAAGGAATAGTGGTACGACGAGGACGAGCGACCAGCGCGCTCGTGAACCGGTGCTGGGAGTCCACTCGGAACGCGTTCGTCCCGTCGCTCCGAGCGCTCCGAGCGACGCCCAGACGATGAAGGCAGGGGCCGCAAGTATCAGGACCGCGTCGAAGAATCCGACTGCGATCGCGATCAACACAGTCGCGGTAACCGCGACGGGCAGAAATGGATCGCGCGCATCCGGATTGTTGGCAGTGCTGCCGCGTGTCAGTTGAAATGCATTGATGATGATTCCCGCGAATGCCAACAGCAGCGCAATGACCGTAACCACTCCGCGCTCCGCAATGAGTGCGACCCAATCACTACTGGGCCACGGGTTTGCGGTCACGTTGTCGTCGCGCGTCAGCGACGGATCGTTGCGGGAAGCGAATCTCGGGTAGTGCACCGGCCAGTTGCCCGGACCGACACCGAGGATCGGATATGCCTCGACCATGTGGAGCGTGTTGCGGTACTGTATGATCCTTCCGCGTCCACTGCCGCTGTTGTACGCGACTACACCTCGCACGGAATCGAGATATGGAGAGTCGCTCTTCCAGTTGAGTCTGTTGGGAAGCACCAGTGAGAGCACGACGCCGACGACGGCGAAGATCCCGAGAAGGACCAGTCGTCGTCCGGCGTCCGCGTGAGGCACCCGGAGAGCTGCGCGCCACACGGGCATCGCCAGGAGAATCGCGACCACGAGGAGTGCCAGCCATGCGGCGCGCGAGCGCGACAGCACCAGCGCGGCGGCCAGAATCGCGCCACCCAGCGCGCAGAGAAGCACCGCTATCGCTCGTCTTGCCGTTACTGCGTACCATACGAGGAGCGGCACACCGATCGCAGACACATGCGCGACGAAGTTCCGATTTCCGAACGTACCGCCGGGTGCGCGGCTCAGCGTGAAGTAATCGCTTTCGAGTCCGTAAGCCTGCGCGAGCGAACTGGCGGCACCGAGGACCGTCGCCAGTACTATCACGGCCATGAGCGGGCGCTTGAGGCCGCTTGCCGCCAGTGATCGCGCGCACCAGAACACCGCGAGTCCGGAGATCGTGATGGCCACCGAGCGCGTCGAGAGCCACCGATTGGACGCGAGAATTGCGGAGACGACCGACAGCACACCGAACGCGACGAGGAAGACATCCACGCGGTCGAGCGCCAGCGTGCGCAGACGGCCCAGGCAGAACAGCACGCAGACGAAGGCCGCCATGTGAAGCGCAAGCTCTTTCGGTACGAAGAACCGGTCCAGCTCGAACGGCTTGAACGGCGTCGAGGCGAGCACGACGGCGAGCGCTCCGATCTGGAGCGCGCCCAGAGCCACGAAGCGCTTCGGTCCGAATGAGTTTGGTCGCCCCTGTGAAACCATGTCCCTCAGTGTGAAAGACTACGCGAACGCCGGCGCGATCGAGGTATGACTCGGGACGCGGATACATCTGCGCCCTCTGGCGGGTAATTTATCTGTAGAAGAATACAGTGTTCCCACCAATCAGAGGACACACAATAGTGCCCATCTCCCGTCATGCGTCCATCGCCGGCCTGGCGTTGATTCTTGTTTCCGCCGCCGCGGCTGCCCAGCAACCTGCAACTGCCGTGATGCCGGTCCGCGAGATAGACGCCAATCTCCGATTCCTCTCCTCCGATCTCCTGGAGGGCCGCGCACCTGCAACGCGCGGCGGCGCGCTGGCCGAGCAGTTCATCGCCACGCAGCTCGAGTCGTATGGTGTGAAGCCAGGTATGAACGGGTCCTACTTTCAGAAGGTGCCCATCGACATAGTGACGGCGGAACCTGCGACGATCAAGGTAACGGCATCCGGAAAGGCGACTGCAAATCTTCATTCAACCGGTGATGTGGTGGTCTGGGCCGGCTCTGCGACGCCCGCGAGCGAAGCAAGGGGCGAGCTCGTCTTTGTTGGATATGGTGTGAAGGCACCTGAATATCGTTGGGACGATTTCAAGGGAATGAATCTCAAGGGGAAGATCCTGCTCGTTCTCGTGAACGATCCGCCGGCGACTTCGGCGGAGCCGGCGTTGTTCGGCGGCAAGGCGATGACCTACTACGGACGATGGACCTACAAGTACGAAGAGGCGGAGCGTCAGGGCGCGGCAGGAATGCTGATCATTCACACGACTTACGAAGCGGGTTATCCGTGGCAGGTGGTGGTCTCCTCGAACTCCACAGAGCACAGGACGCTTCCCCGTCCCGAAAACGGCCCTGCTCCGATCGGTGTGCGTGGCTGGATACAGCATGACGTTGCGGCCAATCTTCTGAAACAGGCGGGGCTCAATCTCGCGGATCTCGTAAAACAGGCTGACGCGCGTGCCTTTCGTCCTGTCCCGACCGGCATAACGATCGACATGTCGTTCAGAAATCGCGTCGCTCACATGTCCGCGAACAACGTGGTGGGACTGGTACCAGGCTCGGACGCGAAGCTCGCTTCGCAGTACGTGGTCTATAGCGCGCATCACGATCACTTCGGAATCGGACCGGCGATCAACGGTGATTCCATATACAATGGTGCGTACGACAATGCGTCAGGCGTCGCCGCTATTCTCGCTGTTGCGCACGCTGCGGCGAAGGCACCGGTAAAACCAAAGCGCTCGCAGTTGTTCGCATTCGTCACCGCAGAAGAAGCAGGGTTGCTCGGCTCGCAATACTTTGGCGAGCATCCGCCCGTGCCCGCGCGCGACATCATCGCGGACCTGAACGTGGATGAAGCGAATCCCGAAGGTCCCGTGCGCGATGTCACCGTGATGGGCGACAACAAGAGCTCGCTCGGTCCGGCACTCGCGGCGATGCTCAAGCCCGAAGGCGTTCGCATATCTCCGGACGAGCATCCGGAAGCCGGTTATTTCTATCGCTCCGATCACTTCTCGTTCGCGCGCGTTGGAATTCCGTCGACAACGATCGCAGCCGGTGTGGACTTCGTCGGCAAGCCGGCGGGGTGGGGCAAGGCACAGGCAGACGAGTACGTCGCCAAGCGTTACCATCAGCCATCGGACGAGTACAATCCCAAGTGGCCGCTCACTGGAACCGCACAGATCGCCGACATCGTCTACCGCTTTGGAACCGAGCTCGCCAACTCGGCGACGATCCCGACGTGGAACAAGGACGCAGAGTTCCGTGCGATTCGTGAAAAGTCTCTCAGCTCACGGTAGAGTGACCGATACAGTGGCGGACGAACTGCTTGCATTCCGCGAAGAATTTCCCATTCTCGAGCGGACGAATTATCTGGTCTCAAACTCGCTTGGCGCGATGCCGCGTGCGGTACCGGACCAGCTTGCGAAATACTCGCGCGAGTGGGCCGAGCATGGCGTGCGTGCGTGGGCGCAGGGCTGGTGGGACATGCCGGTGCGCGTTGGCGATACGATCGCGCCACTGATTGGTTCCGATGCACGCTCGGTGTCCATGCAGCCGAGCGTTTCGATCGCGCAGTCGATCGTTCTGTCGGCGATGGACTTCACCGGCGAGCGCGACACCATCGTGATGACCGAGCTGGACTTCCCATCCGTGCGATATGCCTACGAGCAGCTCGCCCGGCGATTCGGCGCGCGCGTCGTCGTCGTTCAGTCGGATGACGGACTCAGCATCGATCAGAATCGCCTGATGGACGCGATCGACGAGCGTGTGCGGCTCGTCTCCGTGTCGCACGTTCTGTTCAAGTCGGCATTCATCATGGACGCAGACGCGATCTGTGCGCATGCGCACAGTGTCGGAGCTCTGGTCTCGCTGGACGCCTATCATTCGGTGGGCGTGATTCCGGTGGACGTGAAGCGCTCGGGCGTGGATTTTCTCACCGGCGGAGTGCTGAAGTGGCTGTGCGGCGGCCCTGGCGCCGCGTTTCTGTACGTCTCGCCCGAGGTGCGAACGACTCTGGCGCCGGCGCTGACCGGCTGGCAGGCGCACGCGCATCCGTTCGCATTCGAACAGGACATGGACTACGCGGGCGGAATCGAGCGCTGGCTTACCGGCACACCGGCGATCCCGGCATTGTTTGCAGCCGTCGCCGGCCCGCGGATCGTACTCAATGCCGGCATCGATGTCATTCGCGCCAAGTCAGTGCGTCAGACCGAGTGGCTGATCGCCGCTGCGGATGCGCGCGGCTACCGTGTACATGCGCCACGTGAATCCGGGCAACGCGGCGGCACCGTGGCGTTCGACGTTCCGCACGGACGTGAGGTCGCGCAATTCCTTCTGTCGCGAGACATCATCGTTGATTATCGTGTCGGAGCAGGCATCAGAGTCGGACCCCATTTCTACACGCGAGATGAGGAGCTTGACACATGCATAGGCGCGATCGACGAGTGTCTCGCCAACGGCGATTGGCGTCGCTTCTCCGAAGCCGCGAGCTCTGCCGTCGTCACCTGACGCAGCAACCGAAGCAGCAACCGAAGCAGCAACCCGAGCGGCCACGGAAGCGACAACGGCCTGGCCGCTGTTATTACCTGAGCGGTCAAGCCGAGACTTTAATGATAACTAGCCGCGGGAGTGGCCGGCGACTTGCCACTTGACCGGCTTCAGCACGAATCTGGTGACTGTCGAAGTAGCGGACCGCGTTGAATATTAGTTGTGTCGGTTCTTGAACAAACCGTGTGTCGCCGAGTAGAATACGACAGCAATGTATCCGATCGAGGGAGGTGTGCCGGATGCCCAGCCCATTCCTTTCGTCCGAAGAATATGACGAACGCGCGCACCAACTTTATAACGAGGGAGAATACGATCAAGCACTAGCAGTACTCCGCGAAGGTCTGACACTGTATCCGAGCGCCGTGGAGCTTCACATCGGCGTGGGATACGCGCACCACGCGCGTGAGGAATACGCGTGGGCCCGCCGCGCCTTCGAGGAGGCGCTCATCCTGGATCCCGATCACGAAGATGCCCTTGCAGGCATCGGTGAAACCCTGCTCAAATTCGGCCTGCGGGACGCCTCGCTGCACTGCTTCAGGCGAACGCTCGAGCTTGGCTATGCCGATGACCTCGATCTGATGCTTCAGATCGGCCGCGCGCTCTTCAGGGAAGGGATGATCGGCAACGCACGGGAGTTCTTCGAGATAGCCGTGCAGAATGCGCCTGAAAACGCCGAAGCCGTGTCGTGCGTCGGTTACGCGCAGCATCGTCTGGGCGAGGACGAGGCGGCGATAGTCACGCTCCGCTCCGCGTTGCGACTGGACCCGGATCACGTCGAGGCCAGGGTCTATCTCGCCAACATCCTGTACGACCGCGGCGACTACGAGGCTGCGCTGTTCCATCTGGACAAGTCCAATCCGGACGACCACTGGGACGAGCTCGGAATCTGGCGCCTCATCGAACTCAAGAAAACGATCTTCAAGCTGACGGACGGAGATCCGGAGCTGAAGCCGTGGGAGGACCGTGTCCAGGAGCTGGCAGGTGAGCCGGACGAGATAGATGACATGCTCGCCGAGATAGAGGCCAGAGCCATGGAGCGGGATCAGCAGAAGACCCGGGGCCAGATCGAGATGTTCGGGGCGCTGCTGAATTCGCTGGTCGATGGCGGTACGCCAGCGGACGAAGCGATCGGAGAGGTCCAGGAGTTGCCAGTGACCCACCACAGTATCGAGAGTGGCGGACACACGTACCAGGGCACCTGGGAGGAGATCGTGCAGCAGATGCGAGACCAGAAGGCAGCGGGCCTGCCAATCGACCAGTACATGGCGAAGGAAGCCAGACGCGGATATGGAAAGACGGGCGTGGAAATTCCCTGGCGCGACCCGGAAAGCTTCATCAAGGGGAGCGCCACGGCGGGACTGCTGCGCATCGATAGGTGACGCCCTCCGATAGAGCTGCCGCTCAGGCGGCCCTGAGCGCTGGCCGGGTGGTCTACGCCCGGCTCGACCAGATCCGCGGCCCGGAGGACGCGGCAGCGGACATAATGGACCTCTGGACGGTCGCGGAAACCGCCATGCGAGCAATGCTTGGCGGTTCCACCCTTGCCGGTCAGGCCCTGGTCCGCGAGCTGCGCCAGCGCGGAGTTCTCAATCTGGAGAACGCGAACACCATCGCGAGCTTCTGGGACGCGAGGAGCCGCTCCGATGATGTCGCGTACAAGCCGACGTTGACCGACGTCGGCTTTGCACGTGCAGGCTACAACGAGCTCATCCGCGTCGCGAACGAGCCGCCGACTACTGCAGCGCCGAACGCAGCAGCTGCTTCATCGACCTCCACTTTCGCGCCAGGCGGTGCGGCGACCGGTGCAGCAGCCGGTGCAGCAGCCGGTGCGGCAATGGGCGCGTCGAGCGGTGCGACAGCCGGTTCGGCCGCGGCCCCGCGAACTACTGGTTTTTCAGTAGATGACGCGACAGCCGCGCAGTCGCGCGTTCCAGCGCGTGCAAGGAAGATTTCGCGTCCCATGATGATCGGTGCTGGCGTGATCCTGGTGATCATCATCGCGGCGGCGGCGTACTTCGCGATGGGTGGCAATTCCAAGTTCGACAGCGAGATGAGCACTGCCATCGATCTGATGACCACTGGCCGCACCGAGGCGGCGCGTGCTGCGTTCGGCGCCATCGCACACGAGTACCCGGACAGAGCAGAACCGCACGTCTTTCTCTCCCGGCTCGCGCGCAGCGACACTCCGCCCGACATGAACACGGCGCGGCAGGAGCTCATCACGGCAATCCGGCTCGATCCGGCTTACGAGCCTGCTCAGCGGGAGATGGGAATATTCCAGCTCGCGGATCACAATCCATCGCTGGCCCGCAATTTTCTCATTCGCGCGGCTCAGCTCAATCCTGCCGACAGTGCGGCACAGGGCTACCTGGGGTGCGCGCTGATGGGATTGAACCGCGCGGCGGAAGCGCAGAAATTCTTCGCGCGTGCCGGCACGGGGACATGGTCTTCCTGCGTTACGATCCAGCCCAATCCAAACGCCCCAGCGGGTCCCTGACGCGGTACACGCGCCAGGCTTCAGCTTCGACAATGATCCTCGGCCGCATAAGATTTGCGGCCGAGCTTTTTTCGTCCGTCGTGGCTCATCCCTGCTTCATCCTTGCTTCATCGAGAAATGACGACGTTCATCAATGCAGACGCAGTAACGCGCACGGTGCTAGCAAACGGTCTTACCGTGCTCATCTATCAGAATCCGGCAGCTCCAGTTGTCGCCGTCAATACGTACGTGAGGGCTGGCTACTTTGACGAGACCGACGACGTCGCGGGAATCGCGCACGTGCTGGAGCACATGTATTTCAAGGGCACGGCGAAGTACGGAGTCGGCGAGATAGCGAAGGCAACGAAAGCCGCCGGCGGGTACCTCAACGCTCACACGATCTACGACCATACGAGCTATTACGCCGTGCTGCCGGCGAGCGGATTCGACGAAGGTCTGGCGGTTCAGGCGGATGCGTACGCCAACTCGGCGATCGAGGCCGACGCGCTCGCGAAGGAGCTGGAGGTGATCATCCAGGAAGCGATGCGCAAGGAAGACAATGCAGGGGCGGTCACGACGGAAACGCTGTACGCCCTGTTGCACGACCGGCATCGCATCCGGCGCTGGCGCATCGGCAGACCGGACGAGCTGCGCGGATTCACGCGCGACGACGTTTCGCGCTTCTACCGCAACTTCTACACACCGTCGAATACGGTCCTTGCGATCGCCGGCGACGTGGATCCGGTGAGAACGCTGGAACGTGTGAGGGCACTATACGGCGCGCTACCATCAGGTGAGCCGGTACGAACGCCCGGGCCATCGGAGCCAGCGCATTCCGGATTTCGCTACGAGGAGCTGAGCGGCGACGTGGAGCAGACGCACGTCGAGATTGGCTGGCGCACCGTGCCGGGCGAGCATCCAGACGTTCCGGCGCTGGATCTCGCGGCCGCAGTGCTGGGAAGCGGTCGTGCATCGCGGTTGTATCGTGCAGTAAGAGATCGGAAACTGGCTGGCAGCGTTGGCGCGTACAATTATTCACCCGCTGAAGTCGGCGTATTCGTCATGTCGTCCGAGGGAGATCCGGCGACCGCGGCCGATGCTGCGCGCGCGATGTGGGCGCAGCTTGCGGCGGTGCGCGCTGGCGAAGTCTCGGCCGATGAAGTCGAGCGTGCGCACAAACTCTTCATGTCGCGCTGGGCTCGACATATCGAGACGACGGAAGGACAGGCGGCGTATCTCGCCGAGTGGGAATCGCTGGGCGGATGGCGAAAGGGACAGGAGTATTACGACTCGTTCATGCGTGCGGACGCGAAATCGGTCGTCGCGGTCGTACGGAAGTATCTGGGCGAGGATCTCGCTGGCGCGGTAGTGTATCGTCCGCGCAACGAGGCTGTGATGGCAGTCGATTCAGCCGCATTCCACGCTCTCCTGAACGGTGGGAACGTTGCACCGCTCGATGCATCGACGCCGTCAGTGGTGGAAGTTGCACCGTCGCGCGCAACAGCCAGGTTCGTACGCGACGAAGCGGGCGTACGTGTGTACGAGCTCGAGTCGGGAATCCCGGTGCTGATCAAGCATCGCGCAAATGCGCCGATCGCGCACATCGGTGTGTATGCCGCGTCCGGATCCGCGTACGAGCCGCGCGACCGGGCGGGTATCTCCGCGCTCGGTGCGCGCACTGCCTCGCGCGCGACCACCTCACGCACCTCGCTCCAGATTGCGGAAGAGTCGGAACTGCTGGGTGGCAGCATCGGAGCGTCGGTCGGCTCCGAGACTTTCGGTTGGTCGTTCTCGGTTCCCGCCGCGAACCTGCAGCCGGCGCTCGCGCTTCTCGGCGACGTGATACAGCACGCAACGCTTCCGGATGACGCGCTCGAAACGGAGCGGTCGGCGATGCTGACCGACGTTGCGCGGCTGCGAGACGACATGTATCGCTACCCGATGCGGCTCGCCACCGAAGCGACGTATGAGGGGCACCCGTATTCGATTCCGGCGGGGGGAACGGAAGAGTCTCTGCGCTCGCTTGCGTTCAGCGATGTGCGCGATTGGTATCGCACCGCATTGCTTCGTGCGCCGTTCGTGATCGCACTGACGGGCGACATGAGTGCCGACGAAGTCGCCAACATCGTCGCCGATAATTTCAGCGAGCTGTCGCTCGCTGCACGGGAGAGTCTGTCCGTTCCGGAATGGCCGTCGGAGTCGGTCGTGCGCCGTGTTGCGCGCGACAAGAATCAGAGTGCTCTCGTTCTCGGATTGCCATCACCATCACGTACGAATGACGATCGGTTCGCCGCGCACGTACTGGCTTCCATTGCAAGCGGCCTGGGCGGACGCTTCTTCGAGGAGCTGCGCGACCGTCGCTCGCTCGCCTACACGGTCCACGCTTTCGGTAGCGAGCATCGGCTGAGCGGCGAATTCATGGCCTACATCGCAACGTCACCAGAACGGGAGGAAGAGGCACGCGATGCACTGATCGAGCAATTCACCGATCTGCGCGCTGCACCCGTGACGGACGAGGAGCTGAGGCGCGCAAAACGCTACATGCTCGGCATGCACGACATTCGGCAGGAGAGCGGTGGCGCGGTTCTCGGCGACATCATCAATGCGTGGCTGCTGGGAGCCGGCCTGTCAGAGCTGGACAGTTATGCAGCGAAGATCGCAGCGGTGAGCGCGGACGACATCCAGCGACTCGCGCTGGACTACTTCGATACGACTCGAATCGTCGAGGGCGTCGTGCGTGGTGAGACTGCCAGCACTGCCAGGTGATGCAGGAGCAACTGCAACTACTGACTGGCTGACTCGCGCTCGGCGTCGATCGATCGCGCCAGCTCCGCGAGCGCCGGACGAAAGCGGCCGTCCGGTGCTCGAAGCCCGCGTTGGGCATCGTAATCTCCGGCGTCCGTGAATACGACGCCGCGCACTGCGGGCTGTGACGTGGCCCACGCGAGCACTCCGCGTAACGCCATGACCTGACTGTTCTCGCCGTGAGCGACCGGATAGCCGCCCGCCGCGAGTATCCAGTGCGGCTTGGGACGAGGAGTCGCGCGGAGCCAGCGCTGCGCGATACGCATGTGCGTGTCCAGCGACGTTGCACCATCGAAGCCGGGCATCAGCGAGAATCCGAGTACGTCGACGGGTGACCCACGCGCCGCGGCCCAGCGATACACGACACTGTCGCGTGCGCCAAAGCTCGCCGCCGCAACTGCAACGCGAATGTTCGGATTGACGTGGTGCACGATCGCCGCAGATCGAGTGATGAAGTCGATCCAGTAGTCCGGCGTTCTCACCCCCAATGCTCGCGCACCTTCGCCATAGGGCTCGTACGCCGGTACGATGATGTTGGGCCGGAGTGCGCGCGCAAGACGATTCACGTCGGCCAGCCGGTCGTTCATGTACGCTGACGGCGAGCGGTTCAGCGCCGCACGTGCGCCGCGCGGATAACCGAGCGTGACGATGAGCACCGTGCTGTCGTCGCGAACGTTGTCCAGCGAGTGTACCAGGGAATCGAGCGCCTTTCCCCGCGCACCTTCCGGGTCCACGACTATCGAGATTCCGTCGATGCCGAGCGAATCGGTGAGCTGAAAATCATTGTTGATCGCGACAGGTGGCGGCGCTGCACGCAGATCCGGGAATACCTTGAGGGCGAACTGAAAGTCGCCAGAGCCGCGAGCGGTGAGCGCGTCGTGCTGATAGCGGTTGTAGCTGCTTATCGTCTCGCTGGCGCCGGGAAGCTCCACCAGCACCAGTGCAGTGGCGATGCTCGCACCCAGCGTGAGCGCATAGCGAATTACCACGCGTACGCGTGAGTGCGACGGCAGCGCGGGCGAGAACATGGGGACCAGCAGCCAGGTCGCACGCGCCAGGGCGGCAGAGCCGGCCACGACGCCAAGCGCATCCGACTGCGCGGCGGATAGCACCAGCGAGAAATAAGGCGGAGCAACTCCGAGCGAGTTCATGTATCGCGCGATCGAGACGATGGCGATCATCAGGTCGTACGCGACTATCGGCACGCCCAGCATCGACCCCACGCGCCCGGTCGAAAGCGCGGCGCCGGCCTGGATCACGAACAGCACCGTCACGAGGGGCCAGAGCCACGCCACATGTTGAATCGCGCGTCCGTACACCAGCGAGGCGTCGGAAACCGTGACGACGAGGCCGGGCACGAGGAGCAAGGCGGCAAAGCTCGTCGCGAGGGTAGAAACGGATGGCGACCGGCGGCCCCGAAGGATCAGAGTGGCCGCGGCGATGTTCCACAGGATGATCGCGGCGCCGAGCCCGAAATAGCCTGTCAGAAGCACGCGGTACGTCGAGAGCATCGCGCCGAAGCTAGGGAGTGGACTCGGCGCTGGCAACCAGGCGGGCAGCATCCCAGGATCGTCATTCCCGCGAAAGCGGGAATCCATCTGCTGCCGACCAGCCTTCCTACTCCTGTCGCAACCAGAGACCTATAACCTGGATTCCCGCTTTCGCGGGAATGACGGCTTAACAATGACGGCTCCGATTCACTCGACCGCACCAAGCCCGATATAATTCGCCATGAACCGGAGCACGCGGTTGTGGAACGTACCGAATGTGATCTCGTCGTCGCGCGTGGCGCTCGCGGTCGCATTCGTGCTGGTAAACGATACTCCCGCCAGGATCGTGCTCATCGCGGTCGCGGCGCTGACCGACTTTCTCGACGGGCTGGTTGCGCGACTTTCCGACCAGCGCAGTGTCGTCGGCGCGCTGCTCGATCCAATTGCCGACCGGTTGTTCGTCCTGGCGGCGGTTTCTGCGTACCTGTTCAACGGGCTGCTCACCACGGGCCAGTACTTCATCTTCATCTCGCGGGACATCGCGACGGCGATTGGATTCATCGTCGCGCGGATCATTCCGTGGCTACGGCCTGTAACATTTCGTGCGCGCCTGCTCGGCAAGGCGGTGACGGTGCTCCAACTCGCGACGCTGATGGCGGTGCTGCTGCAGCCATCGGCTACACCCTGGTTGATCGTCGCCATTGCAATCCTGTCGGCCATGTCGATTTTCGATTATACATTGGCACTGTGGCGCGCACGTGTTCGGTCGCCTGCGTGAAAGCGCTTGCACACGAGCCTGCACAAACCGTCACGAGCAATCAGCACTCGCCGTCACACCGTCAACGCAAGAGGAACTCCAACAGTGATGATTCACCGCGCGGCCGTCATCGCCGCACAAAGAGCGTCTAACGAGATCGGTCTGCCGCGCCGTTGCCGGCGCCTGACGCCAACGCTGCGGCAAGCGGTTCTGTCAGCCGCAATGATTCTCTCAGCATCGGCTGTCGCTCCACACATCGCATCAGCCCAGACTCAGCAAGTCGCAGTTGCGGTCTCCTACATTCCGTCGCTGCGACTGGACGTGCTGGGCGGCAACCCAACGGCGCTTCAGGCGGGCGCGGGGATCGCGTTCCCGTTCAGCAATTATTTCAGCGTCGGCGCCACTGTCGGCGCCGGAATCAGCTCGACGGGCTTCAGCGGCCGCGGTGATGCATACGGCCAGTTCTCGCTCGATCCTTATCATCAGTACGAATGGGAGCCGTACGTGGGCGGTGGCGTCACGGTGCGCGGCGATGGCGGTGGACCGGGCACGCGTACCTATCTGCTCGGCTTCATCGGCGCAAACGGACCCAGCACCGGCAGCATCGCTCCCGGTGTCGAGCTTGGATTCGGCGGCGGAGTACGACTCGGCGTCACGATGCGATTCACGGGCAAGCCCGCGCATCGCTAGCGCTGCAACTGACCGACGAGCAGCGAGCGTGATTTCGCGCTCGCTGCATGACTGAAAAACACAACGGGCGCCAATGGCGCCCGTTCGTCAAACAGCTTGTTTCGTCTTCAGCGGCTGAGCGAAACGCTCGCCCAACGTGCGGAGCTGTGTAAGCTCGAGCTTCGTAAGCTCGGGATACCGCTCAGCGAAGTACGCAATCGTCGCGTCGAACCACTCCTGCTGATGCTCCTGTTCGGCGCCAATGACGCCGCACCGCATGATGTGCTGAAATAGCTCGTCACGCGCCTCGTCCAACGGTGACTTCTGACTCGTTGGCGCCGAGTGCGCCTGGTATCTCGGTGAATTCTGCTTCTTGGCCATTAAACCCGGTTAAGAAAAGTCGCCCTGCTACAACACTCTAATTTAACTAATTCCTCGGTCATTTAATAGTGGATGCACTCGATCGAGAATCTGCAACCGCGCCTGCTGATCCGATGAATTCGAGCAGCTGTTCAGCCAGATTGTCCGGACTTTCTTCAGGGATCAACCGCGCCACTCCGGCGATGCGATGCAAGGTCGCGCGCGGAATGTCGGCTGCGAGTCGATTTGCGACGTCGCGGCTCAACCATTCGTCGTGATCGCCGCGAATTATCAGCGTTGGTGCCCTGACGTCCGAAAGATCCAGATCCTCGATGTCAGAGCGGCGGATCGCGGCGCCGAGCGTCAGAAGGTGACTCACTCCATCGCGGCCGGCGAACGGGGCCAGATATCTGGCCAGAAGCCGGGTGGGCATGTGCTCGGGCAGCGCGACGCTTCCCTCGAGCAGCGGCTGGAGCAACGTCGTGGCGCCCAGCACTCCGCGCGTCACCTTGAAGGCGAATCTGGCCGTGCTCCGCTGCATCACGCCGATGTCGCGTGCGGGCAGCTCGTCGTACGCTGGAACGTTGATCAGGACGAGCCTGGCGACGCGATCCGGGCGTGTGGCCGCCAGCCGGAGCGCCACGTCGCCGCCCAGGTCGACGCCGACGATGGTCGCGCGGGCGAGCCGCAGCGCGGTCATTGCCGCGTCGAGATACTCAGCCTGCGCCGCGATCCCGAAATCCGCGTCTGGCGTTCGGTCCGATTCACCGTGCCCGAACAGGTCGATGGCGTAGGCCGTATGACCCGCCTCGGCCAGGATCGGCGCCACGTAGCGCCAGAGGAAAGTGCACGTGCCGAAGCCGTGCAGCAGGACGATCGGGACGCCGCCGTGGCCGTATCGCTCCACGTGCACCGCGCCGGGCCCAACCGGAACGCGTAAGACGTCAGCTTGCATCTGGAGATAAATTCACGGGATGGCGAATAATAATCCTCCCAGGAACGCAAAAAGCGCGGCAGCGAAGCCGTCGTCCAATCGCGGGGCATTCTACGGAATCCTCGTCGCAATAGTGATCGTCGGCATCGCCGCGATCCTCTACCTCAAGGCCAGTCCGCCGTCGGCGGATAGTGGCGCGTCAGCGCAGGCCGCATATGCCGCCCTGCAGCGGGATTACGCGAAGGCCGGTCCGCCCAGGCCGTACGTGATGGGCGACAGCACCGCGCCAGTCGTGATCGAGGAGTTCGCCGACTTCGAATGCCCGGTGTGCGGATCGTATGCGACGGTCACGGAGCCGGACGTTCGCAGGATGATCATCGACACGCATCTGGCGTACTACAAGTACTACGATTTTCCGCTGCCGATGCACCACAACACGCAGTCCGCATCGAACGCTGCCGCGTGCGCGGCCGATCAGGGCAAGTTCTGGGAGATGCACGACCAGCTGTTTGCAGGTCAGGATGCGTGGGGACTCAATCCCGACGGCGCGACGCAGGTTACGGACAATCCGAAGTCTGTCTTCATGGGCTACGCGAAGGCAATCGGGCTCAATACGTCGGACTTCGAGCAGTGCTACGACAGCAAGAAGGAGCAGGCTCGCGTCAACGCAAACGCGGCTGAAGGCTTCCGCCGCAACGTGAATCAGACACCAACGTTCTTCATCAATGGAAAGATGTTCGCCGGCTCGATTCCCTACGACGTGATGAAGAAAGCAGTAGACGACGCAGCAGCAGCGAAGAAGTCAGCTCCGGCAGCAGCGCCTGCGACGACGCCGGCAGGAACCTCCGCGGTCAACCCCGCAGCAAAGCCAGCGGCGCCAAAGTAGAGCTGGCGATATGAGACGGATGATCATTGCCGCGCTCGCGCTGATCGGCGTGTTCGTGGCGCTGTATCTCACGCTGTACAAGATGGGCGTGATAGGACATCTCGCATGCGGGCTGGGCGGATGCGAGCGCGTCAACACGAGCAAGTGGGCGATATTCGCCGGCGCGCCGGTCGCCGCATGGGGGGTCGCGTTCTACACCACGACGTTCGTGGTTGCACTGATCGGAACGTCGCCCTCGTGGATCGATCGGCGCGAGATTGCCTACGTGCTCGCGGGGATGTCGTTCGTCGGAGTCGCGTTCACCGCGTGGCTCACGTATCTCGAGCTGTTCGTGATCGAAGCGATCTGCAAGTACTGCGTGACGTCGGCGGTGATCGTGACGGCGATCTTCATCGTCAGCATCGCCGACGTGGCAATGGGAAGTCGAGTGCAGTCCGGCGAGTAATCGCGGCGGGGCTGCTCTGTAGTTACACCCGCCGTATGGAGCGTTGACGTGCAGCCGCGTCGTCCAGACGGACACGCGGTTTCACCTCGACATCTTCCTCGCCTTCCTCGCGCGCGCGACGGCGGAACGGGACCAGGTCGCGTCCGAGGGTTACGAGCGCGCGCGTTGCAACCGCGCTCGCCAGCGGCTCGGGGATCGCCATCACGCGGATGTACGTGTCGATTGCGCGATCGAATGACAGGTCCTCCGCCAGCGTGTCCACGAACATGAGCGCGTTGT
>Ga0207678_10001012_pt1 | contig 25636 bp, 23 predicted proteins | sample KBSC63metaG_FD_184319 | JGI IMG/M metagenome (GOLD analysis project Ga0207678, IMG submission 184319) | Corn rhizosphere microbial communities from Kellogg Biological Station, Michigan, USA - KBS C6-3 metaG (SPAdes) (version 2) | ecosystem: Host-associated > Plants > Roots > Rhizosphere > Soil ... | reverse complement strand
CGAGATCGCCGTCGCCGCCGCCACCGCGGCCGCCGCCACGACACCCGCCACCACAGCGGCCGCGGGCCGCGGCGTGCTCATCGTCGTGCCGGACGCCCGCGACCTGGACCGTGTCGACGCGGCCCTGACCGAGACCGGCCTGGATCACGTCTGCCTCACCGCGGACCTCGGCCCGGCCGAGCGCTACCGGCGCTGGCTGGCCGTGCGCCGCGGCCTGGTCCGCGTGGTGGCGGGCACCCGGGCCGCGATGTTCGCCCCGGTCGCCGGGCTCGGCCTGGTGGTGCTCTGGGACGACGGCGACGACCTGCACGCCGAGCCGCGCGCCCCGTACCCGAACGCCCGCGAGGTGCTCGCCCTGCGCGCCCACCGGACCGGCGCGGCCGCGCTGATCGGAGGGTTCGCCCGCACCGCCGAGCTCACCCAGCTGGTCGCGGGCGGCTGGGCCAAGCCGCTGGCCGGCAGCGCCGAGGCGCTCCGGCAGGCGGCGCCCAGGGTCAGGGCCGCGCCGGACGAGGCCGAACTGGCCAGGGATGCCGCCGCGATGACCGCGCGGCTGCCCAGCCTGGCGCTGCGCACTGCTCGTGAGGCCCTGACGGGCGGGGCTCGCGGCGGCCTCACACAGGGCCCGGTCCTGGTCCAGGTGCCACGGCGCGGCTACCTGGCCGCGGTCGCCTGCGCCCGGTGCCGCGCCCAGGCCCGGTGCGCCACCTGCGCCGGGCCGCTGGAGATCAGCGGCTCGCACAGCACGCCCGGCTGCCAGTGGTGCGGCGCGCTGGCGGCGGACTGGACCTGTGCCCGCTGCGGTTCTGGCCAGCTGCGCGCGCTGGTCACCGGCGCGGCGCGCACCGCGGAGGAACTGGGCCGCGCCTTCCCCGGCGTGGCCGTGCGCACCTCGGGCGGCCAGCACGTGCTCGCCACCGTGCCCGCCGAACCCGCGCTGGTCATCGCCACCCCCGGCGCCGAGCCGGTGGCGCCGGGAGGGTACGCCGCGGCGCTGCTGCTCGACGGCTGGGCCCTGCTCGGGCGGCCCAGCCTGCGCGCCGCCGAGGAAGCCCTGCGTCGCTGGATGAACGCGGCCGCCCTGGTGCGTCCGGGCGGGACCGTGGTGGTGCTGGCCGAGTCGACGCTGCCTGCGGTGCAGGCGCTGATCCGCTGGGATCCGGTCACGTTCTCAGAACGCGAGCTGGCCGAGCGTGCCGAGCTCGGCTTCCCGCCCGCGGTGCGGATGGCCTCGGTCACCGGCCCGGCCGATGCGGTCGCGGACTTCGTCGGCGTGCTGTCCTCATCCGGGGACGGCCTGCCCGCCCGGGCCGAGGTGCTTGGTCCGGTGCCGGTCGATGCCGGGCCGGGCGTTTCCGCGGAAACGCGGGAACGCGCGCTGATCAGGATCGGCCGGCGGGATGGCCTCGAGCTGGCCCGGGCCCTGCACGCGGTCCAGGCCACCCGCAGCGCGCGCAAGGACGGCGCCGCCGTCCGGGTTCAGCTTGACCCGGCCGAGGTGGCCTGACCGATAGAATGAAGCCGTGAGTGTTAAGCCCATCCGTCTTTTTGGTGATCCCGTGCTGCGGACGCCGGCCGAGCCGGTCCGCGACTTCGACGCGGAGCTGCGCAGGCTGGTCAAGGATCTCACCGAGACCATGCTGGACGCGCCCGGGGCGGGCCTCGCCGCGCCACAGATCGGGGTGGGCCTGCGGGTCTTCACCTACCATGTGGACGACCACGAGCCCGGCCACCTGATCAATCCCTCACTCGACCTGTCCAAGGAGGAGGACGAGGACGACGAGGGCTGCCTGTCGTTCCCCGGTCTCGCCTACCCGGTCAAACGGGCGTGGGGCGTGGTGGCCAAGGGCTTCAACATGTACGGCGATCCGGTGACGATCGAGGGCACCGAGTTGCTGGCCCGCTGCATCCAGCACGAGACCGACCACCTGGACGGCATCTTGTTCATCGACCGGATGGACTCCGCCCAGCGCAAAGCGGCCATGAAGGCGATCCGCGAGGCGGAGTGGTGGGGCGACCCGGTCCCGCGGGTGCGCGTGTCCCCGCACGACACCCGCGGGCAGGCCTTCTGACATGCGGTCTTCCGATCCGCCGGCCTGTGAGCTTTGATGCGCCTGGTTTTCGCGGGTACGCCGGAAACGGCGGTACCGGCGCTTGACGCGCTGCTGGCGTCGCGGCACGAGGTCGCCGCGGTGGTGACCCGTCCCGATGCCCCGGCCGGCCGCGGCCGCAAGGTCGAGGCCAGCCCGGTGGCCCAGCGCGCCGCGGCCGCGGGGCTCGAGGTGCTCACCCCGGACCGCCCCCGCGACCCGGAGTTTCTCGCCCGGCTACGCGAGATCGGCCCGGACTGCTGCCCGGTAGCCGCGTACGGGGCGCTGCTCCCGCAGGCGGCGCTGGATATCCCGCCGCACGGCTGGGTGAACCTGCACTTCTCCATCTTGCCGGCCTGGCGCGGCGCCGCCCCGGTCCAGCACGCCATCCTGCACGGTGACGACGTGACCGGTGCCAGCACGTTCCTGATCGTCAAGGAGCTGGACGCGGGCCCGGTGTACGGGGTGCTGACCGAGCCGGTGCGGCCCGGCGACACGACCGGGACGCTGCTTGACCGGCTCTCTCACTCGGGAGCCGACCTGCTCGTCGCGACGCTCGACGGGATCGACGACGGCACGGTCAAGGCCGTCCCGCAGCCCGCCGAGGGCGTGAGCTTCGCGCCCAAGATCACTCCGGCCGACGCGCGGGTGGACTGGAAGCTGCCCGCGCACATGGTGGACCGGCAGGTCCGCGCGTGTACGCCCGACCCGGGTGCCTGGACCGAGCTCGACGGCATCCGCCTGAAGCTCGGCCCGGTCGCCCTGGATCTCGTGGACTCCGCGGACCGCGGGGGCTCGGGCGGCTCGGCGGCCCCGCCGGACCTGGCGCCCGGCGAGCTGCAGGCCGTCCGCAACGCCGTGCTTGTCGGCACCGGTTCCCGTCCGGTCCTCCTCGGCGACGTCCAGGCCCCGGGCAAGCGCCGCATGACCGCGCCGGAGTGGGCTCGCGGCCTGCGCTCCGGCGGTCCTGTGCGGTTCGGCTGAGATGCCCGCGCACACCCCGCGGCGCGCCGCGCGCCCCCGCTCGGGCCGGGATCACCCCGGCCGTCCGGCGGCGAACCGTTCCCGGACCGCCCGCCCGCGCACCGACCCGGCCCGGCGCGCCGCCTATGACGTCCTGCGCGCGGTCGCGGACCGGGACGCCTACGCCAACCTGCTGCTCCCGGCGTTGCTCGCCGAGCGCGGCCTCACCGGCCGGGACGCCTCCTTCGCGACCGAACTGGCCTACGGCACGCTGCGCGGCCGCGGCAGCTACGACGCCATCCTGGCCGCCTGCAGCGACCGGGACGACATCGACCCGCCGGTGCGTGACGTGCTCAGGCTCGGCGCGCACCAGCTCCTGGCCACCAGGGTCGGAGACCACGCCGCCGTGGCGACCTCCGTCGACCTGGCCAAGGACGTCTGCGGCCCTCGGCCGTCCGGCTTCGTCAACGCGGTGCTGCGCCGGGTAGCCACCCGTGACCTCGACGGCTGGATCCAGATCGTCGCCCCGGACCGGAACCGGGATCCGTCCGGCTACCTCGCCGTCCGGTACAGCTACCCGCGCTGGATCGCCGACGCCTTCCGTGACGCGCTCGGCCCGGACGCCGCCGAGATCGACGACGCCCTCGCCGCGGGAAACGCCCGCCCCCAGGTCGTCCTCGCCCTCAGCCCCGGCGTGGACGGCCCGCTGCCGGACGGTGAGCGGACCCGCTGGTCGCCATACGGCTTCCGGCTGGCGGGCGGCGACCCCTCACCGCTGGTCGCCAGCCGTCTGGCGGCCGTCCAGGATGAGGCCAGCCAGCTCGCCGCATTGGCCCTGACCAGGACCGGCGTACCCGGCCAGGACAAGCTGTGGCTCGACCTGTGCGCGGGTCCCGGCGGCAAGGCACGGCTGCTGGGCGGCCTGGCCGCCGAACGCGGCGCGCGCCTGGTCGCCGCGGATCTCCACCCGCACCGCGCCCGCCGCGTCCTGGACGCGCTGGCTCGCGCGGGCGGCGAGAACAGCGCGGGCCGCGAGAGCTATGGCGTCATCGCCGCCGACGGACGACAGGCGCCCTGGCTACCGGGCACGTTCGACCGCGTCCTGGCGGACGTCCCGTGCTCCGGCCTGGGATCGCTGCGCCGCCGCCCCGAAGCCAGGTGGCGTAAGGCCCCCGGCGACGTGGCCGAGCTCGCCAGCCTGCAGCGCCAACTGCTCGGCACGGCACTCGACTCCGTAAGGCCCGGCGGTGTGGTCGCCTACGTGACCTGCTCACCGCACCTGGCGGAGACCCGCGACGTCGTCCTGGCCGTGGCTCAGGCCCGGGACGACGTCACCATCCTCGACGCGCCGGCCGTCCTGGCCGAGGTTCCCCGGCTACGCCAAGCCGATTCCGGCGACGGCTCCCGGTTCGCCCAGTTCTGGCCGCACCGTCACGGCACGGACGCGATCTTCCTCGCGCTGCTCCGCCGGAACGACTCAGGCACGGCTGAGGGCGCGGGCTGACTTCAGCTTCGTGTTGCCGATATCGGCCCGCTGCCCCTGCGCGTAGCCGGCGTTGTACCCGCGGCCGCTGTAGGTGATGCGGGTCCGGCGCGTCACCGGGTACGCCTGTTCTAGCTGCCTGCGGATGACCACCGCCCGGTCGGCCAGGACCAGCGCGGTGCTCGGCCCCTCGCGCGTCTCGCCCTCCGCGGTTGAGGCCGCCCGGTCCTCGGCCGCCTTGACCCGCGTGATGACGGCGGTGACGAAGCCGAGCAGCCAGCTGCGCCGCCACGCCCGGACGCTGCGCACCCCGGCCGGGACCACCGCCACGGTCAGGCCGCGCGCCATCTGCAGCAGCAGCGAGGTGTACAGGATGTCGGCCCGCTCCAGGTCCGAGGCGTAGCCGAACACGTGGATGCGGGCACCCGGCTTGGTCGTGCTCAGCAGGACGCACTGGCACCGCATGGCCCCGGCCAGCCCGGCCAGCAGGTGCGCCCGCACCTGCGCCCACGGGTTGTCGATGTCGATGATGCGGCTGCCCGGCCGGTCGGTGTCAGGCCGCGTCGCGGCCAGCCGGGCCCGGTCGATCCCGTAGCGGGCCATGAGCTCCGCCGCCTTCGCGGTGAGCGCCTCCGCCTCCGGCGGAGTCACCCCCTCTGCCTCGGCCTTCGCCAGCAGCTTGCGTACCCGGTTGAGCAGGGCGCTGGGCGGGTCCGAATGCATACGCAACCTCCAGGTCGATCCAATCGAACTCAGTATCGAACTGTACCCGCGTCATACGACATTCCGGCGACGCCACACCGGACCGCTATCACGCCTGCGGGGATCCGCGCCGCGTCCAGGCACTCTACACTCAAGGACTACTATGGCCGTTCAGATCTCGCCGAGCGTCTTGTCCGCTGACTTCGCCCGGCTCGCCGACGAGGCCGCCGCGGTCGCCGCCACCGCGGACTGGCTGCACGTGGACGTCATGGACAACCACTTCGTGCCGAACCTCACCCTCGGCCTGCCCGTCGTCGAGTCGCTGCTCAAGCACGCCACGCTGCCGCTCGACTGCCACCTGATGATCACCGAGCCGGACCGGTGGGCCCCCGGGTACGCCGAGGCCGGCGCCAGGAACGTGACGATCCACGCCGAGGCGGCGCAGGCCCCGGTGCGGACCCTGCGCGCCATCCGGGCGGCCGGCGCCCGCGCCGGCCTGGCGCTCAACCCCGGCACCCCGGTGGAGCACGTTACGGACCTGCTCACCGAGGTCGACATGCTGCTGCTGATGACGGTAGAGCCGGGCTTCGGCGGCCAGCCCTTCCTCGACATAGTGCTGCCCAAGCTGCGCCGGGCCCGCGCGCTGGTCGGCGGGCGGGCCGACGCGGTGTGGCTCCAGGTCGACGGCGGGGTTAGCGAGGAGACCATCGAGCGCTGCGCCGAGGCGGGCGCCGACGTGTTCGTGGCCGGCTCGGCCGTCTACGGCTCCGACGATCCCGGGCGGGCCGTGCAGGCCCTGCGCGCCCAGGCCGAGCGGGCCACCGCCCACGCGGCCTGGGGTCAGCCGTCCGGCTGAGGCCGGACCCACTATTAACTACTAAGCCGAACGGGCCGGGCTCGTGCCGTCCGCCCCGGCCCCTGCCGTGGCGGGCGAGACGCCGGATACCTCAGCGCCGTCGCGGCGCACGAAGTCCCGGCTGCGGATGAGCAGCAGGGCGGACACGGCCCCGGCGAACGCCAGGCCCGCGGTCACGAACAGCAGGTCGTTGAGTCCGGCCGCGAAGGCGCCCCTGATGGCTTCGGCGACCACGCCCCGGCGGGCCGGGGGCAGGCTGGCCAGTAGCTGGCCGACCTGGCCCTGCCGGATCACGGTGGCGATGCGCGGCGCCGACGACGCCACCGCCGGAACACTGGCCAGGTTGTGCTGCAGCGCCGCGTTGAAGATCGAGCCGAGCGCGGCGATGCTCGCCGCGATGCCGATCTGGCGGAATGTCGAGTTGACGCCCGAGGCCATGCCCGCCTTCTGCGGCGGCACCACGCCGATCGCGGTCGAGGCGAGGGGCGGGTTGACCATCCCGGCCCCGAGCCCGGACACGATGAACCCGGGAATCAGCTCGGTCCAGTCACTGCGCCCGGTCAGGCCGGCCATGACGATCAAGCCGAGGCCGACCAGCACGAGGCCGGGCCCGATGAGCCAGCGGGCGGGAATCCGCTCGCTGAGCCGCCCGGCGATGGTCGCGGTGACCAGCTGCGCCCCGCTGATGATGGCCAGCCGCAGACCCGCCTGCTCCGCCGAGAAGCCCAGCACGTCCTGCAGGTAGATGACCAGCCAGAGCAGCACGGCGTAAAGCGAGCCGTTCATCGCGAACGCCGCGATCGAGCTCCCGGCGAAGGTCGGCACGCGCAGCAGGGACAGGTCGAACATGGGGTACGCGACGCGCCGCTCGGCCACGATGAAACCGCCTAGCGCCACCACCGAAATGGCTAGGCAGATAATGACGCCAGCGTCCGACCAGCTGCTCTCCCCGGCCCGGATGAGCCCGTAGACCAGGCTCACCAGCCCGGTGGTCAGCAGCGCGAACCCGGCCCAGTCGGGCGGCGTCGGATGGGGTGACTTGGATTCCTCCACCCGCCAGGCGGTGAGCGCGACGGCGAGCACGCCGATCGGCACGTTGACCAGGAAGATGCCGCGCCAGCTCCATTCGGTGGTGATCACGCCGCCGAGGACCGGGCCCAGCGCCGTGGATATGCCGGTGACGGCCCCCCAGACCCCGAACGCCACCCCGCGATCCCGGCCCCGGAAGCTCTGCCCGAGCAAGGCCAGTGACGTGGCGAACATGATCGCCCCGCCGACGCCCTGGGCGCTCCGGGACACGATTAGCATGGACGGATCCTGGGCCACGCCGCACAGCAGCGAGCCCAGGGTGAAGATGACCAGGCCGGTCACGAACAGCCGCTTCCGCCCGTACCGGTCAGCCAGCACGCCGGAGGTCAGCAGCAGCGAGGCCAGCGTCAGTGCGTAGGCGTCGAGCACCCACTGCACCTCGGTCAGGCTGGCGTGCAAGTCGTCCTGGATGGCGGGCTGGGCAACTATGACGATCGTGACGTCGAGCAGCAGCATGAACGTGCCCGTGCACACCGCGATCAGGGTCCACCACTTCTTATCCATCGGTTCCCTCCGTGATACGGCGCCTTCCCCTGACGCCGCACATCATGCTGCGCGATCTGACCGCACGGAATCCACGGTCAAGCCGAATTGTGCCGGATCTCGACTCCGGTTACGCTAATTCGCGTGAAAGTCTCGCTTCTCGACGCGATCGACCGGCAGATTGTGCACATACTGACGATCGAGCCGAGAGCGTCGTTCCGCACCGTGGCCGACGTAGCGGGGATCTCAGACCAGACCGCCGCCCGGCGTTACCGCAGGATGGCGGAGTCGGCCGGGCTGCGAGTCCTCGGCGTACCCGATGGCTCCCGGCTCGGCTGGACCGACTGGTTCCTCCGGCTGCAGACTACTCCCGGCGGCGCCGACTCGATTGCGGAAGCCCTGGCGCGCCGTCCCGACACCAGATGGGTCCATCTCGCTTCGGGCGGGACCGAGATCATCTGCACGCTCCAGGCCCGCACCGAGGAACAGCGTGACGCCCTGTTCCTGCGCGGGCTGCCGGGGAGCCGCCGCGTCGTGCAGATCACCGCTCACTCGATCCTGCACGACTTCACCCCCGGTCCATGGCGTGAAGCCACCCGCGCGCTGTCAGCGGCCCAGCTGGAGATGCTTGCCCCTGGGGGGACGACCCCCCCGGTGACCCCCTCGGCTCGGGGGGACTCCCCGTCCCCCCGAACCCCCCTGGGGCCTGAAGACGAGCCGCTGCTGAAGGAGCTGGCCCGCGACGGCCGGGCCAGCACCGCCGCGCTGGCCGCGGCGATCCACTGGCACGAGTCCACCGTGCGGCGCAGGATCGACGAGCTCCGCCGGTCCGGCCTGCTGTATTTCGAGCTGGACATCGACAACCGGTTCCTCGGCCTGAACGAGCACGCCCTGCTGTGGCTCTCGGTGGAGCCAGCCAGGCTCGAGGAAGCGGGTAACGCCTTGGCCGAGCACCCTGAGATCCCGTTCGCCGCCGCCACGACCGGGCCGACGAACCTGGTTGCCAGTGCCGTCTTCCGTGACACGCGGCACCTCTACGAGTACCTCACCGGCGAACTGGCCGCGCTGCCCGGGGTGAGCTCGGTCCAGACGGCGCCGGTCATCGCGACCTTCAAGCGCACCGGCTCAGTTCACTAGCCGGGCGGCGGGACGCCCCGTGATCACCTCAGGGCTCGGCGGTTTCGTGCTCGGCGGCGGCGAACTCGGGGTGACGTCGACCTCGATGACGACCGAGACCACGATGCCGCCCGGGTTGATGGTGAGCTGGCAGCCCACGCACACCCCGCCGCCGGTCCGGGGGACGGCCAGGCCCAGGAGCCCGCCGGTGACGTTGACGCTGACCGTCGTGCTCTGCCCCGCCAGCAGGCGACCTGAGCTCGGAGTCACGGACAGCTGGCCGATCAAGCCGGAGGACTCCGTAACGGACCACGACACCGGCCCGCCCGAGGCGGTCAGCGTCAGGCTGGCGCCGGATAGCGCGCTGACCACGATCGTCCTGGGTGCCACCTGGAGCGTCCCGGGCGGCGGGGGCGGGGGAGGAGCGGTCGTGCTGCTGGCCGGCGGCGACGGGCTGTGGCTGGGTGACGGGCTGTGGCTAGGCGACGGGCCGTGGCTGGACGGCCGCGCCGAAGGCGCGGGCGAGGAGCCGCCCGCCGGGGCCGTGCCGCCCGCCACCGCGGAGGGCGACACCCCACCCGCGGCATTGGCGGTGGCCCCCGCCGAGCTGCCCGGGCTGTCGGAGCTGCCCGGGGCGCCAGGGCCGCCAGCGCCGCCGGCCGGGCTCGCGGACGCCGTGCCACCGGACGAGCTCGGGCCGGCGCCGGCCGACGACGTGCCGTGGCTCAGCGCGCTCAGCTGGTCGTGGTGCGTGCCGAACGCGCCGGTCACGGCCAAGATGACCAGCACCGCGGCCGCCACCACGACGGCCGCCGCCGCGGCGCCCTGCACCGTACGAGCCTGCCACCACGCCGATTTCGGCGGGTCCAGCGGCTTGGGGAAACCGCCGGGCCCGGACGTGTCGGCCCGCTTCGCCACGCTGGCCCGGTGCGCCACAGCGCCGGGGGCGTCGCTGCTGACCAGCCTGAGCACCTGGGTGCGCAGTCCGGGCGGCATGACGGCGATGGGCAACGGGGCCAGGCCGAGCAGCAGCGCCGGGGCGAGCTCGCGGCGCTTGCGCTCGGTGCACGCTGGGCACCGCTCGATGTGCCGGTTGATCCGCTTGCGCATCAGCACGTTCAGCTGCCCGTCCCAGTCCTGGAGCAGCGCGCTGAGCGCTTCGCAGTCGCCCCGTCCGGACCGGGCCACGAGCAGCGCGCCCATACAGACCTCGAGCTGGGCGCGGGCCCGGGAGAGCAGGGCGTGCGCGTGGTTGCGGGAGACCCCGAGCACGGCCGCGATCTCGGCGACGTCGAGCTCCTGCCGTAGCTGCAGCTGGATCAGGTCCTGCTCGCTGGCGCCCAGGCCGCGAACTGCCGAACGCAGGAGCGCGCGGAGCTCGGCCCGTTCGGCCCCTTCGGCGACGTCCGCGGATTCGTCGCTCATCTCCGGCACCTGGTCCAGCGCCGAAGTAGCCGCGCTCGCCTTGTCCCGCAGCCGCCGGTGGCACTCGTTGCGGGCCACGGCGTACAGCCATGGCCGGAGCCGGTTCCGATCACGCAGTCCCGCCAACTTGGACGCCGCGATGACGAAGGTGTCCTGCACGGCGTCGGCCGCGTCAGCCGGCTCGCGCAGCAGGGAGCGGCAGTACGTGTACAGCGGTGCGGCGTACCTGTCGTAGGCTTCGGCAAGCCCGTCAGGGTCACCGGCCACGATCGCCGCAGCGACCTCGCTGTCGTGCATACGGCTATCGAACCGCGTGACGGCGCATCCGGACAATACAAAACCAAGTCGGGTCTTCCCGCCACCGCCGTACCAAGCAGAACGCCGAGAGCGTCCCCCCCAAAGTGGCAAGCTCCCGGCGTTCCGCCCGTCCCGAAGTGGGCTCCCCGAAGGTAAGAGCCGGCCGCCCCCGGTTCGCCAACGGTTTTTCCCGGGGGATTTCCGGTCGGCCACCGAGCGCGCTGCTCAGGACCAGCGGTCGATGTACTCCATCAGTTCGGCCAGCCGGGTGATGGTCGCGTCCGGCTCGGCCGCCTCGTACCTGGGGACGTCGGAGTTCGTGATGAGCACGGCGCGCATGCCCACGCTCTTGGCGCCGTGGATGTCGTCGTAGGGCCGGTCGCCGACGAACACGCAGGCCGCCGGGTCGGTCTCGCCGACGGCCGCCATCACCGCGCGGAAGGCTTCCTGATGCGGCTTGACCCAGTCGATCTCGCTGGTGTAGACCGCGCCGTCGATCAGCTCGAGGACCTCGTCCCTGACGAAGATCTGCTCGTGGGCGCTGCGCGGCCACATCGTGTTGGACAGCACGCCCACCTTGATGCCGCGCCGCCGCAGCTCGCGCAGCAGCGGCAGCGCGTCCGGGTCGGTCAGCGTGTGCGGTGTCCACGCCTCGAAGTAACTCGCCAGGAAGTCGTCCGACACGGACACCCCGGCCCGCTCGAAGATGCGCTGCAGGGTCGCGCTCTGGTGCGACAGCTCGCCCTCCCGCCAGAGCTCCGCCTCGGCGGCGCGCACCGCGGCGGCGTTCGCCGCCGCCTCCTCGGCCGGGTAGTGCCGCGCGCATACCGCGAGCCAGAGTTCGCCGAGGTCGATGCTATGCCACGGGGTTAGCGTCCCGCCCCAGTCAAAGATGACCGCCCTGACCGCCATGCCCGGCATCCTACGCACCCTCACCGTCAACCCTTTTCTTGACAAAAGCGACCACTTAACTGGACTATAAGAGGGTGTCTCCAGGAGATGCAGCGGCGGAAAACCAGCTGCTCTACAAGTCGTGGCCGCCGGATCATCCCGACGCCGGGCCCGCGCAGCTCTGGGACGAGCAAGTTCCCCCGCCCGGGCGGGATGCCACCCTGCTCGCCGTGGTGCCGATCCCCGGTACCGGGACGTCGCTGGCCATCGTCGGTTACGCGATCACGACGTCCGCCGCCGACCCGGCCGCGCGGCCAGTGTCGGCCGCGCCGCCGCCGTCAGGCGACCAGGCGTCACCGGATCACGGGCTGCTCCTGGACCACGCGCAGCGCCGCGTCCGGATCGACGGGCGGGAGGTCCAGCTCACCTTCCAGGAATTCGAGCTGCTGGCGTTCCTTACCGCGCACCCGGCCATCGTGTTCACCCGCGCCGAACTAGTCGAGCGAGTCTGGCACCGCACCCTCGGCCAGGATGGCCGGCCGCTGCCGCGGGATAGCCGCACCGTGGACGTGCACGTGAGCCGGCTCCGGCGCAAGCTCGGCCCGTGTTACGGCGCGTGCCTGGTCACCGAGTACCGCGTCGGCTATCAGTTCCGTCCGCGGCCGGCGTGACGAAAGGCACGAAGCCCGCGGAATACCTCGTGTGGCACACTGGCTTATAGCAGTGAAGGCGTGCTCCGGGGTCGGTGAAACTCCGAGCCGGCGGTGAAAGTCCGCGACCCGTCCGCATCCAGCGGCCGGTTGACCCGGTGAAATTCCGGGACCGACGGTGAAAGTCCGGATGGGAGGCAGCACGCGGGCGGCCGGATCATCCCGGCCGCATGCGCAGCGCGTACCCGCGCATTCCCCGGAGCCGGACCATGAGTTGGCTTCGAGGAGGAGAGCGCGGATGTTCACGGGGATCGTGGCGGAACTCGGCGAGGTGGCCGGAGTCGATCACCACGGCGATGCGGCCAGGCTCACCATCCGGGGTTCTACGGAAGGCGTTGCCCTCGGCGAATCGATCGCCGTCAACGGCGTGTGCCTGACCGTTACCGGGATCCTGGGCGGAACCTTTACCGCGGACGTGATGGGGGAGACCCTCAGCCGGTCCGGGCTGGGCGCACTGACCCCCGGAGACCCGGTCAACCTGGAACGCTCGGTACGCCTCGCCGACCGGATGGGCGGTCATCTCGTGCAGGGGCACGTGGACGCCACCGCGACGATCATCTCCCGGACCCCGGCCGAACACTGGGACCAGGTCCGCATCACCCTCCCGGACGGGATCGCCCGGTACGTGGTGGAGAAGGGCTCGATCGCGGTCGACGGGATCAGCCTGACCGTCTCCGCGCTCACCCCGCCCGGCCCGAAAGACAGCACGGGCGATGGATGGTTCGAGGTCTGCCTGATCCCCGAGACGCTGAAGCGCACCACGCTGGGGACCCGGCAGCCAGGTGAGGTCGTGAACCTCGAGGTCGACGTGATCGCCAAGTACGTGGAACGGATGCTCATCGCGGAGGGTGACAAGTGAATCAGCTGCTCGACGACGTCGACCGCGCGATCAAGGACATCGCGGCGGGCCGCCCGGTGCTGGTCGTGGACGACGAGAACCGGGAGAACGAGGGCGACATCATCTTCGCCGCCAGCATGGCCACCCCCGAGCTGCTCGCCTTCATGATCCGCTACACCAGCGGCGTGATCTGCGTGCCGATGCGGGAGGCCGAGCTCGACCGGCTCCAGCTCCCCCAGATGACCGCCCACAACACCGAGCACCACCGAACCGCCTTCACGGTCAGCGTGGACGCGCGGGACCGGATCAGCACCGGCATCTCGGCCGCGGACCGCGCCGCCACGATCGCCAAGCTCGTCGACCCCGCCACCACAGCGGCCGACCTGGTGCGCCCCGGCCACGTGTTCCCGCTCCGCTACGCCGAGGGCGGCGTGCTGCGCCGCGCCGGGCATACCGAGGCCGCCGTGGACCTGGCCCGGCTGGCCGGGCTGCCGGAGGCGGGCGTGCTGTGCGAGGTGGTGAACGATGACGGCACGATGGCCCGGCTGCCCGAGCTCCGCGCGTTCGCCAGCACCCACGACCTGGCGCTGATCTCGATCGAGCAGCTGATCGAGTACCGGCGCCGCACCGAGCGCCAGCTGAGCCGCCAGGCGCAGACCCGGATCCCGAACGCCTACGGGCAGTGGCAGGCGTTCGGCTACCGGCACGAGATCGACGGAACCGAGTTCATCGCGCTGGTGCTCGGCGACGTCCACGGCGAGAGCGTGCTGACCAGGCTGCACTCCGAGTGCCTGACCGGTGACGTGTTCGGCTCGCTGCGCTGCGACTGCGGCGCGCAGCTCGACGCGGCCATGGCGGCGATCGCGGCCGAGGGACGCGGGGTGGTGCTCTACCTGCGCGGGCACGAGGGCCGCGGGGTGGGGCTGCTGAGCAAGCTGCAGGCTTACGAGCTGCAAGACGCCGGGGCCGATACGGTGGATGCCAACACCGAGCTCGGCCTGCCGGTGGACGCGCGCGAGTACTCGGCTGGCGCGCAGATGCTCGCCGACCTGGGCGTGCGCTCGGTGCGCCTGCTCACCAACAACCCCGCCAAGGTCACCGGCCTGGCCGGCTGCGGCGTGGACATCACCGCCCGGATCCCGCTGGCCTCCGCCATCACTCCGTTCAACGTGCGTTACCTGACCACCAAGCGGGACCGGCTGGGCCACGAAATTCACGATCTCAATGATCCCGAACGGGCCGGGGTACCCGCCCCCGCGCCGCTGAACGGGCACCCGGTGGCGCCGCTGTCCGGGGTATCCGGATCGGAATCGGCGTGAGCGGTGCGGGCAGCCCGGGCGCCGCGGTGGTGGACGCGTCCGGGCTCAGCCTAGCCATCGTGGCCACCCGCTGGCACCGCGAGATCACCGACGCGCTGGTGGCCCGCGGGACCGCGGCGGCCCTCGCGTGCGGCGTGCCCGACCCCGTCGTGGTCCGGGTGGCGGGCGCGATCGAGTTGCCCGTGGTGGCGGCCGAACTAGCCCGTCACCATGACGCCGTGGCCTGCCTCGGCGTGGTCATCCGCGGCGGCACCCCGCACTTCGAGTACGTCTGCGACTCGGTGACGGCCGGCCTGACCCGGGTCGCCCTCGACGCCAGCAGGCCCGTTGGGAACGGCGTGCTGACCTGTGACACGGTAGAGTCGGCTCTGGACCGGTGCGGACTGCCCGGCAGCCATGAGGACAAGGGATGGGAGGCCGTGGTGGCGGCGCTCGACACCGCGCTCGTGCTGCGGTCCATCCGTGCCGCCCATCAGCCCGTCTAGGTCCCTGGCCGCACGCCCGCTGACTCCATGCCCACCCGTAGGGATGACCCATGCTCTCACTGGTACTGCCCAAGGGCTCGCTCGAGCGCGCCACCCTCGAGCTCTTCGACGCGGCGGACCTGACCGTGCGCCGGTCCTCGGACCGGGACTATCACGCGTCGATCGACGACCCGCGGATCGACCGGGTCCGGTTCCTGCGCCCGCAGGAAATCCCGTCCTACATCGAGCGTGGCCTGTTCGACCTCGGCATCACCGGCCGCGACTGGATCGCGGAGACCGAGGCCGACGTGGTCTCGCTCGGCGAGTTGCAGTACTCCAAGGCCACATCGCAGCCGGTACGGGTGGTGCTCGCGGTGCCCGACTCCGTGTCCTGGCAGTCCGCTGCCGACATGCCGGAGGGCGTCCGGATCTCTACCGAGTTCCCGTCACTGACCAGGCGGTTCCTTGACACGCGCGGGGTCAAGGCGATGGTGATACCGTCGCACGGCGCGACCGAGGCCAAGGTGCCCGACATCGTCGACGCGATCGTGGACCTGACCGAGACCGGCTCGTCGCTGCGCAAGAACGGGCTGCGGATCCTCGAGACGCTGCTGACCAGCTACACCGAGCTGATCGCGTCGGGCCCCGCGTTCGCGGACGCGGACAAGCGCGCGGCCATGGAGGACATCGCGCTGCTGCTGCGCGGGGCGATCCAGGCCCGCGGGCACGTCCTGCTGAAGCTGAACGTGGCCGCGGACAAGCTAGCGGCGGTCACCGACATGCTGCCCGCCCTGTCCTCGCCGACGATCACCACGCTGGCCCGCGGGAACATGAACGCGGTCGAGACCGTGGTCCCCAAGCGCGGCGTCAACACGCTGATCCCGGCCCTGAAGGCGGCCGGCGCGCAGGACATCCTGGAGATCCCGATCAGCAAGATCGTGGAGTAGCCGTGAGTAGCATCTGGCACCGCCAGACCGCCCGGGTGCTGCCGGTCGACGACGAAGGTCGCGTGCTGCTGCTGCACGGCTGGGATCCACACCGGCCGGACCAGCCTTTCTGGTTCACCATCGGCGGCGCGGCCGACCCAGGTGAGTCGCTGCGCGACGCGGGTGCCCGCGAGTTGTACGAGGAGACCCGCATCTCGGTCGAGCCGGAGCGTCTCGGCGAGCCGATCGCGCAGAACTCCATCGAGTTCTCCTGGGCTGGCCGCCGCATCGCCCAGGAGCAGACCTTCTACGCGGTCGCCGTCGGGTCAGTGACGGTGAGCCTGGAGGGCCTGGATCACTGGGAGCGGGCCACCACCGATAAGTACGCCTGGCTCACGGCCGAAGACCTCGAAACCGATGAGCGCCCCGCCGACGTCGGCATCCCCGATATCATCCGCGCCGCGGTGGCCAGCGTCGGCCGGGCATAGCGGTGCCGCCCCGGGGAATAGCCGGACCAGCGCTTCAGGTTCCCCACACAGGACATTAACTGCCGAGGTGACGCGAGTGCGTGACATCCTGAACCGGATCACGAAGTGGTGGGAAGCCGGGGAGTCGTTCGGCCTCGCCACGGTGGTGCGGACGTACCGTAGCGCGCCCCGTGATCCAGGTGCGGCGCTGGCGGTGGCGTCCTCGGCCGACCACGAGGTCGTCGGCAGCGTGTCGGGCGGATGCGTCGAGGGTGCCGTCTATGAGCTGTCGCTGGACGTCTGCCAGACCGGGGACGCGGTTCTCGAGACCTACGGGGTCAGCGACGACGATGCGTTCGCGGTGGGGCTGACCTGCGGCGGGATCATCGACATCTTCGTTGAGCGGATCGACAGGACCCGGTTCCCCGAGCTGGGCGATATCGCCGCGGCGGTCGAGCGCGGCGAGCCGGTCGCGGTCGCGACGGTGATCTCGGGCCCGGGCCGGATCGGCGCGCGGCGGGTGATCTGGGCCAACAGCGGTTCCCAGCCGGATGGATGGCACGCGGGAGCGTCCGGCACCCTGGGCGCGGCGCGGCTCGACGCGGCGGTCGACGACGACGTACGCGGCATGCTCGCCCAGGGCCTGACCGGTATCCGCCGGTACGGCGAGCACGGCGAGCGGCGCGGGGACGAGCTGAGCGTGTTCGTGAACTCGTTCGCCCCGGCGCCGCGGATGCTGGTGTTCGGGGCCATCGACTTCGCCGCCGCCGTGGCCAGGGTCGGCAAGTTCCTCGGCTATCACGTCACCGTGTGCGACGCCAGGAAGGTGTTCGCCACCGCGTCGCGGTTCCCCGACGCCGACGAGGTGGTGGTCGACTGGCCGCACCGTTTCCTGGCCGCCACCGACGTGGACGCCAGGACCGTCATCTGCGTGCTCACCCACGACCCGAAGTTCGACGTGCCCTTGCTCGAGGTGGCGCTGCGCACCCCGGCTGGGTACATCGGCGCGATGGGCAGCCGCCGCACGCACGACGACCGGCTGGCCCGGCTGCGCGAGGTCGGCCTCACCGAGGACGAACTGGCCCGGCTGCGCTCGCCGATCGGGCTGGACCTCGGAGCCAGGACGCCGGAGGAGACCGCGGTGTCGATCGCCGCCGAGCTGATCCAGCTCCGCTGGGGCGGCACCGGCCACCCGCTGACCTCCACCGAGGGCCGGATCCACCACCAGTTCGCTCTGCTAGCTCCGGGGGGACGAAACCCTGATCCCCCCGAGCCCCCCGATTAGATCGAGGGCCTGCGGCCGACACCGCCGCGGAGTGACCGCGGCTGTCCCGCGGACCGGAAATCCGGGCCCGGCCGCCACTCGTTGATCCAGACCACGCCGGGATCGATCAGGTCGAAGCCGTCGAAGAAACCCTCGATCCCGGCCAGGGAACGGACGTGCAGCTGCGCCGAAGCCTGGCGGTAGACGCTGGTCACGCCGCCGACGACGTCGCCGGGATCCTCCTCGGCCGAGCCGGTCGTGCCATGGCTGATGGCCAGGTAGCTGCCCGGCGCCATGTGGTCGCGGTATCCGGCGATGATCCGGTACGGGTCGTCCTCGTCGGCGACGAAGTGCAGCACGGCCGCGCACACCACCGCAACCGGCTGCTCTAGGTCGAGCAGGGCGAGGACATCCGGGTGCCGCATCACCGTTTCGGGCTTGCGCAGGTCCGCGCGCACCATGGCGACCTGGTCGCCGTGCGCCAGCAGCGCCTGGCCGTGCGACCAGACCACCGGATCGATGTCGACGTAGACCACGCGGGCATCGGGCACGACCTGCTGGGCCATCTCGTGCACGTTGGTCTGGGTCGGGAGGCCGCCGCCGAGGTCGATGAACTGCCGTATGCCGCCCTCGGTGGCCACGTGATGCACCGCCCGGCCGATGAAGGACCTGTTATCCCGGACGATTCCCGCCATGTCAGGCGTCACCGCCAGAAGCTGCTTCGCCGCCTCCCGGTCGACGGTGAAATTGTCCTTGCCGCCGAGCAGGTAATCGTAAATCCTGGCCACATTCGGCCGGGATATATCGATGCCGTTCGGCGGCGGGTCCCGCGTCGTCATTTGCGTCACTCCCGATTCGCGATGGATGCTACCAGGGACAGCGCATACGCTTGGGGACCGTGCGCAATGCAGTAGCGGGAGTGTTGCTCGCCGCCGGGCAGGGATCCAGGTTCGGCCGGCCGAAGGCGCTGGTCGAGCTGGACGGCCAGACCCTAGCGGAGCGCGGTGTCACGCTGCTCCGGGCCGGCGGCACGGACCCGGTCCTCATCGTCACCGGCGCCGCCGAGGTCGAACTTCGCCCGGAACATCAGGCTCGCACCGTCTACAACGGGGAATGGCGCACGGGCATGGGATCCTCGCTGCGTGCCGCCCTGCGCGCCCTGACCGAGCTGGAGGCGGACCCGGAGATAGGCGCCGTGGTCGTGGCGCTGGCCGACCAGCCGCTGGTGGGCGCCGAGGCGGTCGGCCGCCTGATCGCCGCGTACCGGGCCGGCGCCGGCGTGGCCGTGGCCGCCTACGGTGGCAAGCCGCGCAACCCGGTGCTGCTGGCCCGCGAGCACTGGCCCGAGGTCATCGCGACGGCCACCGGCGACCAGGGCGCCCGGGCGTTCCTGCGCGCCCGCCCCGAGCTCGTCACGCTGGTCGAGTGCGGCGACACCGGCCGCCCGGACGACATCGACACGCCGGCCGACCTCGAGCACATCGCGGTCAGCAGGCCTGGATCCCCCAGGTGTGGGTGACCCTCTCGCCCGGCTCGAGGACGAGCAGGTCATCGGCTGTTACGAAGGCGTTGGGCGGGCAGGTCATGGGCTCGATCGCCACCGCCTTGCGGCGCATGCCCGGCCCGAGCGGGTCGCCGGTGAACACCTGCAGCCATCGGTAGCCGTCGCCCGCCCACAGGCCCACCCGCGGGCCGCCGGGAGCGGCCAGGTACGCCCAGGCGTGGCCGTCGGCGCCGCGGCTCAGCCCGGTGAGCGCGTGGTCCAGGCGGGTGGTGCCGATGACCCGCGCCTGCCGGAAGTCGAACGCGGTGCCGTCGACAGGTTCCGGCGGTCCCGACGGGATGCCGCGATCGTCCATCGGCAGCCAGGAGTCGGCGGGCAGGGTCAGCTCGCAGCCGTCGACCGATGGCGTCCGGACGGTCAGGTAGGGATGCGAGCCGGTGCCGTAGGGCGCGGCGTGGCTCCCGCGGTTGCGCGCGGCCACGGTCACCTGCAGGCCGGTCCCGGCGTCTAGGCGATACTCGGCCTCGATCTCCAGGCCGAACGGATACCCCTGCTGCCCGTGCGGAGCGCTGCGCAGCCGCACCGCGCTGGCGTCCTGCTGGACCGCGGACCACGCCGCCCACCGGGTCAGCCCGTGGATGGCGTTGCCCCGGGCGGGCTCGGTGAGGGCCAGCTGGTATTCGGTACCCCCGAAGACGTACCGGCCGCCGTCGACCCGGTTCGGCCAGGGCGTCAGCAGCTGACCCGCGCCGGCCGGCGGCAGCTCGTCGGCTTCGTAGCCCACGACCAGCGGCTGGCCCCGGAAGGCCAGCTCACGCAGGCCGGCACCGAGTTCGGTCACCGTGGCCCGGTACTGTCCGGCCTCGATCTCGTACTGCACACCGGTAAGCGGAACGATCACATCGGTCAGCTTACGGACAAAAGCAGCGCCGCGCGGCAGCCTGCCACCAGTCCCCAGGCAAGGTCGACTCCCTGGGGCGACGCGAGCAGCCGGGACGCGGCCGGCTCCAGCGGTTCCTGCCCCGCCATCCCGAGCAGCACCGCGGACACCTCGGCCGCGGCCTGGCCCTTGGCCGCGCAATGCAGCAGCGAGGCCGCGAGCGTGGTCGTCCGCTGCGCCGCGTCGCAGGTCACCGCCGCGCTGAGCCAGTTCGCGAGCCACACCGCCCGGGTCCCGCCGGAGATGGCCCCGCCCAGCAACCGCAGCGCGAGCAGCACGCCGCTGACCACGCTGTCGCCGCTCGGCACCAGGCCGGGACCGAGGCCCACGAGGTGCTCGGCCGCCTCCACCGCCCCGGCCAGGTCGCCGTTTGCGCAGCACGCCGCGAGCTGCCCGGGACCGTCCTGTCCCGCCAGCCCAGGCGCGTGCTCGGCCGCGGCGTAGAGCCTGGCCAGAACCCCCGAGCCGTGGTCGAGCCTGGCCCGGGACAGCGGCCCGAACACCGGCGATGGATCCCACCAGCGGACGATCCTGATGTCCAGGCCGCAGGCCAGCACGCGGCTCCCGCCCGCCCAGCATTCACCGGAACCGGCCGTCGGGGCGGCGGGCGGCGCATCCCACAGGCCGGTGATGATCGCGTTCGGCAGCCGGATCGCGTCCGGCGGCGACACCGCGATCACCCGCGGTTCGGGCACGACCTCGGCGAATTCCAGGTAGATGGCGTGCGGCAGCGCGGCCAGGATCTTGCCGTGACGGCGAGCGCCGCGCAGCAGGTCCCGAACCGCCAAGCTGGCCACCCCTGCCGTCACCGCAAGCTCGGCACCCACATCAGCGCCAAGACCAGCGCCCGGGTCAGCGCCAAGACCAGCACCCAGATCAGCGCCGGGGTTAGCGCCCGTCGGGGAAGCGGCCACGCTCGCAACGGTACCGGCCACCCCTAGCCCGCACTAACCCTCTAGCTTCTCTGGCCGCACACGTCTCGCTCTGGCCGCACACGTCCCTCGCCTGACACGTTCCACCCCTCCGCCCGGCCAAGGCCGCCAATGCCGGACGCCATGAAATCGGACATCCACGGCGTTAGAACGCACTGGATCCGGGGTTTCATGGCGTTCCAACTGGCCCGGTGCATCCGGACCGTGGTGCTGACGGTGCCGGTGTGGCCTGAGTCCGGTTTCGGAAGCTGTCGCACGGCTGCGGTCATGAGCTATGCGGCAGGAGCAGCTCCAGCGGCATGAACGCGGCATCCACGCCCCTAGGCGGACCAGCGAAGGGCATCTGCGATCACGTCACGGCAGCGTGCCGGGAGCACAGCAGCACCAAGCCCGAGCCGGAGACCGTCTTTCGCGCGGGTTCTCTGGAGCCTGGACGGGGCGGGCCGGGGGCGCAGGTCGACCCGGCCACGCGCTCTACCCGCACTGGATAACAGTGCGGGTGAGGTCCGGCTGCAACTGCCGGGTCTGAAGTGAAGGAATTTAACATCAGGCAGGTAATGGAAATGGGATTTATATCGGTGCTCATTCCCCATTGCGACCCGCCGTAGAGGAGGCCGACGGGGCTGCTTGGGGAGCGGGGGACCGTCAGCCCCGCCGGCTAACTAACCATAACTGCACGGGGTGCCGGTTTGGGTAACTTCTTGCGCCGTAAGTACTTCGAAACGTTTTCCGTGGCCGGGCCCGCCGGCACTCCTGGCCCGCGCGACCCGTTCACGTGCCCGTTGAACGCTCCCGGCCGCAACCGCCCACTGCGCACCGCCTCGGCCGCCAGAACGCCGAACAGGTAGAAATAGGCCGCCTCCTCGTCTTCGAAGAAGCGCACGTCCAGCCGCGCGTCGTCGGTCCGGCTGAACACCTCGAAGCCGCCATCGGCCTTGACCAGGCACATCGCGCCCGGTACCTCCTCGTCGACCGCGTAGGCGGCGTGCGGGATGGCGGCCAGGCTGAGGAGTTCGGCGAAGACAGACTGGGGTACCCGGTCACGTCGCCCGGCGCGCCGGCCGCCCGGCGAAGCGGGCAGCGGGGCAGGCGACGCCGCGCCCCGCGGCCCGGAACCGGGCCGAGGATCGCTTCTGGGATCGAGCCGCGGATCGCTTCTGGGATCGAGCCGAGGATCGCTCCTGGGATCGAGCCGCGGATCGCTTCTAGGATCGCGCCGCGGGTCGCTAGCGGGCTCCACCCGCGGGTCCGGCCGCGGTCCCGGCCAGGGCTCGCCATCGGGCGAGCCGTGCCAGGCGGCCATCCGGTCCGGGGTGCTCGACGGCCGGTCCGGGGTGCTGGACGACCGGACCGGCCCGGAGGCGGGCGGCGGCTGCGGGCCCGGCCCCGTCACTACTCGCAGCGGGCTGGTCCGCTCGGCGGCCGAGGGCGGCGCTCCGCCAGCCGCCTGCGCTCCGCCAGCCGCCTGTGCCCCACCGGGGGCGCGAGCAGGCGCCTCCGGCCGCCTCTGCGCCACCGGATCCCGATTCGACGCCGGGAACATGGCCGCATCCAGCGGGTATTCCACTCGCTCCTCGGTCAGGCCGGCGACCTCCTGCCGGGCCACGACGACCTCGAAGACCTCGCGGTCGATCTCCCAGTAGCCGAGTTGCCTGGCCCGGGCCGAGTCGCGGCCCTGGTAGGCGATGTGCAACCGGTCGCCGAGATCGTCCAGGACCAGGCAGGGCTCGCCGCGGTACTCGCCGACCAGGCGCGATTGCCACAGCGCGCCCAGGTCCGTGAGGCTGACCTGCTTGCGCCAGTGCCCGCCCACGAGGGTGAAACCGAGCTCGTCCGGCGGCGGGCCCGGGGAGAACAGTGTCGCCTCGTTGCCGTCTGGACCGAGGCCGGCGTGGTACGGAATGCCGTAGTAGGTAGCCATGAGCCGGTATCGCATGGCTTACGGCTCCATCCGCTGCCAGGCCAGCCCGTCGTAGCGAGCCACGAGCTGATCACCGTCCGGGCCGAGCCTGCACATGCCCGCCCCGACGGGTATCGCGAGCGGCTCGATGTAGAACTCGGGAACACCGTGGCCGCTGGCGGGCTGGTAGCCGTCGATCGCCCTGGCCAGCCAGGCCACCAGGTAGATCTCGCTCATGTGCGGCGTGAACTCCGAGTCCTCCCAGCCCAGGCTCAGGGCGAGGTAGGCCTCGGCGGGGTTGTGGAAGCGGACGTCCTGAGCGCGGTACACGTACCCGGCCAGCACCGAGCGCTGTCCGGTCAGGTACGGGCCGACCAGGCGCGGCGGCACGGCCTTCCACATCGGCGTGCCCGGTGCGATCGCGGTCAGTCGCTCGGGCTGGGTCACCCAGGCTCCTTCCGTGCGCATGCTGATGGATACCCCGCCCCACCGATTGTGCCGACTTCATGACGGGAATTAGCTGGAAAGCGCCTCATTCAGAGAATTCATGACTCTACGCATTTACATGATCACCATATGACGTAATCCCAGCCGGGCGGTTACCGGACGAGGGCGGTTCGTGGCATAGGGTCGGTGGGGTGTCCGGGCATCTGAACCCTGGCGGACAGCAGTTCCGCGATGACGACGGTGCCGCCGACCCGCGCGTGACGGCCGCTCTGGCCGCGTACTACGCCGGGCAAGGCAGCGAGCAGGACGCGCTGACCGCGCTGGCCGCCGCGCGCCTGCTCGTCCCGGTGGTCGCCGTGCCGGCCGATGACCCTACCGTCAAGGGGGACAGGGCGGCCGAGGGGGACAAGAACAGCCAGATGGTGCTGCCCACGTTGATCGGGAGGGACGGGCGGCCCGCCGTGCTCGCCTTCACCGGCCTCGACACGCTGGCGCGCTGGCGCCCGAACGCCCGTCCGGTCCCGGCCGAATCCGACCGGGTGTGGCGGGCAGCTGTCGCCGACGGCTGCGCGGTGGTCATCGACGTGGCCGGCCCGGTGCCGGTCGCTGTCGAGGGCACCCGGCTGGCCGCGCTCGCCGCCGGGCAGCCGGTCCCGGCTGCGTACGAGGACGGGGACGTGCGCGCCGAGATCGAGGCGGCCGTCGCCGCCGAGCCGGTGGTCGCCGGCGTCAGCATGGCTCCCAGCCATCAGGTGGATCTGGCCGTCCGGCTGCACCTGTCCGCCGATAGCTGGGCCAGCGGGGACTGGCAGCCCGCGGTGAACCACGTCGCCCAGAGCATCGCCGCCCGGCTGGCGGGCCGGCTGCGCCGAGGTGTCGAGATCAGCGTCACCCGCGACCCCCTAGGATCGTGACCATGTTCCGCTGGCTGACAGCAGGCGAATCGCACGGGCGCGCGCTGGTCGCGATCTGCGACGGAGTACCCGCCGGGGTGAAGATCACCACCGAGGACGTGGCCGCCGCGCTGGCCCGCAGGCGGGCCGGCTACGGCCGCGGCGCGCGGATGACGTTCGAGCGGGACGAGGTCGAGCTCACCGGCGGCGTCCGGCACGGCCGCACGCTCGGCGGCCCGGTCGCGATCAGGATCGCGAACACGGAATGGCCGAAGTGGGAGACGGTCATGTCGCCCGACCCGGTGGACCAGGCGACGCTGGACGGGCAGGCCAGGAACGCCCCGCTGACCAGGCCGCGGCCCGGCCACGCCGACTTGGCCGGGATGCAGAAGTTCGGGCACACCGACGCCCGTCCCGTGCTGGAGCGGGCCAGCGCGCGGGAGACAGCCGCGCGGGTGGCGCTCGGAGAGGTAGCCAGGCGGCTGCTCAGCCAGGTCCTTGGCGTCGAGATCCTCAGCCATGTGGTCGCGATCGGGCAGGTCAGGACGCCGGACGACCTGATGCCGGGCCCCGGCCCCAGCGACGCAGCCGCCATCGACGCCGATCCGGTGCGCTGCTTCGACGCGGCCACCAGCCAGGCCATGGTGGCCGAGATCGACGACGCCAAGAAGACGGGCGACACGCTGGGCGGCGTGGTCGAGGTGCTGGCGTTCGGGCTGCCGCCCGGCCTGGGCAGCTTCACCCACTGGGACCGGCGGCTGGACGCCCGGCTGGCCGGGGCGCTGATGTCCATCCAGGCCATCAAGGGCGTCGAGGTCGGCGACGGCTTCACCACCGCCGGCCGGCGCGGATCGGTGGCCCATGACGAGATCGAGACCACGGACTCCGGCGTCGCCCGGCGCACCAACCGGGCCGGCGGCATCGAGGGCGGGATGAGCACCGGCGAGGTGATCAGGCTGCGGGTCGCGATGAAGCCCATCTCGACCGTGCCTCGCGCGCTGGACACCATCGACACCAGTACCCGTGAGCCGGCCAAGGCGATCAACCAGCGCAGCGACGCCACCGCGGTGCCCGCGGCGGGGGTCGTGGCCGAGGCGATGGCGGCCCTGGTGCTGGCCGAGGCCGCGGTGGAGAAGTTCGGCGGCGACTCGGCCGACGAGATGCGCCGCAACGCCGAGTCCTATCTCAAGGCCCTGGTGATCTCGTGACCCCGCAGGGGCCCCGCGTCGTCCTGATCGGCCCGCCGGGGGCGGGCAAATCCGCGGTCGGGCCGCTGCTCGCGGACCGGCTCGGGGTCGAGTTCCGGGATACCGACACCGAAGTGGGCACGGCCGCGGGCAAGCCGGTCGGCGACATCTTCATCGAGAACGGCGAGGAAGCCTTTCGCGAGCTCGAGCGCTCCGCGGCCGCCAGCGCGCTTGGTGCGCTGCGGGAACACGGCGGCGTGCTGGCGCTCGGCAGCGGTGCGGTCCTCGACGCCGCGATCCAGGCCCTGCTCGAAGGCCTGCCAGTCGTCTACCTGTCCGCCGATTTCAGCACCGTGGCCCGGCGGATCGGCCTGGACCGGCCCCGGGTGGTGGTCCCTGGCAATCCGCGCGGCATGCTGCGCGCCATGCTTAACGAGCGGGACGCGATCT
>Ga0207678_10001011_pt1 | contig 25645 bp, 22 predicted proteins | sample KBSC63metaG_FD_184319 | JGI IMG/M metagenome (GOLD analysis project Ga0207678, IMG submission 184319) | Corn rhizosphere microbial communities from Kellogg Biological Station, Michigan, USA - KBS C6-3 metaG (SPAdes) (version 2) | ecosystem: Host-associated > Plants > Roots > Rhizosphere > Soil ... | reverse complement strand
CGCGCAGACGTCCAAGCTGATCCTCTCGACGTCGACGACGCTGATCACCACGAACGACCCGGTGAAGATCGCCGAGGACTTCGCGATGCTGCAGCACCTCGCCGACGGCCGCGTCGACCTGATGATGGGCCGCGGCAACACCGGCCCGGTCTACCCGTGGTTCGGCCAGGACATCCGGCAGGGCATCCCCCTGGCCATCGAAAACTACGCGCTGCTGCGCAAGCTGTGGCGCGAGGACGTCGTCGACTGGTCCGGCAAGTTCCGCACCCCGCTGCAGGGCTTCACGTCGACCCCGCGGCCCCTGGACGGCGTCCCGCCGTTCGTCTGGCACGGTTCCATCCGCAGCCCGGAGATCGCCGAGCAGGCCGCCTACTACGGAGACGGCTTCTTCGCCAACCACATCTTCTGGCCGAAGGAACACTTCCAGCAGCTGATTTCGTTCTACCGCCAGCGCTTCGAGCACTACGGCCACGGATCGGCGGACCAGGCGATCGTCGGCCTCGGCGGGCAGGCGTTCATCCGGCCGAAGTCCCAGGACGCGTGGAACGAGTTCCGGCCGTACTTCGACAACGCGCCGGTGTACGGGCACGGCCCGTCCCTCGAGGAGTTCACCGAGCAGACGCCGCTGACGGTCGGCAGCCCGCAGGAGGTCATCGACAAGACGCTGACGTTCCGCGAGCACTTCGGCGACTACCAGCGCCAGCTGTTCCTGATGGACCACGCCGGCCTGCCGCTGAAGACGGTGCTGGAGCAGCTCGACCTGCTGGGCGAGCACGTGATCCCGGTGCTGCGCAAGGAACTGGACTCCCTGCGCCCCGCGCACGTCCCGGACGCACCGACGCACGCGTCCTTGAAGGCCGCTGCTGCGGCGGCTTCGGCTTCGGCTTCGGCTTCGGCTTCGGTGGAGGCTTCGGTATGAAGCTCGCAGTGGTGACGGCGGGTCTGTCGGTCCCTTCGTCGACCCGCCTGCTGGCCGACCGCCTGGCCGCGGCGACTGTCGCCGCGGCCGGGTCTCCGGTCTCGGTGTCCGTGGTGGAGCTGCGGGACATCGCGTTGGACATCACGAAGAACCTGTTGACGGGCTTCCCGAGCCCGCAGCTGCGCACGGCGATCGAGACGGTGACCGGCGCGGACGCGGTGATCGCGGTCACGCCGGTGTTCACGGCCGGGTACAGCGGGTTGTTCAAGTCGTTCTTCGACGTGCTGGACGCGGATTCGCTGGTGGGCAAGCCGGTTCTGCTCGCGGCCACGGGCGGGACGGAACGGCATTCACTGGTCCTCGACTACCAGCTGCGGCCGTTGTTCGGGTACCTGAAGGCGGATCCGGTGGCTACGGGTGTGTACGCGGCTTCGTCCGACTGGGGCAGTAGCGAGGCTTCGGGCGCGTTGCAGCGGCGGATCGAGAAGGCAGGGGCTGAGCTGGCTTCCTCGGTTGAGGGGCGGGTGGCGGTGTCGAAGGAGCCGGATTTCGTTCCGTTCGAACAGCTGCTGGCGGCCGAGTGAGGTTGCCGGGTCGCCTGCCCGGCGTGGGTGTGGGCCCGTAGCCTTGGTTCGCTCTTCGCACCGAGCACCGCGGGGATGACCATGGCGTCGCAGGCGTGGATGCGGGCTTCGGCAGCCGACATGGTCCCGGTGTCGCCGAGGGTGGCCGTACCAACGCCGGACTTCAGGTCTTCCAGGGACACCGCGACCATCACGTGGGCCCGTTCCCCGGCCTGCATCGGCAGATCCGGGGAGTTGAGGGCGAGGTCGACCGCGTCGGAGAAGGCATCGCCGTAACGCTGGGGATGGGTGCGATGGTCGGGGCCCTCGTCGCCGGTGCGGCGCTCGGCCAGGGCATCCAACAAAGCGCTGGCCCGGGTGCCGGTCTCATCGTCGAACTTGGCGTTCAACTCCCAGATCCCGGATCTCTTCCGCCGCAGGAACAGTTCCCGGGGCGGGGTGGCGGGTTCGGTGTCGTCGGGTTCCTGTCCGTCCGGGGCCAGGTGGGCGAGGATGCGGGCACCGAGCGCAGCGACCTGCTTGTGCCCGGCATCCTCGGCGAAAGTCAGCAGGTTGGTTTCGGCACTGTCGCGGTGCTCGGGAGGAACCTCAGCGAGAACACCGGTGATCACATCGATCATCGGAGTGCTCAGGCGCCCGGCCAAAGCAGCCGCACCGGTCGCGGGCGCCAACGCCGGAACGGGACTGCCGTCGAGATTGCGACCGGCGTTCACCAAACGGGCACGCTTCACCATGCGTTCGGCAGCAGGCTTGGGGACATCGGCGAGGTGCTCCAGAAGCCGGGCGGCGGAGCGATACCCGAACAGCTCCATCACCCCACGCTGCTCGATTTCCACCAGCAGCGCACCAAGTTCAGCCTCGGCAGACCGCATACACGCGACCAGCTCACCGATGCGGTCGGCAAGAGCCACCGCCTCGGAGGAGAAAGCCGCGTGATCGGTCATGCCTCCAAGCTACCGATCATCGAACACGAGTTCATCACTCGATCGGGCAAAGATCAACGGTGGTGCACGCGGTACCGCAGATGCGTCACCCCTTGCCCCGCAACGACTTCCACCTGTTCCAGCTCCGCCTTCCCGGTGTCGAGGTCCTCGAAGTAGCGCACGCCTTCGCCGAGCAGTGCGGGCACCAGGTCGATGCGCACCTCGTCGAGTAGTCCGAGGTTCAAGCACTGCTGGGCGATCGACGGCCCGGACACGCCCACCGTTCCGTCGCCGGCTGCCTTGGCCTGCTCGACCGCACTCTCGACGTCCGCGCAAAACGTGAAGGGCGCCAAGTGGTCCGCGGGCCAGCCGATGGGCGGCGGGCGGTGTGTCACGACGAACGCCGCGCCGCCGCCCGGGGGCCGGCCGCCCCAGCCGTGGGTGTACTCGAACACGCGGCGGCCGCAGACGAAGGCGCTGTGGCTTACCGAATCGAGGAAGGCGCTCAGGTATTCCGCGCTGGCCGGCGCGACGCGGAACGTCATCGGGTAGCCGACCATCGGCACCTCGACGGCTCCGGCCTGGTACCAGTCGAAGAGTGGCCCGACGCTGTCGTCGGGCCGGGCCACGAACCCGTCGAGCGACATGCAGAAACTCGCCACCACTCCGGGCATGGCCCACACCTCCTGATCAACCAAACGGTTTATCAACCATCGAGTTTAGTAAAGCACGGGAAGGTGCCGAAAGTAAGGGGTCGCCCCGATCGTCCGGCAGCAGCGCCTGCCACCCCGCGCTGCCTACCTTCACCCCATGACCAGGCTTCTCCTCGTACTGGCGGTCCTCGTCCTGACGACTGCGACCCCGGCTTCCGCAGCTCCGCCCCAGGACGTCGACGGCTACGTCCGCGCCTACCTGGACCACACCGGCCTCCCCGGCGCCACCGTGGCGATCACCCACCACGACGAAGTGATCCGGACAGCCGGCTACGGTCACGACGCCGCGGGCACACCCCTGACCGCGGAAACCCGCCTCCCGGCAGCGTCCGTGAGCAAGTCCATGACGGCGTTCGCGGTGCTCCAGCTCGCCGAGACGGGCCGGCTGGGACTGGACGAGCCGGTGACCCGCTACCTGCCGGACTTCCGCCTCGCCGACCCCCGTGGCGCGAAGATCACCGTCCGCATGCTGCTGGACCAGACGTCCGGGATGGCCGACTCCGCCTTCCCCGACCTGAGACTGCCGCAGCCGCACACCCTCGCCGAGGCCGTCACCCGGCTGCGCGACGCCGAACTCGCCGACGAGCCGGGTGCGCGGTTCCACTACCACAACCCGAACTACGAAGTCGCCGCACGGATCGTCGAGGTCGTTGCCGGGCAGCCGTTCGCGGACTACCTGGCAGGGCACCTCTTCCGGCCGCTCGGCATGACCGGCAGCAGCTCCGTGGACGCGCCGCCGTCCGGCACCGAGGGGTACGTCCGGGCCTTCGGGATCGAGGTCCCGGTGTCCGAACCGGACTGGTTCACCGGCGGCAGCCACGGCGTGCTCAGCACCGCGGAGGACCTGGCGAAGTGGCTGCGAGCGCAGCAGGACGGCGGCGGGGTGCTGACCCCGGAATCGGTCCGGATCGCCCACACGCCCGCGCCCGGACGCGACTACGCGCTGGGCTGGCGCGTCCGGGACGGGAGGACCTCGCACACCGGCGAGTTCTTCACCCACACGGCGGCGCAGGTGCTGCTGCCCGGCGGGTACGGCATCGCCGTGCTCGCGACCACCGGGATGGCGCTGGACAACGACGCGGAGCTGCTGGCCCAGGGCCTCGCGAGCCTGCTGGAAGGCGGCGCGCCGGAACCGGCCCTGCCCGCCGGGGTGATCGCCGACCGGGTCCTGGCCGCGCTGGCGCTGGTCGCGGTGGGCCTCGCCGTCCTGGGCGTCCGGCGGGCCGGGCGGAAGCCCGCGTGGTGGCGGATCGTGCCGCCGCTGCTGCCGCTCGTCCCGCTGGTGTTCCTGCCGCAGCTGCTCGGGTGGGTATTCGCCGGACGGCGGGGTACCTACGCCCAGGTGCTCTACGTCTGGCCGGGGCTCGTGGCCGCGCTCGGCGTGGTCGCGCTGGCGGGCCTGACGGTGGCCGCGGCCAGGGCACGGGCCCTCGTGGGTGGCACGCGAGGCCGCGACCAGGAAGAATCGGACGAGACGAGGGGAGACGCCCAGTGGGCATCGGCAAACAGACGAAGCGGATCCTGATCACGGTGGCGGGTGCCGTCCTGCTGGTGGTCGGGGTGCTGCTGCTCGTCCTGCCCGGACCGGGGCTGCTGCTGGTGCTCGCCGGGCTGCTGCTGCTCGCCTCGGAGTTCCCGGCGCTGGAGAAGTACGTCGACCCGGTGCGCGACCGCGCGATGAAGGCGGCCGAAGACAGCGTGTCGTCGCCGCTGCGGATCGCCGGGTCGGTGCTGGCCGGGCTGGCGCTGCTGGCGGCGGGGATCGTCTGGGGCACGGTGAAGTCGCTGCCGTTCAGCGGCTGGAGCACCGGGTCCAGCCTGATCCTGTCGTCGGTGATCCTGTTCGCGCTGCTGGGCTGGAGCTACCACCGGGTCAAGTCGCGCCGCGAGGCCGGGACCGGGGCTTCGACCGACCGGTAGCCTCGGCGCCATGAGCGCCGGATTCCAGCGCGCCCGCCGTCCCGAGCAGGTCGAGGCGCGCCGGCGGGCCATCCTCGCCGCCGCGCGGGAGCTGCTCGCCGAGCGCCCGGTCGCCGGCATCAGCCTGCGGGAGCTCAGCTGCCGGGTCGGGCTGGCGAAGTCCAACGTGATCCGGTACTTCGGCAGCCGCGAGGCGATCTTCCTGGAGGTCCTCGACGGCGCTTGGACGGCGTGGCTCGACGACCTGGAAGGGGCGCTCGGCGAACCGGGCCCGGCAGAGCCCGGCTTCGCCCGTGAGCAGCGGATCGCCGGGACGATCGCGGCGACGCTCGCCGGACGGCCGGTGCTGTGCGAGCTGATGAGTTCCATGGCGCCGGTGCTGGAACGCAACATTCCGGTGGAGTTCGCGCGCAGTTTCCGGCGCCGGGCCGCTGCGAACACGGAGCGGCTGGGGGAGCTGGTGCGGGTCCGGGTGCCGGAGTTGCCGTCGGAGGCGGCCCGGCACTTCGCTCGCGGGGTGGTGGTGCTGGTGTCGGGCACGTGGCCCGCCGCCCAACCGACGGCGGCCTCCGAGGTGGGCGGGCCACCGGTGTTCGAGGTGGCGGATGGGCTCACGAACCTGCTGGCGGGGCTGGTCGCGCGGCGGGGGTGAGCGGGACCGCGAGCCTGTGGACAGTCGCGGGGATCCGCGCGCCGGAGCCCGGGAACCGTCGGTGCCGGCCGGTAGCGTGGAAGACGGGGGGCGCCCCCGCGGCGGCGAAGAAGTTTCTCCGCCACCGCGGACAGCGGCTCAGACCGCCTTGGTGGCCTGGGCGGCCGAGGTCGCGTCCACCACCCAGCTCGTGTACGAGGTGTCCGTGCGCAGCCCGGCCGCGTTCGCGCTCCAGGTGGTCACCGAAAGGAAGTACCGGCCGTCCGCCTCGGGCACGGTGAACTCGAAGGCCCCGGTGCCGTCGGCGGCCGGCGGCACGGAGACCTCCGCGCCGTTGCCGAGCCGGTAGCCGTAGGCCGCGAGACCCGGCTGGACCGGCGCCAGCGTGCAGTGGACGACCTGGCCCGGGTGCAGGCCCGCGGTCGTGTCGCACGTCAGCGGCGGGGCGGCCGAGCGCGGGAAGAACGAGTAGTACGCCGCCTCCGACGCCGTGCCGTCGGCGAACGTGCTGCGCACCTCCAGGTACTGCGTGTTGGTCGTGAGCGGCGTCAGGACGGCGCTCGCCGTGCCGTCCGGGCCCGCCGCCACCGTCACCGGCTCGCCGCCGTTGTAGCGGTAGGTGTAGCCGGTGACGCCGGGCACCGCGGGGGCGAAGGTGAACGTGCCCGGCGTCGTGACGTAGGCACCCTGTTGCCAGGCCGGGTACTCCGCGCTCGTCACCGTCGGTTCGTTCGAGCCGATCTGGACGTCGACCTGCTGGGCCGCCGACGTGATGCCGGCCCCGGTCGTCGAGCTGACCCGCAGGTAGTGGCCGTACGCCGTGTCCGGCACGATCGTGACCCGCGCCGTGCCGTCCGGGCCGGCGGGGACGGTCACCGGCTGGCCGTAGTCCCAGTCGTAGGTGAAGGACACCGAGCCGGGCAGGGTGGCGTGCAGCGTGAAGACCACCGGCTTGCCGACCATGGTGTCCGCGGGCACGTCGACCACCGGCAGCCCCCGGTCGACCGGGATCTGCCCGCCGCCCGGGCCGGACAGGTTGCCGTTGGCCATCCGGGCGCGGACCAGCAGGTAGTACGGCTGCCCGGCGTCGGTGGGCGTGACGTCGATGGTCGCGGTGCCGTCCGGGCCGGCGGGAACCGTGATCTCCGGGCCGTTGTCGAGGGTGTAGCGGTACTCGCTCGCGCCGTCGGTGCCGTGCGGGGCGAAGGTGCACTGCTGGGTTTCGCCCAGGTACCCGTGGGCGGCACAGGTCATCGACGGGCCGTTGTCGGCGACCCAGAAGCGGTAGTCCGTGCGGTCCGACCGCGTCCCGGCCGGGTCGACGCTCCACACCGACAGGTACTGGGGCCCGCCCTGCGTCGGGACGATCGTGACGGTGGCCGGACCGCCCTTGCGGGTGGCCGGGGCGTACGAGCCGGGCGTGTCGAAGAGGCCGTAGTAGTAGCCGACGACGTCCGGGACGCCGTTGGCCGTGAAGGTGAACGAGCCGGGGACGCCCGTGCCGCCGGTGCCGAGGCCGACGTCGGAGTAGTCCGGCGAGGTGACGACCGGTGGCTTGTCCGGCGCGACGAAGTCGGTGGTCAGCTTGCAGCCCGCGCTCCACGGCCCGGTGTCGGTGGCGTCGGTCCCGCGCACCTGCCACGCGTACGTCGTCGCGTCGGCGAGCCGGCCTTGCACGTTCACCGAAGCGAAGTCGCCGCTGAAGAAGTTCTGGAAGGTGACCCGCTGCTCGGGGTGGTCGACCGGCCACAGTGCCCATTCGGCCTGGCCGAAGTCGCCGTCGGGGTCGGTCACCGCAGCGCCGAGTGTGGTCGAGCCGTTGCCGACGACGACGGGTTTCGCCGCGCACGGGTGCGTGTTCACCGTGAGCTGCGCCGGCTTCAGCGGCGCGCGGTTGTAGCTGAAGCTGAGCTTCGCGTGCGGGTTGTAGGAGCGGCCGGCCTTCGGGTCGTTCTGCCGGTCGTCCGGCAGCCGCAGGGCGAAGGTCACCGTCCTGCGGCCGGCGTCGAGCGCGTTCTGGAGCGCCGCGGTGGCGTTCCAGAACACCCCGCGGGCCGGGCACGACGTGTCGATCAGGGGCCCGCCCGCCTTGACCAGTTCGGCGGGCTGGCTGTTCCACGTCGGCTTCTTCGCGGGTTCGGTCAGCCACAGCTCGGTGACCCGGGTCGCGGTGCAGTCGGCGACGGCGGTCTCGTCGACGGACACGCCCGCCCGCTCCAGCCGGTTGCCGCGCAGGGCCGAGATGTCGAACGTCACGTACGCCTTCGAGACGTGGACGACGCCGTTGGCGTAGGTGTGCGCGCCCACCGGGACGTCGCCGTCCGGGTCGGTGAAGCTGGTGCGCGGTGCCGCCGAGTCGATGTACGACCACGAGCCGGCGGCGACCTCGGTGATCGTCGAGGCGGTGGCGGTTGCGGCGCCGGCCACCGTCGTCAAGAGCGTGGCGACGGCCAAAACGGCCGCCGCCCGGACCTTCGAGCCCATCGGGCCTCCCCCAGGAAGTTTCGGTTCAGTCCCGTATCGACCACCCTTTCGGCATTGTTACGGCGGAAAAGCGAATGGCCGCACCGGGAATTTCCCGATGCGGCCATTCCGGGCAAATCGCTACTTTCCGCTGCCGTACAACGTGCTCACGTCCGCATCCGACAAAGCTCGGTCGTAGACGTGGACCTGGTCGACGGCTCCGTTGAGGAAGTCGACCGGGTTGCCGCCGTACTTGCCGCGGCCGATCACCGTGTGGCCGGTCGACGCGTCACCGAGGCAGACGCTCTTCGTCGCGGCCAGCTGACCGTCGACGTACAGCTTCAGCGTGCCCGAAGCGGCGTCACGGACGCCGACCACGTGGTACCAGCGGTTCGCTTCCGGTGCCGTGGGCGCCAGGGCCCGCGTACCCACGAAGCTCATCGCGAGCCGGTGGTCCGCACCCGAGTACTGCAGGAAGAACGCGCTGTTGCTGTCGCCGTCCTGGCTCACGATCGTCTGGAAGCCGTCGCCGACGGCGTTGAAGCGAACCCACGCCGCCGCGCTGTAGCTGCCTTCGGTGTTCACCAGCGCCGCACCGGTGTCGGCGAACTGGCCGGAACCGTTGGTGGCCAACGCCGAACCGCTCTTCCCGGCGGTCCAGGACGCGCCGCCGACGAGGGTGGCATCGTGGTCGCCGGCCGCGTCCGCGGCCACCGTGCCCGCGTTCTCGTCGAACGGATACGCGGCGATGCCGTCGATCCCGGGCGTTCCGGCGGGTACCGAAGGCCCGGACACCGGGGCACCGGTGGCACCCTTGATCACCGCGAGGTTCGCCGCGCGGACCGCCGCGAAGTCCATCTTCTTCACCTGCCGGTCGTAGGTGAAGAAGCCGTTGACCTCCTTCTCGACGTCGGTGGTCTGCGTGTAGACGCCCGCGGACACCCCGCACCGCTGGGCGACCAGCAGCAGGCGCTGCTGGAGTTCGCCGTAGCGCCGGGTCAGCGTCGCGCTGTCGGGCTCCATTTCGTAGGCGAAGCTGCCCGCCGCGTCGAACTCGTGGCCGGCGACCTTGAGGCCGAGGCCGCCGTATTCGCCGTCGACCGCCGCGCGCGGGCCGGTCTGCATCGGCGTGCCCGGGCCGGTGTAGGTGTGGTCGTCGTAGATGTCACCCTTGCCGCTGTCCGGTTCGGACCGGCAGCAGTTGACGCCGGACTCGGCGTTCACCAGCCGTGTCGGGTCCCAGGACTTGACCAGGTCGGCGATGCGGCCGACCTCGTAGTCGCCCCAGCCCTCGTTGAACGGCACCCAGCTGACGATCGACGGGAAGCTGCGGTGCTGGTCGATCATCCGCTTCATCTCGGACTCGAAATTGACGCGCGAAGCGGCGGACGGCTCGACGTCGTCCTTCATCGCCGGCATGTCCTGCCACACCAGCAGCCCGAGCTTGTCGGCGTAGTGGTACCAGCGGTCCGGCTCCACCTTGATGTGCTTGCGCACCATGTTGAAGCCGAGCGCCTTCTCCTGCTCCAGGTCGAACTTCAGCGCCGCGTCGGTGGGCGCGGTGTAGATGCCGTCCGGCCAGAAGCCCTGGTCGAGCGGGCCGACCTGCATGACGAACTTGCCGTTGAGCAGCATCCGCTGCCTGCCGTCGGCGGTCTTGCCGAGGCCGACCGTGCGCAGCCCGAAGTAAGAGCCGACCTCGTCGCCCGAGGGGACGAGCTTCACCCGCAGGTCGTAGAGGAACGGGTCGTCCGGCGACCACAGGTGCGGCCGGTCCACCTTGAGCTTCAACGGCTTGTTCGCATCGCCCGTCACGCGCCCGACCGGGCGGCCGTGGTCGTAGGCGACGGCTTCGACGCGCTGCTTCACCGGCCCGCCGACGACGGCGTTCACCGTCACGGAACCGAGGTCCGGCGTGACGTCCAGGCGGTCGATGCGCGCGGACGCCACCGGTTCCATCCAGACGGTCTGCCAGATGCCCGACGACGGCGTGTAGAAGATGCCGTCACCGGGTTTGCGCTGCTTGCCGATCGGCTGCCCGCCGGTGTCGTTCGGGTCCGCGACGCCGACGATCAGCTCTTGGTCGCGCGCGGTGGTCAGGGCGTCGGTGACGTCGACGGAGAACGCGTCGTAGCCGCCGGTGTGGCGGGAGACGGTCTTGCCGTTGACGATCACCGTCGTGTCGTAGTCGACGGCCTGGAAGTGCAGCAGGATCCGCTGCCCCCGCCAGTCGCGCGGTAGCTGGAACGTCCGCCGGTACCACATGTTCGTCTCGTGGCGCATGATCCCGGACAGTGCGGACTCGACCGGGTACGGCACGAGGATCCGCTCGCCGAGGGAGCGGCCGACCGGGGCCGCTTCGCCGGGCTTGGCTGCAGCGAACTCCCAGACCCCGTTGAGGTTCTGCCACTTCGAGCGGGTCAGCTGCGGTCTCGGGTAGTCCGGCAGCGCGTTGGTGGGGGAGACGTCGTTCGTCCACGGCGTCGAGAGCGGCGGGGCGAGCCGTTGCCACTGCGGTGGGGACCCGGCGTGCGCGGCGGGGACCGCGAGTCCGGTGAGGGCCAGTGCCAGGACGGCGGCCAGTCGGGCGGGGCGGAACATCGTTGAACCTCCTGGTAGGGGACGCGGGTTCAGCGGGTACGGGAGCGCGCCAGCAGGCGCTGGATCACCACGACGACGAGCAGGAAGGCCCCGCTCACGACCGTCTGGTAGTTGGAGTCGAGGGTGCCGATCTGGTTGATGACGTTCTGGATGAGCGTGCGCAGCAGCACGCCGACGAGCGTGCCGATGATGGTCCCGGCGCCGCCGGTGAGCAGCGTGCCGCCGATGACGACCACGGAGATCGCGTCGAGTTCGGTGCCGACGCCGATCACCGTGACGCCGGACTGCAGGTACGCGGCGGTGAGGATGCCCGCGACGCCGGCGAGCGCGCCGCTGAGCGTGTAGAGGCCGATTTTGGTGCGGGCCACCGGAAGTCCCATCAGCAACGCCGACTGCTCGGCGCCGCCGATGGCGAACACGGACTGGCCGAAGCGCGTGCGGCGCAACAGGAGCCCGCCGAGGGCGAAGAGGAGCAAAGTCAGGTACACCGGGACGCCGATGCCGAAGATCGTGCCTTGCCCGAGCCAGAGGAACGCCGAGCCGGGGTCCACTTTGTACGTCGTCGCGCCTTCGGACGTCAGCGCCAGCAGGAGTCCCCTGGCGAACAGCAACGACGCCAGCGTCACGATGAACGGCGCCATCCCGGTGCGCGCGATGAGCACGCCGTTGACGAACCCGATCAGCGAACACACCGCCAGGGGCAACAGGATCGCCACGACCAGGCCGTACTGGGCGCCGTACGCGGCGAGAACGCCGCCGAGCGCGTAGTTCGAACCGACCGAGAGGTCGATGCCACCGGAGATGATCACGAAGGTCATGCCGAGCGCGATCACCGCCAGGAACGATCCCTGCAGCACCAGGTTGCGCAGGTTGTCCGCGGTGCCGAAGTGCGGGAACGCGAACCACGCCGCGGCGATGCCGAGGACGAGCACGACGGCCGCGCCCTGGCGTTGCAGGACTCCGGCGAAGGCGGCATTGCGTTCCGCGGCCTGGGTCATTTGCTGCTCCGCTCGCGGGCGACGTAGACCGCGACGACGATGATGGCCGCCTGGACCATCTGCGCGGTCGAGTCCGGCAGGTTGTGCTTGATCAGGGTGGCCTGGACGAGCTGCATGAGCAGCGCGCCGAACACGGTGCCGAGGACGCGCACCCGGCCGCCGGTGAGCGGCGTGCCGCCGACGACGACCGCGGTGATCGCGGACAGCTCCATGAGCAGGCCGACGTCGCTCGGGTCGCTGGCGGCCAGCCGTGACGTCGCCAGCACGCCGGCGATCGCTGCCAGCGCTCCGGAGATCACGTAGACGCTGATGAGCACGCGTTTCACCGGCAGCCCGGCCAGGGTGCTCGCCGCGCGGTTGCCGCCGATGGCGACCAGGTGCCGCCCGAACGTCGTGCGCTGCACGACCAGCCCGGCCAGCACCGCGAGTACGCCCGCGACGATCACCATGATCGGGACGCCGAGGACGTCGTCGGTGCCGAGGGCGAGGAAGTCGCGGTTGTGCAGCTGGACGAGCTGGCCGTGCGCGATGACCAGCGCGAGACCGCGGCCGCCGACCAGTAGCGCCAGGGTCGCGATGATCGGCTGGATGCCCAGGTAGGCCACCAGGTAGCCGCTGAACAGGCCCGACACGATCCCGGCGATGACGGCCACGACGATCGCCGTCAGCGGGCCCGCGCCCAGGTAGAGGGGGATGAGCGCGGCGGAGATCGACATCACCGAGCCGACCGAGAGGTCGATGCCCTCGGTGCCGATCACCAGCGCCATGCCGAGCGCGACGATGCAGACCGGCGCCGCCTGCACGAGCTGGGTGCGGAAGTTCGCCGCGGACAGGAAGTTCTCGGTGAACACCACGTTGAACACCAGCAGCACGACGACGGCCAGGTAGACGCCGTAGTTCTGCAGCCACGCGGTGACCTTCGCGCGCTCAAGAGTGGCGGTGGACATCGTTGTCACCCTCCGCTGCGATGGCCGTCAGAACGTTCTCCTCGGTGATCCGGTCGCCGGTCAGCTCGCCGGCGACCGAGCCGTCGCGCAGGACGACCACGCGGTCGGAGCCGTCGATCAGCTCCTCCAGTTCGGACGAGATGAGCAGCACGCCGAGCCCTTCTCGCGCGAGTTCGTCGATCAGCGCCTGCACCTCGGCCTTGGCGCCGACGTCGATGCCGCGGGTCGGCTCGTCGAGCAGCAGGACCTTCGGGCCGGTGGCGAGCCAGCGGGCGAGCAGCACCTTCTGCTGGTTGCCGCCGGACAGCTCCGACACCTTCTGCTCGGGACTGGCCGCCTTGATCCGCAGCCGCTCCGTGAAGATCTTGACGATCTTGTCCTGCTTGGCCTTGCTGACCAGGCCGAACGGCGACAGCGTCGGCAGCGCGGCGAGGACGATGTTCTCGCGGACCGACAGGTTCGGGATGATGCCGTCGGTCTTGCGGTCCTCGGCCAGCAGCGCGATCCCGGCCCGCATGGCTCGGGCGATCCGGCCTTTCTTCAGCGGCTTCCCGGCCAAGAGCACGCTGCCGCCGTCGAGGGGGAACGCGCCCACGATGGCCCGGGCCGTCTCGCTGCGGCCGGAGCCGAGCAGCCCGGCCAGGCCGACGACCTCGCCGGGCCGGATGCTCACCGAGACGTCGTGCAGCTTCCGCAGGCCGGACAGGCCCTCGGCCTTGAGCAGCGGCTCGCGTTCGACGTCGTGGTCCTCGCCGAACGCCGTGACGCCCTCTTCGCGGATCTGGCGGATCTCGCGGCCGAGCATCAGCGACACGAGTTCGATGCGCGGCAGCGGCTTCAGCGGTCCACTGTGGACCACCCGGCCGTCGCGCAGGACGGTGACGCTGTCGCACACCCGGTACAGCTCGTCCATCCGGTGGCTGACGTAGACGATCGCGATGCCTTCGGCGTGCAGCCGGTTCAGCACCTCGAACAGCGTCTCGACCTCGCGCGGCTCGAGCGACGACGTCGGCTCGTCCATGATGACGACCTTGGCCTCGGTCGACACCGCGCGGGCGAGGGCGACCATCTGCTGCGCGCCGACACCCAGCGTGTGCAGCGGCCGCTTGACGTCGTCGTCGATGCCGTAGGCCTTGAGCAGCTCGCGGGCGTCGGCGTACATCTTCGACCAGTCGACCAGGCCGGTGCGGGTGCGCGGCTCGCGGCCGAGGAAGACGTTGCCGGCGATACTCATCAGCGGGACGAGGTTGACCTCCTGGTAGATGGTGGAGATCCCGGCGCGCTGCGCGTCGATCGGCCGTTTGAACGTCACCGGCTCGCCGAGGTGCCGCACCTCGCCCTCGTCGGGCTGGTAGACGCCGGTCAGCACCTTGATCAGCGTGGACTTGCCGGCGCCGTTCTCGCCGACCAGCGCGTGCACCTCGCCCGGGGTCAGCGCGAAGCTGACGTCGTCGAGCGCGAGGGTGCCGGGGAACCGCTTGGTCACCCCGGCCACCTCGAGCACCGGTGCGGTCATCACTTCGGTGGTGGCCGTCACTGGTAGGAGTTCCCGACCTTCTGCGCGGCGTTGGTCTCGTCGTACTGGTCGTCGCTGATGACGATGCTCGCCGGGATCGGCTCGCCGTTCTCGAACTTCTGCAACGTCTGGAAGGCCAGCGGGCCGAAGCGCGGGTTCGACTCGATGACGGCGTTGTAGCTGCCGTCGACGATGAGCTGCACGGCGTTGCGGGTGCCGTCGATCGAGACGATCTTGACGTCCTTGCCCGGTGTCTTGCCCGCCGTCTTGAGCGCGTTGACCGCGCCGACGCCCATTTCGTCGTTCTCGGCGTAGACGGCGGTGATGTCCGGGTGGCTCTGGATCAGCTGCTCCATCACGGACTGGCCCTTGGACCGGTCGAACTCGCCGGTCTGCTCGGCGACCACGGACAGGCCCGGCGTCTTCGCGAGCTCGTCCTTGAAGCCCTTGGTGCGGTCGGTGGTCACGTTGTTGCCGGACGAGCCGAGCAGGATCGCGACCTTGCCGGTGCCGCCGGTCGCCTTCGCCATCGCCTGCGCCGCGCGCTTGCCCTGCTCGACGAAGTCGGAACCGATGAAGGTCAGGTAGTCGGTGCACGGCTGCGAGGTCACCTTGCGGTCGATGGTGACGACCGGGACCTTCTTGGCCTTCGCCGCGTCGAGGGCGGGCTGCAGGCCGTCGGAGTTCAGCGGTGCGACGACGAGCAGCTGGGCGCCGCGGTCGAGCATCGACTTGATGTCGCTGATCTGCCGGTTGAGGTCGCTCTGGGCGTTGGTGACGAGCAGGTTGCCGATACCCAGCTTGGCGGCCTCGTCGCGAATGGACTGCGTCTCGGTGGTCCGGAAGGGGTTGGCCTCCTTTTCGGACTGGGAGAAACCCACCACCGCCGTCTTGAGGTCGACCTGGGGATAACCGGTCTTCTGCAGCGTGCAGCCGTCGGCGGACGGCGCGGCGGACTGGGCGCTCGCGGCCGGCCCGCCGCCGCTGGAGGGCGCCGCCGGGGTTTCTTCCCGGGCGGTGCAGGAGGTGAGGGTCAGCGCGGCGGCGGCCGCGGTGACCAGGACCAGTCGGGGACGGGAGGGCAAGAGCACGGCGACTCCTCGGGCAGCATCGTTGGTGGCCCGCTCGCCGGGGTGATCGGGGTCACCCCGGGAGCCTTGAGGTACTTTTTACATCGTTGGAACAACGTTGTAAACCGGCAGCCGTTGGCTACACTTCGTGCTCACTCTCTGAAAGGGACCGCCCGTGACCGTGACGCTCAAGGACGTCGCCACGCTTGCCGGAGTGTCGGTGAAGACGGTGTCGAACGTCGTGAACGGCTACGCCTTCGTCAAGCCGGAGAACCGGCGGCGCGTCGAGGAAGCGCTGGCGGCGACCGGGTACCGGCCGAACATCGGGGCGCGCAACCTCCGTCGCGGGCGCACCGGGTTCCTGGCGCTGATGGTGCCGGAGCTGTCGATCCCGTACTTCGGCGAGCTGGCCGGCCTGGTGATCACGGCGGCGCAGAAGCGCGGCTGGAGCGTCCTGATCGAACAGACGCAGGGCACGCGGGAACGGGAGCGGGAGACGCTTTCGTCGCTGGGGCCCCACCTGGTCGACGGAGCACTGGTGCACCCGGAAGCCCTGGAGGCAGCGGACTTCCCGGCCGATCCGGGCGGGATCCCGCTGGTCATGCTGGGCGAGCACGCGGTGGACGTGCCGATCGACCACGTGGCGATCGACAACGTCCTGGCGGCGCGCACGGCGGTGTCCCATTTGGCTTCGCTGGGCCGCACCCGGATCGCGGCGATCGGGCGCAACCCGGCGCGCGGGACGTCGTCGCAGCGCCTGGCCGGCTACCGCTCGGCGCTGGCGGAGGCCGGTTTGTCCTATTCGGACGCTTTGGTGGCCCCGGCGGAGAAGTGGCACCGGTCGGTGGGCTCGGCGGCGATGAAGTCGTTGCTGGCCCTGCCTTCGCCGCCGGACGCGGTGTTCTGCTTCAACGACCTGCTGGCCGTCGGCGCGTTGCGCGCGGTGGCCGAGCTGGGCCTGCGGGTGCCGGAGGACGTCGCGATCGTGGGTTTCGACAACAACGAAGAGAGCGCATTCTCGCTGCCGTCGTTGACGACGATCGCGCCGGATAAAACGGCCTTGGCGGAGGCAGCCGTGGACCTCGTGCACCGGCGCATCACAGGGGACCAGACGTCACCGCCGCAGGACATCCAGACGCCGTTCGCCCTGGAGATCCGCGAAAGCACCGGCGGCCGCTGACGCCGGGTCAGCGGGACGGCCAGTGCCAGGAGGGCCGGTCCAGGCGGCCCTGGCCGGCCACCTTCGTCTCGCCGTACTCCTTCTCCAGCTCCACCGTGCCGACGTCGGTCACTTCCGCCAGCGCGCGGATCAGCGGCCGGGCATGGGAAACCACCACCAGCTGGGTCTCCTTGGCCGCCGTCGCGATCAAGGTCGCCAGGGCCGGCAGGAGGTCCGGGTGGAGGCTCGTCTCCGGCTCGTTCAGCACCAGCAGCTCCGGCGGGCGCGGGGTCAGCAGGGCCGCCACCCACAGCAGGAACCGCAGCGTGCCGTCCGACAGCTCCGCCGCCGACAACGGCCGCAGCAGGCCGTGCTGGCGGAACTCGACCGACAGCAGGCCGTCCTGGGAGCGGACCTCCACGGTCGAGCCCGGGAAGGCCGCGTCGACCACTTCCGCGAGCTCCGAAGCCCGGCCCACCTCGATGATCGTCTGCAGGGCCGCCGCGAGGTCGGCTCCGTCGTGGGAGAGCACCGGGGTGCGGGTGCCGATGCGGGACTGGCGGGCCGGGGCGTCGGCGTCCGTGCGGAAGTGGTCGTAGAACCGCCACGACCGGATGCGCTCCCGCAGCACCAGCAGCTCCGGGCACGCCCGCGGGTCCGCGAACTCGCTCAGCATGCTGTCCGTCAGCCGGATCTTGAACCGCTCGTCACCCCACGCCCCGGAGGCAACGCGCGTGCGGACCGACGGGCCCGCCCGGTCGGCGAGCAACGCGGCCGGCCGCAGGACCGGCCCGGACCACACCGCTTCGCGCTTGAACTCCGGGTCGAGGTTGAACAGCGTCGCGCCCGGTACCGGCAGCCCCAGGTCGAGCGCGTAGCCGAACTCGTCGCCCGCGAAGCCGAGCCGCAGCCCGACGGCTTTCGTGTGCACCTTGCCCTGAACCCGCGTGGTTCCCCGTCGCACGCCGTTCTCCGGGCCGGCCCACAGCGTCGAGGGCAGGCCGCCCTCCCGCGCCAGCGCGGCCACGGCGCCGTTGCGCGACGCGTCCGCCAGCAGGCGCAGCGCCCGGTACAGGCTCGACTTGCCGCTGCCGTTCGGTCCGGTGACGACGGTCAGCCCGGACAGCGGCAGCACCAGGTCGCGGAGTGAACGGTAGTTCCCGACGGCCAGCGTGGTGAGCATGCCCCCGAACCTAGCCGTGATCGAGGGGGCATCGCGGATGATGCCCCCTCGATCACGCGTGGTGCCCCTTCAGTCACGCATGATGCCCGTCACCGGACCGGCATCGTCACTTCGTAGACGCGGGTCGCGGCCTTGCGGGCGCCGGTGAAGCCGTTGGCCCACAGGGACTGCACCTTCGACGCCTCGGTGGCGTTCGGGTTCGCGTTGGTGCAGGACGGGCCGGGGCCGCCGCCGGACATCAGCTCCGAGCACGGGCCTTCGTAGTGGTCCGGCAGGCCCAGCGCGTGCCCGGTCTCGTGGGCCGCGATGCGGGTCTGGTTGTACTGCTGGGCCTGGGTGTAGTCGATGAAGATGGTGCCGCTGCCGTGGCCGTCGGTCTGGGCGTACGAACCGCGCGGGTCGTTGCCCTCGGTGTAGTGCAGCGACGCGCCCGAAGAGCTTTCCTGGAGCTTGACGTTCGACACCGCCGCGTTCCAGTTGGCCGCGCCCGCGTTGATCACCGCGCGGAAGCTCGGGGCGTCCGAGGTGTCGTAGTAGACGATCGTGGCCGCTTCCGGGGCCGCGAAGGCCGGGCCGGCCGTCAGCGGGGTCGCGATCATCGCCAGAGCGACGGCGGCTGCGGGCAGGTACTTCCGGGACATCGGGACGACTCCTTGCCGTGGGGAATTTGCCAGGTCTGCGCGCGCTGGGTGTCGAACTTACGGAATCGCCCGGCGTTTGTGACCCGACTTTCGTACCGGCTTGGGGCCGTTCGGCTCAGTTGACCGGATCGGCCAGGGGGATTTCGCCTTCGCCGAGCCACGATCCGCGCCACGCCAGATCGCCCCTGGCCAGAGGTTTCCCGCAGGCGTCGCACTTCGTGCCCGGCCGGGTCAGCTGCCCGCAACGGGTGTGGACGAGTGTCATCGGGCCGGTTTCCGACGGAGTGTGGGCGTCGCCCCACGCGCCGAGGGCGTGCAGCACCGGCAGCGCGTCCGAGCCGGCCCGGGTGAGGCGGTACTCGTGGCGGGTGCGGCCGCCGTCGCGGTAGGGGAGCTTCGTCAGCAGCCCGCGGTCGACGAGCTTGGCCAGCCGGGTGGTCAGCACGTTGTCGGCGATGCCGAGCTGGGTGCGGAAGTCCTCGAACCGGGTGGTGCCCGCGGTGGCGTTGCGCAGGATCAGCAGCGTCCACGGCTCGCCGAGGACGTCGGCGGCGCGGGCGATCGGGCAGGCGGCGTCCGCCCAGGTGATGCGACGACTCATCGTGTGATCCCTCCGACCTGACTTGCTTGGAGCAAGTTTACGCCGTACGGTCGGAGACGGCTAGCTTGCAACGAGCAAGTCAGGTGTGAGAGGAGCTCGTCATGGACATCACGGGTGCGGTGGCGCTGGTCACCGGAGCCAATCGCGGACTCGGCCGACGGTTCGCCGCGGCGCTGCTCGAGCGCGGCGCGGCCAAGGTGTACGCCGCCGCGCGGAATCCCGAGTCGATCGATTTGCCGGGCGTGGTCCCGCTGCGGCTGGACGTGACCGACCCGGAGTCGATCCGCTCCGCGGTGCAGATTGCCGGGGACGTCACGCTGCTGGTGAACAACGCCGGTTCGTCGACCGGGGCTTCGCTGCTCGGCGGGTCTCTCGAGGACATCCGGCTGGAGATGGACACGCACTACTTCGGCACCCTCTCCGTGACGCGCGAGTTCGCGCCTGTGCTCGAGCGCAACGGCGGCGGCGCGGTGCTCAACGTGCTGTCGGTGCTTTCCTGGTTCACCGCACCGCAGGTCGCCGCCTACTCCGCGGCGAAGTCCGCGGCCTGGTCGCTGACGAACGCGCTGCGCCTGGAACTGGCGCCGCAGAAGACGCAGGTGACGGCGCTGCACGTCGGCTACATGGACACCGACATGGCCAAGAGCGTCGACGGCCCGAAGGCCGACCCGGCGGTCGTCGCGGGACTGGCTTTGGACGGCGTCGAGGAAGGCCGCTTCGAGGTGCTGGCCGACGACCTCAGCCGGAACGTGCGGGCCGGGCTCGCCGGAGATCTCCCCGGGCTGTACCCCGCGCTGGTTTCCTGAAGGCGTTTTCCGGACCCCGGAATACGGCGGTGGCAGCCGCGGGCGTATGAATAGGCGGGTGGCGGAACACGTCGAAGCGGGAATGGGCCGGACGAGAAACCGCTGGGGCGAAGGAGAACGGTTGCGCGGCGAGATCCTGGCCGCGGCCGGCCGTCTGCTCGCCGAGCTCGGCGGCGAGGACGGGCTGACGATCCGCGGCGTCGCCCGCGCCGTCGGCATCGCCCCGGCGAGCATCTACCAGCATTTCTCCGATCGTGCGGAATTGGTTCGCGGATTGCTCGATCACGAATACGTCCGGCTGCGGGATTCGATGCGCGCGGCGGAGGAGTCAATCGGCGAAACCGACGTGGTCGGCCGCGTCCGGGCGCAGATTCACGCGTACTGCGCCTTCGCCATGGAGAATCCGGGCCATTACCGGCTGATGCTCGCGAACGGAGCGACCCGGCCGGACCCGGACGCCCGCGCGGAGGGCCCGCTGCTGGACGTGATCGACCGGCTGGCCGCGGGCTTCGAGCGCTGCATCGAGGCTGGTCACCCCCTGCGGGTGACGCCCGGCCGCGCGGCGGCGGTGGTGTTCGTGGGCGCCCACGGGCGGGTGGCGTTGTTCCACAGCGTGCTCAACCGGACCGGCGCGGAGCTGGTGGAGCCGTTCGTGGACGAGCTGGTGTCGCTGGTGTTCGCGTGATCACAGCGGCTTCCGCATGAGGGTGCAGGTGGTTTCGTAGCGGCGGATCGAGCCGTCGGGAGCTTCTCGATGTAGCCGAGCCGCTCGTACAACGTGCGCGCACGCGGGTTTTCGACTTCGACGCCCAGCTCGGCGTGGGCCAGGCCGCGCGCCCGGATGCGGTCCTCGGCCGCGAGCACCAGCGCGGTCCCGATCCAGCGTGACCACGATTTCGGAGCGCACGGAGGCACGATATCGCCGATCAGAGTGCCCGCTGGGCCGTGTCGAGGTTCTCGGCCAGCCACGCCGAAACGAACCGCTCCCGGTCCGCGTTCGTGTCCTGCCGCGGCACCATCTCCGCCAGCATGATCAACCCCAGGTACACCCGGTACAACGTCAGCCGTCGCCGGGCCGGGGCGTCGAAGCGGGCCACGCCGTAGCCCTCCAGCAACGGCTGATCCGGTTCGTGGAACAGCGTCAGGGAAACGAACTCCGCCACCGGGTCGCCCCAGAACGCGCGCTCGGCGTCGATGATGCCCGAGACCCGGTCGCCGTCGAGGAGGATGTTGCCCTGCCACAGGTCGAAGTGGACCAGGACCGGTGTCGTCACCGGTTCCAGCAGCGGCTCGTGGCGGCGCACCAGGTGCGCGATCTCCGCCGCCGGGCGCGGCAGCCGGACGCCGTAGCGCACGGCGTCCGCGAGGATCGCGTCCACCATCGCGCGAAACGCCGAAGGCCACGTCGGGTGCAGGGGGTCCTGGAGGTAGCCGAAGCCGGGGCCGGTCGTCTCGTGCAGGCGCGCCACGACCGCGCCCAGTTCGGTGCGCAGGTGCGGGCCGGCGCCGGGCGTCCGGTTCCACGGCTCGCCCGGCACTTCCGTCATCAGCAGGAACCCCGGCCCCGCGCCCACCACCGACGGCAGCGGACCGGACGCCAGCCGGTAGTACTCCGCCTCCGTTGCCAGCAGGTCGTGTTCGTACGTCAGACCGGGGCCGGACGGCGCGATCTTGAGCACCAGCCGCCGTCCGTCCGCCAGCCGCAACCGCACGGCCCGGTTGTACGTCCCGCCGCCGAGGTCTTCGGCCGTCACCACCGAAGCCGGGTCGATGCCCGATGCCGTCAGTTGCCCTTCCACCCGGCCGAGTCTTCCAGCTTTTCCGCCGCGTCGGCCAGGTCCTCCGGGGTCGGGGCGTCGTCCTGGGTCAGGCTGCGCCGCCAGTAGCCGGCGAACTCGATGTCGCTCTTGGCGAAGCCGCGTTCGCCGACGAGGTGACGGCGCAACGCGCGAACCGTCGAAGCCTCCCCGGCCAGCCACGCGGCCGCCGAGCCGCCGGGCAGCTTCGCCTCACGGACCGCCTCCAACAGCCGGCTGCCGTGCTCGGCGCCGTCCCGGTGCAGCCAGTGGACCTCGCCGGGCAGCGGCTGCTCCTCCGCCGCGTCCGCGACCTCGACGAACACCATTGCGCTGTCCACTTCGGACAGAATGGACGCGATGGCGGGAATCGCCGTCTCGTCGCCCGCGCACAACAGAGTGTCCGCTGTGGACAGTGGACGGCGATACGCCGGGTCCGGGCCGTACCGGCCGAGGACGGCACCCACCGCCGCCTGCCGCGCCCAAGCCGTGGCCGGGCCCGCCGAACCGGGGTGCAGCACGAAGTCGACGTCGATCGTGTCGCGGTCCCGCGAACGCACCGTGTAGCTGCGCATCACCGGGCGTTCCTCGGAAGGGATCGCCAGGTACGCCTGGTACCAGCGCATGACGTCGCCATCGTCCGGCGGCAGCCGCACCGGGCGGCCCGGCGGCGGGAACAGCAGCTTGAGCTGCTGGTCCGGCCACGCCTCCAGGCCGGCCAAACCGGAGCCGGCGAAGGTGACGCGCACGACGCGCGGGGTCACCCGGCGCACCGCCGTCACTTCGAGCAGACCGGTCGGCTTCACGGCTTCCCCAGGTATTCGCGCAGGTGGCGGGCGGTCAACGTCGACGCGTCCGCGACGAGCGCGGCCGGCGTGCCTTCGAAGACGACCCGGCCGCCGTCGTGGCCGGCGCCGGGGCCGAGGTCGATCAGCCAGTCGGCGTGGGCCATCACGGCCTGGTGGTGCTCGATGACGATCACCGTGTTGCCGGCGTCGACGATCCGGTCGAGCAACGCCAGCAGCTGGTCGACGTCGGCGAGGTGCAGCCCGGTCGTCGGCTCGTCGAGGATGTACGTCGAACCCTTCTCGGCCATCCGGATCGCCAGCTTCAGCCGCTGGCGCTCACCGCCCGAAAGCGTCGTCAGCGGCTGCCCGAGCGTCAGGTAGCCGAGGCCGACGTCGGCGAGGCGGTCGAGGACCGTCCGCGCGTTGCCGCCTGCGAAGAACTCGCGCGCCTCGGCGACCGACATCGCCAGGACCTCGCTGATGTTCTTGCCCCGCAGCTCGAAGGTGAGCACCTTGGGCGTGAACCGCTTGCCCTCGCACTCTTCGCAGACCGACGCGACCCCGGCCATCATCGCCAGGTCCGTGTAGATCACGCCGAGGCCCTTGCACTTCGGGCAGGCGCCTTCGGAGTTGGCGCTGAACAGGCTCGCCTTGACCCCGTTGGCCTTGGCGAAGGCGGCGCGGATCGGGTCGAGCAGGCCGGTGTAGGTGGCCGGGTTGGACCGGCGGGACCCGCGGATCGCCGACTGGTCGACCACGACGACGTCTTCGCGGTGGGCCAGGGAGCCGTGGATCAGCGAGCTCTTGCCGGACCCGGCCACGCCGGTGACCACGGTCAGCACGCCGAGCGGGACGTCGACGCTGACGTCCCGCAGGTTGTGCAGCTTCGCGCCGGTGATGCCGACGTGCCCGCTGGGCTTGCGGACCTCGTCTCGCAGTGTGACCCGGTGGTCGAGGTGGCGGCCGGTGAGCGTCCCGGACGCACGCAGGCCGTCGACGCTGCCGGTGTAGCAGAGCCGCCCGCCCGCGGCACCCGCGCCGGGGCCGAGGTCGACGACGTGGTCGGCGATCCGGATCGTCTCCGGCTTGTGCTCGACGACCAGGATCGTGTTCCCCTTGTCCCGCAGGCAGAGCAGCAGGTTGTTCATCCGCTCGATGTCGTGCGGGTGCAGCCCGACGGTCGGCTCGTCGAAGACGTAGGTGACGTCGGTGAGGCTGGACCCCAGGTGCCGCACCATCTTCACGCGCTGCGCTTCGCCGCCGGAGAGCGTCGCGGACTCGCGGTCGAGGGAGAGGTAGCCGAGGCCGATCTCGACCAGCGAGTCCAGGGTGTCGCGCAGGTTGCCCAGCAGCGGCCGGATCGACGGCGCGTCGAGGTTCCGCACGAACTCGGCGAGGTCGCTGATCTGCAGCGCGGCGCAGTCGGCGATGTTCTTGCCGTCGATCTTCGCCGACAGCGCGGCCTGGTTGAGCCGGGCGCCGCCGCACTCGCCGCAGGTGGCGAAGGTGGCGGCCTTCTCGATGAACGCCCGGACGTACGGCTGCAGCGACTCGGTGTCCTTCTGCAGGTAGAGCCGCTTGACCTTGACCGCGAGGCCTTCGTAGGTGAGGTTGCTGGTGCCGACCTTCACCTTGCACGGCCCCTTGTGCAGCAGGTCGTCCAGCTGCTCCGGCGTGAAGTCGCGGATCTTGGCGTCCGCGTCGAAGAAGCCGGAGGAGGCGTAGATCTGGACGTACCAGCTGTCGGGCGCCCAGCCGGGGACGAGGACCGCGCCCTCGTTGAGGGAGAGGTCGAAGTCGAGCAGGGCGCCGACGTCGAGGTCCGACACCCGGCCGAGGCCTTCGCAGGCCGGGCACATGCCTTCGGGCAGGTTGAAGCTGAACGCGCCGGACGTGCCGACGTACGGCTCGCCGAGCCGCGAGAAGGCGATCCGCAGCATCGCGTAGGCGTCGGTCGCGGTGCCGACCGTCGAGCGCGAGTTGGCGCCCATCCGCTCCTGGTCGACGACGATGGCCGCGCTGAGGTTCTCCAGCAGGTCGACGTCCGGGCGCGACAGGCTCGGCATGAAGGACTGGAGGAAGGCGCTGTAGGTCTCGTTGATCAGCCGCTGGGACTCGGCCGCGATGGTGCCGAAGACCAGGGACGACTTGCCGGAGCCGGAGACGCCCGTGAACACCGTGAGCCGTCGCTTCGGGATGTCCAGGTCGATGCCGGTCAGGTTGTTCTCCCGGGCCCCCCGGACCTCGATCACGTCGTGGGTGTCGGCGGCCCGCCTGGGTGAAGTCATACCGTCCTTCTTGATACTTTAGGCTGTAAAGTGATTCTCCAGCGTACATTACTTTAGGGTGTAAGGAGTCGGCAAGGTGGTCGTCTTCGCGGGTCAGGGCGACGCCCGGCGGTCCATGGAGCTGCTGTGGGGGCCGCGCGTGGTGGCGCCGCGCACCGGCCCGGGGCCGAAGCCGGGCCTGTCCGTCGAGGCGATCGTCGCGGCGGCGATCGAGATCGCGGACGCCGACGGCATGGCCGCGCTGTCGATGCGCTCGGTCGGGGAGCGGCTCGGCCGGACGGCGATGGCGCTGTACACGTACGTGCCGGGCAAGACCGAGCTGGTCGACCTCATGTACGACCGGACCCTGGGTGAACTGCCTTCGTCTTTTCCGGCGTCCGACGGATGGCGCCCGGCGGCGCTGGCCTTGGCGGGTGCGCTGTGGGACCTGCACCTGCGGCACCCGTGGCTGCTGCAGGTCTCGCCGGCGCGGCCGGTGCTGGGGCCGGGGGAGTTCCACGTGCAGGAGACGCTGCTTTCCGTCCTGGCTGCGACGGGACTCCCGCTGGGGCGGGTCCGGTGGGTGGTGGCGGCGCTGTTCAACGTCGTGCGCGGCTCGGTCCAGGCGGCGGCGGAGTCCCGGCAGGCGACCCGCGAGACCGGGCAGTCCGAAGAGGACTGGTGGTACGCGCGGTCGGCTCTGCTCGGCGAGCTGGCCCCGGATCTGCCGGCCCGGTTCCCGACGGTGGCGCGGCTGGGCGAGGAGGGTGAGTACGAGGCGTCGGGTTCCGACGAGCCTTACCTGGAGCGCGAGGCGCGGCTGTCGTTCGAGGCGGGCCTGGAGCTGCTCCTGGACGGCGTCGAGACGGCGATCGTCAAGGCTTCCGGGCCTCGATGAGGAACCGGGTCGTGTGGGCGGCGAACGGGCCGTCGCGCTCGATCAGCTCGTGCAGCTCCCGCAGCTTGTCCCGGTACTGCCCGACCGTGAAACCCGGGACCATCCAGATCACCTTGCGGAGGAAGTAGACCACCGCGCCGATGTCGAAGAACTCCGTGCGCAGCGACTCCGAACGCAGGCCGGCCACCTCGAGACCAGCT
>Ga0207678_10001010_pt1 | contig 25646 bp, 17 predicted proteins | sample KBSC63metaG_FD_184319 | JGI IMG/M metagenome (GOLD analysis project Ga0207678, IMG submission 184319) | Corn rhizosphere microbial communities from Kellogg Biological Station, Michigan, USA - KBS C6-3 metaG (SPAdes) (version 2) | ecosystem: Host-associated > Plants > Roots > Rhizosphere > Soil ... | reverse complement strand
GAAGGAGCCGGACATGCCCAGCAGCAGGCCATAACTGTGGTATGCCTCGACGAAGGATGGGTTGCTGTCGATGGCTTTTTGAAAGTGGAAGGCTGCCTGCGCGTAATCGCTGTTGCCGGCCAGCAGGTTGCCGAGATTGTTGTGCGCCTCGGCGAGATCGGGCTGGATGCGGATGGCGTTGCGGAACGACGTTTCGGCTGCTGCGGCGTTGTTCTGCTGTAACAGCGCCATACCCAGCAGGTTGTTTGCGTTGGCGAGGTCGGGATTGCGGTTGAGCGCCTGTTGCAGGACGCGAATGGCGTCGGCGGCGCGGCCGGCACGCAGGTAGAGGTTGCCAAGATTCGTGAGCGCGATGGTGTCGGCTGGCTGCTCGGCGACAGCACGCTCTCCGCTGCGGACGGCCTCGGCCAGCTTGCCGGAGGCAGCCTGGGCGGCGGAGATCTCGCGCAGCGCGGGATAGAAATCTCTACGCCGATCGAGGGCGGCCTGGAACCAGCGGACGGCCTCGGCGTTGTCTCCGGCGCGGGAGTAGGCCTTGCCCAGTTCGGAATAGAACTCTGGTTCCGCTGGCTTATTCGTCTCAATGGCCTGACGAAGCTGGTCGATGCCGTTCGTCAGGTTCGAGTCGTTCTGGACCTGCGCGAGCGCGAGGTAGAGTGCGCCATCGCGTGTCTTGGCGGCGGATTCGGGGTAGTAGGGGACGACCTCGCCGCGATACACAGCTACTGTTTCCTTGAGCGGAGCGAGCAGATTGCGTTTCGGCAGATTGCGTTGGATGTAGTGGTCGGTCATGACGACGTGGACAACATCGTCGGTCCTGCGCTTGCCCATATGGCAGTCGAGACAGTTCCCCTTGGCGAGCGTGGGAGCCGCTGCGTGCGCCTTGGTATGGCAGCTGATGCAGACCGCAATGTAATGTTTGGTGGCCTGCTCGCCACGCAGGGCTTGGTGCGGATTGTGGCAGGTGGTGCAGGTCATCTCGCTGTTGCGAAAGCAGGCGGATTTGCGCAGACGGTATGCCTGATGCGCAACCTCGACACGGTCGTCGAAGGCGGTGCCCGGTTTGTGGTCGAAGGCGAGTTGATAGTCGGCCAGCGGCTCTCCGGGGCGGTAAGAGAACGGCTCGCGGTCGAAGCGGCGGATGGCGTGAGGCAGCGGCGAACTGGTGGTCTCCAGATGACATTGCATGCAGACCTCCATCTGGCGTTCGCGCCCGAGCCGTGACGGGTTGAGGATGGCGGCGCGGATACCTTCTAATGTTGAGTTAGGAGAGCTCGCGGCTTTGACGTGCGCAAGGCCTGGCCCGTGGCAGCGCTGGCAGTCGATGCCTTCGGGCATCTTCTTCTCCATATCTGCCTTGAGGATGGGTTCGTCGTCTACCGTACTGCTCAACTGGCCGCCCGTGGGATAGGCATTGTGGCAGAAGAGGCAGTCGTTGCCGATAGTACGGCGGAAGTCCTGCTGCGCGGCGCGGTCGTAGCCGGGGCTCATGCCCCAGTGGCCCCCCATCTCGCTGTACCAGCTCACGGGAAGCTCGACCAGGGTGCCGTCTGCGGCGCGATGCAGATAGGTGCGGGCGTGGTTTCCGGAGCCGATAACGAAGTCGATCTGTTTCTCTTCCTGATTGACCTCCTTGCCTTCGAAGCCAGTCTGATTACGGCTTTCGTAAAACTTTCCCTCGCGCTCGAGCATGGTGTAGGAGCGGTCCGACGGCTGGTGATAGAGGGTGTTATGCGCGGTGAAGTCTTCTACGCGCCTGGCATCGGTGAGGCGATAGAAGGAGCGCCCCATGCCGGTTTGCCGGTAGGTCGCGGCGACTTCGGCGTGGCAGGTGGCGCAGCTTGCGGGATCGGCGTAGCCGGAGTAAGAGGTAGCCGCACGAGTAACAGAGGCGGAGTGCTGCCTGGGGCCGGGATGCTGCCATAGATAAAAGCCTCCGGCGCACAGAAGTGCGAGAACAACGATTGCGGTCAGCAAAAGGCGCGTTTGCGCTGTGTGTCCGGTGCTCCGAGGCTCGGGAGTGTTACTCATGCGGGTTTGGGGTCGGAGTGTATCGACATCGGATTGCCAGGAACGTCAGAACCGCAGAAAGAGTACCTCGGGGGCTAAAGCCCCCCTGCAAGTCGAGCATCTACGGCACGGCTGAAGCCGTTCCCTTAACAATGCCAAATTTCCAGCAACCTCTTTCAGCCTTGTCTCTTTAGACGAATGTTATGCCTTCTTCTCCGCCGGTTTCTCCGCGGCGACTTCGCATCCGGCAATGTCTTCGAGCACGCGGATGGAGCCGCAGATATCGTCTTCGCCGAACCCCTTCGCGATGGCAGCGCGGAGGAGCTGCCGCGAGATGGCGGTGAGCGGCGCGGGAACGTTCAGCTCGGCGGCGGACTCCAGCATCAGCTCCATATCTTTTTCCAGCCACTTGACCGAGAAGCGGGTGGAGAAGTCGCGGGCGAAGATGAACGGAGCCTTAGCTGCGACCAGCGCGGATTTTGCTGCGGTGTTGTTAATAACATCGAGCATGAGGTTAGGGTCGACCCCACCCTTGGTGGCGAGCACCATGCTTTCATTGAAGGCCTGCAGCAGGTTGCCTTGAATCATGTTCTGCGAGAGCTTGACCTGTAGGCCCATGCCTAGATCGCCACAGTAGAAAAGCAGCTTGCCCATGGCTTCGAGATAGGGGCGCACTCGCTCGAACAGCCTGGCGTCGCCGCCGATCATGAAGGTGAGGGTTCCGGTCTCAGCTCCGGCCTTGGAGCCGGTGCAGGGAGCGTCCATGAACTCGATGCCACGCTCGGCCAGTTCCGCACCGATGCGGCGGCTGGCAGAAGGAGAGATGGTGCTGCAATCGACGATCACGAGGCCCTTGCCCGCGCCTTCGGCCAAGCCGTCCTTGCCCAGGATGACCTCGCGGGACATGGCGGTGTTGCCGACGCAGAGAAAGACGACCTCACTCCGCTTCGCTACTTCGGCGGGAGTCTTGCAGGCGGTCGCGCCCTCTGCGGCAAGCTGCTCGGCCTTGCCGGCAGTATGCGACCACAATGCCACCTCATGGCCGGCCTGCATCAGTTGCTGCGCCATCGGTCCGCCCATGATGCCCAGTCCAAGAAATCCTAATTTCGCCATAACTTGTTCTCCGTTTGCGTTAATGAATATGAACCACGTAGGTGTACATCAGGGCCAGGCATCCGGCGAGCCCGGCCAGAAAAAGGCTGTGCTTCAAAGTGAAGCGGAAGAGGCGCGACTGGTCAGGCACGGACAATCCGGTGGCCGCGGCGGCGATTGCGATCGTTTGCAGGCTGATCATCTTGCCCATCACGCCTCCTGTTGAGTTTGCAGCCGCCATCAGCACAGGATCAAGCCCGAGCTTCCCGGCGGTAACCACCTGCAGGTTGCCGAACAGCGCATTGGCTGCCGTGTCGGAGCCGGTGAGGAAGACGCCGAGCCAGCCCAGCAACGGGCTGAAGAAGGGAAACAAGACTCCAGTAGCGGCAAAGCTGAGTCCAAGCGTTGCGGTCGCGCCGCAGTAGTTCATCAGGAAGCCGATGGCCAGCACCGATGCGATGGTGAGGATCGGCAGCAGCAACTGGCGGGTGACCGCAACCAGCAGGCGCGCGAAACGCATCGGACTCATGCCCAGGCAGAGGGCCGCAAGAAGAGTCGCTACCATGCACGCCGTTCCGGAAGCCGAAAGCAGGTTCATGTTGAACATGGCATGGTACGGCTCGGCCGTGGCAGCGATGGGAGGCATACGCTGCACGAGATCGTGCAGGTGCGGCCAGGGGAAGGAGAAGCTGACGGTATTAAGCGCCGCCTGGATAGGCGTGATTCCCCAGAGCAGAACGCAGGCAACAAGGAAGGCATACGGCATCCACGCATACAGCACCTGAAAGGCGCTGGGGCGAACGGGAAGCTCAATTTCGGCGACAGCTACGGTGGCAGATTGCGCTTCAACTTCGCCTTGCGTTGCTTTGCCGGAGGGCGTGGAGGAGGATTCGAGGCAGTCGCGGATGGAGATGCCTGTCTCCTGCTCTCGGGGATGGAAGAAACGCAGGCACACGATCAGAGCGACGATGGATGAGAGCGCGGCGAGTATATCGGTAAGTTGCGGGCCGACGAAGTTCGAGATGAGGAACTGCACCCCGGCGAAGACCACACCGCAGGTCATCGCGGGCAGCCATATGCCGGAGAGAGAGGCGAAGCCTCCCGTGGCCAGGATGATGTACGCGGGAACGATGAGCGAGATGGGCGCGCAGATGCGGCCCACGGCGGCGCTAAGCTCATTGAGAGGAAGGCCGGTGGTGCCCGCCAGTGTAATGACCGGAATACCAATCGACCCGAAGGCCACCGGAGCAGTGTTGGCGAGCAGGCAGATAGCGGACGCGCTGAAGGCGGAGAAGCCCAGCCCCGTAAGCATGGTGGCGGCGATTGCCACCGGCGTGCCGAAGCCGGCGCCGCCTTCCAGAAATGCTCCGAAGGCGAAGGCGATCAAAATGGCTTGCAGCCGCGGGTCGGGGGTAAGGCGTCCGACCGAGTCGCGGATGATCTCAAACTTTCCCGTCTCGACCGTGACACGAAACAGCGCGATGGCCCAGAAAATGATCCACGAAATAGGAAACAGGCCGAATGCTGCTCCGTACGCGGCTGCGCTCAGGGCGGTGATCGGAGGCATGCGATAGGCGGCGATGGCCACAACGAAGGTAACAGCAAGCCCGGCCAGACCGGCGATCCATGCGGCCTTGCGCATGATGCCAAGCAGGATAAGAAGAGTAAAGATGGGAGTTGCCGCAATCAGTGCGGAGAAGGCCAGACCATGACCAAAGAGAAAATAAGTTTGGTTCCAGATCACGATGAAGGGCCCATCCCGTAACGACGTTAAGACAGAGTTTGAGTAGTCGAAACGGTAGTTTGGTCATACCATTGTTGTCAAGAGAACGGAGCCGCGGTTCGCATCTCCGACGTGGCCACGCGTTTCTGTTCCGGAGAACCCGATTCAATGAACACCACGATAGCATTCGGCAAGCAGGGGCTTGCGTTGACGTTGCCGGATGGACCCGACTACACCGTGCTGAAGACGCACGCTGCGCCGCCGATTACGGATGTGCAGGCCGCATTGGCGGCCGCGCTTGATGCTCCCATCGGATGCGCTCCGCTGGTGGAGCTGGCGAAGGGCAAAGCGACAGCAGCCATCTCGGTCTGCGACATCACCCGGCCGGTGCCGAATGCAGTGACGCTGCCGCCGCTGCTCGAGCGGCTGCATCGCGGCGGCATTCCGCGCGAGGGCGTAACCATCTTTATCGCCACCGGCCTGCACCGCACCGCGACCGCAGACGAGCTGCGTACCATCCTGGGGCCGGAGATTGCGGCGAAGTACAGGATCGTGAATCACGATGCAAAGGCATCGGAGGATCATCAATATCTTGGCGAGACTGCACAGGGAACCCCAGTCTCGATCGACCGGCGATTTCTTGCCGCCGATCTGCACATCACGCTCGGCTTCATCGAGCAGCACCTGATGCTGGGCTTCTCCGGCGGTCGCAAGCTGGTCGCGCCGGGGTTGGCCGCGCAGGAGACCATCAAGGTCATCCACTCGCCCCGTTTTATGCGAGAACAGCGTGCAACCGAAGGCTCCATCGAAGAGAATCCTCTTCACGCCGAGCTGCTCGAAATCGCGCGCATGGCGCGTCACGATTTCATGCTCGACGTCACGTTGACCAAGAGCCGCGAGATCTCCGGAATCTTCGCGGGTGAGCCGGTCAAGGCCCACGCCGCGGGAGTGGAGTTTCTGCGCGCATCGTCGCTGGAGCTCCTGCCCCGGCCCGTCGATGCCGCGATTACAAGCGCCGCCGGGTATCCGCTGGACCTGACGTTTTATCAGACGATCAAAGGAGTGACGGCGGTACAGCACATCGTCAAGCCCGGCGGAAAGATTCTGGTGATGGGCGAATGCGGCGAAGGCATCGGCTCGCGGGAGTTTGCGGAGAAGCTGAGGAACTATCCCGGCCATCGCGAGTACCTCGATGAGATCGCCGAGACTCCGGTGGTGCCGGACCAGTGGCAACTGGAGAAGCTGGCGCTGGTCGGGCTGAAGCATTCGATCTCGTTCTACACACCCGGCGTGCGGAAGGCTGACCTCGGCACTTTGGGCGAGCAGTATTTTTTAAACGCAGAAGAGGCAATAGAGAATCTCATGCAGGGACTGCCGGAACAAGCGACCATCGCGGTCGTTCTCGATGGGCCGTATGCTTATGCGCGGGTGCAGGACACAAAATGAAAATGGAAACCACGGCGCTGCAAAAAGCAGCAGAGACGATCTTCCGGCAATCGCTCGCCGATTGCGGCGTGGAGCAGGCATTTGCGCGTGCGGTGAAGGTGGAGAACACGGCAGGCGGTCAGCAGCTTCTCATCCGTGGCGTCGAGCCGATAAATCTCGACCGCGTGCGGCGCATCCGTATCGTCGCTGTCGGCAAAGCCTCTACCGAGATGCTCGATGCGCTGCTGTCGCGCCTGTCCGCTGCCTGGCACGGCGACATCGCCGGAGTACTGATCGCTCGCGAACTTCCCCTCAATCTGCCGCCCGGGTTCCAGTTCTTTCGCGGCAGTCATCCCCTGCCGGACGAGGATTCCTTCGCGGGCGCAAGGGCTGCGCTGGAGATGCTGCATCGCTTGCAGCAGGATCGCGCAAACGCCGATACGACTCTGTGCCTCTTTCTGATCAGCGGCGGGGCCTCGGCCATGATGGAGCTTCCGCTCGAACCCTCCATTACCCTTGCCGATACCATCGGCTTTCATCGCGAACTTGTCCACAGCGGCGCTTCGATCACGGAGATCAACTGCGTCCGCAAGCACTTCTCCGCCGTGAAGGGCGGGCGGCTTGCCATGGCGGCGGGAGATATCGCAAGCCTTTCGCTGCTCGTCTCCGATGTGCCGCCCGGCCAGCTCGACGCGCTTGCGTCGGGGCCGACGCTTCCCGATACATCCACGGTGGAGCAATGCCGCGAAATCCTCTCACGATACAGGCTGCGGGAGCGGTTTCCCGCTGCCGTCCAGCAATTCTTCGACCGCGAAGACCTTCCTGAGACGCCGAAGCCGGGCAGTTTCACCGCCCCGGCGGCTACCCTGCTCAGTTCGAACGAGCTTGCAGAGGTGGCTCGCGCCCACGCCGAACGGCTTGGATTCCATACCGTCGTCGACAACACCTGCGATGACCGGGACTATCGCGAAGCGGCTCAATACCTGATTGACCGCCTGCGCGGTTTGAGACGGAACCACCCCCGTGTCTGCCTGATCTCGGCGGGCGAAGTAACGGTCGAGCTGCCAAGCGCGGAGAGCGGAATCGCCACCGGAGCTGGCGGCAGGAACCAGCAGTTCAGCCTGTATGCGGCAACGCTGCTGGAGCCTGTGGACGCTTCCGTAGTGGTGTTGTCAGCTGGCTCCGACGGCATCGATGGCAACAGTCCGGCGGCGGGAGCAGTAGTCGATGAGCAGACGCTTGCGCGCGAAGACGGGCCGGAAATTCGCGCTGCTGCCCGGCGTGCGCTCGAATGCTTCGACTCCTACACCTTCCTTCAGCAGATGGGGCGGGTCATCACGACCGGCCCTACCGGGAACAACCTGCGCGACTTGCGGATATTGCTGGCGGAGTAGGGCTGGAGAGGTTAGCCAAGCACGACATTGTGTTCCGGCTCAGAAAGTATCGCTCTGCTGCCTTGTCTTCGCTTGGTCTCCAGAGGGTTCTGCGGCTCGCGTTTTGTCTTGGCGTGAACGATCTCGCCACAACAAACACGATTGCGGCCGGTCCTCTTGGCTTCATAGAGGGCTTTGTCGGCGGCCTCCAGCAAATCTTCCATGCGGAAGGCCTCACCGGGAACGCAGCTTGCGACGCCGCAGCTTACCGTGGTAGCCCGTAGAGGGCCTGCCTCCAAATCTTCGATGGGAGGCGATCCGGCCACTTCGACCATCTTGCGGATGCGTTCGGCTACGATGGCTGCGCCCTCCTTGACCGTCTCCGGCAGCAGGACGACGAACTCTTCACCGCCGAAGCGGGCAGCAAAGTCGTCCTTGCCGCGCAGGGATTGCAGCAGCAGGGAGGCGACACGGGAGAGCACCTTGTCGCCGTAAAGATGGCCGCGAAGATCGTTGACCGCTTTGAAGTGGTCGATATCGATGAGAATGGCGGAAAGCGGACGCTTGTTGGCCACGGCCTCTTTCCACAGACTGCCGCAGTAGACCTCGAATGAATGCCGGTTGGCCAGGCCGGTGAGATTGTCGCGGCTGGAGATGCGGTGCAGCTCGGCGTTGACGTAAGCCAGTTCCTCGCTCTGGATCTCGTTCCGCAGCAGCATGAGAAAGACGAGACGAAGTTGGCGGCCAAAGCTGTAGTTCGCCGCCAAGGTAATGACGATGGCAAAGCCAGTCAGCATGAGTCCCAGCGTCTTCTCTATCGAACCGAGGAACGGGTCGACATGGAGAAAGATCAGGTCGCCGCCAAAGAGCACCGCCGAGGTGGCGAAGGCAAAAGGAAACGGCAGCCGCATGATCACATTGGCAAACAGGATCACGATGATCAGGCCGCCCTGCGCATAGGCCGACGAGGCTGTCCCCTTGCCCGCTTCTATATATAACTGTGCCAGGCCGGTGAGAAGGATAATGGCTGTGATGCTGACTTCTCTGTAGATCTTGCCGGGATTCCAGCGCATGCTGGCGTTGACCAGTATGGCAAGCGGAGTGATGATGCCGGCGCGCAGGATGATCGCCTTCCAGGAGACGCCATCGCCGATGTAATAATCGATCGCGGCGAAGATGTCGAACAGAATGATGGCGATGAAGCCCTGCTGCCAGAGATGGTCGGCACGCTGCTTGCCGATGTTCTGCTCAAAACGGTCTTCGAGCCAGGGCGGCAGCTTCGGCCACCTCAGCTTCACGTTGGAGAGCTGTTCGATCTCCTTCGTGACCTGATTGTGAATCGAACTGGACTCCATAAAATAGCCGTCCTTACGGTCAGAACTACCGTTTTTACAGTCAGAACCGAGCGGGTACCAGGTTGCCGATGGTGATTGCGGCTTTTGTAAGTCCCTGGCTCCTCTGCCGCTTCGAATGCAAGTTCAGGGTTTGACTAGTCTGTCACAAGCGGGGCGGCACGGAAGTGACGTCTCTTACCACTTTTGGGTAATTCACAAGAGACACTATTGCCAGTATAAGCTTCTAAAAAAATCGGACCTCAAGGCGCCACGCTCCTTTGCCGGGCCGCATTGCGGTACAAGTGAACAGGTTACAGACAAGCGCTATGCCAGCAAGTTGTCGATCAGGCGGGTCTTGCCGACCCAGGCTGCAACGGCGACCAGCGTTCCCGGTTCGACATAGCTCACCGGCAGCAGCGTGTTGGCATCTACGGTGGCGAGGTAATCCACCTTCAAATCGCGCAACTCCTCAAGGCCCTGTCGAACGAGCGTTTGACTGTCGCGTTCGCCTGCGGCGATGGCCTGTTGGATGCGCTGGAGAGCGCGAGGGAGCGCGAGAGCCTGTACGCGCTCCTCGGCGCTGAGATATTGGTTCCGGCTGCTGAGAGCCAGACCGTCGACGGCCCGCACAATGGGGCAGCCAATAATTGCGAGATCGAAGTTGAGATCGCAAACCATCTGCCGCAGCACGGCAAGCTGTGCTGCGTCTTTTTGTCCAAAGTAAGCGCGATGGGGAGCCACAATGTGGAAGAGCTTGGCCACCACCGTAGCAACGCCGGTAAAGTGTCCGGGGCGCGATGCGCCGTCGAGCCGGTCGCCGATGCCTTCTACGCTGATCTTCGTCGCCGCGCCGACAGGGTACATTTCAGCCGGGCCGGGAGCGAACAGGAGCCTGACCCCTTCGGCGGCAAGCTGGCGGCAGTCCTCATCGAAGGTGCGGGGATACTTGGCGAAGTCTTCACTGGGGCCGAACTGAAGCGGGTTGACGAAGATCGAGGCCGCCACGACGGCGCACTCCGAGCGGGCGCGGCGCACCAGCGAAAGATGCCCCTCGTGCAGCGCGCCCATGGTCGGCACGAACCCCAGGGGGGCTTTGGCCGTCCGCAAATCGCGGCAGAGCTGCTGCATCTCGCTGACGGTTTCGACAATCTGCATGGAGATTTAGTGGGCCCTTCCGGTCTGAGCAGCGAGAGCGTCGCGTGTCTCCCGCGAGAGGTGATAGCTCTCAGCATCGGAGGGAAAGCGCCGCGCCTCGACATCCTGGCGGTACTCAGTGAGCGCCTCCATCATGATGCCGGCCACATTGGCGTAGCGGCGCACGAACTTGGCGGGCGGAGAGAAGGTCAGGCTCATCAGGTCATGCAGCACCAGCACCTGGCCATCGCAGTCCGGGCCTGCGCCGATGCCGATGGTGGGAATATGAAGCTCCCCGGTGACAAGATGGGCCAGCTCGCGGGGCACGCCTTCAAGCACGATGGAGAAGCAGCCGGCGGCTTGGAGCGCGAGCGCGTCGGCGCGAAGATCGTCGATGGCGGCCAGACTTTTGCCTTGCACCTTGTACCCGCCCATGCGGTGGACGCTCTGCGGCGTAAGGCCAAGATGGCCCATCACCGGAACCTGCGCGTCGACGATGCGGCGTACCAGCGCGGCACGCTCGCGTCCGCCTTCGATCTTGACCGCTTCGGCGCCAGCATCTTTGACAAAGCGAATGGCGTTTGCCACGCCCTCGCGCTCGTCCACCTGATAGCTGCCGAAAGGCATATCGGCGACGACCAGGGCGCGGCGCACGGCACGGCGAACGCCGCGCGTGTACAGCAGCATCTCGTCCATGGTGATGGCCAGCGTATTTTCGTGGCCTTGCATCACCATGGCCAGTGAGTCGCCGACCAATATGATGTCCAGCCCTGCTTCATCGACCAGGCGGGCGCTGGCGTAGTCATATGCAGTGACTACGGAGATGGGAGTTCGGCGGATCTTCTTTTCGAGCAGGGAGGGAACGGTCACTTTGGCGGATCGGGCGCTCTCCGCGTGGGCATCGCGACTGCCACGCTCGACAGACGCAGCCTCAAAGGTAGTCAGGCTCATTGCAATCTCCAGTGCAGTTCCACCATCTGGGGCTTGGTAGATACCGCCTGTCGCCAGCAGATTTCACTGGCAGCGCTTTAAGCCTACGCGTTCTCGAAGCTCAGTGGCAAGCGGCGCGCAGGCCCTTGACCTCGTCCAGAATCCGGGTGGCCATCGCGGACTTGCTGGTTCGCGGAATCTCAATGGCTCCGGCGGCAGTCAGAAAGACGCCTGCGTTCTCTTCGGAATCGAAGCCAAGTTGCGAAGAGGAGACATCGTTCACCACGACAGCATCGACCTTCTTGCGTTTCAGCTTGGCGCGTCCGTTTGCGAGCACGTTTTCGGTCTCAGCCGCAAAGCCGATGACGAGCGTTCCGGCGCTCTTCCTGTCTGCAATCTCGCGCAGAATGTCTGTGGTTGGTTCCAACTCCAATGTCCGGGCGCCCTCCCGCTTCAGCTTCTGGGTTGCGGCCTGCCTGACGGTGTAATCGCTCACCGCCGCTGCCATCACGACAACGGTGGCCTCGCCCAGCCGCTCCATCACTGCCGTTTGCATCTCTGCGGCCGAAACTACGCGCACGACCTCGCAGCCTGCGGGAGGCTCAACCGCGGTCGTAGCGCAGATCAGGATGACGCGCGCACCGCGGCGCTGTGCCGCCTCGGCGATGGCGAAGCCCATGCGCCCACTCGAACGATTTCCGATAAAGCGCACCGGGTCGATGGCCTCGCGCGTTCCGCCTGCGGTGACCAGGACCGTCTCTCCAGCAAGATCGCCCGTGGCAGTTTCGCTGTTGCTCAATGACCTCTGCACTGCTGCCAGAATGGCAGGGCCATCGGCCAGCCTGCCGCCGCCGACCATGCCGCAGGCGAGATATCCGCTGCCCGGCTCCACGATCGTTACGCCGCGCTCCCGCAGCGTCCGCAGATTGGCGCAGGTCGCGGGATGGTTCAGCATATTTACGTTCATCGCCGGGGCCACGATCACCGGGGCGGTCGTAGCCAGATACATGGTCGTCAGAAAATCGTCGGCCAGCCCGTGCGCAAACTTTGCCAGCACGTCCGCTGTCGCCGGCGCGACGATCAATGCCCGCGTGGTCTGCGCTTCGTTGATGTGTTCAATACCGGACTCGTCCCCGTCGGAGCCGACTCCGGCGTCCTCTCCCCAGAGGCTGGTAATCACCTTATGGCCGGAGATGGCGGCGAAGGTCAGGGGCCGCACAAACTCTTCCGCCGCCCGCGTCATCACGACATGCGGATCGAACCCCGAATCCTGCAACAGGCGGACCAGCTCAACCGCTTTATAGGCGGCGATCCCCCCGCAAACCGCAACCGTAACCTTTAGGCGCTCGGCGCACATACCCATTCACTCCAAAGGCCGATGTTCTCACAACTGCCGGGGCCAATGCATTCTCTCCGTAAGGCAGACACTTCACGTACGCGAGCTTTGGCAGGCCCGGAGAGGGAGCGCTCAGGACGAAAAATTGCGACAGTCCCAACCGAATAAGGCTATATTGGTTGTCCACCACCTGTATTGCGGGCCCGATTCGATCATCGAGGCAAAGCAATGATTACGCAATTTCTATCCAAACGATTGATGGGTTCACTTCTGCGCTTGCAAATCTGGGACATCGAGTATTTCCGTCACCTGATGGCCGAATGGAATAACCTCAACGTGCCGGCGAACGATCCCGACGCTATTCGCATTGCGGCGCTGACGAGCGATTTCCTCGATCCTGCAAAATGCAGCCTCATTCATCGCGGCCATCTACTTGAATTTGAGCAAACGCTGCTCAGACATAGAACGGCAGACGCGTTGATCCAACAGGCTCCCATGCTTCGTCTCCGCTATCGGGATATTGTCGGCGAGCGGCAATATGCCGCATATAAAGAGACCAAGCTCCCAACCTGCGGTCCGCTCGACGAGGCCTCCAGGCTGACGCTGCTGGAAGATCTCTCGAATCTCCTTGGGTCGATTCATTGGCGTTATATCCTCGCGCCTTTCCGAGACAAAGAACGAACCGCCCTGACCATAACGGCCCTGATCTGGATGGGCATCTACACCATCGCCTGGGTCGTGCTCGTATTCCACTTTGCGACTGGAAACCGTAACCCCTTCCTGGCCGTCTTCGTCACCGTTCTGTTCGCGGGCATTCTAGGCGGCTTTATCAGCGCGCTTCGCCGTATGCAGTCGATCAATGACGACACAGACTCCGTGTTTGTGATCCAGGGCATTGCCGGGGCCAACTTCTGGCTCTGGTTCTCGCCGCTGCTCGGCGCCGTATTCGCGGTCGTCGCCTATCTTTTCTTTGTAAGCGGGCTCGTGGAGGGCGTCGTGTTTCCCGACTTCCGCACCCCTTCGGTCGCCTTTCCCGATCTCGTCCATTCGAGTTGGTGGTTCTGGCACAACCTGGTCCCTAAAACTCAGCAGGACTATGCCAAGCTCTTCCTCTGGTGCTTCATCTCCGGCTTCGCCGAGCGCTTCATTCCCGACATGATCGATCGGATCATCCAACGCGGGCAGGGAGCCCAGAAGAATATTCCGGTCAGCTCTCCACAGGTCGTGATTGCTCCCACTCCGGTGGAACCGGAACAGCCCATTACCCAACCCACTATCAAACCCGTCGCTCAGCCCGTTGTCCAACCCGATTCTGGGAAAACCGATAAGAATCCTTAATTGCGGAACGGCGCGAAATTCTCTTTCACGCTATAGCGATCACCGGTCCATATTCCAACTTCGGTGCATGGGCCTCGTTACTTGCGTACGGATCGACCCGATACAATCACCTCAGCATGATTGCTCATCTCCGAGGCCAGCTTACTTTCAAAGCTCCGAACCAGGCCATTGTCGAATGCGCCGGTGTCGGCTACGACGTCGCTATCTCCGTCGCCACGTTTACCAGCCTGCCTGCCGAAGGGGCGCAGGTCGCGCTCCATATTCATACGCATGTGCGCGAGGACCAGATCGCGCTTTTCGGCTTTTCCGAGATACAGGAAAAACAGCTCTTCGAAAAGCTGCTGACTATCAGCGGCATCGGCCCCAAGCTGGCCATTACTGTACTCAGCGGCATCGCCGCCGACCGGCTGGTGACCGCCATCCGCTCCGGCGATCACGCCACACTGACCAAGATTCCCGGGATCGGGAAGAAGACGGCCGAGCGCGTAGTGCTGGAACTGAAAGACAAGCTGGACGATATGGCCGTTGCGGCCACCGCCTCGTCCTCCGGGCCGAGCCACGGGCCGGTTGGAGATGATGCCCTTTCGGCGCTGGTCAATCTTGGCTATCCTCGTCCCATTGCGCAAAAGGCGATTGAAACGGCCATCGCCAAGGATGCCGCCGCCGGACAGGACTTCGAGACGCTCTTCCGAGCGGCAATGGCGGCGATTCGGTGAGGCTTAACACCGATCTGCACCGATAAACACAGATCAAGGCATCCGACCGCGGATTTCGGGATAAATGCGGATTTAAAAAATCGGTAAAGTCTTTTTGCTGGTCGCATGGAGCGGCCCCGGCGTCTTCTGGACTGCCGGGGCCATTTTGTTTGCAGACGGCCCGTAAGCCGAATTCTGTTTTAGACGATCATTCCTCTAGGCGGCACATTACTGGGCCGCTCCAGCAACCTACCCGCAGGTTTCGGCTCCGGCTTTCGCCGGTCTCTCCGCCTGAGCGCATCGGGCCGATACGCTTTCGCCGCCTGAAGAGGAGCGGCAAAATCCCTGCCTATTTGGTCTTGCTCCGTGTGGGGTTTACCATGCGACTCTGTTTACACAGAGCCCGGTGCGCTCTTACCGCACCCTTTCACCCTTACCTTCCTCGCTTGCGCGGGGCTGGCGGTTTGCTTTCTGTTGCACTAGCCGTCCAGATGGCTTAAACCATCCGTCCCGGACGTTATCCGGCACACTGCCCTGCGGAGTTCGGACTTTCCTCCCCCGCTCGACACCCTGCGGCGCGAGCGGCAGCGATCATCCAGCCGTCTGCAATTTAAGTGTATCTCAGGGCGAAGCAAGGAGTTGCCCCGATCTTCGGGGAGGAGCCGGCATGGTCTGGATAGATCTGGCCAAAGTGCGCCGGACGCGGAACTTACCCGGCTTCCCGAGCGTAGAACGTATAGACTGGACGCTCAGGAAAAGCAGCTATGGAATTCAAAGAGGCCGTTAAAATCGCGCTGCAATCGCTGTGGGCGAACAAGCTGCGTTCGATCCTGACGCTGCTGGGCGTCGTCATCGGCGTCGCCAGCGTTATCGCCGTCGTCACGCTGGTCAATGGCGCGAACACCTATGTCACCACCAAATTCTCCAGCTATGGCGCGGACGTCTTCACCGTCTCGAAGATGCCGCAGATCATTACCAGCTCCGAGGACTATCAGCGATATCAAAAGCGAAAAAACGTACTCTACGACGACTTCCTCTACGTCCGCGACAACTGCAAGCGGTGCGTCGGGATCGGCGCGCAGCAGAGCACGAGAGGTACGATCGTACGGGGAACGCAGTCGAGCACCGACACCCAGATTCGCGGCTACACCTGGCAGATGCCGTCGCTGCAGAACCTGAACATCGCGCAGGGGCGCGGCTTTACCGAGGCGGACGAGGAACGCGCCGCGCACGTCGCCATTATTGGAACCGACATTCAGGACCATCTCTTCGCCGGCATAAACCCGCTGGGACAGGAACTGCGAGTGGACGGCACTCCTTATAGAGTCATTGGCGTCAGCGAAAAGCAGGGCAGCACCCTGGGGCAAAGCCAGGATAACTGGGTCGGCGTGCCACTCACCGCCTATCAGAGAAATTACGGAACCCAGAAGACCCTCACCATCTATATCAAGGCCGGGTCAGCCGGGCCCATACTGGAGGACGCAGCCGATGAGGTGCGTGTGCTGATGCGCTCGCAGCGGCACGACGCTCCAGGAGCGCCGGACTCGTTTGAGCTGGACACGAACAATACGCTGGTTGGCTTCTTCAGTACCATCACGAACTACTTTGGCGCAGTCGCCGGAGGCATTGCGCTGATCTCGCTGGTGGTCGGCGGCATCGTCATCATGAACATCATGCTGGTAAGCGTGACCGAGCGGACACGCGAGATCGGCATACGCAAGGCGTTGGGCGCCCGGCCTAAGGACATCCTGCTGCAGTTCCTGATCGAATCGGGAACCATGGCGCTGGTAGGCGGAGCCTTCGGCGTCATCGGCGGCATCATTATCGCGCAGGTGATTACGATCGTCGCCGGATTTCCATCGACGATTGCCTTCTGGAGCGTACTGGCAGGACTCTTTATGGCGACGTCGACGGGCGTCTTCTTTGGCGTCTATCCAGCAAGCAAGGCGGCACGGCTGGACCCGATTGTGGCGTTGCGAGCGGATTAAGGGCAGGGATTAGGGATCAGAGGTTCCGATGCGGATTGGCGATACCAAAGAGACGGTAGTAATGGCGCTCGATACGCTGCGCACCAATAAGCTGCGCAGCGGCTTGACGATCCTCGGCATCGTCATCGGCGTAATGACGGTGATCATTATCTCGTCGGTCGTGAATGGATTGAACAGCAGGGTCTCGGACCTGGTGCAGTCGCTGGGATCGAATGTGCTGTTTGTCTTCCGCTTTCCGGTGTTCGGCCAGCGGCCTACGACCGAGATGCTCAACCGGAAGCAGTTGACGTACGAGGACGCAATGGCCATGCGCGATCTGCCGCACGTGGTAGCGGTCTCGCCTGCGCTGCAGTACGCCGACAACACCTCGCCCGATCGCGCAGGTGTGACGGCCATCAAGGGCGGCGGCCACTCCATGCAGGGCACCATCCTCGAAGGCGACACCCCGGCGCAGAAAGACGTCAGCGAACTCGATCTTCGCGAGGGCAGGTTTTTCAATGAAGGCGACCAGGAGCGCGCTGCCAAAATAACAGTGCTGGGCAGCGACACCGCGGACCAACTGTTCCCTGGCCAGAGCGCGGTGGGCAAAGAGGTGCAGGCCGCGGGCATGGTCTTCACCGTCGTCGGCGTATTGGATAAGCAAAAACAGGCGTTTGGCGGAGGCAAGAACCCGCAGGATAATCACGCCTATTTCCCCATCACCACCTTCCACTACATGCACCCGGAGCAGCTCGATTACTGGATCACGCTGAAGTACGACGACCCGAAGAACCGGCCGCTGGTGGAAGATGAGCTGACCGAACTGCTGCGGCGGCGGCGCAAGGTGGCCAATGCGGCTCCGGACAACTTCGCCATCTTCGGCACCGACTCTCTGACACGGCTGTGGAACAACATTACTGGCGGTCTCTTTCTGCTGCTGTTCGCGCTTTCGAGCGTGGCGCTGCTGGTGGGCGGCGTAGGCGTCATGAATATCATGCTGGTCAGCGTGACGGAACGGACGCGCGAGATCGGCATACGCAAGGCGATAGGAGCATCGAGGCAAACCATACTGGCGCAGTTCACCCTGGAGGCGATTACGCTATGCGCGGTGGGAGGCGTTATCGGCGTCCTGCTCGGCGGTGGAATTGCATTTGGCGTGCGTCTCGTTTTTCCCGCGCTGATCTCGCCAGTCTGGGTTTTTGTGGCATTTCTGTGTTCGTGCGGAATCGGCCTGCTGTTCGGCATCTATCCGGCATGGAAGGCGGCCAACCTGAACCCCATCGAAGCGCTGCGGTACGAGTAGGACAGGTATCTCCTTCCTAAGCCCTTTCGTTATCCTTACAGCATGGCCACAGCAATTGAGGCGATCACAACCTTACTGACGCTTGCCGGGCTGGTGTATCTGCTGCTGGCCTTGTGGGGAACGCGGGCGTTTGCGCGGTACTGGCTGCAACGGCCCCGGAACACGGGTTTCGCTCCCGACGTCAGCATTCTCAAACCGGTCAAAGGTATCGATCCGCGCATGTACGCCGGGCTGGCGAGCCATTGCCGCCAGCAGTATGCAGGCAGGTTCGAGATGATCTTCGGCGTCGGCAGCATGGATGATCCGGCGGTGGCCGAGATCCAGCGGCTACAGGCGGAGTTTCCCGAGTGCGCGATTCGGCTGGTCGAGTGCCGCGAGCGGCTGGGCACATCGGGCAAGGTCAGCAACCTGGTGCAGATGTTGCGCGAGGCGCAGTACGAGCATGTGCTGATCAACGACAGCGACATCTGCGTTTCGCCTGTCTACCTGGCCCGCGTGATGGAGTGTTTCGTGGACCCGCAGGTGGGCATGGTGACGGCCCCGTATATCGGCCGCGCAGCGGAGAAGGGCAGCGGAAGAACGTTGTGGTCGCGGCTGGAAGCGCTTGGCATCTCGACCGACTTTCTGCCCGGCGTGTTCACCGCGCGGATGCTGGAGCGCGGGATCCGGTTTGGGCTGGGCTCGACCCTGGCGACGAGCAAGACAGTATTGGCGAAGGCGGGCGGACTGCAGCCGCTGACGGAGTATCTCGCGGATGACTACGAGATGGGAGCGCGCATCGCCGCCGCCGGCTATCGCGTGGAGTTGTGCAACGAGGTAGTGGAGACGACGGTTCCGGCGTACAGCTTTCGCGGGTTCTGCGACCATCAGATGCGCTGGGCGCGCTCGACGCGGGACTCGCGCCGGCTGGGGTACATCGGGCTGGGCATCACGTATGCGCTGCCCTGGGCGCTGCTGACCTGCATCACCAGCGGACTTGCGCTGTGGAGCTTTTCGCTGCTCAGCGTCGTGGTGCTGGCGAGGGTGGCAGTCGCGCTTTCGGTTGGTGTGGGTATCTTGCGCGACGGCCAGGTGCTTCGCGATCTATGGCTGCTGCCGCTACGCGACTTCTTCGGGCTGGGCTTCTGGATCTGGAGCTTCGCGGGGGATACGGTGGTATGGCGCGGCGAACGGTTTCGGCTAAGAGATGGGCGAATTACACGAGTTCAGTGAGCCATTGCTGTAAACCCTATCTCTGCCAGAAACAGTCATCCGCTAATACGGATTCGGCTGATTACTCAGAATCTCTTTGCCCCCGCTTTGTGCTATGAAGTACGCCTTCCCCGGCAGCGGCGGCAAAGGCTGGTCCAGATCCTGCCAGAGAAAGATGCGCCGGACGCCGACCCATTTTAAGCGGAGCGATTCGGTGTCTTCGAAGATGGGCGGCGCGTCGGGAAAGAAGGAGCCGTACCAGAGGTTGGAGCTGCGGCCATCGAGAATGTGGATGTTGTTGCGGTGAAGGTAGAAGCCCAACGTGCTGCCGCTCTCGTATTCTCCGTGGATGACAATGAGGTCGTCGGGCTTCAGCTCCGGCGCGATGGCCATAGCCAGCTTGTGGGAACTGAGCACGGGCGAAAAAATCTGCAGCCCCATGTGCGCGGCCAGTAGAAATCCGAAAGCTCCGGCGGCGAGCCAGAGATTCGCGGCATGCGGCTTGTAGTCGCGGCGCAGCAGCCAGTTCGCCAGCGTTCCCCCAAACAGGGCGATGGCGGTAAACAGCAGCGGCGTACGGAAGGCTCCCATGGCGCGAGTGTCGAGATCGAGAAAGTGGCCGAACGAAAGCGCGTAATCCCCTGGGTTCTGCTTCAACACGGCGGCGAGGTCGGTGTGGGGAGGAAGCGGCTGTCCACGCAGGATGAAGAAGCCCGCGACCAGCGCAGCCAACGAGCCGAGGACAAGGAGGACGACAGAGATGCGCTGTCCGGCGACGACCAGGCGGTTGGGGACGGCGAAAGCCTCGGCCTCGGCGGCTTCCTCTGCCAGCCATCCGGCGATCAACAGCGTAAGCGCGGGCAGGGTGGGCAGAACGTAATACTCCTGCCGGGTGGAAAAGCTGAAGAACAGCATGGGAAGCGCCGCCCAGATGCCGAGCAGAAGCAGCGCGCTTTCCCGTGGCGTAAGCGAGGCGGTTTCTCCCGGATGGCCGAGACGGCGTTGCAACCAGCCAACATCGGCGAAGATCGGGCAGGCGAGAATCGCGGCACGCCACTCGATCTGGCCCAGCGCTTTAAACAGGTAAGCGCTCCAGGGCATCAGCCACACCAGCAGCAATCCCCAGAAGAGCGCGAGCGGGACGGTGTCGTAGTCGCGGGGGACGCGGAGATTGAGATAACGCAGCACCTGCTCGTTGACGAAGTAGAACCATAGCCAACCGTGGACGTTGCCGTCGCTGGGGCCGGGCACCGACCAGTGGCCATGAACAAAGGCGAGGTGGCCAGGATTGCCTTGGCTTGGGTTCGCCAGCGCGATGAGCACATGCCACGGCACGGCGATGGCGAGAAAGACAACCGTGCTCGAAATCGGACAAAGCTGGCGCAGGCGGGCGAGCGTTCCGCGAACTCCCCGCGTGAGCAGAAGATGCGCCAGCACGATGACCACGGGGAAGACAATGCCGATCAATCCCTTGGTCAGCACATTGAGCGCGCAGCAGACGGCGAAGCCCCAGCACAGCAGGCGGACAGTGTTGTCTCCCACCCTTGGCGATGAGGCTGCCAAGGATGGGGCACCCCGAGAGTTGAGGTCGGGTTGTTGTTCAGTGAGCCAGTAGCAGAGCAGCGAGAGCGTAAGCCAGAGGCAGACCATCACGTCGGGAATGGTGATGCGGGTGAAGATGAAGATGCCGAAGCTGGAGAGCAGGATTAACCCGGCGTACAAGCCCGCTCGCGCAGAGCCAAATGCGCGACGAGCGAAGCTCTCCATCGCGAGCGTCAGTGCCAGCACCGTAAGCGCCAGCGGCAGACGCGCAGCAGCGGTATGGACGCCGAAGACCTTGAAGCTCGTCGCCATGCTCCAGTAGAGCAGCGGCGCTTTTTCGAGATAACGAATGCCGTCGGCGTAGAGCGTGACCCAGTCGTGACGAACCAGCATCTCGCGCGCGACCTCAGAGTGCACCGAGTCAGCGTCGTCGAGCAGCGGCGGCGTCAGCAGCGTAAAGCTGGCATAGAAGAAGAACCATAGCGCGAGCAGGATGAGGCGATTGCGACGGCAAGCCTGCGCGTTGTCGGCGAACGATGGCACCTCACCAGTGTATTTGCGATGAAAGGCTCGACCACGGATTGCCGCAGATGAACACGGATTTTAAAAGGAAAGGTCATCGGTGCTGGGTAGAGTAAACCGGTTTGTCGTAGACTCAGGCTGACTGCATGATGAATGATTTGCACCAACCTGCGAACGCCGCGCCGCCACCAACGGAGCTGATCTTCGGCGACTGGTACCCCGCCATGCGCGCCGACGGACTGCGCAAAGGCAAAACGCAGAAGGCGATGCTGCTGGGCATTCCGCTGCTGCTCGGCCGCAAGAACGATGGCAGTATCTTTGCCATGCGCGACCTCTGTCCTCATCGCGGCATTCCGCTTTCGGCCGGATGGTTCGACGGCGAAACGGTGCAGTGCAAATATCACGGCTGGCGCTTCGAGCCGTGCAGCGGCCAATGCGCGGAGATTCCCTCGCTCACCACGCATGACACGCTCGACGCGAGCAAGATCTTCGCCAACTCGTTCCCTTGCCGTGAGCGCGACGGCCACGCCTGGGTCTACATCCCTCAGCCGGGCACGGGACGCATTGCCGATGCGCTTCCTCCGTTGCCCGAAGTGCCGAAGTTTTCCGAACGCTATCGCAGCGCGCATCTCAAGGCCGACCTGCCCTGCAACGTCGATCACGGCATCATCGGCCTGATGGACCCGGCGCATGGCCCGTTCGTGCATCAGGCATGGTGGTGGCGAAGCCGCGCCAGCATCCATGAAAAAGAGAAGCACTTCGAGCCGATCGAAGACCGTGAACACAATGGCAGAAACGCCGGTTTCCGCATGTCGGCGCATGCTCCTTCGGGCAACAGCGCGCCGTACAAACTGTTGGGCGTCTATGGCGAGCCAATCACGACCACCATCGATTTCGTTCTACCCAATCGCCGTTACGAGACCATCCGCTGCGGCGACAAATGGTTCTCCAGCCTCACGACCGTCACACCCGTAACCGCTTCCACCTGCCGCATCGATGTCTGCGCCGCATGGAACGTGTTCTATCACGTCCCATTTGTAACTCCCATCGCTACCTTTTTCGGCGCGCGTTTCGTGCGCCAGGACCAGGAGACCATGATCCAACAGGCCGAGGGGCTGCGGTTTCATCCGGCGCTGATGCTGATAGACGATGCCGACAAGCCGGCGAAGTGGTACTTCGCGTTGAAACAGGCGCGGCTCAAAGGGACAGGAGAGCACCCGCTGCAAGGCCCGGTGACGCTGCACTGGCGAAGCTAGAGCGAATAAGCAGCTACTCTCTGCAACCTACTCTGAACCCAGATAGCATCGTGGGGTGAGAATTTTTCCGCAGAGCGATCGGCGTCCGGTGCAGTATTTTCTAGGCCCGTTCACCCGCTTTATACAGTTGGAATCGTCAAGCAGCATCGTCCTGTTGCTGGCCACGATTACCGCACTGCTGCTGGCAAACTCCCGCCTGCAGCCTGCCTACGAAGCGATGCTTCACCTTCCCATAGGCGAACACGCGGGCGGAGCGTCCTTCCAATTGACGCTTCACGACTGGGTCAACGACGCCCTGATGGCGATCTTCTTTCTCGTCGTCGGCCTGGAGGTCAAGCGCGAACTGGTAATCGGCGAACTCGCCTCTTTCCGCCGGGCATTTCTCCCTGTGCTGGGCGCGATTGGCGGGGTCATCACGCCAGCGCTCATCTACTTCGTTTTGAACGTGCACGGCGCGGATGTGCGGGGCTGGGGAATTCCCGTGGCCACTGACATCGCATTCTCGCTGGCGGTGCTGAAGCTGTTCGGCAGCAGAATCCCCATCGGGCTGAAGATCTTTCTCGCCTCTCTCGCCATCGTCGACGACATTGCTGGCGTGCTCATCATCGCGGTCGCTTACACGCGGCAGCTTCACCTCGGCTATCTGGTTCTCGTCGCCCTGCTGTTTCTTCTCTGCCTGTTTCTGAACCGACTCGGCGTTACCCGGCTGAGCGTCTACATGGCGGTGGGCGTTGTGCTCTGGTGGGCTTTCCGGGCCTCGGGGCTGCACCCAACGCTGTCGGGGGTTCTGCTGGCGCTGGCCATCCCTTCGCGAACATTCATCCCTCCGGCCAGCTTTCTCGATCGCGGCCGGGTGCGCCTACAGCAGTTTGAAGAGGCGGTGCAGCGCTTCGGCCCGCAGAGCCACGATGTGCGCGAGCCCCTGCACCGGCTGCGCCTCGGTCTCGAATGGGCGGAGTCTCCGCTGGACCGGCTTCAGTCCGCGCTGCATCCCTGGGTGAGCTTCGGCATTATGCCGTTGTTCGCGCTCACCAATGCGGGAATCTCGCTGCGTAACTTCCATCCGGGCGAGATGCTGCATCCGGTGTTTCTGGGAATCTTTGCTGGCCTCGTGCTGGGCAAACCGCTGGGCATTACAGTCTTCTCCTGGCTGGCGGTCAGGCTTCGCCTGGCGGAGCTTCCCGCCGGGGTGCGATGGATCGACTTGCACGCGGTCGCCTGGCTGGGAGGCATCGGCTTCACCGTATCCATCTTTATTGCAGGGCTGGCGTTTGTGACGGACGAGCGATACACGATGGCCCGCATCGCCGTGCTGGCCGCATCCTTCTGCGCGGCAGTCATCGGCGCGGGCCTGCTCGCGTCAACTCGGAAGCATGCGCAAGCCAGCTTGAGTGACGACCTGCGTCAGGACGAGATGCCGGCGCGATAAAGAAAATACGCCTGACCTACCATGGCCAGAACTCCCACCGTGGTTTGCAGCGCGGTGGCGAGAAAGATATCCCGCAGGACATCCTTGTCTTTTATATGCCGCCGAATGATGGGCAGGTTCATCGCCTGGCTGGCAATCGACGCGAGAATCGTGGCCATCGCCGCCTCCAGCGCGGTGACATTTCCGTGGTTCACCATGTTGGCTGCGGCGGCGGTCGCGCTGGCACTGGAGACGATGCCTCCGAGAAAGCTGACCACAAGCACTCCGCCATTGCCCAGCCAGCGCGCTGCAGCCGTGCCCACCACCTGAATGACGAGAAATAAAAGGCCAAAACTGAGCACCTTCTTCAATGAGACCGGAGACGACAGGTGCAGTTCCACATCTTCGGCGTCGGCCGCGCTCTTTCGCTCCCGCAACGCGAAATACGTGGCGATCAATCCCATCAGAAACAGCGGAAACGCTGCAAACTTCACCGCGCTTCTCGCGAACAACCCAAGCAGCACCAGGTTGCGGACGAACATGGCAATCGATGTGAACAGCACCGCCGGAAGCGTCTGCCGCACCAGACCCGCCTTCGGAAGCGATGAGGACAGCTCGGTCGTGGTCGCGGTCGAATTGACCAGGCCTCCCAGGATTGCTGTCAGCGTGATGCCCTGCTTTCCATAGATGCGAAGCAGCACGTAATTCACAAAGCCGATGCACGCGACGATCACGACCGTGACCCAGGCCTCGCGAGGCTGCAACAGGCCCCATGGGTCGATGTAGTGGTTGGGGAGCAGCGGCCAGATGACAAAGCCGAACAGGCCCAGCATCACGGCGCTTCGTATCTCTTCGGCGCTCACGCCGCCGGCGAACTCGCGGAACTGCGGCTTCAGCGAGAGCAGCCACGTGGTCACGATGGCGCAGGCGATCGACGTGAACAGGTGCCCGGTGCCGACCAGCACGCCCAGCACAAAGGTGACGACCAGGGCGACGGAGGTGGTTCCTTCCACCGACCTCGATGCGATGATATCGCGCACGTTCAGCAGTGCGGCCAGCAGCAGCGTCGCAGCCATTCCGGCAAACATCATGGCCGGTGAGATGAGGCTGGTCAGCGCGCCCAGCAGGGCGGTGAGGCTGAACGTGCGAACGCCGAAATCCTTATGCGACCACTGCCGCTCGAACCCGATAAGCAGGCCGATGGCAATGGCCACCGCAAGCTTGACCGCGATGACCGTGGGAGGAAAGGAATGCGAGTTCCCGTGAATGAGATCGATCCAACTATCCAAGATGCCGCTCCTCCTGCTCATCGAAGTGTTTCGTCCCACAGTATGGGACTAAACATCTAAGGTCTCACATGTTTCGGGAAAGGCTCTCGCTATCTTCAGCTTTCTCCGGCGCAACCGCGATATGCTGGAACCCCATGGATCCGATCACTCATTTCATGACCGGCGCTGTGCTTGGCCGCTCGGGCTTCAACCGCAAGGCGGCCTATGCCACGCTGGCCATGACGCTCGCCGCCGAGGCGCCCGACCTCGACGTCATCTGGTCCGTTCGCGGACCTATTGCGGCGTTCCAGCATCATCGCGGATGGACCCACACCCTGCTCGGCCTTCCGCTCGAAGCCGCCGTGGTGGTCGGAGTGATCTGGCTCTTTCATCGCTGGCGGCTGAAGCGGAACCCATCTCTCAAGCAGGCCGCGCCGGTCCGCTGGGGGCTGCTGTACGTTTTTGCGATCATCGCGCTGCTCAGCCATCTCCTGCTCGACTGGACCAACAACTACGGCCTGCGTCCGTTCTTCCCCTTCAATCCGCGCTGGTACGCCGGTTCGCTGGTCTTCATCATTGAGCCGGTTATGCTGGTTCTGCTGCTTGCCGGGCTGATCGGGCCAGCGCTGTTCGGCCTCATCAACAGCGAAGTCGGCGCGCGTAAGCCTGTATTTCGCGGACGCGGGTGGGCCATCGCCGCGCTGATCGGCATTGTCGCGCTTTGGAGCTGGCGCGCGGTCGAACAACAAAGCGCCATCCAGATCGCCCTCAACGGCGACTACGGCGGCGCGAACAATGT
>Ga0207678_10001008_pt1 | contig 25668 bp, 24 predicted proteins | sample KBSC63metaG_FD_184319 | JGI IMG/M metagenome (GOLD analysis project Ga0207678, IMG submission 184319) | Corn rhizosphere microbial communities from Kellogg Biological Station, Michigan, USA - KBS C6-3 metaG (SPAdes) (version 2) | ecosystem: Host-associated > Plants > Roots > Rhizosphere > Soil ... | reverse complement strand
GGTGAACGTGAACGGCGGGGCGATCGCGATCGGTCACCCGATCGGCGCGTCGGGCTGCCGGATCCTGGTGACGCTGCTGCACGAGATGGTCAAGCGCGACGCGAAGCGCGGGCTGGCGTCGCTGTGCATCGGCGGCGGGATGGGTGTCGCACTCGCGGTCGAACGCGGTTGAGTCAGGCCTGAAGAGCATGCACGCGTGCGGCGCAGGCCTGCGCCGCGCACGCGCGAAGCAGGTTGCGTACGCAACGGGCAACCCGCGACAGGTGTGATGTTCCGGTGCGCGCCGCGTCAGCCACGCGGGCGGGCGCGCATCGAAGCGGTGGGGCGGCGGCATGTGCCATGTCGTCGCCGCGCACCATTGATTACTTTACTTCTCGGTAACTAATAGGATGACTAAGCGAATTGCAGTTGTGACGGGTGGGATGGGCGGTCTTGGCGAAGCGATCAGCATCCGGTTGAACGACGCTGGCTACCAGGTCGTCGTCACGTATTCGCCGAACAATACCGGTGCCGATCGCTGGCTGACCGACATGCACGCGGCCGGTCGCGAATTCCACGCATATCCGGTGGATGTGGCCGATTACGATTCGTGCCAGCAATGCATCGAGAAGATCGTCCGGGAAGTCGGCCCGGTCGACATCCTGGTGAACAACGCGGGCATCACGCGCGACATGACGCTGCGCAAGCTCGACAAGGTCAACTGGGATGCGGTGATCCGCACCAACCTCGATTCCGTGTTCAACATGACGAAGCCGGTTTGCGACGGCATGGTCGAGCGCGGCTGGGGACGCATCGTCAACATCGCGTCGGTCAACGGCTCGAAGGGTTCGGTCGGCCAGACCAACTACGCGGCCGCGAAGGCCGGCATGCACGGCTTCACGAAATCGCTCGCGCTCGAGACCGCGCGCAAGGGCGTGACGGTGAACACCGTGTCGCCAGGCTATCTCGCGACCAAGATGGTGACGGCGATCCCGCAGGACATCCTCGATACGAAGATCCTCCCGCAGATTCCGGCGGGCCGGCTCGGCAAGCCCGAGGAAGTCGCGGGGCTGGTCGCGTATCTGTGCTCGGAGGAGGCCGGCTTCGTGACGGGCTCCAACATCGCGATCAACGGCGGCCAGCACATGCAGTGACGCGCGGCGGCCCGGGCGGCGTTCGCGCGCGCGTCCGGGCCGTGCTCCCGCTGTATCCAGCGCCGGAGCGGCGCGGCATGCGCGCGGTGATGGATCACGGACGCAGGTTCGCCGCACATGCGGCGGGCCGTGTGCGTCCGCGCTTCGGCTACCGCGTCGCGGCAGGCGCGCCACACCGGCCTCGCATTCCGGAGGAGGCATGGGTGAAACCTGGATGGGACTCGCGATCGGCGGCTCGGCACTGGCCGTCGCGCTGACGATGGCGATCGCGCTTCACTGGCTCGAGCGGCGCCGCGCGCGGCTGCTGCGAAATTTCGATCATCGCGATTGCTGGTTCGTCGCGTACGGCAAGTGCCTCGCGCGCAGGCCGGCGCGCCGCACGCGCAACGGCGTGCGATGACGGTGGCGGTGCGGCAGCGGCGCACTCGAGCGTCGTGCCGCATCCCGCGCAGCCTGCCTGCGCTGCGCGGGACGCTCACACTCAATCGCTCTTCTGCGCGCCTTCGCCCGAATCGTTCTTGTGGAAGATTCGCTTCGTCGTGCGCTTGGTGGCATCCCAGCCCTCGCGCGACACATGCGCGATGCCGTGGCCGACCGTCTTCGCGGCGCTCGCGGTCGCATGGCCGAAGCTGCGCGCGGCCTCGCCGGTCTTGTGCGCGGCTTCCTTCGAATCGCGCTTGATGTCCTGCTTCACTTCCGACATGTCCGCGTGCGCGATCGGGCTGATCAGCGCGAGAACGATTGCGGTGCAAATGAACTGACGTGCTTTCACGACCTGGTTTCCTTGGGCAAATTCATCGGGGGCCTGCGTGGCCGAACTGTGGCGGAACGCGTGCGCCGGCCGCCGATGCATCGAGCATCACCACCGCGCGGCCGCTGAGCAGCACGCGATCGCCGCAGCGCAGCGCGAAGCCGTACAGCACGGAATGGTCGTCGCCGCCGATGCGTTCGGCGTCGACGACGAGAGGCAGCGCGAACGTGTCGAGCCGATCGACGAACGCGTCGACGTTGCGCACGCTCGCGAGATAACCTGCGCGCGGCCGCGCATGTTCCGTGTGCTTCTGTTGCGCACCGAGCAGCGCACCGTGCACGGCCATCGCCTGCGCCGCATATTCGATTCCACAGACCGACGCGAGCCGGCCGCGCGAGCGCAGCGGATTGTGCGGATCGCGGTGGCTCGTCGCGCTGCAGCGAATGCGCTCGGCATCCCATGCTTCGACGCGATCGAGCACGCACATCGCGCCGTCGTGCGGGATGTGCGCGGCGATCCATGCGCGATCGAGCGTCGGCGGCGGCGGCATTGGCGTCGAGACGGGCGCCGTCATCGCGCGTGCTCCGCGGCCGGCTCGGGCAGCGCGATATCGACCTGCACGCGCGTGTCTTCCAGATAGTCGAGCACGACGCGCGTCGCACGCCGCGCGGCGAGCGCGTCGAGCAGCGGCAGCGCACGCGCGGCCGGATTGCCGGTGCGCAGCGCGTCGAGTTCGCGGTTCGCGAGCGTCGTCGCCGGCGCGTCGGTCAGCTGCACGTCGATGCGCGCGAGCGTGCGTTCGCTTGCGTCGGGCGCGAACACAAACGCGACGCCGAATGCGTCGACGATCGGCCGCACCGCGCGCAGCGGCTCCGGATAGTCGGTGTCGTAGGCGATCAGCAGGCTCGGCACGCGATCGACCGCGACCTGGCACAGGCTCTCGAGCAGGCCCGCGGCAAAGCTGCCGTCGTGCGCGCACAGCACGTTCGACGTGGCCATCGCCCGGGTGGCGATGCTCCAGTAGCCGGCCGGCGCGTTGTGCACGGAGTTGTGAAAGCGCGTGGGGGACAGGTGGCGGTCGTCGCCGGCGAGCGTCTCGCAGATCGCGTGGCAATTCTGGCCGTCGCCGCCGGACGCGCTGAACACGGTCGCGAGCGTGGCGGGATCGCGCCCGCTCGCGGCTGCCGCCTCGAGGCCGACCGCGAGCGCGACGCGCACCACGGGGCCGGTGCGGCGGCGTTCCGCCGGGGGCAGGCCGGCCGGTGGCGGCAGCACGGTGCGCGCGCTCGCATAGGCGGTGCGGCCCGCGAGCACGTCGGCCGCGTGCGGCCAGTCGTTCAGTCCCGGCCCGACGAGGCCGACGCTTTCGATGAAGGCGGTGACGGTCATGTCGGCTCCCGGCGGCGGGCGTGCTCGGCGCGGCCGAGGATCAGGCTGCAATTCGTGCCGCCGAAGCCGAACGAATTGGACAGGACCGCGCGCAGGTGCGCGTCGCGGCTCGCGAGCACGTAGTCGGCGGCCAGCGCCGGGTCGGGTTGCGTCGTGTTGACGCCGGCCGGCACGAACTGCTCGCGCAGCGCGAGCGCGCCGACGACGGCTTCGAGCGCGCCGGCGGCGCCGAGCGTGTGACCGGTCGCCCCCTTCGTCGAGCTGCACGGCGTGCGCGCGAGCAGTGCGCCCACCGCGCGGCTTTCGGCGGCGTCGTTGCTGGGCGTCGCGGTGCCGTGCAGGTTCACGTAGTCGATGTCGCTCGCATCGAGGCCGGCCGATGCGAGCGCCTGTTCGATCGCGACGCGCGCGCCGAGGCCGTCCGGATGCGGCGACGACATGTGATGCGCATCGCTCGATTCGCCGACGCCGAGCAGCAGGATCGCGTCGTCATCGAGCGCGGTGCGCGCATCCGGCACGCGTTCGAGCAGCGCGAACGCGGCGGCCTCGCCGATCGAGATGCCGTCGCGCGCGACGTCGAACGGCCGGCACGGCCGGCGCGACAGCAGTTCGAGCGAATTGAAGCCGTACAGCGTCGTCAGGCACAGCGAATCGACGCCGCCCACGACGGCCGCATCGATCAGCCCCGCTTCGATCATCCGGCGCGCGGAGCCGAATACCTTCGCGCCGGACGAACACGCGGACGAGATCGCCATCGCCGGCCCGCGCAGCCCGAAATACGCGCGTACGAATGCGGCCGGCGAATACGGGTTGTGGGTGTGCGCATAGCGGAACCCGGCGGGCAGTGCGCCGCTCGCCGGATCGCGTTGCTCGTACGCGCGTTCGGTCTCGAGGATGCCGGACGTGCTCGTGCCGATGAACACGCCGACGCGTGCGGCGCCATGGCGCGATACGGCCGCGGCGACGCGCGCGTCGAAGCCATCCTGAACGAGGCCGAGCTGCGCGAGGCGGTTGTTGCGGCAGTCGAAGTCGGCGAGATCCGCGCGCACGGGCTGCGCATCGACGCCGTCCACCGAGCCGATCCACGTGTCGAGTTCGGCGCGTTCGAAGTCGCACGGCGTGAGCGCGCCGCGCGCGTGGCGCAGCGCGTCGAGGGTCGCGCCGAGGCCGCGGCCGATGCAGCTGGTGGCGGTGAAGTGCGAGAGCAGCAGAGGTTTCACGAGGGTCGCATCCGGTGGCCGGAACGGGCGCCGCAGCAGGGCTGGCGAATCGCGCCGGGCATGGTCAGATTTTATCAAACGGGGGGGCCGGCATCCCCGGCTGGCCGGGCGGTTCGGACGGTTCGGGCGCGAGCGCGGCACGCAGCGTGGTCCACTGCAACCGCGCATCGGCGGCCGCGCGCAGCAGCGCCGGCAGCACGTCGAGCACGACCGGTTCGCCGCGCGCATCGCGCGCCGCGTGGCCGTCATGCACGAGCAGGATGTCTTGGGGCGCGAGGCCGTTCAGCAGGCGGCGCGTGACGGTGTCCGCATCGTGCTCGCGCGTGTCGAAGCCGCGTCGCGTCCAGCTGGCGAGTTGCAGACCGAGCTCGCAGAGCACCGGCTCGAGAAACGGATTGCGCAGGCCGGCCGGCGCGCGGAAGAAGCGCGGTCGCGTGCCGGCGATCTCGGTCAGCGTCTGCTGCGCGGCGGCGATTTCGCGCCGCAGCGCGGCGGGGGCCGACAGCGAGAACGTATGCCGGTGCCGCTGGCTGTGGTTCTCGACCGCGTGGCCGCGTGCGACGATCGCTTCGATCCACTGCGGATGGCGGTGCGCGAGATCGCCGATGCAGAAGAACGTCGCGCGTGCGTCGTAACGATCGAGCAGGTCGAGCACGCGCGGCGTGACGTCGGGGTCCGGGCCGTCGTCGATCGTCAGCGCGATCCGGCGGCCGGCACCGGCTGGCAGCCGCGTCCAGTTCGGCCCGAGCAATGCGCTGCGCGGCCACAGGCCGGCAGCCGTCAGCGCGAGATGCGAGGCGACCACGCCGCCGGCGGCCCACGGCCACGCGGCCGGTTGCACGACGACGGCCGCGAGCGCGCCCGCATGCAGCGCGGCGGTGCCCGCGATCAGCGGCGTTGGCTTCCAGCGGCGCGCATCGCCAGGCTGCCGCGGTGAAACGGATGACGGCGCGTTCATGCGCGAGCTCCTGTCGGATCATGGGGACGGCCGTTTAAGGCTGCGGTGCGCGGCGCGAGAATCGCCGCGAACGCCAGCGCGAGCATCGCGCCTGGGCCGACGGTCAGCCCGAAGGTTTCGAGCAGCGGCACGCGCGACAGCGCGAGCAGGCCGAAGCCGGCGACCGTCGCGAGGTTCGCGATCAGCAGCGATACGAGCGTGTACGGCGTGACCGGTTGCGCGTCGTCGCGCTTGCAGAAGAACAGTGCATAGTTCGAGCCGACCGCGACGATCAGCAGCATCCCGACGAGGTGCAGGATCGTCAGCTGCACGCCGGCGAGCGCGAAGCCGGCCGTCACCACGAACACGGCCGCGACGAGCGGCGCGAGCGCGCGCACGACGCGGCGCGGCGAGCGCAGCGCGATCAGCAGCAGCACGGCGATCGCCGCGAAACCCGCGAGCGACAGCCGGATGTCCTCGTGCACGTAGTCCACGTACAGGCGGTCGGCCTCGGCCTTCATGTCGACGAACAGCGCGTCGGGTACGCCGGCGCGCGTGACGGCCGCGCGGATCGGCGCGGCATCGAGTGCCGGCGCGGCGGTTGGCGCGGTGCGAGCGGCGTCCGGCGCGCGCAGCGGCAGCATCGCGCTCCAGCGGCCCGCGCGCTCGGTCAGCAACGCGTCGACGGCGAGCGCCATCGACGTGCCGCGCAGGTCGGCGCGCGTGAGCAGCGGCGCGTGGCGCGCGGCTTCGACATCGGCGACGAACGGTGCGAACACCTCCGGCCTGACCGAGATCGGCTGGTTCGCGACGGCCGTGCGCATGCGCGCGGCGAGCGCGTCCGCGTCGGGCAGGCTGGCCCGGCGCGCGCGCTGCGCGGCGTCGCTCGGCAGGTAGCGCGCGGGACTTTCGAAACCCGCGAGCACGCCGCGGTCGACGAGCGGCTGCAATTGCGCGGCGACCCGTTCCACGCGTTCGAGCGCGACCTGTTCGCTCGGCGCGGAAATCACGACGAGGTAGCGCACGTCCGGTGCACCGACATCGGCGCGCAGACGTGCGTCGAGTGCCTGCGCACGGGCGGGAACGGGGCTGAGCGCCGCGAGCTCGCGGCTCCACAGACCATCGCGATGCAGCACGAGCGTCGCGCACGCGGCGAGCACGAGCACGGCGAGCGGCCAGCGCAGCCGCGGCGCCGCGGCGGCCGCACGCGCGAGCACCGCGCCGATGCGTGACACGTCGCGAATCGCTACGTGCTCGCCGCGCAGGTGCGGCAGCACGTAGCGCGTGACGAGCGCGGCGGCCGTCAGCCCGGCGATCGAATAGAGCCCGAGCTGTACGAGACCCGGAAAGCCGGAGAACAGCATCGACGCGAAGCCGCACACGGACGTGAGCACGCCGAGCCGGATCGTCGGCCAGTATGCGGCGAGCCACGCGCGCATCGCGTCGGCGGGCCGCGCGGCGCCGCGCGAGCCGGCCTGCGCCGATTGCACGAACAGGTAGATCGAATAGTCGACGGCCTCGCCGATCAGCGTCGTGCCGAAGCCGAGCGTCAGCCCGTGGACGGTGCCGAACGCGACGCTGACCGCCGCGATGCCGGCCGCGATGCCGGTCAGCACCGGCAACAGCCCCAGCACGAGCGTGCGCGGCGAGCGGTACAGCGTCAGCAGCAGCGCGACGATCAGCACGAGGCTCGCGGTCGACAGCCGTTCGACGTCGTGCCGGATCGTGTCGCGCGTGTCGACCGAGAACACGCCGGGGCCGGTCATCGCGAGCGTGTACGCGGCCGGGTTCGGCAGGGCTTGCGTCGCGGCGGAGAACGCGCGGCGCACCGCGTCGATCGCGCGTGCCTGCGCGTCGGTGTCGGAGCCGGCCGCGGCCGTCTGCACGACGAGCACGGCGCGCGCGCCGTCGCGCGACGCCCACACGCCGTCGCGCACGGCGGGCTGCGCGCCGCTGTCGAGCTGGTCGACGAGCGCGGTCACTTCGCCCGTCGGGTCGCGCGGCAGCATCGCCTTCGCGACGAGGCCCGCCGATGAGCCCAGCAAGTCGAGGCTGTCGCCGAGCGCCTGGTGCAGGCCGTCCGCGCTGAAGCGTCGCGGCGTGACGGCCGGGCTCAGCAGGTAGCGATGATCGAACACGAACTGCTGGTCGCGTGCGTCGTTCACGGCCTCGCCGTTGTTGATCGCCGAGAATTGCCGGTCGGCGCGCAGCGTGCCTGCGACGTGCCGCGACAGCGCGGCGCGCGTGGCCGCATCGCCGCCGTCGATCGCGACGAGGATCAGCCGCGACACGATGCCGTCGCGCAGTTGCTCGACGAGCACGCGCTGCCCGGCGCTCGGCGCGCGCGGCAGGAACGCGGACAGGTCGGCCGTGAAATTCGCGCGGGCGATCGCGATCCCGCATGTGACGAGCGCGAGCAGCCACACGAGCACCGCGCGTTGCCGCCACGCGGGCAGGCGTCGGGTGACGGGGGCGGGCGGCTGGGTGCGTTCGTCCATCAGTTCGCCGGGACGGGTTGCAGGTGCATCGTCGAATGGTCGCCGTCGGCCTGCCGGATCGCGACGCTGCGCAACACGTCGCGCGTGCCGTCGAGCGTGATCGTGCTGATGACCTTCAGCATCCGCGAATCGAGCGGCGTGAGCGTCAGCGTCCAGTCGTCGCCATGGCCGGCGAGCGCGACCTTGTAGACCTGCTCGAGCGCGTAGCGGTTGCCGGCAAGCGTCGCGCGGATGCTGTCGATGAAGGCGCCGAGCTCGGGGTAGCGCGCGAGCGCGAGCGTGAATTTGCGGTTGTTGCGCTCGACGGTGAGCATGTCGCCGTCGACGACGAGATGTTCGGGCTTCGGGCTCAGCGTGTGTTTCTCGAGATGGTCGGGCGCGACGAAGACGAGTTCGCCCGACGATTCGAGCGGCTGCGCGGCGATCGACAGCGTCTTCGTCTCGGTGAACGTCGCACGTCCGGACTTGTGCTGCGCGAGCGTCGACATCAGCCGGTCGAGGGTCCATGCCGAACCGGTGTCGGCCGCGTGCGCGGGCAGCGCGAGCGCGACGGCCGACGCGACGGCGAACACGCGCGCGGCGTGGCGCGGCACGAGCAGGAACGGCAGCGGCAACAGTGACAGGAAGCGGCGAACGGCGGTCATGCGTCGGAATCCCTCGGGGTGGACAGCCCGGTGCACGCGCACGCATCGTCGCGGCGCGCGGCGGCGTCGCCGGTCTGCCAGAAATCGAAATAGTTGAACCAGTTGTACGGGGCCGCGCGGCAATACCGGTCGAGCAGCGCGACGTAGCGCGCGAGCGCCGCGTCGACGGCCGCCGCGCGCGTGTCGCGGCGCACGTCGGAGAAATCGGCGAGCGTCTCGAAGTGCACGTCGTAGCGATTGCCGTCGCGATAGAGGCCGGTCATGAACAGCACCGGGCGCCGCAGCATCGCGGCCATGTAGAGCGGCCCGAGCGGGAACGCGGCCGGCGCGCCCAGCAGCGGCAGCCGCCGCATCGACGCGGCCGCGTCGTCGAGCAGCGTGCGGTCGGCGAGCATCCCGACCATGCAGTTCGCGTCGAGGCGCTCGCGCACCTTCAGCATCGAGTCGACCTGCCCGAGCGGAATCACTTCCGGCTTCGCGGCCGGATTCACGGCGGCGAGCGTCGCGTTGATCTTGCGCGCGTTCTCTTCGAACATCGTGACGACGACGCGCAGGTCCGGACGCGTGCGGCCGATCGCCCGCACGACTTCGAAGCTGCCGAGGTGCGCGCCCATCAGCACTGCGCCGCGCCCGCCGGCGAGCGCGTCGTCCACCCGCGTTTCGCCGTGCAGCCGGATGTCGAACAGGTCGAAGCGGCCGTTCATCAGGTAGATGCGGTCGTGGATCGTCGCCGCGAACGTGAACACGTGCCGGTACACGTCGCGCCAGCGCGCCGGACGGCCGAGCACGCGGCGCAGGTAGTCGCGCGACGCCGCGCGGGCGACCGGCGAGAACAGCACGAAATAGGCCGCGATGGCGTGCAGCACGACGCGCGACGGCTGCCGGCCGAACCGCAGCGAGATCCAGGTCATCGCGCGCAGCAGCGCCGCGTTGCTGCGTTCCTGGCGCTCGGCCCATGCGGTGCGCTTCATGGCTGCGCGCCGTCCCGTGCGGCCGGCGGCGCGGACAGCACGCCGGTCGCGACGTCGCGCGCGCCGGCGCGCAGCGTGAAGCGGATCGCACCGCCGGCCGCCGCGTCGAACGCGAGGTCGAGCGGTTCGCCGGGCGCGACGGGGCTCAGGAATTTCGCGGAAGCCAGCCGCCACGTGTCCAGCGGGCGGTTCAGCGAGGCGCCGAGCGCGGCGATCGCGTGATCGAGCAGCACGACGCCCGGCACGATCGGATGACCGGGGAAATGACCGGGCAGCGCCGGGTGATCGGCGGGAATCGTGAACGCGAGCGGCGCATCCGTATCGCTGCGATCGCGCACATCGGCCGCGGCGGCGCGCGTGTGCCGTGCGACGAGCGCGGCGAGCACGTCGCGCGGCAGCTTGCCCGTTTCGTTGCGCGGCAACGCGTCGACGAACACGAGCGGACGCGGCATGAACGCGGGATCGATCCGTTCGCGCAGCGCGCGCTGCAGATCGGCCGCGGCGAGCGTCGGGGCGACCACGAGCGCGACGAGGCGCGTAACCGGTTCGCGGGTCGCATCGGCGTGGGCCGGCGCGGCTTCGTCCGGCATGAAGAACACGCCGTCGACGACGCCGGCAATCGCGTTCAATTGATGATTCAGATAGGCGAGCGACGTGCGCTTGCCGGCGATGTTGACGAGGTCCGCCTTGCGGCCATGCAGCAGGAACCGGCCGTCGCCGAGCAGCTCGAGCGCGTCGCCCATCGGCACGGGGGTCTCGACGTGTCCGCCCGATACCCACACGGTCGGACCGCTGTCGTCGCCCGCGGCGTCGCGATCCGGCGCGTCATGCGTATCACACGCATCACGCGCATCGAGCCGGATGCCCGGGAACAGTTGCCAGCTCGCACCCTGCGACGTGCGGCGGGTCGCGATCTGGCCGGTCTCGGTGCTGCCGTAGATCTCGACGAGCGGCGCATCGAGCGCCGCCTCGGCTTCGCACGCGAGTTTTTCCGACAGCGGCGCGGTGGCCGACAGCACGAGCGCGGCCGGCGGCAGCGCATGGCCGGCCGACAGCAGCGCGCGCAGGTGGATCGGCGACGTGACGAGCACGCGCGGCTGCGGGATCGCGTCGAGTTCGTCGCGAATGTCGCCCGGATAGAACGGCTGGCGATTGCTGAACGCGAGGCCGCCGATCAGCGCGAGCAGCACCGTCGACTCGAAGCCGTACATGTGCTGCGCGGGCACGGTGCCGATGAGCGTGGCCGCGCGGCCGTCGAGCAGGCCGAGGCGGTCGGCCGCCGCGCGCACGCAGCCGACCAGGAAGCCCCAGGTCTTGCGGTGCGGCACCGGCGCGCCGGTCGAGCCGGATGTAAATACGTACGCCATGATCCGCGCCGCGTCGATCCGCGGCACCACGCAGGGTGCGTCGTCGGGGAGGTCGCCGGCGGCCGCGTCCGGATACGCGAAGCGCGGCAGGTCGATCGTGCAGTCGGGCGCGTCGTGCAGGCAGAACGCGTCCGGTGCGAACGACGCGAACTGGCGCACCATCTCCGGCGTATGCGTCGACGGCAGCAGGCTGATCCTGCCGGAGACGAGCGCCGCGCACAGGCTGACCGCGAAGCGGTAGCGGTCGCGGCACACGTTGAACACGTGGCCGCCCGCGGGCAGCGCGGCGGCCACGCGCGCGACGTCGGCGACGAACGCGCGCACGGTGACGGGCGTGCCGTCGCACCAGGCGATCGTCTGGTCAGGCGAGGAATGGAATACCAGCGGGTGAGTCGGCATAAATCGGCTAGAGCGGGAAGCGGTGACCGGCGCGGCCGCGATGCGGCGCCACGCCGGCCATGAATTCATCGTGACGGTTGGGTCGACGCGCGGTACGCGCGCACCGCGTCGATCATCCGCGGCCGCGCTTCGTGCGGCAATGCGAAGCGCCGGCACGCGTGCTCGGCGGCGAACATCACGGCGACGAGCGGCAGCGACAGGTAGTTCGCGAACGTCGACCACGCGACGATCGGCGCCGTCGCGAACATCAGCGTCGACACGGCGGCGATCGCGACGAAGAACAGCGTCCACGCGAGCGTGATGCGCCGCGTGTAGCGCGCGACGGCCGGCGTGATCGTGCCGTGGATCATCGTCGCGAAACGCGTGCACAGCGGCACCTGGCCGGCCGCGAGCGTGCGGCCGAACAGCAGCGCCATCGCGAGGTTGAAGCTCGCGTGTTCCAGATACAGCCCCCATTCGAAATGACGCGCGAGCGGGATGCGCGCGGCCCACAGCGCGACGGCGGCCAGTAGCCATGCCGGCACGAGCCACGCGCGCCTCGGCGAGCGCCATGCCGCACCGAGCGCAAGCAGCAGCGGCGGCACGAGCGCCATCGCGAGACCGACGCCATGCGCGCCGGGCGTCGCGGCCGCGTAATGCGCGCCGACCTGGTACGCCGCCACCGCGGCGAGCGCACCGACACCGCGCACGATCGCGAGCGGCGTGCTCATCGCGGCGCTCCCGGCGCGCGGCGTGGGCGCGCATCGCCGCCGGCGGCCGTGGCATGGTGGAGCACCGGCGGGCAAACGGGGGCGAGGCAAACGGACGGGCGCGGCATGGCTGCTGGAAACATCGGGCGTATCGGGGGGCCGGACGCGTTCGTCGGGCCGTCAAACATCATATGAATGGTGGCCCGGACGCTTGTCCGGGCCGGCTGTCGTGCCCGCCATTTTAGGGCCGCTGCGCGGCCGTTCGAGACCGGTGCGGCCGGGTTTTGTAACCGAATGTATGGCAGCGCACCGACGCTTTCGCGGCGGCGATCCATTTCCATCCGAAGCGGCTCAAGCGTCTGCTGCGATCGGGGCCCGAAACCGGCCGCGGCGCGGCCCTTCAGTCTGTAACCATTCGCGGTATACGCACCGATACCCCATCAACTAGAATCCGCGTAACTTTTACAAACGACCCCCAATAACGCAGGCGGGGAAGCCGGCAGACGCCGGAGGGACGGAGATTCGCGCGCGCTTCGCACGCGCCGGGCATGCATGACGGTTGCCGTTTCCGGATGCCTCCCGCTGCCATGGGCCGCCTGCCCGCAAGCATGATGAACGCACTGGAACAAGAGCTCGCCACGCTGATCATCGGCGAACTGAATCTCGAAGACGTCCCGCTCGAAACGGTGACGGCCGGGACCCCGCTGTACGGCGAGGGCTTCGGGCTCGACTCCATCGACATCCTCGAAATCGCGCTGCTGATCTCGAAGAAATACGGCTTCGAGCTGCGCTCGGACAATCCGGACAACAAACAGATCTTCGCGACGCTCGGCGCGCTCGCCGCATACGTCGCCGCGCATCGCACGAAGTGACCGGCGCGCACGGCGCGACACACGGATGATTACCGCACGCGGCGGCCGTCGCTGGACGACAGGCCGCCGCGTCGATCGAGGTGAAACGCGATGAACGGAGCAAGTCGATGCGGGCGCTCGTAACGGGCGGCAGCGGCGCACTCGGGCAGGCGATCTGCACGGCGCTCGCGCAGGCCGGTCACGAAGTCTGGGTGCACGCGAACCGGAATCTCGCGCAGGCGGAGGCCGTCGCGCAGCAGATCGTCGCGGCCGGCGGTACCGCGCACGCGATCGCATTCGACGTGACCGATGGCGACGCGACGCTCGCCGCGCTCGCGCCGTTCGTCGACGACGCGCCGGTGCAGATCCTCGTCAACAACGCGGGCATTCACGACGACGCGCCGATGGCCGGCATGTCGCGCGAGCAATGGCACAGCGTGATCGACGTGACGCTCAACGGTTTTTTCAACGTCACGCAGCCGCTGTTGCTGCCGATGATCCGCACGCGGCGCGGACGGATCGTCAACATCGCGTCGGTCGCCGGCGTGACCGGCAACCGCGGGCAGGTCAACTACGCGGCCGCGAAGGCGGGGCTGATCGGCGCGACGAAATCGCTGTCGCTGGAGCTTGCGTCGCGCGGCATCACGGTGAACGCGGTCGCGCCCGGCATCATCGAATCGCCGATGGCCGACCATGCGTTTCCCGCCGAGCGGATCAGGCAGCTCGTGCCGGCGCAACGCGCGGGCCGGCCCGACGAAGTCGCTGCGATGGTCGCGTATCTGGTATCCGATGCGGCCGCCTATGTGACGGGGCAGGTGCTGTCCGTCAACGGCGGGCTCGCATGACGACGCGCGCGGCGTCGGCTTGACGCGAAGCAACGGCGCGCAACGCGGCGCGTGGCCCCCATGCCGCGAGCCTGCGCCGCATAGTGAGGAAATCGAAGTGTCAGTGCATCCAGTCGACGCTGAACGGCGAGCGTGTTCCCTGTCGTCCGCCCCGAATGCGGTCGCGCCCGGACACACGGCAGCCGCGCCTGCCGCATCGCGAGCGGGCATCCCGCCCGTGGCGAATGGCCGCAGCCGTGCGCTGCGACTCGCCCGGATCGATCACGCACGGCTGGCCGCGCTGCTGCACGCTGCGCGGCAGCGCGGCGACGCATTCGAGCACCTGTTTCCCGGCGCGCTGGGCGCGGTGTGCATCGGCGCGGCCGGATCGCCGGCCGATGCGATGGCACGCATGCTCGCCGTCGCTGCGCCCGAGCTGCCGCTCGCACCGGTGCCGATGGCGCTGCTCGACGCCGGCGGCCACGCGCGCGGCGACGCGGTCTGCGAAATCTGGCAGTGCGACGCGTCCGACTTGCGCAGCGCGCGACGCGGCACGCTGCAGTACCGTTACAGCGAAACCGCGGGGCTCGTGTTCGGCAGCATCGTCGTGCAGGAAACGCAGGAACCGGCCGATATCGATCGCGACGGCGGCACGCCGCTCGAACGCGCGACATACGATGCGTACCGCGCGCTGTTCGACGTGCTCGATACGCTCGATCTGCCGCATCCGCTGCGCATCTGGAACACGGTGCCGGCGATCAATGCGCATCAGTTCGGGATCGAACGCTATCGTCAGTTCAATATCGGCAGGCAGCGCGCGTTCGACGCGTGCCGCCGCGCGCTGACGGGCGGCGTGCCGGCCGCCTGCGCGCTCGGTTCGGTCGTGCCGGCCGCGGGCGACACGCCGCCGGCCGCGCCGCTCGCGATCCATTTCATCGCGAGCCGCACGCCGGCCGATCCGGTCGAGAACCCGCGCCAGGTCAGCGCGTATCACTACCCGGCCGAGTACGGCCCGCGTGCGCCGACGTTCGCGCGCGCGGCTGCATGGACCGACGGCGACGCGGCACCGCTGCTGTTCATATCGGGCACCGCCAGCATCGTCGGTCACCGCACCGTGCATCGTGGCGACGTCGTCGCGCAAACGCGCGAGACGATCGCGAATCTCGCGGCCGTGCTCGAGCAGGCCGCGCGGCAGGGGCACGGCCCGTTCACGCTCGCGGACCTGAGCTATCGCGTCTACGTGCGCGACGCCGGCGACACCGCGGCGCTCGCCGCGATCGAACGCGCGCTGCGCGATGCGGCCGGCGCCGACGTGCGCGCGCTGTTCGTCCACGCGCACGTGTGCCGCGACGATCTGCTGGTCGAGATCGACGCGAGCGCCGGCCATCCGCTGGAGCAACCGTCGTGAAGCGCGCGGGCCTGTCGCTGCGCGAACCGTCGCCGCATGCGGGCGACGTCGAGGAAGCCTGTCGGCGCGCGCCCGCAGGTCATACACTTTTGTCAGGATCATCGTCTTCGCAATCGGCCGTTCCCATGTCCAAGCTGCACGCGTCGTCCACCCATCTCGTGTTGATTCCGAGCTACAACCCGGGCCTCAAGGTCGACACGACCGTACGCAACGCCCGCGCGCAGTGGAATCCGGTGTGGGTCGTCGTCGACGGCAGCACCGACGGCAGCGCCGAGCGGCTGCAGGCGATGGCCGAGCGCGATCCGGGGCTGCGCGTGATCGTGCTGCCGGAGAACCGCGGCAAGGGCGCGGCGGTGCTGGCCGGCCTCGACGCGGCGGCCGCGAGCGGCTTCACGCACGTGCTGACGATGGATTCCGACGGCCAGCATCCGGCCGGGCTGATTCCCGAATTCATGGCCGCATCGCAGGCCAGCCCGGATGCGATGGTGCTCGGCCTGCCGAAGTTCGACGCGAGCGCGCCGCAGCTGCGCGTGCAGGGCCGGCGGCTGTCGAACGGCTGGGCGGACCTTGAGACGCTGTGGGCGGGGATCGGCGATTCGCTGTACGGCTTTCGCGTGTATCCGGTCGCGCCGCTCGCCGCGATCATGCATCGGCAGCCGTGGATGCGCGGCTTCGACTTCGATCCGGAAGCCGCCGTGCGGCTGTGCTGGGCCGGCGTGCGGCCGATCCGCATAGAGGCGCCGGTGCGCTACTTCGGCGCGCACGAGGGCGGCGTGTCGCATTTCCACTACGGTCGCGACAACGCGCTGCTCGCGTGGATGCACCTGCGGCTGTTCGCCGGTTTCGTGCTGCGGCTGCCGATGCTGGCCGCGCGGCGGCTGATGCGGCGGCCGCGTTCGGCGTTCAGCCGGTCGCCCGGCCGCGGCGATTGACTGCCGGTTCGTCATTAATCCGCCGAGAAAGCGCGCCGTTCATTCCGGATCGACTGGTCATCAATCTGTCATTCGATGTAAACATCTGGTAATTTTCTGCCGGATTATGCAAAATCGCCGCTCCCAACTACAACTACCGAGGGATCCGGGATGCATATCAAGAAAGCAGCGGCAGCGTGTGGCATGGCGTTCCTGTTGAGCGCATGCGGGGGCGTGCAGAATCTCGACGCGAACAACCTGACGTCGGCGGGGACCAGCCTGTTCAAGGCGGCGACGCTGTCGGACAGCGACATCGCGGCACTGTCGAACGACTCGTGCAAGGCGAGCGACGCCGAATCGAAGATCGCCGCGCCGAACAGCGCGTACGCGAAGCGTCTGACGAAGGTGATGAAGGGCTTCGGCGACATGACGCTGAACGGCCAGAAGATCAACTACAAGGTCTACATGACCAAGGACGTCAACGCTTGGGCGATGGGCAACGGCTGCGTGCGCGTGTACAGCGGCCTGATGGACATGATGAACGACGACGAACTGCGCGGCGTGATCGGTCATGAAATGGGCCACGTCGCACTGGGTCACTCGAAGAAGGCGATGCAGACCGCATACGCGGTCAGCGCGGCGCGCACCGCGGCCGGCGCGGCATCGCCGGGCGTCGCGGCCCTGACGAGCTCGCAGCTCGGCGACATCACCGAGAAGTTCATCAACGCGCAGTTCTCGCAGACGCAGGAAAGCGCGGCGGACGACTACTCGTTCGACCTGATGAAGCAAAAGAGCATGAACCAGAAGGGCCTCGTCACCGCGTTCCAGAAACTCGCGCAACTCGATGGCGGCAAGAGCTCGATGATGAGCTCGCACCCGTCGTCGTCGAGCCGTGCGCAGCACATCCAGGATCGCATCGCGAAGGGCAGCTGATCGCCGATCGCGGCGCCGGCTTCGTCCGGCGCCCGGGATGAACCAAACCCCACGCTCTCTCGGGCGTGGGGTTTTGTTTTTGAGGGCCCGGAAAGCGGCCGCGCCGCCTGCTTACGGCACCATTCCCGGCAGCACGTAGGCCTGCACGAGCGTGATCACACCGACGATCACCGCGAACAGCAGGCTGTGGCGCACCGTGAAGCGGAACAGATCGGATTCCTTGCCGACGAGGCCGGTCGCCGCGCATGCCACCGCGATCGACTGCGGCGAGATCATCTTCGCGGTCACGCCCCCCGTCGTGTTCGCGGCGACCGCGAGCGTCTCGGGCACGCCGAGCTGGTGCGCGGTTGCCTGCTGCAGCGAGCAGAACAGCGCGTTCGACGACGTGTCCGAGCCGGTCAGGAACACGCCGAGCCAGCCGAGGAACGGCGAGAAGAACGGGAACGCGGCGCCGGTGCCGGCCAGCATCAGCGCGAGCGTCGACGACATCCCCGAGTAATTCGCGACGAACGCGAACGCGAGCACGAGGCCGATCGACAGGATCGGGCGCGTGAGTTCCTTCAGCGTCTCGCCGAACGTGACGAGCGCGTCGCGCGGCTTCATCCGCAGCAGCGCCATCGAGATCAGCGCGGTCACGAGGATCGCGCTGCCCACCGCCGACACGAGGTCGAGCTTCAGCACCGCGTCGAGTGCCTTCGGCGTCGCGGCGATCGGCGCGGTCTTCACGACGAGCTGGTCGAGCCCGGCCACATGGAACTTCAGGACGGTCGACGCGAGCGCGCCGTGCGCGGCGAACAGCGCCTTGAACGGCGCGATGCTCCACACGGTGACGACGGCCGTCAGGATCAGGAACGGCGACCACGCGCGCACGGTCTGCGCGAGCGTGTACGGCGACGCCTGGCGGCTTGCGCCCGACCCGTTGCCGCCCGCGCCGAACCCCGCGAGCGCCGCGCCGCCGCCGGACGCGACGACGCCGCCTGCCGTCTGCTTCGCGCTGCTCGGCTGCCAGACCTTCAGGAACACGGCCAGCGACACGAGGCTGACGAGCGACGACGTGATGTCCGGCAGCTCGGGCCCGATGTGGTTCGACGTGAAGTACTGCGTGATCGCGAAGCTGCCGCCCGCGACGAGCGCGGCCGGCCACGTCTGGCGCACGCCGCGCAGCCCGTCCATCATGAACACGAGCCAGAACGGCACCGCGAGCGACAGCAGCGGCAACTGGCGGCCGGCCATTGCGCCGATGTGGAGCGGGTCGATGCCCGTTACCTGCCCGGCGACGATGATCGGAATGCCCATCGCGCCGAACGCGACCGGTGCAGTGTTTGCAATCAGACACAGTCCGGCCGCGTGCAGCGGCTTGAAACCGAGGCCGACGAGCAGCGCGGCCGTGATCGCGACGGGCGCGCCGAAGCCGGCGGCGCCTTCGAGAAACGCGCCGAACGAGAAACCGATCAGCAGCATCTGCAGCCGCTGGTCGTCGGTGATCGACAACACCGATGCGCGGATGATGTCGAACTGGCCGGTCTTCACGACGATCTTGTACAGGAACACGGCCGCGACGATGATCCACGCGATCGGCCACAGGCCGTACGCGAAGCCGAAGCCGGCCGCCGCGAGCGCCTGCGGCACGGGCATCCCGTACGCGACGATCGCGACGCCGAGCGACAGCAGCAGGGTGATCGCGGCGGCCACGTGCCCCTTCATCCGCAAGGCGGCGAGCGCGATGAAAAAGAAGATGATCGGAATTGCGGCGACGAACGCCGACAGCCCGAGGCTGCCGAGCGGCGTGTAGATCTGATGCCAAACCTGCATGGTTGTCTCCTCCATGGATTTATCGGGGTACGGGTTTGAAAGCGGGGTGTCTATTCGGGCTGGCCGCGCGCGCGCAGCAGGTCGGACAGGCTGCGCGGCGCCGGCTCGAGCGGCGTGCGGTGCTGCGTCCAGCCCATCTGCTTCGCGGGCGTCAGCGCGCGCAGCCGCGTCGCGGTCCAGCGGAACGCGCGATACGCGCGCGGATGCGCGAACGCGCCCGACCAGAAGCGCCACACGAGGTCTTCCGCGCGGTTGTAGTTCGCGCCCTGGCCGCGCAGCGGATGCGAGACGGGCTCGTCGGGCTTGCGGTTCGCCTCGGTGCGCAGCCGCACCAGCAGCTGCGGGATCGGAATCCGGACCGGGCACACTTCGCCGCACGCGCCGCACAGCGTCGACGCGGTCGGCAGGTCGGCCGTCGCGTCGAGGCCGAGCAGGTGCGGCGAGATGATCTTGCCGATCGGGCCCGGATAGGTCGTCCCGTAGGCGTGGCCGCCGATGCGCGTATAGACGGGGCAATGGTTCATGCACGCGCCGCAGCGGATGCACTGCAGCGTCGCGCGCAGCTGTTCGTCCGCATACGCCTGCGTGCGGCCGTTGTCGAGCAGTACGAGATGCAGCTCGCGCGGGCCGTCGCGTTCGCCGTCGCGGCGCGGGCCCGAGATCAGGTTGAAGTAGGTTGTGATCGCCTGGCCGGTGGCGGAGCGCGTCAGCAGGCTCGACAGCGGCACGATGTGCTCGAGCTTCTCGACGACCTTCTCGATCCCCATGATCGCGACGTGCGTATCGGGCACGGTGGTCGACAGCCGGCCGTTGCCTTCGTTCTCGACGAGCCACAGCGTGCCCGTGTCGGCCGCCGCGAAGTTCACGCCGGACAGGCCGATGTCGGCCTCGGCGAACGCGCGGCGCAGCGCGCGCCGGCCGGTCTGGATCAGCTCGTCGACGTCCTCCGTGTAGCGCGTGCCGGGGATGTGCCGCTCGAACAGCTCGGCGATGTCGCCGCGCGTCTTGTGGATCGCCGGCATCACGATGTGCGACGGCTTCTCGCCCGCGAGCTGCACGATGAACTCGCCCATGTCGGACTCGATGCAGTCGACGCCGTGATCCGCGAGGTAATGGTTCAGCTCGATTTCCTCGCTCGCCATCGACTTGCCCTTGATCACGCGGCGCGCGTGATTCGCCTGCGCGATGCGGAGCACGATCGCGTTCGCGTCGGCGGCCGTCTCGGCCCAGTGCACCTGCACGCCGGCGGCGCTGAGCTTTGCCTCCAGCTGTTCGAGCAGCGCCGGCAGTTGCGCGAGCGCGTGCCGCCGCACGGCTTCGCCGAGATCGCGCAACTGCTGCAGCTCGGTGTCGTCGGGGAACTGGGACGTGCGCTTGCCCTGCAGGAAGTCCATCGCGCCGCGAAAGCTTTGGCGCAGCGCGGGATCGTCGAGCGCGGCGCGCGCACGGGCCTTGAAGTCGCCGGGGGTGACGAATTGCAGCGGTTGGTCGCTCATCGCGGCAGCTCCTGGCAGGCGTTGGCGGCCGGTTCGGCGGCCGGCCCGGTGACGATCACGACCCAGAGGTGGCGCGGGCCGTGTGCGCCGTACGCGAGGGTCTGCTGGATATCGGACGTCTTCGACGGGCCCGACACCAGCACGACGTTGGTCGGCATGCCGGCGTGCCAGCGCTCCGCGTGCACGGCCGCGTGAAGGTCGGCATGCAGCGTGTTCGCGTGGACGAGTGCGATGTGCAGCGGCGGCACCAGCGACACCGTGCGCGGCGTGCCGGCATCGGGCGCGAGCACGACGGTGCCGGTCGTCGCGATGCCCGAGCGCGCGACGGTGAAGCCCGCGTCGATCGTGTCGAACAGCTCGGCTTTCCACGCGTCGATCGGCCGGTCGAACGGCACCGGCGCGACCGCGTCGGGCAGCACCCGCGCGAGCGCCGCGGATTCGGCGCGCGCCGGGTCCAGCAGCAGGCGGCGCACGCCGGCGTCGGCCAGACGCGCGGCAAGCTGCGCGGGCCACGCGTCGGCGCTCGCGCACCAGACGTCGGCATGCGACGCGGCGAGCGCGGCCTGCATCGTCCGCGCGAGTGCGAGCGGGTCGGATGCGGCAGGCGCGCGCCGCGCGGCGTAGTGCGTGTCGATGCGCGCGCCGAGCGCCGGTGCGGCGTTCGTGGCGACGCCGGGCGCGGCGGCGCGCAGGCGCGCGAGGATCGCGTCGCGCGCGCTCATTGCGAATCCCCGCGCAGCGAGCCGGCACCTGCCGTGCGGCGCCACAGGAAGCTCGCGAGATGCTCGACGGGCAGGGGAGCGCCAGCCTTCTCGGCCGCGTGACCGATGTTCAGCAGGCAGCCGCAGTCCGCCGACACGAGGCGCTCGCAACCGGTCGCGCAGGCCGATGCGACCTTGTCGCTCACCATCGCGCCGGAGATGTCGGGATGTTTCAGCGAGAACGTGCCGCCGAAGCCGCAGCATTCCGATTCGCGTTCGTGTTCGATGCGCGTGACGCCCGGCAGCGCGTCGACGAGCGCGACGCCGTGCACGCGGGTGCCCATCTCGCGGCGCGCCGCGCACGACGTGTGCAGCACCACGCGTTCGTCCGGGCCGGCGTTCGCGGTGACGGCATCGAGCCGCACGTGAAGCACATGGACGAGGAATTCGGCGAGTTCGTAGGTGCGCTCCGCGATCGCGCGGGCCTTCGGGCCGTGCACGGGATCGTCGGCGAACAGCGCCGGCCAATGGTGCCGGATCATGCCCGCGCACGAACCGGACGGCACGATCACCGGCCAGGGCTCGGCGAACAGGTCGAGCTGCGCGGCCGCGACGCGGCGCGCCTCGTCGGGATTGCCGCTGCTGTACGCAGGCTGCCCGCAGCAGCTCTGGCCGCGCGGATAGTGCACGGTCACGCCTTCGCGTTCCAGCAGGCGCACCGTGTCGAGCCCGGCTTCGGGGACGAACAGGTCGACCAGACAGGTCGCGAACAGGTAGACGTGCGCGGGGGCGGCGGTGGGGTAGTGCCTTTCGTTCATGTCTCGCTCCAGGTGCGGCGGCCCGGCATGCGCATGCGGGACGGCGATTTCGCTTTCGCTGCATAATTCCCGCGACGGCGCCGAAGCTCAAATTGGTTGGGCCAATCGGCGCGACGGGATATTCGGGATGGGGAGACGGCGATGGCGGCGATGACGGCACGGGGCCGGACCGAAGTAGTGATGCGCAAGATCGAGACGGCGCTGCTCGACGGCACGTGGCAGGCCGGCGCGCGGCTGCCGGCCGAGCGCGTGCTCGCGCAGCAGTACGGCGTCGCGCGCAATACGGTGCGCGAGGCGACCCAGCGGCTCGTCGCGCGCGGGCTGCTGCAGAGCCGGCGCGGCGCGGGCGTGTACGTGACGGACCAGTTGCGCGCGGGCATCGCGTCGCCGTGGGGCCAGCTGGTCGCCGACCACCCGGCGTTGCGCGACGACATTCTCGAATTCCGTCGCGTGCTCGAAGGCGCGACCGCGTATTTCGCCGCGCTGCGCGCCGACGCGAGCGACCGGCGCCGGATCCGCGCGCTGCTGCGCGAGCTCGAAACCGCGCACGCGAACGACGATGCGGCCGTCGAGGCGTCGGCCGATGCGAAGCTGCACGAGGCGATCGCGCTCGCGTCGCACAACACGATGTTCCTGCACCTGCACACGAGCGTGATCGGGATGCTGCGCGAGCACATTTCGATCAACGTCGCGGGGATGACGACGCATGAGCAGGCATCGGAGCTGTTGCTGCAGCAGCACCGGGTGGTGTGCGACGCGATTTGCGCGCAGCGGCCCGAGGAGGCGCGCACCGCGATGCAGACGCATATCGACTACGTGCGCAGCCACTTCGAGCGAAGCGGCGACGCGCCGTGAGATTGGTTGGACCATGGCCGCCTCAGGCCCGTATGGCGGACGATCGCGAGCCGCAGGCCGCCGGGCCGGGGCGCGCGCCGCGGGCGACGCGCGTTTTGCTGCGGCGCGGCGCCACCCGCGCTGCGGCCGCGCGATTGACCGGTTCATCCGGCGCCCACTAGAATCGGCTGGAGCCGCCTGTCAGCCGCGCGCCGCGGCGATCGCGGACCCATTGATCCGCCTGTCGAGGAAGTTTCCGTGCTTACGTCTTTGATTCGGCGCGCACCGGCCTCGCTGTCGTGGCGCGCCGTGTGCCGCCCGGCCCGCGCGCTGATCGTCTGCGCGCTGCTGCCGCTCGTCGCCTGCGCGACGCACCCGCCCGCCACCTCGCTCGATCGCCCCGTGTCCCACGCGTTGTCTGCCGATACCGCGACCCCGCTGCGCGATGCGCTCGCCGCGCCGGAAGCCGCGCATCCGGGGCAGTCGGGCTTCCGCTTGCTGGCCGACGGCGCCACCGCGTTGCAGATGCGCATCGCGCTCGCGCGCGCGGCGACGAAGACGCTCGACATGCAGTACTACATCGCGACCGAGGATACGACCGGCAAGCTGCTGCTCGGCGCGGCGCTGTACGCGGCCGATCGCGGCGTGCGCGTGCGGATGCTGGTGGACGACCTGAACTTCGACGACATCGACCGCGTGATGGCCGCGCTGAATACGCATCAGAACATCGAGATCCGCGTGTTCAACCCGTTCGGCGCGTCGCAGCGCGGCATGGTCGAGCGCACGGCCAACTTCTTCACGCGGATCGACAGTTTCACGCGCCGGATGCACAACAAGGCGATGATCGCGGATAACCAGCTCGCGATCGTCGGCGGCCGCAATCTCGGCGACCAGTACTTCAGCGCGAGCCCGACGCTGCAGTTCCGCGATCTCGACGTGCTCGCGGCCGGCCCCGTGACGCACGACATCTCGAAGAGCTTCGACGACTACTGGGCGAGCGCGAGCAGCTATCCACTGCGCGTGCTGAATCATCAGAAGTTCGATCCGAAGGATCTCGACGCGATGCGCGACGAGCTGCGGGAGCACTGGCGCAAGAACGCCGATCCGTACAACGCGAAGCCGTTGAACGCGACGCCGCTCGCGCAGCAGATCGCGCGCGACCAGCTCGAGCTCGTGTGGGCGCCGGCCGAATTCAAGGTCGATGCGCCGGACAAGATCGCGCGGCCGACCGACGCGTACGTGAGCCCGCCGATGCAGCGCCTGGGCGAGCTCACGCGCGGCGCGCGCAAGGAATTCCTCGCGTTCTCGCCGTACTTCGTGCCGCACGACGCCGGCGTGAAGATCCTCGGCGATACGACCGCGCGCGGCGTGCGCGTCGCGATCGTCACGAATTCGCTCGCCGCCACCGACGCGGTCGCGGTGCAGGCCGGCTATGCGCCTTATCGCATCCCGTTGCTGCAGCGCGGCGTCGACCTGTACGAATTCAAGGCGCAGCCGGACCAGCCGCCGACCCGGCTGTTCGGCTCGCGCTCGCGTGCGAGCCTGCATGCGAAGGCGTACGTGATCGACCGGCAAATCCTCGTGATCGGATCGCTGAACCTCGACCCGCGCTCCGCGCACCTCAACACCGAGCTCGCGCTCGTGATCCACAGCCCGGTGCTCGCGCAGCAGGCCGCGGCGATCTTCGCGCGCGTGACGCAGCCCGACGAAAGCTATCGCGTCACGCTCGCGAAGCAGACTGACGGCGGCCGGCCCGCGCTCGAATGGACCGGCGTCGACGGCGGTCAGCCGACCACGTATCACGTCGATCCGCATGCCGGGCTGATGCGCAACGTGATGACCGGCATCTTCATGTTGCTGCCGGTCGACGACCAGCTGTAACGGCCGGAACGACTCAGGCCAAACCCGCGATTCCGGTGCGCGCGGAAAGGTGATATGGTTGTGCGCGCAACGATGTGTGCATCGTGACGGCGCCGGCGGACGGCTCGCGCAATGCGGGCCGGACCGGCGCCGAACGACGCCTGACGACGCCTGACGACGCCTGACGACGCCTGACGACGCCGAACGACGCCGAACGACGCCGAACGACGCCTGACGACGCCGAACCAGCCGCCACGCAGCCCACGCCGCGTGCGACGCCAGCAGGCGACCGACGATGCGCGCCGCCGCCCGCGCGGCCGCGCCCGTCCGCCACCGGAGTGCCCCATGCAACGTGTACCGAACCAGCCGTTCACGCGTCCCGCCCGTTTCTCCGAGGCCGAATGGCAGGCGCGCGTGCAGCTCGCGGCCGCCTACCGGATCTTCGACCATCTCGGCTGGACCGAGCTGATCTACAACCATATCTCGCTGCGCGTGCCGGGCGAGGACGGCCATTTCCTGATCAATCCGTTCGGGCTCCATTACCGCGAGGTATGCGCGTCGAACCTCGTGAAGATCGACATCGACGGCAACGTGATCGGCCATTCCGATTGGCCGATCAACCCGGCGGGCTTCACGTTCCACAGCGCGATCCATGCGGCGCTGCCCGACGCGCACTGCGTGATGCACGTGCATACGACGCCGACGATGGCCGTGTGCTGCTCGCGCGACGGGCTGTCGTTCTCGAACTTCTACTCGGCGCAGCTGTACGGGAAGATCGCGTATCACGATTTCGAGGGCATCACCGTGCATCTCGAGGAAGGGCGGCGCATCGTCGAGAGCGCCGGCGGGCGGCCCGTGCTGCTGCTGCGCAACCACGGGCCCGTGACGATCGGCGCGACGCTCGCGCAGACCTTCTCGCTGATGTGGCTGCTCAATCGCGCGTGCGAGGTGCAGGTCGCGACCCACGCGATCGGCGACGCGCTGCCGATCGCGCTGCCGGTGCTCGAGGGCTGCGTGCGCGATTCGCTGAATTTCGATCCGAAGCATGGCGCGGGGCAGGACGCGTTCGACGCATTGCAGCGCATCGTCGATCGTATCGATCCCGGCTATCGCGCGTGAGGCAGGCGGCGCGCGCCGGCTAGAACCGGTAGCCGAGGCCGGCCTGGATCACGTCGGTGTCGCGGTCGTAGCGCGTGACCACGCGGTTCCACGTGACGCGCGT
>Ga0207678_10001006_pt1 | contig 25686 bp, 25 predicted proteins | sample KBSC63metaG_FD_184319 | JGI IMG/M metagenome (GOLD analysis project Ga0207678, IMG submission 184319) | Corn rhizosphere microbial communities from Kellogg Biological Station, Michigan, USA - KBS C6-3 metaG (SPAdes) (version 2) | ecosystem: Host-associated > Plants > Roots > Rhizosphere > Soil ... | reverse complement strand
TAGAGGGTGCTGAAAAAGTCCGTTTTGCTTAAGGGCACGGGTTTACCCGTGCCGCAACTGCCCTGTTTGCAATGCGGCTTTAGCCGCTGAGGTACGTCTCTTCGCCACGAGGCGACTTTTTCAGCAGTCTCTTTAGCCCCCGAGGTACGTTTGGGCTTGTGGCGACCTAATGTGAGCTCCACGTCTTATCGGAGGAGTTGCAGAGCTTTTCGAGAGTGCAGTCCACGCACTTCGGCTTCCGAGCCACGCACACCTGCCGCCCATGATGAATCATCTCGTGCGAGAAGGCGATCCACCGGTCCTGCGGCAGGATCTTCATCAAGTCTCGCTCCACCTTCTCCGGCGTCGTCTCTTTCGTCAACTCCAGCCGCCGCGACAACCGCATCACATGCGTATCGACGACGACGCCTGCTGCAATTCCGTACCACGACCCCAGCACCACATTCCCGGTCTTCCGCGCCACACCCGGCAGCCGCAGAATCTCCTCCATCGTCTCGGGAACCTTCCCGCCAAACTCCTCCACCACGACCCGTGCTGCTCCTTGAATCGACTTCGCCTTGTTGCGAAAAAATCCCGTCGTCCGAATCAGCGCTTCGATCTCAGGCAGGGAAGCAGCAGCCATCGCCTTCGGAGTCGGAAACGCCTTGAACAGCGCAGGCGTAACCAGATTCACCCGAACATCGGTACACTGCGCCGAAAGAATCGTAGCGACCGTCAACTCCCACGCGCTCCGATGGTGCAACGCGCAAACCACATTCGGATAAGCCTTCCGCAACGCCGCCAGAATCGCCGCCACGCGCTCGGGAGCCAGCGGCTTCGCGGTGCCGGAACGCTTCGCAGACGCAGCCGTCTTCGTCGCCATCGTCTAACCCAGTCGGTTCAGCATCTCTTCGACCGGAAGCCGAACGCAGCTGAACACAGGAATATCCTTCAGCGTGTACATGCTGATCTCTGTCTCACGCAGTTGCTGGACGAGGTCCACGAAGTCCTCGGGAAAGTTGGTCTCAAACGCCACCACGAAGTCCTGATCGTCGAGTCCGAACGAGTACGTTGTATTGAGCTTCACCCGCGGATAGCTCAACCCGATGCGAATATGCTCATCCATCAGCCGCTTCCGTTCCTCCGGCGAAAGCAGATACCAGGGACGTGTCTTCATGAACGGATAGATGAAGTTGTACTTCTGTCCGCCCGGACGAATCGCCCCGCGTCCTTCGCCCTCGCTCTCGTCGACGCGCCCAATCTGATACTGCGACCGCTTCGTCATTGCGAGGTAGTGATGCGGCGAGTTGAGGTATCCGCCGAGCGCCGTTCCCATCAGCTCGCTGCGCATCTGGTTCATCTCGTCGACCGCATAGCCGATCGACCACACGCACATATCGACATCGCCGCGCGTCCCGACGGTCGAGTAGGTCAGGGAGATAAACTCTCCCGGCTTCTCCCACTTCGCCAGCACAGCGGCAAACTCAGCCTTATGCGCCGCCTTCTCCTCTGCGGGAAGTCTGCGCCACTCGGGCATCACCTTATAGAAGCTGAAGGCCACAATCTGCCGCTTCACCGCGGGCTTCGACGGATCGTGCGGCCGGCGCCGCGACGCGGGCGACTGGCTTGCGGAAGGCGGAACCTCTGCGGACGGAACAAGAACGGTATCGGACATGGCATTCTCCCTGAATACTTCTGGCCTCTTAATGCTAGCGCATCTCCGCCTCGCGCATCGTCCCGGTATACTGCACCAGAATGTCCGAGAGAATCATCACCACCATCGCCACCTTCATCATCGCCGTCATCTCCGCAGGTGGCTACCTGGGCATCGCGCTTCTGATGGGCATCGAGTCGGCCTGCATTCCGCTGCCCTCCGAGATCATCATGCCCTTCGCCGGCTATCTCGTCTACACCGGCCAACTCAACCTCTTCTGGGTCGCCACCGCCGGCGCCATCGGCTGCAACCTCGGCTCCATCCCCGCCTACTGGCTCGGAGCTTGGGGAGGACGTCCCGCCATCGAACGCTTCGGGCGCTTCGTCCTGCTCAGCCGCCACGACCTCGACCGCACTCAGGCCTTCTTCCAGAGGTACGGCGGCATCACCGTCATGCTGGGCCGCCTCCTCCCCGTCGTGCGGACCTTTATCGCGCTACCCGCCGGCATCGCCCGCATGAATCAGTTCCGCTTCCACCTCTACACCTTCATCGGGTCCTGGCCCTGGTGCTACCTTCTCGCCTACATCGGCATGAAGCTGGGCAACAAATGGGAGACCGATCCGCGCTTCAAGGAGATATTCCATCGCTTCCACCTCGGAGTCGAAATTGTTTTGCTTGTCGCGATTGTCTGGTTCGTGCGCACCCACTGGAAAAATCGTATGCGCGCAAATTCCGTATAGTTAGCAGTAACGTAGTAAATACGGGCCTTTCCGCGTTTGCATCTGCCCTTTTTGCTGAGCCATACTTGTCCTTCCGCACCCCGGAAAATCGCATCATGGAAGGGTAAGCCTCAGCATGTCTACATCCGAAGCCGCCTCGCAAGCAGCGGCCAGCATCAAGCCCGCAACAGGAAAACTTGGCATCATGGTTCCCGGCATGGGAGCCGTTGCCACCACGCTCATCGCCGGTGTCGAAGCCGTCCGCCGCGGACTCGCCAAGCCCATCGGTTCACTCTCACAGATGGGCACCATCCGCCTCGGCAAGCGCACGGAAGCGCGTAGCCCGCTCATCAAAGACTTCGTTCCCATCGCGCAACTCGACGACGTCGTCTTCACGGGATGGGACATCTTCGGTGGCAACCTCTACGACGCAGCGAAAACTGCGGGTGTTCTTGACCGCGACCAGCTTGACCAGATTCGTCCCTTTCTCGAATCCATCGAGCCGATGCCCGCCGCGTTCGATCAGCACTACGTCAAGCGCCTTACCGCAAAGAAGAGCAAGGTCGGCAAGAACAAGTGCGACCTCGCCAACCAGATTCGCAACGACATCGCGGAGTTCAAGACAAAGACCGATCGCCAGGTAATGATCTGGACAGGGTCCACGGAAATTTTTCTCAAACCCACCGCCGTTCATCAGTCGCTCGCCGCCTTTGAAAAGGGCCTCGTCGAAGACGATCCGAACATCTCGCCGTCGATGCTCTATGCATGGGCCGCACTCAAGGAGGGCATCCCTTTCGCCAACGGCGCACCGAACCTCACCGTCGACATCCCCGCGCTGAACGAACTCTCCCGCAAGATGAACGCACCGATCTGCGGCAAGGACTTCAAGACCGGCCAGACCTTCCTGAAGACAGTTCTCGCGCCTGCCTTCAAGACGCGCATGTTGGGCGTCAGTGGCTGGTACTCCACCAACATTCTCGGCAATCGCGACGGTGAGGTCCTCGACGACCCCGAGTCGTTCAAGACGAAGGAAGAGTCCAAGCTGGGCGCGCTCGATGTGATCTTCCAGCCTGAGCTTTACCCCGATCTCTACAAGGACCTCTATCACAAGGTCCGCATCAACTACTACCCGCCGCGCGGCGACAACAAAGAGGGCTGGGACAACATCGACATCTTCGGCTGGCTCGGTTATCCGATGCAGATCAAGGTGGACTTCCTCTGCCGCGATTCCATTCTGGCCGCGCCGCTCGCGCTGGACCTCTGCCTGTTCATGGATCTGGCGGCGCGGACTCCGGGGCTGCGTGGGCTGGGGATTCAGGAGTGGCTCAGCTTCTACTTCAAGGCTCCCGATAGCGCGCCGGGGGTGTATCCGGAGCACGACCTGTTCATTCAGTCGATGAAGTTCAAGAACACGCTGCGGCATATTATGGGCGAGGACTTGATCACGCACCTTGGGCTTGACTACTACGGGGAGTAGCGGAACCTTGTTGACAACACACGATGCCCATCCTCGGCGCTTTATCGCGCCTGAGGGTGGGTGTCACGCCAGAAGCGATCACTCTAGTCCGGTGACGACTCACTGCTTTGACATTGATTTCACCCTCTGCATGTAGAAGGCGCTGCTCGTCAGCGAGGTTGGCAATGCAAACATCAAATAAGGGTAGAGGGTCCCCCAGAAAGTCACGGCAGACGCTTTCGTAAAGTGGGTCAAGACAACGCCGGAGAAGATCGCAAGCAGACCTGACTCGACATACATGAGCCACGGCTTGTGAAGCAAGGTATCCGCGCTACGCAGGTAGACGTACGGAACAATCAAGAAGATCGTGGCTGCGAGCGTTATAACTCCTGTCGAAACCACCCAGATGAGCAACATGAAAAGCATGTCTGTGAAGGGGGCATGATGCCTCCCGGATCGCAACAAACTCACCGTCGACAACATGAGCAGGAGAAGCCAAACGCAGAACCATCCCTTGGTTGCCGATGCTACCGCTGTCCTCGCTCGCCAAAGTGCATTCATCGTCCACTCCCTGACCGACGCCCTGGCTGTTTTCTTGCAGTCCACTGCCATGGGGTTGAAGCCCGGATCTACTTCTCTTGGTGCAACCCTAAACTCTGGACTACTCCGCCACCTCCATCAACTTCGTCCATAACGCCTTCGTCCCGGCATCCGTCTTAGCCGAAACCGGCAACACCTCTTCCACCTCATGGGCCCGTTTCAGCGCAGCGATCGATTTAGCTAAAACATTATTCGATAGCCGATCCGCCTTCGTCCCCACCACCAGAAAAGGCCGCTGCATCTGCTTGAAGTAGGTAATCAATTGCGTGTCGCTGGCCTGCGGTGGAATATTCGTATCCACCAGGCAGATGCACAGTGCCAGCGTCTCTCGCTCCGCCAGATAAGGCTCGATAAACGAAGGCCACTCCGCTGAGATCGACTTCGAAATCTTCGCGTAGCCATAGCCCGGCAGGTCGGCGAAGATCAGCATCGGCTTCACCTTCATCTTCTCCCCGGCGCCCTCATGCAGGGCGAAGAAGTTGATCGCCCGCGTTCGCCCTGGCGTTGAAGACACCTTCGCTTCGCGTGATCCCAGCAGGGAGTTGATGAGCGAAGATTTGCCCACATTCGACCGCCCCAGAAATGCCACTTCCGGCGCGCCGTACGTCTTGGTGTCAGAAGGGAAGTGAGCGGCATCGGTCGCCGACAATAAGAACACAGGATTCAGCCGCATGGAGCCAGTCTACCGCCATCGTCGCCACCCCAAAAGAAAAAGCGCCCGCCCCGGTAAAGGAGCAGGCGCTTTGCACGCATGTTGCAGGAAGAAAGCTATTTCGTTGCCGGAGCCGTCAGCCGGAAGGTCACGATGGACTCCGAAGGAATGACAACGTCGTTATTGCCCGTATAAGCTGCGCCCGCCGTGCCGGCCCCTGCGCCGATCAACCCGCCGATCAGCGCGCCCTCGCCCCCGCCGGCCAGTCCACCGATCAAAGCACCCGCACCGCCACCACCGCCGATCATTGCCGCCGACCGCTTGCCTTTGCCTTTGGCAGCCTTCTCATAGGTGGAAGTGCTGACTTCCTTTCCATCGATTGAAGCGACCGAGATGCCGAGATCGCCCGCTCCCTTGAACCGACCGCGGCCCTTCGCTGCGACCACCGTTCCCATCACGCGCGCCCCACGCGGAAAGACGGTTGCGCCATCCGCGGTTGTTACCGGCTCCGCCAGAACGCCACTAAACCGGTCGCCTACATTATTCTTGCTCGCGCTCAACTGTTCCGTAATCGACACCGACACGCGGGCTCCTGTTGGCGCAACGAGCCGCTTAGGTGAGGGAACTGCGGCCGGCTTCGGGCTCGCAGCCCTCTGGACAGCGGGCGCCGCCGCCGGAGCGGTTGCGGATCCAGCCGCCGGGGCCGCTGCGGTCGCCGGCTCGCTCGCCGGAGCACCCGCAGGTTGTGTTGCAGGGGAGGCCGCTCCCTGTGCTGGCGATCCCGCTGGCGTAGCGCTCTTGCATCCGCTGAGGGCGAGAGCTGAGGAAAGAATCAGGGCTGCTGCAAGAGAAAGTGAATTCGCGCGCATAGTAATCTCCGTACTCCTTGGAAGGTGCAGTTAGCAATATACTCGGATAGATTGATCTCCTGCTTGCGGAGTTGCCCGAAGCTAAAGATCGATCCACCCCCTTCAGAGTCTTGCAGCTCTCTCTTTCGCCGGAGCCAGGACCGGAGCCAGGGTCAAAGCCAGGGTGGACTCGGGCGCAGGCATTTCGCTCCCCGCTCGTTCCCAATTCGGTACCCTTCGTCAATTAATGACCCAAAAGTGTCACGATTATTTCCGAAAGTGTCATAAGGATTTATGCAACATATGAACCAAGGTCGGTTATGCTCCAGAATGACACAAGGATTACTGGCCTCCACGTTTGAAGTTCTCCCCGGAAACAGTCATGTATCCCAAATTCGTTTCGACAAAAGCGCAGCGTCCCCTGAAGCCAGCATTCCAGTCCGGTAATGATCGATCGTCCTCCAGAGCTTTTTCGATCGTCCCCGGCGCACTCCCCAGTTCAGCACCTGTTACCAGAGCATCCAGTCTCGTACAGCAAACCGCAGCATCTACCTTTCGGAGGGAACACCCATGAATGGCAACATCTTCGCCCGGCTGACGGGCACAAAGCGAAATCTGCTCGCACTGCTGGCATCGAGTGCTATGTTGACAGCTGGCTGCGCCAATATGGCAAACACGGCGCCGGGTGTGGGCTCACTGGCCACAAGCGCATCGCTCGGTGGCAGAGTCCATGGCGGCAATCAGCCCGTCTCAGGCGCCACGGTCACTCTGTACTACGCTGCGCAGAGTCTCTACGCTGCGCCGATCCTCGCCGCGACGACAACCACTTCTACCGACGGCACCGGTTCGTTCAGCTTCGTCCAGAACCCCACCCCCGATCAAGCTCCGAATGGCAACACCTTCTCCTGCCCCTCGGTTGGAGATCCGCTCGTCTATGTTGTAGCCAAGGGTGGAAACACACTCAATAACGGCGATTCGAATGTCCACAACGACGCGGCTGCCTTCATGGGAGTCTATGGTGTTTGCAGTCAGCTTTCTGCGTCAAGCTTCCTCAATCTCACCGAAGCGACCACCGTCGCCACCATGGCGGCCTACCAGCAGTTCTTCGATCCAGCCAACGACGGCCTCAGCGCCGACGGCATCGGTCAGGCGAAGATCGCCATCGTCAATGCTGCCAACACCGTCGCCCGTCTCGCTGACACGGCCAATGGCACTGCTCTCACCTCGAGCGTTGTTTCCGCCACCGCCGGTGGCATCGGTGTCTCCGGTGTTACCGTGACCGCAACTCCAGAGACCGCCAAGCTCAATACCATTGCGAACGCCATCTCAGCCTGTGTCAACAACGCCTCGGCGTCGGCTACGCCCTGCACCACGCTCTTTGCCAGTGCGACTCCGCCTTCTCCATCGGTTGTCAATAAACCTCTTAACACCACGTTCGCTCCGGCGACCGATGTTCTTCAGGCCGCTTACTATATCCTCACCAATCCCACCAATGGTGGTTCCGCCAACCTGGCAAACATCTTTGCCCTCTCCGCCGCGACTGGCGCGCCTTACCAGCCTTCGCTGGCAATTGCGCCAACGGACTGGACCATTGCCATCAACTACTCCAGCACCAGCACCTGCTCCACCAGCAGCGGCAGCTTCATTAATAAGCCGTACGATATCAACGTGGATAGCCAGAACAACATTTGGATCGCCAATTCACAGGCCACCAATGGCAATCTCTCTCAGTTATCCAGCTCCGGCGCTCCAGTGAGCTGTATCTTCCTCAGCGGAGGATCCAACGGCGGCGGCGTCATCGACTCCAACGGCAACGTCTGGTTCGCCACCACTGCTTCCACGAATGTCTATCGCTACAGCCCTGGAGGCAACGGACTGCCGAGCACCACGACCTTCCCGACACCCACAGGCGCCATTCCTCTAGCCATCACGGCAGATGGTCTGGGCAACGTCTACTTCACCTCTTCTGCAACCGGATCGCTCTACGAGTTCCCTGGTGCCGCGACATCGGTATCTGCAGTGGCGGCTGTCCAGATCTCCTCGGTAGTCGGCCCCAACCCCATCCGGATTATGCCGGACTACAACGGGAGCGCGGTCGCGAGTGATATCTGGGTTACCTCGGGCGGCGGTTACGTCTCCCGTGTCTCACCTTCTTCGTCAATAGCAGATCCAAACTATCTCAACGGATTTGCTACCACCATCATCGCTACGGGCACTCAGGCCTATGGCTTGGCCGTGACTCATGACAACAACGTCTTTGTCTCCTCCGGTGGAACTGACAACTACATCACGTACCTCACGGGGAGCGGGACGTCCTATGCGCCGTCGTGGACGACTGCGAGCGGCTTTGCCGGTGTCAACAATCCGACCGGAATCTCCATCGATGGTCGTAACAATGTCTGGGTTCCCAACAACAGCAACTCCGGCGTCACGGGTAGCGTCAGCGAGATCAGCGTTGTCTCGAATGCGCTCTCTCCTGTCACCGGCTTCCAGAAGAGTACCTCGGTTCTCGCTTCCGGACGCGCTTCGGTTGTCGACCAGGCTGGCAACGTCTGGGTTGTCGGTGACGGTCCTTCCTACCTCACGGAGATCGTCGGTGCAGGTGTGCCCATGTACCAGCCCTATGCAGCGGGTCTGTCCAATGGACGCTTCCAGACCATCCCCTAACCAGCACGAGCTTCACCCAGAAAGGCCCCGGGAATCTTCCCGGGGCCTTTTTCTTTGCCCTCTCTTGCAGCGTTCTTGCCGCCTCTGTACCTCTTATTGTTCGGCGAGGCTGAAGACTCGCTCCATCGCCGTCCACCATTGCCCCGGCGCGCTCCCCGGCAACTGCTGTTGAAATCCATGCATGAGCGTCTCCCACTCCTGCACCTTTGCATTTGCATCATCCATGGCAGCCTTGGCCGAAAACGAAAAGGTATCGTCCACCTCCATGATCATGAACATTCGCGTTCCAAGAAGATAGATCTCCATGTCCGTGACGCCCGCATCGAAGAGGCTCTGCTTGATCTCTGGCCATATCTTCTCGTGATAACGCTTATACTCAGCGATCGCAGTCTGATCCTCCTTCAGATCCAGCGCTAAACAGTGACGTGGCATTCTTCCCCCGTATCTCTCTTAAAGTCTGCGTGTAACGCAGCCACCCGAAGACTACCACCACAGGATTCCGGCCCCACTGGTCCGATTGGTTTATTCTGAAACATATTGTGAATTATCTTTCCAATTTTCCAGCTAAAACGAGTTATGCTATCTGTTGTGTTCAAATTGGTTTCAGCCTATGACAGATAGTTTTTGCCTGAAAAATAAGATCGCACTTGTTACGGGGGGAGCCAGTGGGATCGGCGCTGCCACTTGCCGCGAACTCACCCGCGCTGGTGCCAGCGTCCTCATTGCCGATCTCAACCTCGCCGCCGCCCAGTCGCTCGCCGCCGAGCTTCCCGGCGCCAGAGCCCTCGCGATGGACGTCACCGAAGCCGCCTCCATCGCCTCGGCTCTCAGCGGCATCGACCGCCTCGATATTCTCGTCAACAATGCCGGTATCGGCCTCGTTGGAGACATTACCCGCACCAGCGAGGAAGACTTCAACCGCGTCATGCGCGTCAATGTCAACAGCGTCTTCCTCGTCACGCAGGCAGCCTTTCCGCTTCTGCTCGCGTCGCGCGGCTCGATCGTCAACATCGGCTCGGTCGCCGCCTCCGTTGGAGTCAAGCAGCGCTTTGCTTACTGCGCCAGTAAAGGGGCCGTCCTCGCCATGACACGTCAGATTGCTGTCGACTATCCCAAAGAGCTTCGTATTAATTGCATCGCTCCCGGTACCGTCCAGACACCCTTCGTCGAGGGCTATCTCGACAAGTATCACGCCCATGAAAAGGAGAAGGTTCGCGCAGAGCTCGTGGCCCGGCAACCCATCGGCCGCCTAGGGACCCCGGAAGACATCGCCGCCCTGGTCCGCTATCTCTGTTCTCCCGAAGCCGAGTTCATCAACGGAGCCCTCATCCCCATTGACGGCGGCTGGACTGCAGCCTGAACTCACCTCCATCCATGAAGAAAGGGAAGCCGCCGTTGAACGAAATTCTCATCACCGCAGTCCAGGTCACCGACCTTCGTTTTCCCACGTCGCGCGATCACATCGGCTCCGACGCGGTGAACAAGGATCCCGACTACTCTGCAGCGTATTGCATCCTGGAAACCAACTCCGCGCTCCGGGGACACGGTCTCACCTTCACCCTTGGCCGTGGCACCGACCTCGTCGCCCAGGCGGTCCGCTATCTCTCGCGCTACGTCGTCAATCGCACCCTCAGCTCCATCACCAGCGATCTCCGCGCCTTCGCTCGTGAACTCACCGACGACACCCAGTTCCGCTGGCTCGGCCCGGAAAAAGGCGTCATCCACCTCGCCACCGGCGCTCTCCTCAACGCCGTCTGGGACCTCTACGCCCGTTCGGAAGGCAAGCCTCTCTGGCAGCTTCTCGCCTCCATGGAACCCTGCGAGATTGCCAGGGCCATCGACTTCCGCTATATCGACGACGCTATCACGGAACAGGAGGCAATCGAACTCCTCACCTCCCGCCGCGAAGGCCAGGCCCAGCGCCTCGCTCTTCTTCAGCAGCAAGGCTATCCCGCCTACACCACCTCCGCAGGCTGGTTCGGCTACAGCGAAGAGAAGATTCGCCGCCTCGCCAAAGAAGCTCTCGCCGAAGGCTGGACCCACTTCAAGCTCAAGGTAGGGGGAGAGCCCGCCGACGACCTTCGCCGCGGCCACATCATCCGCGAAGAGATCGGCTGGACGAACAAGCTCATGGTCGACGCCAATCAAAAATGGGGTGTCCTCGAAGCCATCGACCGCACCAGCCAGCTCGCCGAACTCAAGCCTTACTGGATGGAGGAGCCCACCAGCCCCGACGACATCCTCGGCCACGCCCGCATCCGCCGCGAGGTCCCCCAGGTCCGCATCGCCACCGGTGAGCACTGCCATAACCGCATCATGTTCAAGCAATTCCTCCAGGCCCAGGCCATCGACGTCCTCCAACTCGACAGTTGCCGCGTCGCCGGCGTCAATGAAAATCTCGCCATCCTCCTCCTCGCCGCGAAGTTCAACATCCCCGTCTGCCCTCACGCCGGCGGCGTCGGGCTCTGCGAGTACGTCCAGCACCTCTCCGCTTTCGACTTCCTCTCTGTCTCCGCCTCGCTCGAAAATCGCGTCATCGAGTTCGTCGACCATCTCCACGAACACTTCGTCACCCCGGTCCACATCCGCAACGGCCACTATCTTCTTCCCACCGAACCCGGATACAGTATTGAGATCAAGCAGGAATCCTTAACCCGCTTCGCCTACCCCACCGGCGAAGCCTGGAAGGAATCCTCGAATTCATCCTCGAAACCATCAAGGAACAATCAAGCATGAAGCTGGTCACCTTCACCACCAAGTCGAAAGCCAACCCGACCCCAGGCGTGCTCATCAACGAAAACGAAGTCGTCGATCTCTCCGCATTGGGTCACGCCTCCATCCTTGCGTTCATCGAAGCCGGCCCGCAGGCGCTCGAAGACGCTCGCGCCGATGCCGCCAAACTCGCGCGCCTTCCGCTCTCCAGCATCAAGCTCCTCGCGCCCATCCAGCGCCCGCCGCGCATCTTTGCCATCGGCCTCAACTACCAGAAGCACGCCGACGAATCCAACATGCCCGTGCAGAAGGTCCCCACCGTCTTCATGAAGCTCTCCGGCTCCGTCGTCGGCCCCGACCACCCTATCGTTCTGCCAAAGATCAGCACCCAGCCCGACTACGAAGCCGAGTTCGCCTTCGTCATCGGCAAGCCCGGCTATCAAATCTCCGCCGACCGCGCGATGGACCACGTCTTCGGCTACACCATCGTCAACGACGTCAGCGCTCGCGACATCCAGCTCGCCACCTCGCAGTGGACGCTCGGCAAATCCTTCCCGAGCTTCTGCCCGCTCGGTCCCGCCATCGTCACCGCCGACGAAGTCCCCGATCCGCACGCTCTCGCCATCTCGCTCACCATCGACGGCGAAACCCTGCAAAGCTCCAACACCAACGACCTCATCTTCAAGATCCCCGCGCTCGTCGCCCACCTCTCCAGCCTCACTCCACTCGAAGCCGGAGACATCGTCAGCACCGGAACCCCCGAAGGCGTAGGCCTCGGCCGCACCCCCAAGCGCTGGCTCAAGCCCAACGAAGAGGTCATCGTCACGATCGAAAAACTAGGCTCTCTCCGCAACCGCACCGTCGCAGAGTAAAGCGTGTCGCATCACTTCTTCACAGGGGCATGATCGTAGCTGATCGCGCGCGTCACCTTCCAAACTCCGTCTTTGTTTTGCCATATCGTAATGAACTTTGCCTCGCCTAGCTCGTCGTCCAATCCCGGATGCGTAAAGCGATGCACCCCAATCTCCACCGCGCCATATCCGTTGAGCGGATAGACCTCCAGCGACCCCTGCACCAACTCGCGGTGAACCTTGCCGCAGATATTATTCTTGATGGCTTCAATAAAGACGGTCTTGCCGACCGACAGCCCCGTCTTGTCATGGTAAAACTCCAGATCATCCGACACCATCGTCCCCAGTACCTCCAGATTGCAGTGGTTATAGGCATCGAACAATTTGGTATCCAGCGCCGATACAGTCGCGAACAGCGCATCGGGAGCGGGTGCATTCTTCTGAGCGGCTGCCTGAGCCAAGCCAACAACCGTCGCGCCAAGTAAAGGCAGCACGCACAAGAAAATTCTCAATCGGGATAGCTTTTTCATAAGTCTCCTCAATCGCCATAATTGGATCACTCTCGAATACGCCGACCAGCCGTGGAAGTTCAATCCAATCCCACTCGGCCTGACGACAAAGCCCTTCCTCCAGCAAAGCCCATCGCGTATCGTTGAATCACTCATGGGTAAGCAGAGCACCACACCCTCAACGCGCCGCGCGAGCGCTCCTCTCTGGATCGCCTTCGTTCTCCTGCTTGCGCTCAATTCCTTGCACGCTCCCGGGCAAACGGCAGTCTCCGCGACCACCACCCCGCTCCTGCTCCCCTCAGCCATCGTCTTTGACGCGCAGGGCAATCTCTACATCGCCGAAACCGCCAACCACGTCATCCGCAAGCTCGACACAGCAGGCAACCTCACCATCATCGCCGGTACCGGCACCCAGGGCTTCGGCGGAGACAATGGCCCAGCAACAGCGGCGCAACTCGACTCCCCGCAAGGCCTCGCCCTCGACGCAAGTCAAAATCTCTACATCGCCGACACGCACAATCACCGCATCCGCAAGCTGAACCTCACCACCGGCCAAATCACAACCATCGCAGGAACAGGAACCGCAGGTTTCAGTGGAGACAACGGCCCAGCCGTCGCTGCTCAGCTCAACCTGCCCACAGCACTCGCCCTCGACACAAATCAAAACCTCTACCTGGCCGACACAGCCAGCCACCGCCTCCGCAAGGTCGCCGCCAACACCGGCATCATCACGACCGTAGCGGGCGATGGCACTCAAGGCTTCGCCGGAGACAACGGCCCAGCCATCGCAGCGTCCATCGACTCGCCCACAGGCATAGCGACCGACGCCTCAGGCAACCTCTACCTCGCCGACACCCACAACCACCGCATCCGCCGCATCGGCGCGACGGGCATCATCACCACGGTAGCCGGAACCGGCAGCGAAGCCTTCTCTGGAGATCATGCCGCGGCATCCGCCGCCGCGCTAGCCCTGCCGCACGGCCTCACCCTCGATCCCGCAGGCAATCTCTACTTCGCCGATACGCAGAACCACCGCATCCGTCGCATCGACGCCGTCACCGGCATCATCACCACGGTAGCCGGAGACGGTACGCAAACCTTCGCCGGAGACAACGCCCCCGCCACCGCCGCCAGCCTCGACAGCCCCCGAGCCGTTGCCGCCAGCCCAACCTCCGCGCTCACCCTAGCCGACACCGGTAACCAGCGCATCCGTCAACTCGATCCCGCCTCCATCCAAACCATCATCGGCACTGGAGCGACGACCAGCCCGGCCCAATCCGACTTCACCCTCGCCGCCACCGGCGCCAACCAGACCATCGTCTCCGGCAGCGCCGCCAGCTTCCGCTTCTCCATCGCCACCGAGGGCACTCCACTCTCCAGCCCCATCGCCCTGTCCGCCACTGGCCTCCCCCACCTGGCCACAGCCTCCTTCGACCCCGCCTATCTCCCGCCGGGAGCAGCCAGTGGAGCCTTCACCCTCACCATTACGACGCCCACGACCACCGCCGCCCGTCATACTCCAGCAACTTCACCGCTCCTCTTCGCCCTCCTCGTTCTACCCATGACTGGCCTGACCATTCGCCTGCGACGCCATCGCCTGCCGACAGCATCTCTGGCACTCCTCCTCTTTACCGCAACCCTCACCCTCTGCTCCGGCTGCGGCGACCGCGTTCACCCCGGCACACTGGACACCCCATCCGCCACCCCCTACACCATCACCGTCACCGGCACGGCCACCACTCCCACCGGAACCATCCTCCAGCACTCCGCCACCGTTGTCCTGCTGCTGCAACCAGCCAGCTAGGGAACCTCTGATTAAGTCTCAATTTCGGAAGGGCGTGGCTTCAGCCACGCCGCAAGACTCGTCATTGCATTGGGGCTTCAGAGGGTGCTGAAAGAGCCCGTCTTGCTTAAGGGCACGGCTTCAGCCGTGCCGCAAGTCACGCGTTTGCAATGCGGCTTCAGCCGCTGAGGTACGCTTTTCTTCGTCACAGAGAGACTTTTCCGCAGCCTCTGAAGGCCCGACATATACCTCACCGAACTTCAGACCCAACACACGAGTCCCACGAATTTTTAGACAGGTTCTGAAAGATCACCCGCAGCTCTAAAAGCTGTCAAGACTACAAATCTGTGGATTACCCCATACCCAACACAAAACAAACACGATGTTTTTATTTGGCACTTGGCGGTTTAGTTTCACTCAATTCCGTAAAATAGAACCAGTGTCAGAGAACGCCCCAGTTCAAAACCGGGGCGTTCTCATTTTTCACCAGTCGAGACCGAAGGTCAGCCTGAGGTCCAGACTTATGCTATTTATTTCCAAGACTTTAGGACCTATTGGTAGGGGAGGGGGGTACCTGTCTAGCCCGGTCCCAGAAGCCGCAGCAGGAAGAACACCACCACCCCGGCAAAGAACACCAGGGCCATCTTGATCCCCGGCTCCCGGTTCACCTCCGGAACCAGGTCTGTAGCAGCAACATAAATCGTCACCCCGGCCGACAAGGGAAGCCCAAACCGCACCCACGTCGGCTCGAAATTGATCGCCAGCACACCCAGCACCGTCATCGCACCAAGAAACATGGCGGAGTTCAGCGCCGCTGCCTTACCGCGCCCTCCGGCCAGCATCACGCTGGCCATCGTGAAGCCTTCAGGAACCTTATGCAGCAGCACGGCAAAGAACAGCACCCACCCCAGCCAGGAGGACAAAACAAATCCCGACCCAATCGCTACGCCATCGAATAAAGCGTGCGTAGCCAGCCCCAGCAGCACCGAGTAGCTCGTCTTCGCCGCAAGAAACTCATGAGGATGCGTCTCTTCGCCAAAGTGGAAGTGCGGCACCAGCGTATGCTCCAGCAGATGCACCCCGCAGTACCCCGCCAGAATCAGCAGCGGAGCCCAGTGTGGATTGACATGCATCCCCTCTGGAACCATCTCCAGAACCGCCGCCGCCAGCATGAAGCCGGCTCCCAGCGCCACGAAGTAGCGCAGCGCCCCAGCCGAAGGCGACCGCCTTACCAACAGAAGGCCACCCAGGGAATCCGCCAGCCCGGCCACCAACCCAAGCACCAGGCTTATCCAAAGCTCCGGCATCACAGCCCACGCAGGCGAGCGTCCACCCCGTCGCCCTCCAAATCGATCGCAAAAAGGGAAGTCCTGCCGGTCGCAGGCAGTACGGAATCTCCAATGTTCATATTGCCTTGATTTTACCTGTCTCCGGCCACTGCGACTCCCGCGACAGGAAATACACCACTCCAAGCCCGCAGAAGAACACCAGTCCCTCCAGCCGCTCCGATAGACGATGCAGCCGCTCGAAGTCGACGCGCCCCGCATCCTCAAGCGCGGCCATGGCGATATCGCCGCCGGCCTGCACCCGGTCCCGCTCCATCGCCGGCAGAATGCTGAACTGCGAGTAAGCCGTCACCGCGAGCATCACCGCCGTCAGCGCAAGCTGGATCGCGAACCCAACACGCGCGGGCACCTCGGCCCACAGCCACAGCCACGCCGTCGCCAGACAGAAGGCCATGCCTCCAACCAATCCGATCCAGTGCAGTACCCGCAGGGACCCGCCCACCACCAGCCCGGCATCATGCGCACTCGCCAGGCTATGAAACGCCACCGGCGCCACCACGAAGGCGAAGAACCCCAGTCCCCCCACCCACGCCACCATCGCCAGCAACCGCAAAGCTCTCAAAACAGTCTGCATGCTAGACGAAGTCCCTTCCTATCAAACGCTGAATCCGCTCCTTGATCGGCGGATGCGTCGAGAACAGGTTGCCAAATCCTCCGCTGCCCAGCAGGGGAGCAACGATAAACAGATGCGCCGTCGAAGGCGAAGCCTGCATGGGAATCCGCCGCGAGTAGTTATCCAGCTTCTGCAACGCTCGAGCCAGCGCGTAGGGATTGCCCGTCACATGCGCCCCCGTAGCGTCGGCCTCGTACTCGCGGGACCGCGAGATCGCCAACTGAATCAGCGACGCCGCAATCGGAGCGAGGATCAGCATGAACAGCCCGCCCATTCCACCGCCGCGCCTGTCCCGATCGCCCCCACCGTACCCGCCAAACAGGGAAGCCCAGTACCCCATCCGCGCGATCATCGTAATCGCGCCGGCGAGCGTGGCGGCAATCGAGCTGGTCAGAATATCGCGGTTCTTGACGTGCCCCAGCTCGTGCGCCAGAACGCCTTCCAGCTCTTCGTCGTCCAGCAACTCCAGAATTCCGTGCGTGACCGCCACGGAGGCATGTTGCGGATTCCGTCCCGTAGCGAACGCGTTGGGCGACTCGGTGGGCAGGACGTAAATCTTCGGCATGGGCAGACCCTGCTTCGCCGTCAGCCGCTCCACCGCCGCATAGGCCCGCGGCAGCTGCTCCCGCGTTACCGGCTGTGCGCTATACATCTTCAGTGCTAGCTTGTCGGAGAAGAAGTACGTCCCGAAGTTGAACGCCACCGACAGCGCAAATGCCAGAATCATCCCATTCCGGCCGCCAATCCGCTCCCCTATAAAGAGCAGGAACAGCATCAGCGCCACAAGTAACAGAGTCGACTTAAACGTATTCATTGCAAATCACCTAAACATCCGGTTCTGCAACGTTAGACGCAGTAGCAGTGCGTTCGCTGCGCGCCAGGGCTCGCCGCAACACCACCTCAAGCGCGGTCTTCTGCTCGGCATATTCGGCTTCGCTCAAGCGGCCCTGCAGCCGGTCGGACTCCAGAACGAAGAGCTCCTCTTTCATGGCAGAGAGCAGTCCATCGGGCCCCGCAGTAGCTCCTGGGATCGCTCCGGGAATGACTCCGGGAGCCACGGGTGCGGACGAGCCCTGCGGCCCGCCCTTCAGCATGATCCCCGCGCCCACAGCCATCACCAGCCCCAGCGCGCCCAGAATCCACCACTTGTACTTTGCCCACGGATCGTCTTTGCCTTCCGGATCGAGCGGATTGCCCAGGCCGCCGCCCGGTCGCGTATCGGCTGCCGCACTTCCCGGAGCGGGCTGCGTCGAATCGCCCGTTGTCGCGGCAGCGTCTGTGTCTCTCGGCAACTGCCCGCTTCCGCCGACCGTAAAGTCCAGCGTCTGCGATGGAACGACACTCCGCGCGACATAGGTCTGCGCCGTCGTCTCTTCCGTAACCGCCGAGTAGGGTGAGGAGGCCCCCGCAGTGAAGGTCATGCTCTTAGGCATCATGATCGCGATCGTGTCTGTCGGCATCCCGACGCGCGGCGCAAACTTGAAGCTTCCGCTGTAGGGCAGCTTGTAGGTCACCTGAAACCGCGTCTCCCCGGGACGCAGCGGAAAGACAAATGCGTAGTGGTTCGGTTCACCCTGCACGGGCATCGGCGAAGCCTTCACCGGCATGCTTCCCGGAGCCAGCGCTGCAGACCCTTCGATCACCGCGCCTGCAGGCAGGTAAAACTCGAACGACCGCTCGCTAAACTGCGTTCGCGGCGGATTCGAATCGTTCTTTACAAAAAAATTCTCCACTACGCGCAGCGCCTTGCCCGTCTCGTCGGTCTGGATGCGCATCACATCCGCCTCTCCGGTCACGCCTTCTACTTTCGCGGCTGCGTTGAAGACGTCGATCTCCACCGACTCCGTGCCCGGAGGCGCGGGACGGAAATAGGCGGCCTTGTCATGCGTCACCCGTACCAGGTGAATGCCCGGATCGGGCACAGCCAGCGTGAAGCGTCCGCGCGAATCCGTCTTCGTTCGTGACGTCTCCTGCATACCCTGCGCAAGGCGGATCAGGACCACATCGTCGCCGACGGCAGGTTTATTGGTCGTCCGATTGGTTACGGTTCCGGTAATCGATTCAGCAAGAGCAACGCACGAAAGTGCCGCAAACAGAGCAGCAGCCACAACAACGCGACGATAGTTGAAGATGGAAAGGGTCACCGTTCAAGTTTACGTCAAACACGGTGCAGGGAAGCGACCGACGCGTCGTTTACCGCACTGGTTTACCGTGCTGCAGGCACCTACGCTCGACTCCGCCGCCCAAACTCGCCCCGTGCGTGGAGTGCATCCAACTCCGCGATCACGCGCGCCGCTTCGTCCTCCAGCCCCGTCCGCTGCTCCTCGTAGTCCTGCTCGGGAAACTTCCCGGCGAGGTACTCGAAGTTCAGGTCGCGGAGATTTTCATAGATGGCATCCTTGCGCTCGCGGAGATAGTCCGCGCGCGTCTTGTCTGCCTGGAAGAACGGGTTCCGCTCCGGCCAGAACATGTATACGAAAACCGCCAACGTCAGCGCTATACCAGCGATCATGCCCATCAGTACTCCGTCTCCCGGCGAATGCGTTCCCGCATTGCGTCGCCGCCAGCAATGCCAGCGGGGCTTGCCGGCAACCGCGTGCCCGACCGCCGCTTCCAGACCCAGATCAAAGCTCCGGTCCCCAGCGTCGCCAGCAGGAACAACGCCATCGGAGCGATCCATGCTACACGGTCAAACCCGCCGCGTATCGGAGACGCCAGAATCGTAGCTCCATACTTTGCCGCGAACCAATTCAGAATCGAGACGTTCGTTCCGCCAGCGTCGATCAGCGTATGCAATTCGCCAATCATCCGCGCGGAGTCCGGGCACCCCACGTGATTGCACTCCAGCAGAATCTGACCGCACCCGCAGGCGCACATCATCTCGTGACCCACCTTCTGGAACCGCGACTCCGGAGTTGCACCCAGCATGACCACGGCCAGCAGGCAAACGACCGCGCCCTGAACCCATCGCCTGAAACTCCATTGACTAAACATGATGCACCTCAGCCACCGGCGGCTCCAGTTCCACACGCGCCCGAGCCGCACTCCGGGTCATATTCGGCACCAGCGCCAGCAGCGTTCCGAAGACCACGATCGCCACCCCAATCCAGATCCAGTTCATCAGCGGATTGATGAACACCTTGATGATCGGCTTGTCCGTCTCAGGATTCTTCCCCTCATAGATCACGTACAGATCGCTGACCAGCGTGGAGTGCAGCGCCACCATCGTCGACGAAGTCTGGCTCGCCAGATAGAACCGCTTCTCCGGGGTGAGTTGCGTGATCTTCTTCCCGCCGCGGTAGACGTCCATCAGCGCGTACTCGGTCTCGTAGTTCGGATTGCTGTCCTGCGTATAGCTCTGGCAGACCAGATGATACGGGCCCAGCGTCATCGAGTCGCCAAAGCCCATCTCCTGCTCATGCGACTGGTTGAAGGCCCCACCGGCGATCCCGATGAACATCACCACGATGCCGAAGTGGACGACGTAGCCGCCGTAACGCCGCGTATTGCGACGTACCAGCAGAATCGTAGACGCGAGCAGATTCTTTCCCGTCTGCGTTCGCACCACGGCGGCTCCGCGCAGAAACTCCGCGGCAATCGCCGTAATGACGCCGGTTGCCAGGGTAAAGGTGACCAGCGAAAATAGCGTCGCCCGCATGTCGTCGCCATCCTGCCACGGCCGCAGCCCGGCCGCCATCAGCGCAACCAACGCCACGGCCATCGCCACCACCGGCAGAATGAAGTTCCGCCGCATCGACCGCAGCGAAGTCGAACGCCACGCCAACAGCGGCCCCACCCCCGTCAGGAACAACAGGAACAGTCCAATCGGCAGATTCACGCGGTTATAAAACGGCGCGCCCATCGTGACCTTCGACCCCTGCACGTACTCGCTCAGGATCGGAAACAGCGTCCCCCACAGAACCGTAAAGCAGGCCACCAGCAGGATCAGGTTATTGAACAGGAAGCTCGACTCGCGCGACACCAGCGACTCCAGCCGGTTCTCCGACTTCAGGTGGTCCTTCTGCTTGAAGAAGGTAAAGAGGCAAATCGCGAAGACGACGATGATGAATCCGTAGAACCAGTTTCCGATGTCCGACTGCGCGAAAGCATGAACCGAACTCACGATCCCCGACCGCGTCAGCAGCGTCCCCAGAATCGTCAGCATGAACGTCGAGAAGATGAGCCACACGTTCCAGCTCTTCATCATGCCGCGCTTCTCCTGCATCATCACGGAGTGCAGGAACGCCGTCCCCGTCAGCCACGGCATCAACGAAGCATTCTCCACCGGGTCCCATCCCCAGTAGCCGCCCCAGCCCAGCACGCTGTAGGCCCAGTGCGCGCCCATAAAAATTCCGCAAGTCAGAAACAGCCACGTCACCATCGTCCAGCGGCGCGTAATGTGAATCCACTTTTCGCCGGGATACCGCATCATCAGCGCGCCCAGCGCAAACGCGAACGGCACCGAAAATCCCACGTAGCCGAGATAGAGCAGCGGAGGATGCAGCACCATCTCCGGATACTGTAGCAGCGGGTTCAGCCCGAATCCATCCACCGCAACTGCCCCCGGCTGAATCGCAAACGGAGGCGCCGCAAAGTTCAGCAGCAGGAGAAAGAAGATTTGGATCCCAGCCAGGATCGTCGAAGCGAACGCCACCAGCCGCACATCCACCCGATGCCGCAGGCGCAGTACAAATCCATACGCCGAGAGCAGCCACGCCCAAAGCAGCAGCGACCCTTCCTGTCCCGACCACAAAGCAGAAAACTTATAAGCCGGATTCAGCGCACGATTCGTATGGTGCAGGATGTAGGAGACGGAGTAGTCGTTCGTGAACGAAGCCCACACCAGCGCAAAGGCCGCGCCACTCAGCGCTAAAAAGCTGCCGATCCCCGCTCTTCGCGCCGTCTCACCCAGCCGGCCTGCGCCAAAGTCATTGGAGCTGCCCGTCTGCCCCTTGGTGCGCCAAAGCGCAATCGCACCCACCACCAGCGTGTAGACGCTCAAAGCCAGAGCAAGCAGCAAAGTGAAACTACCAAAGTCCGGCATAGGATGCGGTCGCATCCTGCCATTCTCTCAAGCCCAGCACAGAACGGCAATAAGCCAGCCGTTTACCGGACAAATTGCACTACCGCCTTTGACTCCGCGCAACCGCCGCCTTGGCTTCCTTATCCGCTTCGCGCTTGCGCTCCGTCTCGCGCTTGTCCCAGTCCTGCTTCCCCTTGGCCAGAGCCAGCTCGCACTTCACTCGCCCCTTACGGAAGTAGAGCCGCGTCGGAATCAGGGTGAACCCCTTCTGCCGGGTCATCCCTTCCAGCTTCCGCACCTCGTTCTTGTGCAGCAACAGCTTCCGCGTACGAAGTGAGTCATGGTTCATCGCATTGCCATGCGAAAACGGCCCGATGTGCGCGTTCAGGAGAAAGCACTCGCCGTCCTTCAGCAGCCCGTAAGCGTCCTTCAGGTTGGCCTTGCCCTCGCGGATCGACTTCACCTCAGTCCCCCGGAGCGCTACCCCCGCCTCCACCTTGTCCGAGAGAAAGTAGTTAAAGCTGGCCGACCGGTTGAACGCGGCATCCCGCAGCCCCGACGCCACCGGGTCGCGGTCCTTCGCCTTCACCACCGCCTTGGGCTGGTGTGCGACTGTCGGATTGGACATGGAACGGGGCATGGAACCTCTTACTTTAACATGCCAGCACTCTCTCGCCTCACCCACAGCCAAACCGCGCGTCTAACCATCAACTCAAATCCACGAGTCATCGTGCGCCTGACTCTGACAGCGCAGCGGATGACTCAAAAGACGCAACTCCTTTGATGAGGCGGCAATTGCTGCAAATGTTATACTCACCCGAGCGCAACCGCTTGGCAGGCAAACCGGGGTCCCCGGCGAGCGCTTTTGGCTTATTGGGGTGGAAAGCCCCAACAGGCAGCGTCCTCCTCGCTTTTTCTAGCGAGGCAGGCGTGATCTCCGGCAGACGCCACACTCTTCACGGTGTAAAGGACGCAAACGGAAGCAGCATGGGTCGCGGCTACAAATCAATCACCAAATCATCGGCTTTTTTCCTCCGGGCGCTCCCACTCCTCCTCATCATGGGCGTTCTCGCGGGCTTTGGCTCAACGGTGGCAAACGCCCAGTCCGCCAGCAAGTGGAACAAGCGTGGGCAGCAAGCCGAGTTACGCCAGGACTACGACGCCGCCCTGAACGCCTACCACCAGGCGCTGCTTAAGAAGCCCGGCGACGTCCGCTATCGCTCCCACTACGAGCGCATGAAGTTCCTCGCCTCCGTCACCCACGTCGACCGTGGCCGCGTCCGTCGCCAGAGCGGTGACATAGCCGGCGCCCTCGCCGAGTTCCGCCGCGCCGTCGAGATTGACTCCGGCAACCAGACCGCCCAGCAGGAACTGGAGCAGCTCGATCAGGAGCGCCCGCCACCCAGCACTCCCGCTGCCCCCGCTCCTCCAAGCCCTCAGGCGGCTGAAGAAGCTCAGACCCTCAAAGACATCGGCTCCGTCTCCGGCCCCGTCGTTCTCAAGCCCGTCTCCACCGATCCCATCACCCTCCACATGGTCGAAGACGTCAAGGTCATCTATCAGGCCATCGGCAAAGCGGCCGGCCTCAACGTACTCTTCGACCCCGACTACACCTCCAAGCGCATCCCCGTCGACCTCACCAACGTCACCCTCTCTGACGCGCTGCGCATCGTCGGCACCATCGCCGGCACCTTCTACAAGCCCGTCACCAGCAACACCATCTTCGTCGCCCAGAACACGCGCCAGAAGCGCACCGACCTCGACGAGCAAGCCGTCCAGACCTTCTACCTCACCAACGCCGCCCAGCAGAACGACGGCAATGAGATCGTCACCGGCATCCGCAACCTACTCGACCCCAGCGTCAAGGTCTACCTCGTCGCCTCGCAGAACGCCATCGTCATGCGCGCCACTCCGGACCAGCTCCTCCTCGCGCAAAAGCTCCTCAACGACCTCGACCGCGCCAAGCCGGAGGTTGTCGTCGACGTCGCGATCCTCGAAGTCAATCGCGACAAGATCCGCAACCTTGGCATCACCCTTCCGCAATCCATCTCGCTCACGCCCCAGGCCAGCCCCAACTCGACGACTACCTCAGGCGGCAGTTCCAGCGGCGGTGGCACGACCACCACGCCTTCCAACTTCACCCTCAACTCGCTGGCCCACCTCAACGCCACCAACTTCGCCGTCGGCATCACTGGAGGCACGCTCAACGCCCTCCTTACCGACACTGACACCCGCATCCTCCAGAACCCGCGCATCCGCGCCACCGATGGCCAGCACGCCAGCCTCAAAATCGGCCAGAAAATCCCCATCGCCACCGGCTCCTATAACGCAGGCGTCTCCACCGGTGTAGCCAGCATCGGCGTCCAGACCCAGTTCACCTACATCGATGTGGGCGTCAACATCGACATGACCCCCACCGTTCATTTCGACCACGAGATCACCCTCAAGATGAAGATTGAGGTCTCCTCCCAGAACGGTCAGGTCACCATCAGCGGCGTCACGGAGCCCATCATCGGCCAGCGCATTATCGAGCAGACCATCCAGCTTAAAGAGGGCGAGCCCAGCATTCTCGCTGGCATCATCACCAAGCAGGACAACAAGAACGTCAGCGGCACCCCCGGACTCGGTGAGCTCCCCTTCTTCAAATTCTTCTTCTCCTCTCAGTCCAAAGAGGTCCAGGAAAACGAGATCGTCTTCCTTCTCATCCCACACATCGTTCGCGAGTCGGTCCTGACCCGCATGAACACCCGCGCCATCGACACCGGCACCGGCCAGTCTTTTGAGCTCCGCCACGTCTCAGCCGCCGGCGTGCCGTCCGGTGCGGACCTCGGCAATCCCACACCTGCTTCTCAGGTCAAACCCACCATCACCGGTCCGGCAACCACGGCCGCCAACGCCGCTGCCGCGATGGTCAACCAGCTCAAGCAGCAGGCGCAGCCCATCGCTCCGCCGACCGCCGCTTCGCCCGCCGCCACACAGGCCCAGCCACAAATTCAACCGCAGCCCCAGACTCCCAACGGCATCCCTCCGGTCAGCCTCAGTGTCGTTCCCTCCGACTCGTCCCAGACCGTTGGCAGCACCTTCCAGGTCGCGGTCATGCTCGGCAACGGACACGACATCGCCTCCGTGCCGATCCAACTCCAGTTCAACCCAGCCGTCCTTCAACTGGTCAATGTTGACGCAGGCGACTTCCTCAGCCGCGATGGTCAGGCCGTAGCCATCGCTCACCGGGACGAAGGCAACGGCCTCGTTACGATCTCAACCTCGCGCCCCCCCAACGCTGCCGGAGTCAACGGGCAGGGAAGCGTCGCCACGCTCACCTTCAAGGCCACCGCAGCCGGGGACTCCAACCTCGCCCTGGTCAAAGTCGGCGCACTCAACAGTGCTCAGGCCACGCTTCCGGCCGTCGGTTCGCAGGCCGTGGTACATGTGAAGTGAATGTCAGCACCAACCCGCATCGGAATCGAACCCGGAATCCGGGTGTCCCGCGTCCGGCCTTTGCGGACGCGAGTCTTCGCCCCGCTGCAAACCCCGAGTCCGGCCTCACTCTCGTCGAACTCATCATCACGGTAGCCATCGTCGCCATCCTCGCCAGTGCCGCGGTTCCCATCGCCCGCTTCCAGGTCAAGCGCGAAAAAGAGCGCGAACTCCGCCGCGACCTGTGGGAGATGCGTGACGCCATCGACCGCTACAAAGACGCCGCCGACAAAGGAGCCTTCCAGGTCAAGATGGACTCGCTCGGCTATCCTCCCGATCTCCAGACCCTCGTTGACGGAGTCGACATCCAGGACAAAAAGGTAAAATTTCTTCGTCGCATCCCCATCGATCCCATGACCAATTCCACCGAATGGGGACTGCGTTCCAATCAGGATGACGCCGACTCCGACTCCTTCGGCGGCCAGAACGTCTTCGACGTCCACACCAAGAGCAATGGCACCGCTCTCGACGGTACAAAATACTCCACATGGTAGCTATCTTCCAATCCCGTCTTCGTCATGCTGCGGCGTCATCCCTGCCCACGGCACAACTCTCTGCCTCCGCGGCGGACGCCCCCATGACGCGCCCCGCCGAGCAGGGTTTCACCCTGATTGAGTTGATGATCGTCATGACCATCATCAGTCTGCTCGCCGCTATCGCCATCCCTTCCTATGTGAACAACATTCGCCGCGCCAAGGAGGCTGTCCTCCGCGAAGACCTCCACACCATGCGCACGGCCATCGACTCCTACACGGTGGACAAGCAGAAGGCTCCGCAATCGCTCGACGACCTCGTTC
>Ga0207678_10001005_pt1 | contig 25694 bp, 11 predicted proteins | sample KBSC63metaG_FD_184319 | JGI IMG/M metagenome (GOLD analysis project Ga0207678, IMG submission 184319) | Corn rhizosphere microbial communities from Kellogg Biological Station, Michigan, USA - KBS C6-3 metaG (SPAdes) (version 2) | ecosystem: Host-associated > Plants > Roots > Rhizosphere > Soil ... | reverse complement strand
ACCGCGAGCCATTACGACCCGCAGGCGTGGGCGGACCTGATCAAGGCCAGCGGCGCGAAGTATGCGGTGCTGACCTCGAAGCATCACGACGGCATGGCGTTGTGGGACACCAAGCAGGGCTTCAACGTGGTGAAAGACACGCCCGCGCACCGTGACCTCGTCGCGCCGTTCGTGAAGGCGTTGCGCAAGGACGGCCTCAAGGTCGGGTTGTATTTCTCCCTGATCGACTGGTCGTCGCCGCTGTATCCGGCTTTCACGCAGGCCCACCCGCGTTATGGCATCGAGAACGATCCCGCGCGCTGGCAGCGCTTCGTCACCTATTACCAGGACCAGGTGCACGACCTGACGCGCCGCTTCCATCCCGACCTCTATTGGTTCGACGGCGGCTGGGAACATTCGGCGGAGGAATGGCACGCCGAGGCATTGCACGACTGGATCCGCGCGCACAATCCCGATGCGATCATCAACGGCCGCTTGCCCGGCTTCGGCGATTACGGAACGCCCGAGCAGGGCGTTCCGATCACGCGACCGCCCGACAAGTATTGGGAGCTGTGCCTGACGATGAACAACTCGTGGGGCTGGCAACCGAACGACCGTCATTTCAAGACGCCCTACGAAATCATCCGCATTCTTTCCGGCACGCTCGACATGGGCGGCAACCTGTTGCTGGACATCGGGCCGCGTGCCGACGGGACGATCCCGGAGATCGAGGCGGACACGCTTCGGCAGGTCGGACGCTGGGTGCATAAGAACCAGGAAGCGATCTACGCCAGCCAAGCCGGCATTCCGCATGACTACTACCTCGGCGACAGCACGCTGTCGAAAGACGCCAAGACGCTGTACCTGTTCGTGGACGGCAAGCCGGGCGGCGCCGTGTTGCTGAAGGGTTTGACGAATCGCGTGCTCGTCGCACGCGTGGTCGGCAACGGCACGATGCTCAATCCGCAGCGGCTGGGTGCGACGCTGGGCGGCGCACCCTCGATGCTCGCCATCGACGTGCCCGATTACGCGCTCGATCCCGACGTCACGGTGATCGCATTGGAACTGGATGGGCCCATCAAGTTGTTCCATCCCGAGAAGAAATCCGGCAGCTAAGCATTCAATCAACGCAAAGTTTGCTCGTCATCCCGGACGCCGCATCGCGGCGATCCGACTGCGTTTGCAGGATCGCAAACGCGAGCGCCGAAGGCGGCCCGCAGGGCGAGCGCCAAGGATGGCGCGAGTCAACCCAATGACTTTTGCGGCTAATGATTGAAGTCGCCGGGTTCCCGCTTTCGCGGGAATGACGACATGAAGGAGTGCTCCATGCCCACACGTCGAGAAATCCTGCAAGGCGCCGCTGCGCTGGCATTGCTGGCACGCGTCGGCGCTCGTCCTGCGTTGGCCGCCGCACCCGCGAAGAAGCAAAGCGGTGACTACATTCCGGAAACCGATCCGCTCGTCGTCAGGAAGCTCGCACAGTGGTCGGACTGGAAATTCGGGCTGATCCTGCACTGGGGCACCTACAGTCAGCTCGGCATCGTCGAGTCGTGGTCGTTGTGTTCCGAGGACGAACCGTGGTGCAAGCGCCCCGATGGCGTTGGCTACGTCGAATGGAAACGGCACTACGAGGAGCTGCCGAAAACCTTCAACCCGGTGAAGTTCGATCCGGCGCGATGGGCTGATGCCGCGCACGCGGCCGGCATGCGCTACGTGGTGTTCACCACCAAACACCATGACGGTTTTTGCATGTTCGATACGGCGACGACCGACTACCGGATCAGCGCGTCCGACGTGCCGTATCACACCAATCCGAGGGCGAACGTCGCGAAGTCGCTGTTCGATGCGTTTCGCGCGCGCGATTTCGGCATCGGCGCGTATTTCTCCAAGGCCGACTGGCACACGCCGGATTACTGGTCGCCGCGCTGGGCGACGCCGACCCGCAACAACAACTACGACGTGCGCAAGTATCCGGAGATGTGGAAGCGCTTTGTCGAGTTCACGCACAAACAGATCGACGAGATCACTTCGCACTACGGCCGCATCGACCTGATGTGGCTGGACGCGGGCTGGGTCAATGCGCAGGACCACCCCGGCGCCAAGGCCTACGGCATGGAAGTGCCATGGGCGCAGGACATCGACATGCCGGGCCTCGCCGCGACCGCGCGCCGAAACCAGCCCGGCATCATCCTGGTCAATCGCGCCGACGGCGGTCCCTACGAGGATTACCGCACGCCCGAGCAAACCGTGCCCAGGCACCCGCTGCCGTATCCGTGGGAAACCTGCATGACGATGGGCGACTCGTGGTCGTGGAATCCGCACGACCGATACAAATCGCCACGCGAACTGGTGCACACGCTCGTGAATATCGTCGCCAAGGGCGGCAATTTGCTGCTGGGCATCGGGCCGCAAGGAAACGGCGAATTGCCCGCCGTCGCGCTGGAGCGATTGAGGGCGATCGGCACGTGGATGCGGGTGAACGGTTCCGCCATCCATGCGAGCCATGCCATCGCGCCTTACGAAGAAGGCAAATTCCGATTCACACAGATCAAGGATGGCAGTGTCAACGCGATCTATCTCGCCGACGCAGATGAGCATGCGCCTCCGGCGGCCATCGAATTACACAGCTTCCAGCCTGCGTCCAATGCGCGCCTGCACGTGCTTGGCGTATCGGAGCCATTGGAATGGCAGCCGCGCGGCCCGGGTTTCCGCGTCGAGTTGCCGCCAGGCGTGCGCCACCGATTGGCGGGAGCGCCGGCCTGGACGTTGCGTATTTCAGCTTTGCGCAGCTGACGCCATTCCTTCGCTGCGCTGCAGCAGCTTTTCGGATCGCGCAGGGACTTCCCATCGCGACCCGAAGGTTTTAACATCCCGCTGGCAGGGTTTCATGGGTGCATCACTGGCTCACAATTGAACCGCAAGGCTGCGGTCGTTCCCGGGAGGCTCGTCCATGCAACACGCCATATTCCATAGCAGTGCGCTGGCCCTGGCCTTGTCGGCCGCGTTGTTGTTGCCGGCGGCCGCTTTCGCGCAGGCGGCCGGGGAACAGGCTGCGGGTTCCGTATCGACTCAGTCGACGCCCGATTCATCCAAGCCGGAGAAGACCCTCAAGGAGGTCGTCGTGCTCGGGTCGCGCATTCCGCGCACGGAGCTCGAAGGGGCCAAACCGGTCGTGACCATCACCGGCGTGCAGATCAAGAAGGAAGGCTTCACGACCCTCTGGGAATTCATGAATTCACTGCCGCAGGTCGGCCGGGCGCAGACCCCGCCGAGTTGGGGGTCCACCTCGGTGAACGCGCGTCAGCTCAACTTGCGCAACATGGGTCCCCAATTCACCCAGTTGATGATCGATGGTTATCGCGTCGTCGATTACCCGCAGTCGAACAACGGCCGGACCAACTTCCAGAACTACAACAACATCCCCACGGGGATGATTGACCGCGTGGAAATCCTTGCGTCCGGCGCATCGTCGATCTATGGCGCCGACGCAGTGGCCGGCGTGGTCAACGTGATCCTGAAGAAGGAGTACCAGGGCGATGATTTGCAGCTCACCGCCGGTGGTGCGACCCGTGGTGCCCGCCAGTACGGGAATTTCAGCTGGACGGGCGGCCGATCGGGAGACCACTGGCACGTCATCTACAACCTCGAGCACACCAATCGCTCGCCGTTGTGGGCCAAGGATCGCCCGTACACGGATTCCGAGGCGGACGCCGGCTACGGCACCTGGAATCCCAGCGCGCGGATGTTCGGCTACCAGACTTACGACGCCATGTCGCTGTATGACATCAATGGCAACTACATCACTCCGCCGCCGGGATCGTGCGAATCGTTCCAGAATTTCTCGCGGCGCGACAAGAAGACCATCGCGACCAGTGGCGATCAGGTGACGGGTCCGGTCACCGACTACGGCCAGTACTGCACGCAACACGATCTGTTCCGCAACTGGGTGCTGACGCCGGGCTTGCAAAGCAACGACGCGGCCATTTCGGGCGAGTACGATTTGAACGACAACCTGCAAGCCTATGGCTCGGTCGCGCTGTGGGACACGCACGGCGTCTCGCAGACCCAGCGGCCATTCGCGTATCCGATGGGCGGGTTGCCGGTGCCGTTCTACGACTCGGGTACGGGCCAGGTCGTCACCAGTTTCCTGCGCCAGTTGACCTACGCCGAGATGGGCACCCAGGCCAACACGTACGACAACGAGCAGTACTGGAACATCCACGCCGGACTGCGCGGCGCGATCTTCAATGGCCGGTTCAACTGGGATTTGAACCTCGGCTACCAGAAGTACATCGTGCACGAGAACTACACCGGCCTGAACGAACAGGGCATGTTCGATTTCTTCTTCGGCCCGCAGCTCGGCACCACGACGATCAACGGCACGACGTATCCGGTGTACCACGTCAACCAGCAGCGCTACTGGTACCCGATCACGCCGACGCAGTACTCCACGTTCGGCGTGGCCGGCGAGAACAATGCGTGGTCCTGGATGCAAAACGCCACGTTGAATGTCAACGGGAACCTGTTCAACGTGCCTTGGGACGACAAGCCGATTGGCTGGGCCGCGGTGCTGGAGGCCTACCACAACGGCTACCAGCTCGCGCCGGACCCGCGCGGCAACACCCTCGACTTCGGCGATCCGTTCCAGGATTACAACACCGGTGGCGGCAGCCGCAACCGCTACTCGTTCGCGACCGAGTTCCGGATACCGGTCCTGTCCACGCTGGACATTGATTTGTCCGGACGCGCCGACAAATACGTGGACGCCAGCATCGCCGATATCGCGAAAACCTGGGGCCTCAGCATCGAATGGCGCCCGGTCAAGAGCCTGCTGCTGCGCGGTAGCTACGGCACCAATTTCAAGGCCCCGGACATGCAGGCGATCTACCAGACGCAATCGGCGTCGACGGTCGGCATTTACCGCGACGATCTCCAGTGCATCCAGGCCGACGACTTCAATTGTCAGGCGACCCAGCATTCCACTTACTTTACCCATTACCAGGGCGGCAGCCCCAACCTGCTGCCAGAGTCGGGTCATGGCTGGACCTATGGCCTGGTGTGGGATATTCCATGGGTCGATGGATTGTCATTCTCCGCCGACTACTGGCACACCGGTGTCAACAACGCGATCAATTACATCGACGCAGACACCCTGCTGGCAGACGAGGCGGGTTGCATCACCGGTCTGACGATCACCGGCGCCCCCTACACGACGCACGCACCCGGTTCAGCGTATTGCCAACTGGCGATCAAGGACGTCATCCGGGGCGCGGACGGCAACATCACTGCCATCCACACCGGGCCGATCAACGAGTCGTCGCTGTATGTCAGCGGCATCGATGCGTCGCTCGACTACCACTGGACCACGAACGACTGGGGCAATTTCAACCTCTCGATCAACTACACCGACAATCTGTCGTACAGGGAACGCGTGCTTCCCAGCGATCCGTTGCTCAATACGCGCTACCAGAACGTGGCCAGCAAGGTGACCGGCATCATCAACTGGAATCGGGGCGCGTGGGATGCGTCGATTTCCGGCCTGCGTTACGGTTCCTTGCGCGACAACAACTTCGGTGGTTGCGAGGTGTTGTCCAACGGCATCATGCCGTCACAGGGGGACGCGGCCTGCACTCCCTATTACGGGATGATCAAGCCGTGGATCACCTGGAGCGGCTCGGTCGGTTACCAGTTCGACAAGCGCATCAAGATGACGCTCATCGTGCATAACATCTTCGATCGGGTGGGCCGGATTCCTTATTACGCGGGCGGCTTCGAGTTCATCCCGACCCAGCAGGGTGATACCTACGATGGGCGCGAGGTTTTCCTGCAGATCAATTACAAACTTGATTGACGAGCTCCAGCGTCGAGATGTTGCCCCGGCATGTGCCGGGGCCTTTCTCGATGCCGCGCGGGCCGGACGTGGCGATGATTGATGCGCATTGCCACTTCTGGCGCCTGAACCAAAATGATTGCACGTGGCCGCCGCCGGAGCTGACTGCGATTCATCGCGACTTCCTTCCGGACGATTGGCAGCGTGCAGCGAACGCCGTGGGCATCGACGCCGCGATCGCTGTGCAGTCGCAGCCCAGTGATCGTGATACCGACTGGTTGTTGGAATTGACGCGCGATGATCCGCGCATGGCAGCCATGATCGGCTGGGTAAATCTGGCCGCACCGGGTGCGCCCGGCCGCATCACCGCGCTGGCGGAGCATCCGAAATTGCGCGGCCTGCGGCCGATGCTGCAGGACTTGCCCGACGACGACTGGATTCTGCAACCCGTTGTGACGCCAGCCATCGAGGCGATGGTCGCGCATGGCTTGTGTTTGGACGCGCTGGTGCGTCCGCGGCATCTGCCGCATCTGCTCCAATTCGCTGAACGGCATCCTGCATTGCGCGTCGTGATCGACCACGCCGCCAAGCCGGACATCGCGGGCGACGTACTCGATCCATGGCGCGCGCGCATCGCGAGGCTTGCGGAATTTCCGAACGTGGTCTGCAAGCTGTCCGGGCTTCTGACCGAAGCTGGCGAGACATGGCGACCCGACGCCCTGCGACCGTATCTGGATCATCTGCTCGCGACATTCGGCCCGCGTCGGCTGCTGTGGGGCAGCGATTGGCCGGTGGTGAATCTTGCGGCCGACTACTCGCGCTGGTTCGATCTGGTGGACACGATCACGGGTCTCGCGGGCGGTGAACGGGCGGCGTTGTTTGGCGACAATGCGGCGCGGGTTTACGGTATCGAAGCCAGGGGAAACCAGGCATGCGACATCTGCTGACCGGAATCTTGCTTTGCGTGGCTGCGCTGACCTGCATCACCGCGCATGCGGCCTTCGCGATCCTGCCCGCTCCGCAACACCTGACCCGCGGCCAGGGTGCGTTCGAATTGCATCGCGGCGCGCGTATCGCGGCGCCCGCCGATGCCCGCACCCAGTGGATTGCGGATTTTCTTCGTGACTCGATCGAGGCGCAGACCGGCGTCAAGCTGCGGGTGGTCGCGTCGCCCGCCCGTGGCCGCATCACCCTGCGCATTGATCCGACGATTCACGGCAACGAGGCCTATCGGCTGGACGTGATGCCCAAGGAGGTCACGATTTCGGCGGCCGACGCGCGCGGTCTGTTCTGGGGTGTGCAAACCTTCCGGCAGTTGCTGCCGCTGCAGCACGAAGTGCCACCGACGATCCCGGCGGTGCACATAGAGGACGCGCCACGCTATGCATGGCGCGGCGTGATGCTGGACGTGTCACGGCATTTCTATCCAGTCGACTTCATCAAGAAGCAGATCGACTTGATGTCGTATTACAAGTTCGACGTGTTCCACTGGCACCTCACCGACGACCAGGGCTGGCGCATCCAGATCAAGCATTACCCGAAGCTAACCCAAGTCGGCGCGTGGCGCAGCGAGGCCGACGGCAGCCGTAACGGCGGTTTCTATACCCAAGGCCAGATTCGCGACGTGGTCGCCTACGCACGCAAACGCAACGTGATGGTGGTGCCGGAGATCGAGATGCCGGGTCATGCCAGCGCGGCTCTCGCGGCGTATCCCGGACTTTCGTGCAGCGGAAAGCCGATCGCGGTGCCGACGACCTGGGGCGTGTTCCACGATGTCGATTGTGTCGGGAACGATGCGACATTCATGTTCCTGCAGAACGTGCTGGACGAAGTGATTGCGTTGTTTCCGTCGCCGTACCTCCACATCGGTGGCGACGAGGTGCCGGAAGGTGTGTGGGCCGACTGTGCGTCGTGCCAGCAATTGGCGCGCACGCACGACTTGAACGGCGAGCAGGGGCTGCACGGTTATTTCGTTCGCCGCATCCAGACGTATCTTGCGGGCAAGGGCAAGACCATGGTCGGCTGGGATGAAATCCTGGAAGGCCAACTCGCTCCGCAAGCGGTGGTGGAAGTCTGGCGCGGGCCCGACGAAGCGAACAAGGCACTGGCGAACGGCAACCGCATCATCATCGCCAGCCCGTTCTACCTCGACACGCCGATCGACCGCATGACGCTGCAGGATTTGTATCGCACGGACCCGTTTGACAACCCGCTGTTCGCGAAGTATCCGGGCAAGGTGCTGGGCGGCGAGGCACCGCTGTGGAGCGAACGCGCCACACCGCTGAATGGCGATGCCCGCCTGTATCCGCGGCTGTTCGCGGTTGCCGAGCACTTGTGGAGTGCATCCGCGCCCGACTGGCATGATTTCCTGTTGCGCGCACGCGCGCAGGAAGCATGGCTGGGCACCCAGCACGTCGCGTTCGGTCCCGAGGACAAGGACATTGTCGACGCGCGCGTGAGTTTCAATCCCACTTACAAGCGCTGGCGCATCCGGGCCGCACGCGGCTTCGATGACTTGCGCCTGTACTACACAATGGACGGCAGCGAACCGACTGCCGCGTCACCGTCGTTCGAAGACGTGCTGGACCTGTACGCGCCCGCCACGCTCAAGGTCGCGCCGTTCCGCGGCAACGTGCAATACCAGGCCAGCCAGACATTCCAGATGGTGCCGAACCTCGCGTTGGGCGATTCCGTGATCTTCGCCGCGCCGCCTGCCGGGCGCTATTCGGCCGATCTCACCGACGGCATCCTGGGCGCCCAGTACCACGATGGCGCGTGGGCCGGCTGGCAGGGCGCGGACATGGATGCCACGATCGACCTCGGCCGACCGACCGAACTGCACGCGATCGACGCACGCTTCCTGCAGAATGCGCAGGCCTGGATTTTGTTGCCGCGCAGCGTGAGTTTCGAGGCGTCGAACGACGGCAAAGCCTGGACGATGTTGCAGACGACTCCGCTTACGGTCGATCCGAACGACATGCACCCGTCGGTCCGCGATGTTGCGTGCGACCTGCAAACTCCCGTCACCGCGCGCTACCTCCGGGTGGTGGCGAGGCGTTATGGCCAGCAGATCAATGGCATCGATACGTGGATTTTCTCCGACGAGATCATCGCGAAATGACCGGTGCGCGCGCGAGGCGCAGGTGGCGATGGCTGGTCGCGTTGGTGTGGCTCGCGTTGTTGCCATCGTTGGCGAGTGCACTCACGACGCAGTCGCTGGATAACGGATGGCAATTCCGGATCGCGCCGGACGACCCGCACGCCCACGAACATCCGCATGCGGCGCAATGGCTGCCCGCGACGGTGCCGGGTGCGGTGCAGACCGATTTGATGGCACTCGAACTGATTCCCGATCCCTATTGGCGCGACGACGAAGCGAAGGTCCAGTGGGTGGGATTGTCGAACTGGCAATACAGGAAGACTTTCGATGTCGATGCCGCGACGCTCGATCGCGCGCATGTCGATCTGGTGTTCGAAGGGCTCGATACCTTCGCGGACGTCTATTTGAACGGACACAAGGTACTTTCCGCCGACAACATGTTCCGTCGCTGGCGGGCGCCGGCGAAGGCGTTGCTGCACCAGGGCAAGAACACGCTCGAGGTACAGCTGTATTCGCCGATCGAGCGTCTGCAACCATGGTTGCTGAAGCAGCCTTATGCGCTGCCGGGCGAATTCGATTCCGCGTTCGGCGATGAGCCCAAGGGCAAGCAGACCGCCAATTACGTGCGCAAGGCCGCGTATCAATATGGCTGGGACTGGGGTCCCCGCATCATTACCGAAGGCATCTGGCAGGGCGTCAAGCTGGAAAGCTGGGACACGCTGCGGCTGGCGGATTTTCATGTCGCACAGGAATCACTGGACGCCGATGTTGCGAAGCTGGCGGCGCAGCTGGACATCGACGCCGCTGCGCCAATGGCGGCGCATGTCGCGCTGAGCTGGCGTGCGCCGGACGGCAGCACGCAATCGCTGCAGCGCGATGTCGAATTGGAATCCGGTGACAACCCCGTCGCGATTCAGTTCCGGATCGCGCATCCGCAACGCTGGTGGCCGGTCGGCTACGGCAAACCGGATCTCTATGACTTCCATGTCGACGTCACGGTTGGCGGCAAGGCGCTGGCGAGTGCGGACGAGGAGACGGGTCTGCGCAGCATCGAACTCCGTCGCCGCAAGGACCCATGGGGAAAGAGTTTCGAATTTGTCGTCAATGGCGTGCCGATCTTCGCCAAAGGTGCCAATTTCATTCCGCCCGACATTTTTCCCACGCGCGTGACGCCCGCGCGGTTCCGGCGACTGCTCGAATCGGCGCGCGACGCCAACATGAACATGCTGCGCGTGTGGGGCGGTGGTTATTACCTGCCGGACGCTTTCTACGCGACGGCCGACAAGCTGGGCCTGATGGTCTGGCAGGACTTCATGTTCGGCGGCGCGATTCCGCCTGCCGACAAGGCTTTTCGGGGCAAGGTGCGCGCCGAAGCGATCCAGCAGGTGATGCGCCTGCGTGATCACCCCAGCATCGTGCTGTGGTGCGGCAACAACGAAGTCGAAACGGGCTGGGAATCCTGGGACGATCGCAAGGCCTTCAAGAAAACCATTACCGCGGCGCAGCGCACGCACATCGAACAAGGCATGCGCGAACTGTTCAACCACACCTTGCGCGATGTCGTCGCGAAGAGATCCCCGGACGTGCCGTACTGGCCCAGTACGCCCGGCACCGACTACGACGGTCCGGTCAATGTCATCGATGATGGCGATTACCACTATTGGAACGTGTGGTCGGGCGATGCGTTGCCGGTCACGGCGTACCTCGACATGACGCCGCGCTTCATGTCGGAATATGGCCTGCAGTCGATGCCCGCGATGCAAACCATCGACGCGTTTACCGGGCCGTCCGACCGTTCGATCGATTCGAAGGTGATGCGTGCGCACCAGAAATTCGACAGCGGCAACGGCAACCTGCGCTTGCTGAAATATGTCGAACGCGAATTCGGCAAGCCGAGGGGCCTCGCTTCGTTCGCGTATTTGAGCCAGGTGATGCAGGCCGACGGCATCCAGTTGGCGGCGGAACACCTGCGTGCATCGCGCCCGCGCAGCATGGGATCGCTGTACTGGCAGCTGGATGACACGTGGCCCGGCATCACCTGGTCCAGCATCGATTGGTACGGGCGCTGGAAGGCATTGCAATTCCATGCGCGACGCTTCTATGCGCCGTTGCTGATCGCCGCGTTTCGCAATCGCGGGACTACGACGATTTCGCTGGTTTCCGATCGCACTACGCCCGTCGCTGCAAGATGGCGTCTTCGGGTGATGGATTTTTCCGGAAAAGTGATTGGTCAGCAGCAGGCGGATGCCACGCTCCCGCCGCTGTCGGCGACGCGTGTCGGCACGTTCAGCGACGCGCAATTGCTGCGTGGCGCCGATCCGCGCGCGGCGTTCGCCGTCTTTGAATTGCGGGTGGATGGCCACGTGGTTTCGCGCAACCTGGTTTTCTTCGATCAGCCGAAGAACCTCACGCTGCCGCTGCCGCAAGTCGATGCGCGGTTGCGGCAGAAGGGCGATGGTTATGCGCTCAGCTTGCGCAGCAAGGCGTTGGTACGCGACGTGTGGGTCTCGTTCGGCGACACCGATGTCAGCGTTTCGGACAACGCGTTCGATATCCTGCCCGGTCAGGAAGTGACGCTGACCGTTCGCAGCAAGGCCACCCTCGACACCTTGCGCAAGGCGCTCAAGATCGAGGATGTGGCCGATGCGATGCAGGGCCGCGCGCAGTGAAGGCGGTGCTGTACGCCTGTTGTTCGATCGCGATGATCGGATTTGCGGCGACTGTCCATGCGTCGCCCGACGACGCGGCGGTGCGCGCGCAAGCCCTGGTGGCCAAACTGGCGCTGAAGGAGAAGGTTGCGCAGTTGCAGGCCGAAGCGCCCGCGATTCCACGTCTTGGCGTGCCTGCCTACACGTGGTGGAACGAGGGCCTGCATGGCCTCGCGCGCGGCGGTTTCGCCACGGTGTTTCCTCAGGCTATCGGCTTGGCCGCAAGCTGGGATCCTGCGCTGCTGCACGGGGTCGGTACGGTGGTTTCAACCGAGGCGCGTGCCAGGTTCAACGCCGTCGGTGTGAACAATGCCCATGGGCGCTATCAAGGGCTCACGATCTGGTCGCCCAATATCAACATCGACCGCGACCCGCGCTGGGGCCGCGGGCAGGAAACCTACGGCGAAGATCCGTACCTCACCGGCCGGCTTGCCGTCGCTTTCGTGCACGGCATCCAGGGCGATGACCCCTTGCATCCGCGCGCGATCGCCACGCCCAAGCACTTCGCAGTGCACAGCGGTCCCGAATTCGGCCGCCACGGTTTCGACGTCGATGTTTCGCCGCACGATCTGGAGGCGACGTACCTGGCGGCATTCCGCGCTGCGGTCACGGAAGGCCATGCGGGTTCGGTGATGTGTGCGTACAACGCGCTGCATGGCACGCCGGTGTGCGCGGACAAGGGTTTGCTCACTACGATCTTGCGCGACGATTGGGGCTTCAAGGGTTACGTGGTTTCCGATTGCGATGCGATCGACGACATGACCCAGTTCCACCACTACAAGCCCGATGACGCGCAATCATCGGCTGCGGCGATCGGAGCTGGCACCGATCTCGATTGTGGTAGCGCCTACGCATCGCTCGGCGACGCGGTGCGCAAGGGTTACGTGGAGGAATCCGTCCTGGATGCCGCGCTGGTGCGCTTGTTCGCGGCGCGCTACCGGCTCGGGATCATAGGGGGCAACGATGACGATCCGTATGCGCGCATCGGTGTCGGTCAGATCGACAGCGCCGCGCATCGCAAGTTGGCGCTGCAAGCGGCGCTGGAATCCATCGTGCTCCTGAACAACGCGCACGCCACGCTGCCGTTGCACGCCGGCGTCAAACTCGCAGTCGTCGGGCCTGATGCCGACACCGTGGAAACGCTGGAAGCCAATTACCACGGCACCGTGCGCGATCCGGTCACGCCGCTGGAGGGCCTGCGCCAACGCTTCGGTGCCGATCGCGTCACCTACGCGCAAGGCTCGCCCGTCGCGGCTGGCGTGCCGATTCAGATTCCGGAAACCGCGTTGCGCAGCGACGGCAAGCCGGGGTTGAAGGGCGAGTATTTCGACAACACCGATTTCAGCGGCAAGCCGCGCCTCACGCGCATCGATCGCACCGTCGACTTCGATTGGGATCATGTCGCGCCGGCCGCGGACCTCAATCCCGATCACTACGCGGTGCGCTGGACCGGCGAGCTCGTTCCGCCGGCCGCGGGCGACTACACGCTGGTGATGCACGTCGATCGCTGCTTCGATTGCCGTGGGCACGACCCGGTGCGTTTGTATCTGGATGGCAAGAAGCTCGTCGACGACGACGGCAGCGGAAAACACATGCAGGTGATCGTGCACTTCGAAGATGCGTCGCCCCATGCGATCAAACTGGAAATGGTGCATAGCGGGCAAGATCAAGGCATACGCCTGCAGTGGCTGGCGCCGCCCGCGGCGCAATTGGCGAAAGCCGAAGCCGCCGCGCGCGGCACCGACGCGGTGGTGGCCTTCGTCGGGTTGTCACCCGACGTGGAAGGTGAGGAATTGCCGATCGACGTGGCCGGATTCAACCATGGCGATCGTACCGACATCGCATTGCCGGCGGTGCAACGCGCGTTGCTGGAACGCGTGGCCGCTGCCGGTAAGCCGCTGGTCGTGGTGTTGATGTCGGGCAGCGCAGTGGCGATCGATTGGGCGCAGCAGCACGCCGACGCGATCCTCGATGCGTGGTATCCGGGTGAAGCCGGTGGCAGCGCGATCGCACAGGTGCTGGCGGGTGACTACGATCCCGCTGGCCGCCTGCCGGTCACGTTCTACCGCTCGACGCGCGATTTGCCGCCGTACGTCAGCTATGCGATGAAAGGGCGCACGTACCGCTATTTCGAGGGCACGCCGCTGTACCCGTTCGGTTACGGCCTGAGCTACACGACGTTTGCCTACGCTCATATTGCGCTGTCGACGGCGCAACTGAAGGCGGGTGCAACTCTGAAGATGGGTGCGGAGGTGCACAACAAGGGTTCGCGTGCCGGTGACGAAGTGGTCGAGGTCTATCTGGATGCAGCGGATGTCTCGATGGCGCCGCGACACGCGCTGGTGGGATTCGAACGCGTGCATCTGGAGCCGGGCGAAAGTCGCCGCGTGGAATTCGAACTGTCGCCACGGGCATTGAGCACGGTAGACGCTGCCGGCAATCGTGCCGTGGTCGCCGGGCACTATCGCGTTTTCATCGGCGGTGGACAGCCCGGTGGTGCGCCGGGCGTCAGCGCTTCGTTTACGATCAGCGGTCGCGACGCCTTGCCGCAATGAGTACTCAAACCAGGTCATGAACGATCGACGCGATTTCCTGAAACTGCTCGGAACCGTCGCTGCGTACGGCACGTTCGGCGTGTCCGCATCCGGTATCACCGCGACCCAGACCTCGACGCGTTTTTCGAGCAAGCGCCCGCCGCCTGCGCAACGCAAGTTCACGAGTCCGGCCGTGGAGCGGGAAATCGCACGCGTCAAGGCGCAAATCGGCGATCCGAAACTCGCGTGGCTGTTCGAGAACTGCTATCCCAACACGCTCGATACCACCGTCCACGCTGGCACCCTCGACGGCAAGCCCGACACCTTCATCGTCACCGGCGACATCGACGCGATGTGGCTGCGTGATTCCTCGGCACAGGTGTGGCCGTACCTGCCGCTGGCCGCGCACGACGACGCGCTGCGTCGGTTGTACCGCGGCCTGATCCATCGGCACGCGTGCTGCATCGCGATCGACCCGTACGCCAACGCATTCATGGCCGATCCGCGGGCCCGGACGAACCTGCCGTGGGCGCAGCACGACGACACCGACATGAAACCCGGCGTCGCCGAACGCAAGTGGGAAATCGATTCGCTGTGCTGGATGATTCGCCTCGCGCACGGGTACTGGAAGGCGACGGGCGACCGCGCGCCGTTCGATGACGACTGGCGCGCGGCAATGCGATCAGTGCTGGAAACCTTCCGCACGCAACAGCGCAAGCACGGCCCCGGCCCGTACCATTTCCAGCGCGCGGCGGCGGTGCCGACCGATACGCTGGCGCTGGGCGGTTACGGCTGGCCGTGCAAGCCCGTCGGCTTGATCTTCTCGATGTTCCGGCCGTCCGACGACGCCTGTAAATATCCGTTGTTCGTGCCGGGCAATGCGTTTGCGGTGGTGTCGTTGCGACAACTCGCGCTAATGACGCGCGGGCTGTTCGCCGACGAAGCCTTCGCGCGCGATTGCGAGGCGCTCGCCGGTGAAGTGCAGGCGGCGCTTGAAGAACATGCGCTGATGCGCGGCGGTCGCGGCGCCGAATTCTGGGCCTACGAAGTGGACGGCTACGGCAACCGACTGTTCATGGACGATGCCAACGTGCCAAGCCTCTTGAGCCTTCCGTATCTCGGTTGCTGCAAGCGGGACGACTCGCGCTATCAACGTACGCGCGCGCTGGCATGGAGTGGCCGCAACCCATACTTCTTCAGCGGCGAGGCGGCGAAGGGTATCGGCGGACCGCACGAAGGCCTGCGGATGATCTGGCCGATGTCGATCATGATCCGCGCGCTGACCAGCGACGACATCGCCGAGGTCCGGCAGTGCCTGCACTGGCTGAAGACCACCGATGCCGGCACTGGCTTCGTGCACGAGGCGTTCGATCAGGATGATCCGTCGCATTACACCCGCGCGTGGTTTGCCTGGGCCAATTCGTTATTCGGCGAGATGATCGTCGATCTGGCCGCGCGCGAGCCGCAGTTGTTGCGACGGCACACGGGGTTGTAGGTTGGGCTGACGCGGTTTCATCGCGGAAGCCAAACATTCCGGCGCAATCGCGTTGGGGTTCGCATGAAGCTGCTCACCCCAACCCACGAGTTGACAAGATTCATTGCCGATCTTCGAGGAGCACGAAAATGGTGACACGCAGACGTTTCCTGCAAGGCGCGATAGCGGCATCATTGCTGGGTCGCATCGATCCTCCGGCGGCTTGGGCTTCGGTGCGCGGTGCCGGCACGCGCGGTGCGCCACTGGACACGGCCAGCGGCGTTTCGCGCTACGTCGACGTGTTCGTCGGCACCGGCGGCCACGGCCACACCTATCCGGGTGCGACGGTGCCGTGGGGCATGGTGCAGCTTTCGCCGGATACCAATGATTTCGGTTGGGATGCTTGCTCGGGCTACCACCAGGCCGATGGTTCGATCATGGGGTTTTCGCACACGCATCTGTCCGGCACTGGCGCCAGCGACATGCTGGACGTACTGGTGATGCCGGGGCAAGGTCCGGTGCTGCTCGATCCCGGCGCGCGCGGACTGCCCGATGAACTTTATTACTCGCGCTACGATGCCGCAGCGCGCGGTTCGCACCTTGCCGCCGACGTGGTGGCGCATCCGGGCAGGGGTTATCGCTCGCGCTTCGACAAGGCGTCCGAGCACGCCGTGCCTGGCTACTACAAGGTGCATCTCACCGATCACGACATCGTCGCCGAACTGACCGCAACCGCTCGCGTCGGGCTGCATCGCTACGCATTCAACCGGCAAGGCCCGTCGCATCTGCTGGTCGATCTGGCGCACGGCTACCACGACGAGGCCAGGGTGCCGTGCAAGGTCTCCGATGCAGCATTGAAAGTGATCGGTCATGACACGCTGGTTGGCAGCCGACGCGTGCATCAGTGGGCAAACGGACGCCACATCTTCTTTGCGATGAAACTGTCGCGCCCGTTTGCGCGCGCCGAATTGTATGCGGAGAACAAGCCTCTCGGTGCCGGTGCGATGGATGCCAGCGGCGATCACCTGAAAGCCGTGCTGCATTTCGACGACGCGTCGAAAGCACCGCTGCTGGTGAAGGTTGGCATTTCGGCTGTGGACGTCGATGGCGCGCTGCGCAATCTCGAAACCGAACTGCCGGATTGGGATTTCGAACGCGTGCAGCGCGATGCAGCGGAGCAGTGGGAACGCGAACTCTCGCGCATCAGGATCGAATCCGCGTCGGAAGAGATGCTGAAAACATTCTACAGCGGCCTGTATCACACGCTGCTCGCGCCGACCCTGTTCAGCGATGTCGGTGGCCGCTATCGAGGCATGGATTTGATGGTGCACGCGTTGCCCGAGGGCCAGCACAACTACAGCACCTATTCGCTGTGGGACACCTACCGCGCGCTGCATCCGCTGTACACGTTGTTCCAGCCCGACAAGGTGCCGGATTTCGTCCAAGGCCTGGTGCGCAAGGCGAACGAAAGTCCGGCGGGTCCCGCGGTATGGCCGCTACAGGGCGTCGAGACCGGCACCATGATTGGCTATCACTCGATCGTGGTGATCGCCGAGGCGCAGGCAAAAGGCTTCAATGGCGTCGACTACGCGAGCGCGTGGTCGGCCTACCACAAGCGCGCGATGACCGACGATTATCGGGGCCTCAAGTGGTACCGTGAACTCGGCTATATCCCCAGCGACAAGGAAGGCGAGGCGGTCAGCAAGACGCTGGAATACGCCTACGACGACTGGGCCATGGCGCATCTTGCCGAAAGACTCGGCAAAAACGCGGATGCGGGAGCCCTGCGCGCGCGGTCCCGCAATTACCGTCACGTGTTCGATCGCAAGCTCGCCTTCATGCGTCCGCGTGGCACGGACGGAAAGTGGCTGCAGCCGTTCGATCCGATCGAGATGGGGCACTCCGACAAATGGCGCGACTACACCGAATCAAATCCGTGGGTGGCGACCTTCCTCAATCAGCACGATTTATACGGATACATGCCGATGTTCGGTGGCGAAGCCGGGTTCGAACGCAAACTGGACGAGCTGTTCACTACCGCATCCACGCTGCCGCCGAACGCGCCGCCCGACATCGCGGGCATGGTCGGCCAGTACGCGCACGGCAACGAGCCAAGCCATCACATCGCTTACTTGTATGCGTACACGGGTGCGCACTGGAAGACGCAGGCGCGCGTACGGATGCTGCTGGAAACCATGTACCGCGCAGCGCCCGACGGCCTTGCCGGCAACGAGGATTGCGGCCAGATGAGCGCGTGGTACGTGCTGGGCGCGCTTGGGTTGTATGCGGTCGATCCGGTCAGCGCAAATTGGGTGTTCGGCAGTCCGCTGATCGATCACGCCGAGATCGACCTCGGCGGCGGCCGGAAACTCATCGTGGAAGCGCGCGGCAACGGCAAGGGAAAGCCGTACATCCAGTTGGTGACGTGGAACGGCAAGCCATGGACGAAGAGCTGGATCGAACACGCCGAACTGGCGAAAGGCGGAACACTGGTGTTCCAGATGGGCGACAAACCCAACAAGCAGTTCGGCGCTGCGCCGGAAGACCGGCCGCCGTCGTTTGGGCAGTCAGCTGCGAGGGAAGATTTGTAGCAAATGCCGTTTTGTTCGTCGTCCCCGCGAAAGCAGGGACCCGGTGCCACCTTTGAAGAGCAAAGACACTGGTTACGCGCGGCTCCTGCCGCGCGCCTTTCGGGCCAACGGCTTCGCGGTTGTTCGCTTCGGGGTCCTGCCTTCGCGGTCGCGCTTGCGCGGGAATGGCGAGTGAGGGTCGGTTGACGTTTTCTGCTGGGACAGCCGTCAATCAGCACGCGTCGCCGCTTCGATCTCCATCGCCGCGGCGCCGAAAACGCCGAGCTGACCGTGCTCGATCAGCCTAACCGGCACCGTGGTCAGGAATTCGCGCATCACGCCCTTGTTGAAAAAGCGTGCGCGGAATTCGCTGGCGAGCAGGAAGTCGCGGACGAATGGCAGGATGCCGCCGGCGAGATACACGCCGCCACTGGCCCTGAACATGATCGCGAGGTCGCCAGTGAAACTGCCGAGCAGCGCGCAGAACATCGACAAGGCCTCGCGCGCGAGCGGATCGTCGCCCGCCATGGCAGCCGTGCTGACCGCGGCAGGTGTTTCGTGGACGGTCGCGACGCCTTCGATGTCCGCCAACGCGCGATACAGATTCATCAGGCCCGGCCCGGAAAGCGCGTGGCCGGTGTGCACATAGGCGCGGTCGCGGCCGAGCCGGCGCAGCACCTCGATTTCACGTTCGGTGCCGGGCGCAAACGCGACGTGGCCGGCTTCGCTCGGCATCACGATGGGCGCGTCGCCATTGGGCAGCAACACCGCGCAGCCGAGTCCCGTGCCGGGCCCGACCACCACCGTCGGGCCGGTCGTCCCCTTCGCATCGATCACCGCGATGCTGTCGCGCGCGGACAGGAAGCGGGTGCCGCAGGCCAGCGCCTCGAAATCGTTGACGATGTCGAGGTGATCCAGCTTCAGGTGTGCGCGCAGTTCGGAAATCCGGACTGGCCAGCGCAGGTTTTCGGCCACCAACTCATCGCCGCGCATGTAACCGGCCACCGCCAGTACGCAGCGCGCGATGTTGTGCCGCGGGCTTGCGTAGTGGGCAATGAAATCTTCCAGGATTTCGCCGAGTCCAGGCCACTTCGCGCATTCGTACACGTGCCGCGCCAGCATCTCGAGTGGAGGCTGCGCGCCCGCACGGGCCTGCAGCAAACCGATCCGCGCGTGCGTGCCACCCACGTCGGCCGCAAGTACGAGCGGCGACACGTCCCCCGTGATCTCCTGGCGCAACGAATGGGTCCGGGTCATCGCAAGGGGCTCATCACGCAGCGTGGCAGCTTTATCGAGTTTCATTTGTGAAGTTTATATGCATATACGAACAAAGGCATAATTGACGTCGGAACAACAGGGCGACGCATTGGACGCATTGCATGGGTGACGATCAGCGCGACGTGGTTTCACCGACAGCCGGTAATGGTATGCGGCGCCGGACTTTTTTGCGCCTGAGCCTGCTGGCGCCGCTGTCGGCGCTTACGGCGCGGTTGGGTGCGGAGCCGTCGGCGCAAGGCATGCGTGTCGAGCTTTCGCCTGATGGCGGGGCGCATCGGTTCGAACTTTCCGAGCGGCAATTCCTGCTGGACGGCAAGCCGTTCGTGATTCGCAGCGGTGAAATGCACCCCATACGGATTCCGCGCGAATACTGGCGGCATCGCATCCGGATGGCCAAGGCGATGGGTCTCAACACCATTTCGCTGTACCTGATGTGGAACGCGCTGGAATCCGAGCCCGGTGTGTTCGACCTCGCGACCGGTCGCCGTGATTTCGCGCGTTTCATCCGAGTTTGCGCGGAAGAGGGCATGTGGGTGTATTTGCGGCCCGGTCCGTACATCTGCGGCGAATGGGATTTCGGAGGTTTGCCGCCCTATCTGCTGCGCCATCCGCACATCCGTGTGCGCGACAAGGGCGATCCGGATTACATGTCCGCGGTGCGCCGCTACATCGCGAAGATCGCGTCGGTGGTGCAGCCGTTGATGGTCGCGAATGGCGGTCCGGTGCTGATGCTGCAGCTCGAAAACGAATATGCGTCGTTCGGCCATGACCTTGCGTACCTGGAGGCGTTGCGTTCGCTGTGGGAAGCACACGGTGTGCACGGTCCGTTCTCGCTTTCCGATGGCCTGGATCAGATTCGCAAGGCCGACACATATCTTCCGGGCGCGGCACTTGGCCTCGATGGAAACACCGACTTCGCGGGCGCGCAGGAGATCGCCGGCGAGTTGCCGGTCTGGATGGGCGAAGGCTATCCCGGCTGGCTGACGCACTGGGGTGACAATGATTTCGCGCGTGGTGATTTCGCGGCGACGCTGCGCAGGCTGCTGGAAGAAGACCGTTCGTTCAACCTGTACGTGGTGCACGGCGGCACCAATTTCGGTTTCGGTGCGGGCGCCAACGCGCACGACGACTATTCGCATTACCAACCGGTGATCACCAGCTACGACTATGGCGCGCCGATCGACGAACGCGGCGTCGCGACACCCGATTACCATGCGTTCCGTGCGATGCTGGCGGCCCACACGAAACGGGTTTTGCCCGATGTGCCGACCCCGCCACCGACGATGCGATTCGCGCCGGTCACGCCCACGCCATTCGCCTCATTGTGGGACAACCTGCCGCAGTCGAGGCGGGTAGAGCATCCACGGGCGAACGAGCTGCTGTTCGGCCAGGATCACGGCATGGTCCTGTATCGCCGGTCGATCCGCGGCGGTGGCGAACTCGAAATCGATGGTGCCCGCGATTACGCGCAGGTGTCCGTGGACGGACGCTACGTTGATTGCGTGTCGCGCATCCGGCATCCGTCGCTGCATTCGAGTCCACGCATCACGCTGCCCGAACCTGCGCGCGGGAATGGCCAGGTGCTGGACATCCTGATCGACAGCTTCGGTCACGTGGGTTACGGCCATGCGATGGCTGATCGCAAAGGCCTTGTCGGCGATGCGCGTCTCGATGGTGAAGTGCTGCGCGACTGGCAGGTTTTCGGCCTGCCGCTTGATGATGACTGGCTCGCATCATTGCGCCCGCTCCAAGGCGAGCCCACGCGCCCCGGCGTGTTTTTCAAGGCGATACTGCAGCTGGAGCATCCCGGCGATTGCTATCTCGACATGGCCGGATGGACCAAAGGCTATCTCTGGGTCAACGGGCATCTGCTCGGCCGCTACTGGCGCATCGGCCCGCAGCAGCGGCTGTTCTGTCCTGCATCGTTCTGGAAACGTGGCGACAACGAAATCCTGTTGCTGGAGTTGCATCGAATTGCGCCGGCGTCGATTTCAAGCGCGACGACGCTCGCCTGACCGGTGGTGTTCGGCGCGGGCCTGCGTGTGACATGGCGATCGACACGGGCGGCGCGGGTTCTGGCGCGGTACGATCTGCGGGATATTCCGTTTCATCATCGAGGTCACCCGCATGCCCTTCGCCCGAGTATCGCCGATCGTTTGCTCCCTCGCGACCGCGCTGGTGGCGCTGACGTTTGCGCTACCCGGCGCCGCGGCCACCGACGCGCTGAATCAGGTCGATCCGATGATCGGCACCGGTGGCAATGGGCACACCTTTCCGGGCGCGACTGTGCCGTTCGGAATGATCCAGTTGAGCCCCGACACCGCGATGCCGGATTTCAAGCACGCTTATTCGTGGGCGGCGGGCTATCAATATGGCGACCACAGCATTCTCGGTTTTTCCGAGACGCACTTTTCCGGCAGCGGTCATTCCGATCTAGGCGACGTGCTGTTGATGCCGGGCGTCGGCAAGGTGCAATGGGATGCGGGTGATCCCGACAAGACGGGCAGCGGTTATCGCTCCGACTTCAGCCACAAGACCGAGGTCGCGCAACCGGGTTATTACGCGGTGACGCTGGCGACCCCCGGCGTGCGCGTGGAGCTGACCGCGGGCAAGCGCGTCGGTTGGCATCGCTACACATTCCCGAAAGACCGGGACGCACACGTATTGCTGGACCTGCGCCCCAGCATCTACAACTACCCCGGCAAGGTGCTGTGGGCACGGCTGCGGGTGCGTGACGACGGCACCGTGACGGGTTATCGCGAAACCCGCGGCTGGGCGCCGGGGCGGCAGCTTTGGTTCGCGATCCGTTTTTCGCAGCCGATGACGTCGCACGAACTCGTCAACCGTGAAACCGATATTCCCTACAAGGGCTTTCAAGGTCCAGCGGCGAATCCGAACGGCAACGATGCAGTCGCGGGCAAACAACTGGAAGGCGCGTTCGAATTCGGCAGACTCACGAAGCCATTGCTGGTGAAGGTCGCGATTTCGACGGTGAGCGCCGACAACGCGATCGCCAACCTCGATGCCGACGGCAAGGGCTGGGACTTCGACGCGCGCCGCGCGGCTGCGAAAGAAGCCTGGGCAAGCGCGCTGTCGGCGATCGATGTCGAGGCGCCGCCGGAGGTCGAAAAGAGTTTCTACACCGCGATGTACCACGCGCTGATCGCGCCGAACCTCGCGATGGACGTGAACGGCGAATACCGCGGTCCCGACCATGCGGTGCACACGGCCAAGGATTTCACTTTCTATTCGAGCTGGTCGCTGTGGGACGTGTACCGCGCGGAGATGCCATTGATGGCTTTCATCCAGCCGCCGCAGCGGATCAACGATTTCGTGAACTCCCTGCTCGTCGCGCAACAGGCGAGTCCGTTCGGCATCCTGCCGGTGTGGTCGTACCAGGGCCTCGAAACGTGGTGCATGATCGGTTACCACGCAGTACCGGTGATCGCGAACTTCTACGTGCAGGGCTTTCGCGGCTTCGACGCCGACGCCGCGTTGAAGGCGATGGTCGCAAGCGCGTCGTACGCACCGTATGGCGATCTCGGCGATTACATGAAACTCGGATACGTGCCCGCCGACCGCGAACCCGAGTCGGTTTCCAAGACGCTGGAATACGCCTTCGATGACTGGTCGATAGCGCGCATGGCGAAGGCGATGGGTCGCAAGGACGTCGCCGCGAAATTCTTCAAGCGCGCGGGGAACTGGCGCAACGTGTTCAATCCGAAGACCGGCTTTGCGCAACCGAGACTCGCGAACGGACAGTTCCGCGAACCGTTCAGTCCCGCCAAGGCCGGGCAGGGCAGCGGTTTCACCGAGGGCAATGCGTGGCAGTACTCGTGGTACGAACCACAGGATGTCGCCGGGCTGATCCATGAGCTCGGCGGCGACGCGGGCCTGGTGAAAAAACTGGACGACGTGTTCGATGCCAGGATCGACCCCAAGGCTTTCGCGGGGATCGAAGACGTCACCGGCCTGATCGGCTGGTACGCGCACGGTAACGAACCCAGCCACCACATCGCGTATCTCTACAATTACGCCGGGCAGCCGTGGAAGACGCAGGAACGGCTTGCCGAAATCATGCACACGCAATACGCGCCGGCGCCGACCGGGCTTTCCGGCAACGACGATCTCGGCCAGATGTCGGCGTGGTACATCTTCACCGCGCTGGGTTTCTATCCGGTCGCGCCGGCCAGCAACCAGTACGTGATCGGCCGTCCGTTCGTGCGTCGCGCGGTGATGCACCTGCCGAACGGCAAGACATTCACGGTTACCACCGATGGGCTCGGCAAGGGCCATCCCTACGTCGGCTCGGTAGCATTGAACGGCAAGCCGCTGACCCGCGATTACCTGACCTACGCGGAAATCGCGAACGGCGGCACGCTGCATTTCACGATGCAGGCGCAGCCGAACAAGACCTGGGCAACGCAAGCCGTGGATCAGCCCTATTCGATGACGGCGTATTGATCGCCGTCGCGCCGGCGCGTCACGCGGGCTGCACCCACGACGTCCGGACCGGCAGGGGACCGGTTCCCGGAAGCTGCGCGAGGCTCGCGCGCAGCGCTTCCGTCACTTCGCCATTCGGCATCGCCTGCAATGGCAAAACGCCGGCCCACGCGTTGCGGCCGTGGCGCTTGGCCGCGTACAGGCATTCGTCGGCCAGGTTCACGACCTGTTCCCAGCTCAGCCGGTCCAGGTCGTCGTCGCACATCGGGTAGGTCGCGAATCCGACCGAGCAGGTGCGGCGGATCGTGCGGCCTTCGCCGACGTCGAATTCGTGCGCCGCGACGACGGCGCGGACGCGCTCGGCGAACTGCGGGCCGACATCCGGCAGGGCGAAGCGCGCCACGATCAGGAATTCCTCGCCGCCCCAGCGGATCGGGATGTCGGTTTCGCGCGTGACCGACAGCAGGACCCCGCGGAACTGCTGCAGCACGAGGTCGCCGGCGGCATGGCCATAGGTGTCGTTGATCTGCTTGAAATGGTCGATGTCGACCATCAGGAACAGGATGTCCGAATTCCGCGGCAGTTCGCCGCGCCCGCGGCTGCGGTCCTGGCACTGGCGGCGCGACATCGCCACGTCCTGTGCGATGTGGTCATAGAGGTAGCGGCGGTTCTTGAGGCCGGTCAGCGGATCAGTGACGCTCTGTTCGGCCAGCGCATGGTTGCTGTGCTGGAGCGCCTCGATGGCCTCGGCCAGTTCCGCGGTGCGCTGCTCGACCAGCGCCGCCAGTTCATTATTGCGCCGGCGCAGTGCAGCCGAACGCCAGCGCAGGATCAGCGCGATGACCAGCAAGCCGGAGGCGATCCAGATCGTCCAGGCCCAGGGGGTGCGATACCACGGTGGCAGCACGCGGAAATCGAACGTCGCTTCCTTGCCTTCCTCGCCGTATACGTTGCGCGCGCGCACCCGGAAGCGGTATTCGCCCTCGTGGATGTTGGTGTAGTCGCGGTAGGCGTCGTCGCTCCATGGCGACCAGTTGCGATCGATGCCCTGCAGCAGCACCTGGAAGCGATTGGCGCTGGAGAAGTCGTAGCTCGGGGCCGCGAATGCGAAGCGCAACGCATTCTGTGCATACGGGATTTCCGGCACCTTGCCGGGCTCGTCCGTGAACCGGATGCGGCCGTCGTGCGCGGATACTTCCCGTATCAGCGCGCTGAACGGAACATCGCCGCGACCGGACTGCGTGGTGACGTAGCGGAACAGGCCCTTGTCGCCGCCCAGCCACATCACGCCATCGGGATCGCCGTGGAAGAAATAGATGCCGGTACCGGTGATCGGTTGCAGCGGCGTGACCGTCCATTTCCATCGGCCGTGCACGCGCTGCGCGCGACCAGTTTCCTTGATGCCCCTGCGATCGTCGATCGTGTACAGCCACAACGTGCCGCGGCGATCCTGGTACAACGTGGTGATCTGCCTCGGGCCACCGGGAAATAGATGCTCGAGTGCGGCGTCCGGCACGAAGCGTCGGGTCGACGCATCGAAGCGGTAGATGCCCAGGCTGGTGGCAAAGCGCAGCTCGCCGTCGACCGTGGCGATGGTCTGCGGTCCCGCCGGCAAGCCGGCACCCGCGTCGAAATGTTCGACCTTCACCGATCGAGGATCACCGGGACCCTGCCAGTCGTCCGGCAACGTCAGGCGGTCGAGCCCCTCGGGATATAGCGATATCCAAAGGCGGCCTTCGGCATCCTGGCCGAAGCTGCCCGTTTGTCCCGGCGCGCCG
>Ga0207678_10001004_pt1 | contig 25696 bp, 24 predicted proteins | sample KBSC63metaG_FD_184319 | JGI IMG/M metagenome (GOLD analysis project Ga0207678, IMG submission 184319) | Corn rhizosphere microbial communities from Kellogg Biological Station, Michigan, USA - KBS C6-3 metaG (SPAdes) (version 2) | ecosystem: Host-associated > Plants > Roots > Rhizosphere > Soil ... | reverse complement strand
CAGCTCACGCAGGCGTTCGCCGACGCTCTCGCTCACCCGGGTGCCTTTCCGCCGTGGACGTCCAGGGTAGGCCTCAGCACGCGCCGCCGTCGGTCCAGACGGCCCACGAGGTGGGCGCGCCCGGCTCGGCGCCGGTCGAGTACCACAGCGACGTCCACTGGTGACCGTTGTGGCTCACGACGTCGTTCGGCACGTACGCCTTGGCGGCGTCCCACTCGGCGAGGCCGTCGCAGCCGGTCGGCGGGGTGCCGGTGCCGACGGTGAGGGAGAACTGCGCGGTGTGGTCGGCGTCCGTGCCGTCGCCGGCGACCGTCACCTGGCTGGTGCCCTCGGGCGTGGTCGCCGAGGTGGCGATGGTCAGCGTGGCGGTGTCGCCGGAGGAGATGCTCTCCGGGCTGATCGTCGCCTTCGCGCCCTCGGGCAGGCCGGTGGCCAGCAGGCGGACGGTCTGGGCGTTGCCCGAGGTGATCCGGGTGGACACCGTGGTGGTCACCGTCTGTCCGGGTTGGACGGACGCCGACGTCGGGGACAGTGCCAGCGCGTAGTCGTTGCCGGCGGGCGGCTGGCCGGTGCAGGTCGGCTCCCCGCTGAACGCGGGCACGCTCACCGCGTCCCACGCGGCCTTGGTGGCGGCGAACTCGGTGCAGCTGCCCGGGAACAGCGCGACGGCGGCTTCCAGAGTGGCCTTGCGGGCCGCGCGGTGGTTCCACGACGACGTCTTCTTGAGCAGGCCGTTGTAGAAGATCTTGCCTGCCTTCTGGATGCCGATGCCGGTGACGGTCGAGTTGTTGCACGTCGGGCCGGCGGCACTGCCCTGGGACAGCAGGTAGAACCAGTGGTTCTGCGGGCCCGCGGCGGCGTGCACCTCGGTGCTGGGGATCGACGCCGAGTAGCAGTTCGGGTCGCCCACCTTCGACGGGTCGTCCATGTAGCGGATCGGGCCCTGGCCGACAAGGTTGACACCCTCGCCGACGCTGAAGTCCGGGGTGTCCTTCGGGTTGTTCGCGTAGAACTCGGTGAGCGCGCCGAAGATGTCACCGGTGGACTCGTTGAGCCCGCCGTTCTCGTTGCCCGAGCCCGCGCCGCCCGGCGTGGTCTGGAAGATCGCGTGGCCGTACTCGTGGCCGACGACGTCCATCGGCGTTGCTTGGCGGCGGTTGTCCTGCGAGTGGCCGAAGTGCGTCGAGGAGCCGTCCCAGTAGGCGTTGACGTCGTTGAGGCCGACGCTGGCGCGGAAACCGCCGCCCGCCCCGTCGATGCCGGTGCGGCCGAGCCAGTCGGCGAGCATCTTCCACTCGGTCTGGACGCTGTAGAGCGCGTCGACACAGGCGGTTTCGAGGTCGGTGCCGGAGCCGCTGCCCCAGGTGTTGGTGCTCTTCGTGAAGATCGAGCCGCCTTCGCGGCCGCAGGCGATGCCGCGGCGGCCCGGGTCGGTCATCGAGTAGGAGCTGCCGGAGCCGGAAGTGTCGATCGGGACGGTGCCGGCGTAGTAGGAGTTGCCGGTGCCGGCTTCCCGGACGTCGTCACGGGTGTCGAGGACCTTTCCCGTCGTGCTGTCGACGAAGACGTGCAGGCGGGTGGGTTGGCCGTGGTCCCGGCCGCTGACGACGACCTCGTAGGCGAGCTTCGGGGCGTCCCCGGCCAGGACGACCGGCTTCGGCGCCCGCACGTTGTCTACTGTGGACACCTCGGTGCGCGCGGTCTGCACCGCTTGGTCGGCGTTGACGGTGGCCCGCGTGCCGACGGTGATCGGCGCGGTGTGCGCGGCTTCGGTGCCGCGGACGCGCCCGGCGCCGTCGGCGACGACCACCGCGTCCCCGCCGACGACCGGCAGGCCGCGGTAAGTGCGCTGGTAGGAGGCGTAGTAGAGCCCGCCGCCACCCGGGGTGACCCCGGTGCGGACGAAGGCCTCCCCGGTGCCCTTCGCGAGCCGGTCGGCGCCGTTGAGGGCGGCCTGGTCGGCAGCACGGGCGGCGAGCGCCTCGGGCGGGGTGGCGGCGGGAGGTGCGGGAGCGGCGGCGGCCGGGATCGCCGGCACCGCGAGGGTGAGGGCCAGGCCGGCGATCGCCGCCAGCCCACGTGGGGATCTCATGGGGAACCTTTCCGGGGACCGGGGAGGGGTGTGCCCAGAGGAATAACTGGTGTTATCGCACCGGACGCGTCCGAGTAAAGGTTCCACCCCACCGGCGGGTCAATGGGCCGAACGGAGCAGTGCGACACGGCGGCGATCACACGGTTTCGGCCAAAACCGCAGGTCGCAGCCAAGTATCAGACTGGTCTGAACCAATTCACAGACTTTCGTAGGAAAGGTGCCTTGGTCCGGACCACCGATCCCGCTGGTCCGCTACCCGGCGTCGGCCGCCGAGTCCAGCCCGCGCCGGCTTCGTCGAGATGCCCGCCCAATCACGCGAGATGCCTGCCCAATCACGCGAGATGCCTGCCCAATCACGCGAGATGCCTGCCCAATCACGCGAGATGCCTGCCCAATCACGTGAGTTCCGCGCTCAATCACGTGAGTTCCGCGCCCAATCACGCGAGTTCCGCGCTCAAACACGCGAGTTCCGGTGAGCAGAGGGGTATCACGCGTGATTGGAGGGGCATTACGCGTGATTGGAGGGGCATCACGGCCAGGTGTCGGTGGCTGCCGAGTCCAGGCCGCGGCGGTAGGCCTCGACGGCTTCGTCGAGATGACCACGTTGTCGGAGCGCGTCGCCGAGCCGCAGGGCCGTCGAAACCGCCGCGCCGTGCAGGGACGACCCCGTCTGGATCTCGAACGCCTCGCGCAGCAGCCGGGTTGCTGCCTCCAGGTCGTCCTGGGCCTGGGCGACCTGGCCCAGCAGGCTCGTCGCCTCGCCCAGCGACTCGACGTCGCGGGACAACAGGTCCCGGACCCCGGAAACCAGCGAAGCCGCTTCCTCGGCTGCCCCCTGCCGGAGCCGGACCTCGGCCAGCTCGAGCGTTGCCCCGGCGAAGCCTTCCTCCGCGCCGATCGCCGCCAGCTGGTCGCGCGCCGCCGTCAGTTCCGCCCGTGCCTCGGCCAGCCGGCCGAGCTGCCGCAGCAGGTAGCCGCGGGCCCAGCGGCAACGGGCCGCGTCCCGGTCGAACCCCACCGACGCGAACAGCCGGCACGCCTCCGTCAGGTCTTCGTCGGCCCGGTCCGCGCGGCCGGTCGCCTGCCACACCTGGGACGCCTGCCGGTGGAACCGCGCGACGAAGTCCGGCCGCGTCGCCGCTCGCGCCAGCCGCCGTCCGTCCTCGGCCGCGCGACGGGCCCGGTGCAGGCCGCCCATCTCCACCAGGGGGTGGATCAACGCCGTGAGCAGGCACAGTTCGGCGTCCGGGTCGGACGGCCGCGGTGCCAGCTCGGCTTCGACCCGCGCGATCGCCGTGCCCGCGTCGCCGCTGAGGTACCGGCAGCCGGACCACCGGTGCACGATCATCGCCCGCAGCCACGGCGGTGCCGCGCCGGCCAGTTCCTCGGCGTGCTCCAGTGCCTGCTGCGCCCCCGAGACGTCGAAGAGCTGCCACTTCACCTCGGCGCGGCAGAACCGCGCGTAGCACTCGACGTCGTCGAGGTGGTAGCCCGCCGCCTGCTTGCCGACCGCCGCGAACCGCTCTTCCGCAGCGGCGATCCGGCCCTGTTCCAGGTCGCGGTACCCCTCGTCCAGCGCCGCTCGCAGCTCGTCGGCGACGCCGGGCGGCCGGCCGAACCGCAGCTCGTCGACGGTCAGCCCGAGCCGCTTCGCCAGGTAAGCGAGCATCTCTTCCGACGGCGGGCGGCTGCCGGTTTCGACCTTCGCCAGGAAGCCGCGGTCGTAACCCGGCTCGGCCAGCTCGCGCTGGGTCCAGCCGCGCCCGGTGCGCAGCCGCCGGATCCGCGCTCCGAGCGGTTCGGCGGGGGCACTGGTCATCTCCCCACGGTAGGTCATCGGCGCCGCCGTCGCGGAAACGGACATATTGACGCCTTCAGCCGCGGCGGATAGCGTTCTCCGCTAAATAGGAAACTTTCCTAACAAAGTGGAGGCCGATCATGCGCCTGCTTCCCCTCGCGACGGCGGCCCTGCTCGCCGTGCCCCTCGCCGCCACGCCGGCCGAAGCCGCCACCCCGGCGGAAGTGCGGGTCGACCAAGTCGGCTACGCGCTGGGCGAGGCGAAGCACGCGTACCTGCTCGGCGGCGCGGCCGGGAAGTTCGCCGTCGTCGACGAGCGGGGCCGCACGGTCCGCGAGGGCCGCACCGGCACGAACCTCGGTGCCTGGAACGCGCGCTACCCGGCGGTGTTCGACCTCGATCTGTCCACTTTGGAGAGACCGGGGACCTATCGGATCAAGGCGGCGGGCGCGACGTCGCCTCCGTTCCGGATCGACACCGCGAGACGGCTGTTCCGCCCGCTGGTCCGTGCCACCACCGAGTTCTTCCAGGCCCAGCGGGACGGCCACGACGTCGTCCCCGGCCGCCTCGACCGCAGGCCGTCGCACCTGGCCGACCGGGCGGCGACCGTCTACGCGGAGCCGAAGTTCAAGGGCGAGGGCGGCGACGAGATCGTCGAACCGCTGAAGCCGCAGGGCGGCCCGGTCGACGTCGAAGGCGGCTGGGTCGACGCCGGCGACTTCGTCAAGTTCACCTCCAACACCGCGTATTCCCTGGCGGAGCTGGGTTTCGTGCTGCGCGAGGACCCCGATCCGGTGCTGGCGAAGGAGGTCCGCTTCGGTCTCGACTGGCTCGACAAGGTCTGGGACGGCCGGACCAGGACGCTCTACGCCCAGGTCGGCATCGGCACCGGCAGCGAGGAGTTCGGCTTCCTCGGCGACCACGACGTCTGGCGCAACCCGCAGGACGACGACGCCCTCGACGTCAAGCCCGGCGATCCCGCCTACTTCGTCAAGTACCGGCCGGTGTTCCCCGCGGCCCCGGCGGGCGCACCGTTGTCGCCGAACCTGGCCGGCCGCGTGGCGGCCGCGTTCGCGCTCGGCGCGCAGGTGCAGGCCCACCGCGACCCGCGGCTGGCCCGCCACTACCTCGCCGAGGCGGCGGCGGTGTTCGCGCAGGCCAAGACGACCGGCGTCGGCGAGCTCGTCACCGCGTTCCCGCACGCCTACTACCCGGAATCGTCGTGGGAGGACGACCTCGAACTGGGCGCGACCCAGCTCGCGCTGGCGGCACGGGCGCTCCACGACCCGCGCGCCGACGGCTGGGCCCGCGACGCGGCGAAGTGGGCGAAGGCCTACATCGGCAGCGGCGACACGAGCACGTTGAACCTCTACGACACCAGCGCGCTCGCCCACGCCGACCTGGCCGGCCTGCTGCGCACCGGCGTCCCGGGCGCGGCGCTCGGCGCCGGTGACCTGGCCGCCGACCTGCGGCGCCAGCTCGATTCCGGCGTCGAGGCGGCGAAGACGAGTCCATTCCGGACAGCGGTCGACGTCACCGACTTCGACGCGGCCAGCAAGAGCTTCGGCTTCGCCGCGACCGCGCGGCTCTACCAGCGCGTCACCGGGGACGTGCGGTACGCCGCGTTCGGCGCGCAGCAACGGAACTTCACCCTCGGTGCCAACGCCTGGGGCGTCTCGCTGGTGGTCGGTGTCGGCACGACGTCCCCGCAGTGCCCGCACCACCAGGCCGCGAACCTCGCCGGACCTTCGAAAGTGCTCTACGGCGCGGTCGTGAACGGCCCGAACGGCGCGGACAACTTCGCCGACCTGCCCTTCCCGGCGGGGGCGAAGGAATGCACCCGTCCGTATGAATCCTTCGACGGCCGGGGAAGCCGCTACGCCGACGACCTGAGTTCATGGCCCAGCAACGAGCCCGCCATCGACTTCACCTCTACAGCGTTGTTGGCATTCTCGCTGGCGGCGAGGCCGTAGCATGGCGTAGTGAGTGAACAGTCTGAATGGCCGGACGGCCAGTACCCCGAACGCCCGGTGGAGCGGCACAAGGGCCCGGTCGTGCTGCGCCGCGACCGCCGCGACCAGGGCAGCACCACCGACCAGCGGCTCCTGGACTCGCGCGGCCCGAGCGACTGGGTGCACACCGACCCGTGGCGGGTGCTGCGGATCCAGGCCGAGTTCGTCGAGGGCTTCGGCGCGCTCGCCGAGGTCCCGCGCGCGGTGACCGTGTTCGGCTCGGCCCGCACCAAGCGCGACAACCCGGAGTACGAGCTGGGCCGCAAGATCGGCGCGGCGCTGGCCAACGCCGGTTTCGCGGTGATGACCGGCGGCGGCCCGGGCGCGATGGAGGCGGTCAACCGCGGCGCGGCCGAGGCCGGCGGCTTCTCCGTCGGGCTCGGCATCGAGCTGCCGTTCGAGCAGGGCCTGAACCCGTGGGTCGACCTCGGCGTCAACTTCCGCTACTTCTTCGCCCGCAAGACGATGTTCATCAAGTATTCGCAGGCCTTCATCTGCCTCCCCGGCGGTTTCGGCACGCTCGACGAGCTGTTCGAGGCGCTGACCCTGGTGCAGACGAAGAAGGTCACGAAGTTCCCGGTGGTGCTGTTCGGCAGCGACTACTGGGGTGGCCTCTACGACTGGATCAAGAACTCGGTGATGGCCGAGGGCAAGATCAGCCCGCACGACCTGGACCTGCTGCACGTCACCGACGACATCGACGACGCCGTCCGCGTGGTGCAGGAGTCCTACCAGGCGTGGGAGGACACGCACTGATGCGGCGGATCTGTGTCTTCTGCGGGTCGGCGATGGGCTTCTCGCCGCGCTACGCCGAGCAGGCGGCCGCGCTCGGCAAGCTGCTGGCCCAGCGCGGCATCGGCCTGGTCTACGGCGGCGCGAGCGTCGGCACGATGGGCGTGGTCGCCGACGCCGCACTGGCCGCGGGCGGCGAGGTGATCGGCGTGATCCCGGAGGCGCTGTCGTCGGTCGAGATCGCCCACGCCGGGCTGACCGAGCTGCACGTCGTCGCGGACATGCACGAGCGCAAGGCCAAGATGGCGGCCCTGTCCGACGGCTTCGTGGCGTTGCCGGGCGGCGCGGGCACCCTGGAAGAGCTGTTCGAGGTCTGGACGTGGGCCCAGCTCGGCCTGCACGGCAAACCGATCGGCCTGGTCGACGTCGACGGGTACTACGCGCCCCTGATGACGTTCGCCGACCACATGGTGACGGAAGGCTTCCTCAAGGACGGCTACCGGCAGCTCCTGCTGACCGACGCCGACCCGGCCGCGTTGCTGGACAAGTTCGAGACGTACGAGCCGCCGGCGCCGCCGAAGTGGGCGAAGGAGCCGCCGGGGATCTAGGCAACGCCTTCGCTCGGCCGCTTGTGGTAGGTGTCCACGTACTCCTGGCCCGAGATCTCCAGGATCGCGTACATCACCTCGTCGGTGACCGACCGGCGGATCGCCGGCGCGTTGTCCTGGCCCTCGTAGCGCGAGAAGTCCAGCGGCTTGCCGAACGTGATGGCGATCTTCGCCGGCCGTGGGATCTTCGCGCCCTTCGGCTGGAGGTTCTCGGTGCCGGTCAGCGCGACCGGTACCACCTTCGCGCCGGTCGCCAGGGCCAGTGCCGCGACGCCGGTGTGGCCGCGGTGCAGCCGGCCGTCCAGTGACCGGGTGCCCTCCGGGTAGATCGCGAAGACGCCACCCGCGTCGAGCACCTTGCGGGCCGCCTCCAGCGCGGCGAGCCCGGCCTGGGCGTTGCCGCGCTCGACCGGGACGTACCCGAGGCCGCCGAGGAACCCGGCCAGCGCCTTGCCCTTGAGGCCCTTGCCGACGAAGTACTCGGCCTTGCCGAGGAACTTGACCTGCCTCGGGGTCGCGAAGGTGATCACGCCGGTGTCGAGGGCGGCGCGGTGGTTGGCCGCCAGGAGCACCGGACCGCTGAGCGGCACGTTCTCCACGCCGTGCACTTCGGGCCGGTACACCGCCCTGACCAGCGGTCCCAGCACGAACCGGACAAGCAGCGCGATCAAGTGGTCCTCCTCCTCGGGGGTCGGTGCCATCAGCATGGCACGATCGTTACTCGTGAGTTGGTTCGAGCGGCGTACGTGGCAGGAGCCCGGTTGGACGCCCGCGGACATCGTGGCCGCGAAGGGTGACCGGACGGTTTCGGTCGTGCTACCGGCGCTGGACGAAGAGCGGACCGTGGGCGACGTCGTCGCGTCGGTGCGTCCCCTCCTCGGGAGTGTCGTCGACGAGCTGGTCGTCGTCGATTCGGGTTCCACGGACACGACGGTGCAAACCGCCGAGGCCGCGGGCGCGCGGGTGGTCCGCCGCGAGGACGTCCTGCCGGACCTGCCGCCGGTGCCGGGCAAGGGCGAGGTGCTGTGGCGTTCGCTGGCCGCGACCAGCGGCGACTTCGTCGTCTTCCTCGACTCCGACCTGGTCGACCCGGACCCGGCCTTCGTGCCGTCGCTGCTCGGGCCGCTGGTCTCGGAAAGCGGCGTCCACCTGGTCAAGGGCTTCTACCGCCGTCCGCTGCGGCTGGAGAGCAGCGGCGGCGGGCGCGTCACCGAGCTGCTCGCCCGGCCGGTGCTCTCGGCGCTGCGCCCGGCGCTGGGCGGGCTGGTCCAGCCCCTCGGCGGGGAGTACGCGGGCACGCGCGAGTTCCTCGAGTCGGTGCCGTTCGCCGCCGGGTACGGCGTCGAGATCGGCCTGCTGCTCGACGCCGAGGCGCGGTACGGCCTCGACGGGCTCGCGCAGGTCAACCTGGGTGTCCGCAAGCACCGGAACCGGTCGCTGAGCCAGCTGGGCGTGATGTCCCGCCAGATCCTCGGCACGGCACTGGACCGCTGCGGCGTCCCGGCCGCCGACGCGCCGTTCACGCAGTTCGTCCAGGTGGACGAGGAGTGGCTGCCGGACGTCACGGACGTCCGGGTCGCCGACCGGCCGCCGATGCGGGAAGTGCTCGCCCGTCTTCGAGGGTGAGCACCTCGTCGAAGCCGTCGAGGTGCTCGGGCCGGTGGGTGACGAGGACCACGCTGCCCGGCGCTCGGGCGAGGACCCGCTTCAGGACGGCGTCGCCGTGAGCCGGGTCGAGGCCTTCGACCGGTTCGTCGAGGACGAGGACCCGGGGCTTCGCGAGCACCGCCCGGGCGAGGACGAGCCGCTGCCGCTGACCGCCGGACAGCGCTTCGCCGTCCGAGCCGGTGTCGCGGTCGAGGTCCAGGTCGAACCCGGCGGTTTCGCAGGCTTCGCGCAGTTCTTCGTCGGTCGCGTCCGGCTTCGCGAGCAGGAGGTTCTCGCGGACGGTCGTGTGGAAGACGTGGGCGTCGGCTTCGGCGCCGGAGATCAGCTTCGGCAGGTCCCGGTACTCGCCGAGCGGGTGGCCGTCGAGGGTGACCCGGCCGTCCGTGGGGGTTTCGCTGCCGAGCAGGAGGCGCAGCAGGGTCGTCTTGCCGGCACCGCTGGGGCCGAGGATCCCGACGCGCTTGCCGGGCGGCAGGTCGAGGTCGATGCCCCGCAGCGCCGGCGGCCGGCCCGGGTGGCGGACGCCGGCGTTTTCGAGCCGGAAGTGGCCGTGTTCCGGGGTCCGGGTCCCTGCCGGTGGCGCCGGTTCGGTGAGCACGGCCCGCACCCGGCCGGCGGACGCCCGGATCTCCGGCACCCGCCGGGCGGCGCCGATCAGCGGCAGGACGACCTCGAAGGCAGTCAGGGCGGTCAGGGTGAGCGCCGCGGTCCACGGAACGGACGCGTGGCAGAGCAGCCCGACCGAGACGGCGGTGACCAGCTGGACGAGCACGCCGACCGCGGTGAGCAGGGCGGTCTTCGCGGAGGCCACCCGTTCGCCTGTTGCCAGGTCGCCGACGACGCGCGTGGCTCGTTGCCGGTGTTCGCCGAGCGCCCCGGCCGCGACGAGCTCCCGATGCCCGGTGACGAGCTCGACGGCCCGTTCGGCGAGTTCGGCCCGCATCGGGGCGCTTTTCCGCGCGGCCTCACCGGTGACCCGGATGACCAGCCACGGCAGCAGAACCCCGCCGACGAGCAGCCCGGCGGCCAGCGCCCCGGCGGCCGGCACCGACGCGGTGGCCGTGACCCCGACGGCGACGACGCCCACGATCCCGGCCACCCCGGCGGGCAGCAGCCAGCGCAGGACGGCGTCCTGTAGCGCGTCCACATCGGACACCAGCCGGGTGACGAGGTCGCCGCCGGAGTACTCGGTCCCGGGGATCAGGGCCTGGTAGACGCGGGTCCGCAGGGAGCCGAGCCACCGGAGGACGACCTCGTGCCCGGCAAGCCGCTCGGCGTACCGGAGGCCACCGCGGAGCAGGGCGAGGGTGCGGACGGTGACGATGGCGACGGTGAGGGCGGCGAGGGGCGGCCGTTCGGCGGCCCGCAGCAGCAGCCACGCGGCGGTGGCCATGAGCGCGAGGGCGGAGAGTTCGGCCCCAGCGCCGAGGAGGGCGGCGCGGACGAGGCGGCGGAGGTCCTTTGTGGACACGTCCCAGAGGTTCACGCCGCCACCTCCGTACGGACCCGGCCGTCGCGCAGCTCGATCACCCGATCTGCCAGGGAGACCATCGCCGGACGGTGGGCCACCAGCACCGCCGTCCGCCCGGGCAGCAATCGCCGGGTGGCCGACAGGACCGCGTCCTCGGTCCTGGAATCCAGCCGAGCCGTCGGTTCGTCCAGCAACACCAGCCCTGCCGAGGTGCGTGCCAACGCCCGCGCCAAGCCCACTCGCTGCCGCTGTCCGGTCGACAAACCCGAGCTCACCGGCGTCTCGTAGCCCGCAGGCAGTCCCGCCGCCACCGAATCGAGGGCCGCCGCCCGGGCCGCCGACGCGATGTCCGCCGAGGGAACGCCGAGAGCGATGTTCGAAGCCAGCGATCCCCGGAACAACGTCGGCCGCTGCGGCACCCACGCCACCTCGGCCAGCCAATCCGCAGGCGACAGGGAACGCAGGTCCACCCCGTCCACGAGCACCCGCCCGGACGACGGCGTCACGAACCCCAGCAGCACCGCCAGCACCGTGCTCTTCCCCGCCCCGCTCGGCCCCACCAGGGCCACCCGCGACCCGGCAGGCACCGAAAAGTCCACTTCGGACAACGCAGGCACCCCGTCATAGGCAACCGAGACCCGGTCGAAGACCACCGAAGGCGCACCCCTCCGCCGAGTCAGAACAGCCGACCGGGAACGAACGACCGGCACGGAGAGGGCCTCCCGCAACGCCGTCAACCCCTCCGCCGCCGCGTGGAACTTCGCCCCCGCCGCCCGCAGCGGCAGGTACGCCTCGGGTGTCAACAGCAGGATCAACAACGCCGGACGTGCCTCCAGCCCGCCATCGAGCAGCCGGAACCCGATCGGCACCGCGACCAGCGCCACCGACAGCGTCGCCACCAGCTCCAGCACCAGCGCCGACAGGAACGCCACCCGCAGCGTCTTCATGGTCGCGTCGGCGTGCGCAGCCGCCATCGAACGGACCGTCGCCGCCTGTGCCGACGCCCGGCCGAACACCTTCAGCGTCCCGAGCCCGCGCACGACGTCGAGGAAGTGCCCGCCCAGCTTCGTCAGCAGCCGCCACTGGGTGGAAGCCTTCGCGTGCTTCCCGACCAGGATCGCGAACACGGGGATCAGCGGCAGCGTGGCGACCACGACGAGCGCCGACGTCAGGTCCGTCGTGAACAGCCGCACGATCACGGCGGCCGGGACGACCACCGACACGACGAGCGATGGCAGGTACCCGATCAGGTAGCTGTCGGTGGCGTCGACCCCGCGCGTGATCTGCGTCGCGACGACCCCCGCGCGGTCCGAAGCAGACGAGAGCAGCCGCCGGCGCAGACCGTCCCGGACCGACGCCGCGAACCGCCCGCCGAGCGCTGAATGGCCCCACGAAAGCGCCGCCCGCGCCGCGATCGCCACGACCAGGAACAGGGAAATCCCGCCACCGGTGAGCAACGTGGCGAGACCTTCGGCTTGGAGCAGCACGGAAACCGCCGTGAGCACCCCGAGCAGCCCCAGGACGAAGAGGTACCGCCGGAGTCCGGGCAGAGCAGGCACGACGTCCCCCTAGAAGTGCAGCAGCGAGCGCTGGTCGACGGGACGGCGGTGCGCACGCCAGGTCAGCCACTGCACCACCAGCAGCACCAGCACCGCGGGCGGGGCGAACCAGGCCAGCACCGCGAACGTCTCCGGTGCCGTCGCCGCCTGCTCGAGCGTCAGGGCGTACCCCGGAGCGGCCAGCACGGTGGGGAACCTCAGCGTCCCGGCGAGCAGGGCCGGACAGGCCGCAAGCGCCATCGAGCCGACGAGCGCAACGCGGTAGCGCTTCGCGAAGAGCCCGAGCCGGGTCACGGCGAAAGCGACGAAGGCCAGGACGACCGCGCCGACGCCGAATGCGGAAACGCCGTCGAGCGCGAAGAAACCCCACACCGACGCGATCACGAGGAAGGCGAAGACCGGCGCGGAAAAGGCGCGCGCCAGCCGTACCGCGCGGCCGGTCAGTTCGGCCGGCGCCCGTACGGCGAGGAACGCCGAGCCCTGGAGGCAGAACAGCGCGACGAACCCGAGTCCCCACAGCACCGCGTACGGCGAGAACAACGCGAGGACGTCCCCCGAAGGCGAGCCGTCGGGGGACAGGGGCAGCCCGATGACGAGGTTGCCGAGGAACAGGCCCCACGACAGCGCCGTGACCAGCGCGCCGCCGACGATGCCCGCCGTCCAGGCGCCGCGCCGGGCGTCCGGGTGGCGGCTGCGCAGCTGCATCGACGCCGTGAACGTCACCAGACCGAGCAGCAGCGTCACGACCAGGACGTACGCCCCGGCGAACACCTTGCCCTCCAGGTGCGGGAACGCCCCGAACAGCAGGCCGACGGCGGCCACCAGCCACACCTCGTTGGCCAGGAAGAACGGCCCGAGTGCGCCGAGCGTCTGCCGTCGCCGCCGCTCGTCGGCCTCGAACGCGGGCAGGAGCATGCCGACGCCGTAGTCGTACCCCGCCAGCGCGAAGTAGCCGCAGGTCAGGAAGCCCAGCAGGAACCACCAGAAGGTCGTCATCGGTCAGACTCCGCTCAGGACGGGCCGTTCGGCGGGCGCTTCGACCGGGTCCGGGCCGCGCTTGGCGACGCGCGCCATGAGCACCCAGTCGGCCACCGCGAGCGCGGCGAACAGCAGTGTGAAAGCGATGAAGGAGAACAGGATCTGGCCGGCCGGGACGTCCGCGATCGCGTCGGCGGTGCGCAGCTTCCCCCAGACCAGCCACGGCTGACGGCCGATCTCACGCACCAGCCAGCCCATGATCGCCGCGGCGAACGGCAGCGGGATCGCCGCGACCATCAGGTAGTGCAGGAACCGCGCCTTGGTGATCCAGTTCCGGACCAGCAGGACCGTGCCCAGCAGCGCGCACAGCAACATGGCGAATCCGAACAGGATCATCATGCCGAGCGGCCACCCGACGCCGGCGTCCTTCAGCTTGTCCGGCTGGTACTTCGCGAGCTCCCCGAACTGCGCGAAGCCCTGGTTGACCACGAAGATCGCCCCGATCAGCGCCGCCACCACGCCGAGCCGCATCGAGCGCCGGAAGAACTCGACCTCCGTGGTGCGCTTGAGGAAGTGCCAGGCGCTGACGCCGACGACGAAGAAGCCACCGGTCACGATGGCCGCGCTCAGGACGTGCGGCAGGGACGCGACCAGCGCCGGGTTCGAGAACAGCGCGCCGAAGTCGTCGAGGCGCAGCGTGCCGCCTTCGAGCCGGCTGCCGACCGGGTTCTGCAGGAACGAGTTCGCCAGCATGATGAACAACGCCGAGGCGTACGCGGTCAGCGTGACCAGCCAGATCAGCGCCAGGTGCAGCCACTTCGGCATCCGTCCGAAGCCGAAGATCCACAGGCCGAGGAACGTCGACTCGAGGAAGAACGCGACCAGCGTCTCGATGGCCAGCGGCGCGCCGAAGACGTCGCCGGCGAAGGCGGAGAGCCCGGTCCAGGTCAGCCCGAACTGGAACTCCATCACGATCCCGGTGACGATGCCGAGCGCGTAGTTGATCACGTACAGGCGGCCCCAGAAGCGGGTCATCCGCAGGAGCTCGGGCTTGCCGCCGAACGTCCAGCGCGTCTGCATCACGGCCACCAGCGTGACCAACCCCAGCGTGAGCAGCACGAACAGGAAGTGGAACGAAGTCGTCGTCGCGAACTGGAGTCGCGCGATCGGAAGAGCGTTCATGTAGACAGGCTACACATAGCCTGCCTACATGTAGCGAGCCGACGTGTAGACTGCGTACCCATGAAGGCGGACACCCTGCGCGGTCACCTCGACGCGCTGCTGCTGGCCGTGCTCGACGGCCGGAAACTGCACGGCTACGCGATCATCGAGGCACTGCAGCTGCGCAGCGACGGCGCGCTCGACCTGCCGACCGGCACCGTGTACCCGGCGCTGCGCCGGCTCGAGCGGGCCGGCTGGCTGGCCAGCGAATGGGACGTCGTGTCCGGCCGCAAGCGCCGCACCTACCGGCTCACCCGCTCCGGCGAGCAGGCGCTGGCGGCGGAACGCGCCGAGTGGCGGGAGTTCACCACGGTCATCGGGGGAGTGCTGGGGACATGATCGACACGTATCTGGGGGAGCTGGACCGCAGGCTGCACGGCTGCGGCCGGTTCAAGGCCGACCTGCTGGAAGAGGCCCGCGACGGGCTGCACGACGCCGCCGACGCCTACCGTGCCGGCGGGTGGGACGACGTGGAGGCCGAGCGCCGCGCCGTCGCCGACTTCGGCCCGGCGGCGGTCGTCGCCCGCGACTACCAGGCCGAGCTGGGCATGCTCAGCGGCGTCCGCACGCTGTGGAAGCTCGTCATCGGCGTCCCCGCGATGCAGATCGCCTGGGACTACGCGCGAATCCTCACCTTCGGCGAGTGGACGAAGCTGTCGACGCCGTCGCCCGAGTGGTACATGGTGATCACCCGCGTCTCCCACGGCGCGGTGTTCCTCGTCCCGGTGGTCGGCCTGCTCGCCCTGCTCGGGATCCGCTGGCTGAGCCGCCGCCTCGACGGCACCGGGCTCGCCCGGTTCTGCGGGATCCTGATCGCGCTCGCGGTCGGCCTCAACATCGGCTCCATCGGGCTGCTGATCGCGGCGACCGGCGTCGTCGACGTCTCGCGGCTGTTCCTCAGCGTCCCGTGCGCGCTCCTGATGCTCGCCTGGGTGGCGCTTTCGATCCGGCTCGTCGTGCTCGCGAGACGTTCCTGGGGTGGGTATGCCACGATCGTCGCGTGACGACCGCGCTGATCTACCTCGTAGTCATGCTGCTGGTGGCGGCCGTGGTGTTCCTGCTCGCCGCGGTGGTGTTCGGCCGGGGTGAGGAGCTCGCCCCGCTGCCGCCGGGCAGCTCGCCCACCCGGCTGCCCGCCGAGGACATCACCGGCGAGGACCTGGCCGAAGTCCGCTTCCAGATGGTGCTGCGCGGCTACAAGATGTCCGAAGTGGACTGGGTGATGCGGCGGCTCGGCGTCGAGCTCGACGAGCTGCGCGCCCGCGTCGCCGAGCTGGAGCAGCGCGAACGCGAGCGGGAGAACTCGCCAGAGGCTTCCCCGTGACGGATCTGGTCCTCTCGGTCGACGTCCGCGCCCCGGCGGGGACGACCTGGCTGGCGCTGACGGACTGGGCGCGCCAGGGCGAGTGGATGCTCGGCACCGAGGTCGAGGTGGTCGAGGGCAACGGCCGCAGCGTCGGGTCACGGCTTTCGGCGTTCACCGGCGTGGCCGGCCTCGGCTTCACCGACACCATGGAGATCACCAGCTGGGAGCCGCCGGTGCGGTGCGGGGTCCGGCACCTCGGCAGTTTTGTGCAGGGAACCGGCGTGTTCCAGGTCGTTCCGAAGGGCGCGACGCGCTCGACGTTCGTCTGGGCCGAGCACCTGCGGTTGCCGTTCGGGCCGCTGGGCAGGCTCGGCTGGCCGGTCGTGCGGCCGGCGTTCGCGCTGGGGGTGCGCCAGTCGCTGCGGCGGTTCGCGCGGTTCGCGGAAAACTATTCGGTGGGTGGGAATGAGTGAGCTTCTGGGCGCCGACGGCGTCGCGCGGTGCAGCTGGGGCAATTCGACCCCGGACTACGCGGACTACCACGACAAGGAGTGGGGCACGCCGCTCCACGGGCAGGACGAGCTCTACGAACGGCTCTGCCTCGAGTCGTTCCAGTCGGGCCTGTCGTGGATCACGATCCTGCGCAAGCGCGAAGGCTTCCGGAAGGCGTTCAAGCAGTTCAAGCCGGCGAAGGTGGCGAAGTTCGGCGACGCCGACGTCGAACGGCTGATGCAGGACGCGTCGATCGTGCGGAACCGGGCGAAGATCCTGGCCGCGATCAACAACGCCCAGGCGATCGCCGCGCTGGACACCCCGCTGGACGACCTCCTGTGGTCGTTCGCGCCGACGTCACACAGGCGTCCTGCGACGATGGCGGATGTCCCGGCGATCACGGACGAATCCAAGGCGATGGCCAAGGAGCTGAAGAAGCGCGGCTTCGCCTTCCTCGGCCCGACGACGTGCTACGCGCTGATGCAGGCCACCGGCATGGTCGACGACCACGTCGCGGGCTGCTTCCGGGCGGACTGAGCCCGGAAGCAGCCCCGGCGTCACTTGCCCTGGAAGGCCGGCTTGCGCTTGCCGACGAAAGCTTCGACGGCCTCGGTGTGGTCGGCGGTCGCGCCCAGCGCGGTCTGGGCGGCGTCCTCGGCGTCGAGTGCCTCTTCGAACGTCGACTGCGCGGCCAGGTTCAGCACGCCCTTGATCTTCGCGTAGGCGACGGTCGGGCCGGCCGCGAGCTTCGCCGCCACCTGCTGGGCCCGGGCGGCGAGTTCCTCGTCCGGCACGACCTCGCCGACCAGGCCGAGCCGCAGCGCCTCGGCCGCGTCGACGGTCCGGGCCAGCAGCATCAGCTCGGCGGCGCGGCCGTAGCCGACCAGCCGCTGCAGCGTCCAGGACGCGCCGGAGTCCGGGCCCAGCCCGACGTTGGCGAAGGCCATCAGGAACGACGACGATTCGGCGGCGATCCGCAGGTCGCTGGCGTAGGCGAAGGCGGCTCCGGCACCGGCGGCGGTGCCGTTGACGGCCGCGATCACCGGCTTCTCCATCGCCACGATCGTCTTGACGATCGGGTTGTAGTGCTCCTTCACCGTGTGTAGCGGGGCGGGGTCACCCGCTTGCAGCAGTCCCACGTGCTCCTTCAGGTCCTGCCCGGCGCAGAACGCCTTGCCGGAACCGGTCAGCACGACCGCGCGGACTCCCTTGTCGTCCGCCGCCTCGCGCAGTGCCGCGAGCAGTGCTTCCTTCAGCTCCACGGTCAGCGAGTTGTACGCCTGCGGCCGGTTGAGGGTGAGGGTGCGCACCCCGTCGGCGTCGGCGGTCAACAGGACGTCGGATGTGGTCACGTCTTCTCCTTGCGCGGAAAACTTCGGTCGGCCGAGAGTCTTTCACCTCGCGCGGGCCGCATACCAGCACCGATACGGCAGCAAAAGATCGGTCCGCTGATGCGCCCGGCCGCTGATGAGGGACAATGGACACCAGACCCGGCTGGCTTTCACGCGAGCGCGACCCGGGCGCGCCGGTTGAGACGGAGGGAGCACGCTATGGCGGCCATGAAGCCCCGGACCGGAGATGGTCCCCTCGAAGTGACTAAGGAGGGGCGGGGCCTCGTGATGCGCGTACCGCTCGAGGGTGGTGGGCGACTCGTCGTCGAACTCTCCGCGGAAGAAGCGAAGGACCTCGGCGCCGCACTGGCGGAGGTCACCGGCTGAGCCGACCCCCTCGATCCGTCCTTCCGTCGCACCCCGGTCTCCCTTCGGAGGCCGGGGTCGCGGTTCCTCTGCGCCCGAAGGTTGCTCACTGTGCGTAATCCGCTACCGCCCGTTCCGGCTACTCTGCTCGACATCGAGGTCGCGGGCGAACTCCGCCGCGGCGTCCCGACGGCCCGGCTGGTGGCCGCGCCCGACAGTGTTCCCGACAACGATGACGTCGAGCCCTTGGAGATCGAGGGCGTCCGGATCACCGGCAAGGCGGGCGACGTGCAGACGGTGCCCGGCGACGGGCCGCGCTGGATCGCGGGCCTCGGCGGCGGTGAGCCGAAGGAGTACCGCCGCACCGGCGCCGCGCTGGTCCGGGCGGTGAACGCGGCGCTGGCCGACGATGTCGACCACGGGGGCAAGGCGTTCCGGACGGTGCAGCTCGCGCTGCCCGAGGAGGCCTCCGGCGAGCACGTCACCGAGCTGGCGCTGGGGCTGCTGCTCGGCGGCTACCGGTTCAAGGTGTCCGGCGAGGACCCTTCGCCGTCCGTGCGGACGCTGCGGCTGGTGGGGAACGACCCGGCGTTGCCCGAGCTGGTCTCGCGGGCTTCGGTGCTGGCCGCGGCGACGGCGCTGACGCGCGACCTGGCGAACACGCCGTCCAACGTGAAGACCCCGGCGTGGCTGGCCGACGCCGCGGCCCGCGTGGCAGGCCCGCGCGTCGAGGTGACGGTGCGGGACGAGAAGTGGCTGGCGGCCGAGGGTTTCGGCGGCGTGCTGGCCGTCGGCGGCGGTTCCGCGCGGCCGCCGCGGCTGATCGAGATGGCGTACAAGCCGTCCGGCGCCTCCCGGCACCTGCTGCTGGTCGGCAAGGGCATCACGTTCGACACGGGCGGCCTGTCGATCAAGCCGGCCGACGGGATGCACCTGATGCGCACGGACATGGCGGGCGGCGCGGCGGTGATCGCGGCGATCCGCGGCATCGCGGCACTGGGCCTGCCGGTGCGCGTGACGGCCCTGGTGCCGTGCGCGGAAAACCACGTGTCGGGGTCGTCGTACCGGCCGGGCGACATCGTCCGCCACTACGGCGGCAAGACGACCGAGGTGGCGAACACGGACGCGGAGGGCCGCATGGTCCTGGCCGACGCGCTGGTCTACGGGATCAAGCGGTTCACCCCGGACTACGTGGTCGACGCGGCAACCCTGACGGGCGCGATGAAGGTCTCGCTGGGCCTGCGCACCGGCGGGTTGTTCGCCTCGGACGACTCGCTGGCCGCGGCGGTCGCGGCCGCTGGTGCCCGGGTGGGCGAGGCCTGGTGGCGAATGCCGCTGGTGGAGGACTACGCGGAGAACGTCCGCGGCGAGTTCGGCGACGTCCGGCAGATGCCGGGCGGCCCGGGCGGCATCGCGGCGGCGCTGTTCCTGCGCGAGTTCACGGCGGGGCTGCCGTGGGCGCACCTGGACATCGCGGGCCCGGCCCGTTCGGAAAAGAACTACGACGACGTGGTCCCCGGGGCGACGGGCTTCGCGGCGCGGACACTGGTGGAGCTGGCGGCCTCGCTGGACTGAGCAATCCACAGGCCGGCCGGGTTGGGGACAACCCGCGGACGGCGGCCGGTTCTGTCGGTGGGGGCCGGTAGGCTGGAAACCGGGGGGCGCCCCCGCCGGCCCGGTCCTGCTGCTTGCTGCAACACCGAAAACCGGCCGCGACACCATCTCTCCCACGCTCGGACCGGCGCCGCACCCAGCAGCACTGGCCCCGGTTTTCCGGCGAGCGGCTCCTCAGCCCGCAGTAGCCAGGACGTGCTCGCGGAAACCGATGACCGCCGGCGTCATCGGCTCTTCCGCCCGCCACACGAGCCCGATCGTCCGGAACGGCGGTGGCGACAGCGGCACCTCCGCCACCCCCGCCGGCGTGCCCGGCCCGAACCGCGGCAGCAGCGCCACCCCCAGTCCCGCCGCCACCAGGCCGCGCACGGTGTCCGACTCCTGGCCCTCGAACGCGATCCGCGGCGTGAAGCCTGCCGCCGCGCACAGTTCGTCGGTCAGCGTCCGGACGCCGTAGCCCTGCTCGAGCAGCACGAACTCCTCATCCGCCAGCTCCGCCACCCGCACTTCGCGGCGCCCCGCCAGCCGGTGGCCCGCCGGGACCGACAGCAGGATCTCCTCGTCCACCAGGCCAGCGCAGGCCAGGGCGGGTACGTCGGGCAACGGCGCCACCAAGGCGAGGTCCAGCTCGCCGCCCGCCAGCCGGTCGACCATGTCCTGCCGCGAGCCCTGGACCAGCGTGAACCGCACACCCGGGTAGCGCGCCCGATACCCGCGCAGCAGCGAAGGCACCAGCGACCGCCCGAGCAGGTGCAGGAACCCGAGCACGACGTGCCCCGACTCCGGCGACACCTCCTCGCGCGCCAGCCGGACACCGGTGTCGAGCGCTGCCAGCCCGCGCTCGGCCGCCTCGGCCAGGAGTTCCGCCGCGCGCGTCAGCCGGATGCCGCGGCCGTCCGGCACCGTCAGCGGTGCGCCCAGCGCGTCCGCCAATGCCGCGAGCCGTCGGCTCACCGTGGGCTGCGGGACGCCCAGCAGCTCGGCCGCCCGTGTGACGTTCCTCGTCTCCCGGAGGGCGGCGAGCAGCGGTAAGTGCGGCGCCACCTGCGCGGACAGCGAGTCATACGGCACCGCATGGATTCTGCCAGCTTGGTGCATTGGACGTATTGATTAGGCCTGCTTACTTTCAGGACGTGACTTCCTCCCGCCGAGTCAAGACCGCCGTCGCCGCGGCCGGGATCTCGTCCTTCGCCCTGCTCTACGCGCCGCAGCCGGTGCTGCCGCAGCTCGCCGCGCAGTACCACCTCGACCCCGGCGGCGCGGCGCTCGCGGTCAGCGTCGCGACCGGTGCGCTCGCCATCGCGGTCCTGCCCCTCGCGGCGCTGTCCGAAGTGGTCGGCCGCCGTCCGGTGATCCTGACGTCCGTCGTCGCGTCGGTGGTGTTCGGCTTGCTGCTGCCGCTGATGCCGACGTACCCGGCGCTGCTCGTCCTGCGTGCGCTGCAGGGCGTCGCGATCGCCGGGTTCCCCGGGGTCGCGGCGGCCTACCTGGCCGAACGCCTCGGCCGCGCGGGCGTCGCGGCAGCGGTCGGCGCGATGATCGCGGGCAACACGGTCGGCGGCATGCTCGGCAGGCTGGCCAGCGGCTTCACCGCGGGGCCCCTCGGCTGGCGCGGCGCGCTGCTGGTCGTCGCGGGGGTGGGGGCGGTCTGCTCGGCGATCACGGTGGTGACGCTGCCGCCGGGCACGCGCCCTGGTCGCGTCCACGGCGTCGGACGCGGGTTGCTGACGGCGCTGAGCAAACCGGTGCTGCTGGCCCAGTACGCGGTGGCGCTGCTGGCGATGGGCTCGTTCGTCGCCCTCTACAACGCGGCCGGCTTCCGGTTGACCGGCGAGCCGCTGGCTCTGTCGCCGGCGATCGCGTCGCTGGTGTTCCTGGCGTACGCAACGGGCTCGGTGTCCTCGGCGGCGGCCGGACGGCTGGTGGCCCGGGTGGGCCGCCGCCGGGCGCTGATCGGGGCGTTGTTGCTGACGGCGACGGGCGCGGCACTGACGCTGCCGGACTCGTTGCCGCTGGTGACGGCGGGATTCCTGGTACTGACCTGCGCGTTCTTCGCGGCACACGCGGTGGCGAACGGCTGGGCGGCGGCGGACGCACCGGAGACCGCCCGAGGTCAGGTGGGCGGCATGTACACGGCGGCGTACTACCTGGGCAGCAGCGTGGGCGGCGCGGCCGGGGCGTGGGTGTACGGCCACGCCGGCTGGCCGTGGCTGATCGCGGTGGTGGCGATCTGGCTGCTGCTGGCGGTGGCGGCGGTGGGGGCCGGAACGCGGGTGCGTACTGGACGGCTCGAGCTGGTGAACGCCGGCTGAGGCGTCCCGGCGCGCGCCGGAACCGGCAATGCGCCGCCCGTCCCGGGCTGGCCAAGCCGCACATTTGCTGTCCTGGGGCGACTTCCTGCCGCTCGCCATCGCCTTGACGACGGCGGTCGGGCTGTCCCGCGTGGCCACTCGATGGGGCGTGTGGCCGGGCTTCCGCGGCTTAAGCAGCCCATCCCGCCGAACCGCCACCCACCGACGCCCGAATCCGGAGCCGCTCCCCGCGGATACCGGCAGCACGGCTGCTGCCCGAAAGAGTTGCGGGTCCCCACCCTCGGCGGTTTCTGACCGATTCCCCGGTACGGCACCTGCTTCCACCAGGCCAAAGCAGGCCACCCGCTCCGCGGTCAACGCCCGGCCAGGCCGAACAGGACCGCGGGAGAGGCAGTCGGATGTGACTTGTCCACAGCCCGGCGAACCTGTGGACAAGTACTCAGATCGCCGCCGCGACCAGCAGGCCGCCACCCACCGGCAGCAGCGCCGGCACCAGGCGTTCGTCCTCCCGGAAAGCCCGCGCCACCTCCCGCAGCGCCAGCGTCTCCGGGTCGCGGTGCGCCGGGTCGATCACCCGGCCGCCGGCCAGCACGTTGTGGAACGCGATGATCCCGCCGCGCCGCAGCAGCGACACACCCAGCTCGTAGCACCCCGGGTACTCGATGTGCGCCGAATCGACGAACACCAGGTCGTAGCCGCCCGGTGTGAGCCGCTGCAGGACGTCGAGGGCGCGTCCGATGATCAGGCGGGTCCGGCCCGGCGCGAACCCGGCCTCGCGGAACGTCGTGCGCGCGGCCCGCTGGTACTCCGGTTCGACGTCGATCGACGTCAGCACCCCGTCGGGGGCCATGCCGCGCAGCAGGCTCAGGCCGCTGACCCCTGCGCCGGTGCCGACCTCGACGACGGCCTTCGCGCACAGCGTCGCGGCCAGGAACCGCAGCGTCGCGCCCGCACCCGCGCTGAGCGGGACGCAGCCCAGGTCTTCGGCCCGTGCCCGCGCCGAAGACAGCACCTCGTCGTCGGGCAGGTACCCGTCGACGAACCCGGAATCGGCCGGTGCGGCCGCAGGGGTGGGCGTGTTCACGCACGGAGGTTAGCGTTGGTTGTCGATAAATCCGCGCAGGCTCCCTGGTAAGCACCCGGGAAGAAGTTCTCAGCCTGCTCTCAGTCCAGTCTCACTAGAACCATAAGGAGCCCGGACAGACTGAAATCCGAACACACGGGAACACCGTGGCCACAGCCCGCGTTGGGTGGAGCAGACAGGAGATACGCAGATGGAGGTGCCTGCTCCCGCGATGCAGAACGCCGTAACCGACGCCGGGGCTCAGCCCGTGTCCCTCGACACGGTGTCCTTGAACGACGAGGCTTGGACGCCGCCGTCCTGGGACGAGGTCGTGCGCGAACACGGCGACCGGGTCTACCGGCTCGCCTACCGCCTGACCGGCAACACCCACGACGCCGAGGACCTCACGCAGGAGACCTTCATCCGGGTCTTCCGCTCGCTGGCGTCCTACAAGCCCGGCACGTTCGAGGGCTGGCTGCACCGCATCACCACCAACCTGTTCCTGGACATGGCCCGCCGCCGCTCGCGCGTGCGGATGGAAGGCCTGCCCGAAGACACCGACCGCATCGTGGGCGACGACCCGAGCCCGGAGCAGGTCTACTCGGACACCCACCTGGACCCGGACCTGCAGGCGGCGCTCGACGAGCTGCCCCCGGAGTTCCGCGCCGCCGTGGTGCTGTGTGACGTCGAGGGCCTGTCGTACGAGGAGATCGGTGCGACGCTCGGTGTCAAGCTGGGCACCGTCCGCAGCCGCATCCACCGTGGGCGTCAGGCGCTGCGCGCGTCGCTCGAGCGTCGTCGCGCTTACGCACCGCAGTCTGCGAAGGTGACGGTATGACCGCACCGCGAGGCTGGGCACTTCCCGAGTCGCACCTGCTGCCGGAAGTCGTCGTGGCGTTCGTCGACGGCGAGCTGTCCCACAGCGCACGCGATCGCGCGGCGTCGCACATCACCCGCTGCACGGCGTGCGCGGCGGAGGTGCGGGCGCAGCGCCAGACGGTCGAGACGATCCGCCAGGCGGGTGCGCCGTCGATGTCGGCCGGGTTCCTCGCGAGCCTGCAGTCGATCCCGCAGCACACCGAGCTGCCGAGCACCCCGGACAACCTGGCGATCACGGCCGACGGCCAGCTGGTCGCGGTCCAGCGCCCCGACCGCGTCGCGGGCCTGCGCGACTCCGGCGTCCTGGGTGGTGTTGCACCGTTGGGATCATCGGCCCCGCTGGGCCAGTCCCCGAACGTGCTCGGCGGCGGCCGCTTCAAGCGCCGCGCAGCGCAGGGGGCGGGCGTGGTGGTGTCGGGCCTGGTGCTGAGCGCACTGGCCCTGGTGGGGACGTCGGCGGACGGCGACGGAGCACCTGAGACGGGCGGCGGGGCACCGCAGCCGGCGAACCTGCTGCCGGCGCAGATGGCGGTACCCCAGCAACCGGCCCCGATCTCGACGCCGGCCAGCACGACACCGGTGGCGGTGCCGGCGGGCATCCGCTGAGTGGACTTTGAAGGCCGCTGCGAATCCTGTTCGCGGCGGCCTTCGGTGTGTCCGGCGCACGCCGGGATGTCTCCGCGGGCGGTGGCCTTCGAGTTCGGGTTCGCTCGCCTGTAGTCCGCCGCTGGGTCGCGACCAGACCAAAGCTTTCGGTGCCGCGAGCCCGCCTCGCTCAGCAGGAGGCGGGCCAGGCCCGAGCTTAGGCTTGCCCGGAGGCCTGATCGATCGCGCGGCCAGGGGGCCGTGCCCAAGTCCAGCGTATCGGCACCCTCCGACGAAAAGGCCCGTTCACAGCCCCGCCAGGCCGTTTTGTTCACATCGCTGCCGGGGGTGTGGACAACCGGCCCAAGAAACAGCCACTTCACCCGTGGACCGGCAGACTCGGAGCACTGGGCTTGGGTATCGTCACGCCCAGCCACCTGATCTTCTGCACCGGGGAATGATGACCGAGCCGAACGTGAATCCCGAGCAGCCCGACGCGCGCGAAGCCGACCGGCTGGGCCCGCGGCCGCTCGCGCGCCCGGCCGTCGATCCGGCGCAGGCCGCCGTGTTCGGCAGGCCGCAGGGTGTCGACGGCGCGTTCGACAAGCTCTACACCCCGCAGAAGACCAACGGCGTCAACCTCGCCCCGCCCGCCCCCGAGTCGCTCGCCGAGGCCTTCCGGCGGCCGCCCGGGGCCGATGGGGTGCTGCTCGAGCGGCCGCGGGAAGCCACCGGTGACGTCCCGGATGCCGAACCGCCGCTGTGGACCGGCACCCGCGACCCGTGGCGTGACCCCGGGGCCGCCGCGGTGCTCGGTGGGCCCGCCATGCCCGCCGAGGGCGAGGAAAAGCCCGCCCCGCGGCCGTCCGGTGCGCTGCTCAGCCTGCCCGAGGTGCTCTTCGGCCGTCGCGTGCAGCCGAAGGCGCTCGTCCTGCTCGGCGTCGTCGCGCTGCTCATCGGCGCCGCCGGCGGCTTCGTCGGCTGGTGGGCCGGCGACACGGGCAGCGAGCTCACCGGCTCCGCCACCATCTCCGAAGCCGAGGCCGGCAAGGAGCGCCCCGCCGGATCCGTCGCCGAAATCGCCAAGCGCGTCGCGCCCGCCGTCGTCTCGCTCGAGGTGTTCAAGCCCGGCGCCGAGTCCGGTGAGCAGGGCTCCGGCGTCATGATCGACCCCCAGGGCTACATCCTCACCAACGAACACGTCATCGCCTCCGCCGCCGCGGACCCGGGCGTCAAGGTCACCGCCGTCTTCATCGACGGCACCCGCACCGAGGCCAAGCTCGTCGGCGCCGACCAGAAGACCGACCTCGCCGTCGTGAAGGTCAACGTCACCAACCCGACCGTGCTGCAGGTCGGCAAGTCCGCGGACCTGCAGGTCGGCGACACCGTGATGGCGATCGGCTCGCCGCTGGCGCTGCAGAACTCGGTGACCGCCGGCATCGTCAGCGCGCTGAACCGGCCGATCACCGCGGGCGGCGACAACGGCGCCCCGCCGGTCACCTACGAGGCCATCCAGACCGACGCCGCGATCAACCACGGCAACTCCGGTGGCGCCCTCGTCGACTCCACCGGCGCGCTGGTCGGGATCAACTCGTCGATCCGCTCGTCC